>ONZU01000767.1_pt1 | contig 24819 bp, 17 predicted proteins | sample 1671161 | NCBI WGS metagenome assembly ONZU01 (sample SAMN06348128, study PRJEB24527) | human gut metagenome | biome: human gut; feature: ankylosing spondylitis patient; material: feces | host: Homo sapiens | place: China | collected 2015-10
AATGATCAGCACCTTTTTGGTCTCGTTTTTGATGCCAATTTTGAACACCCTACCTGTAAGGGCAAAAGCTTTAACCCTTTATGTTGTTATTCTTGCTTGATAGCTGATTTAGCGGTCTTAAAGTGGAACACCGTATGTATATTTTGTTCAATACTTGCGCCATGTCTTAAAGCTTTTGCCCTTACAGGGCGCGACTGCTCCAACACGCGATACCCAGGGTGTCGCTTCGCTTGCCCTGGGCTATGTGCTCCATTGGGCTTTCAGCCCGCCCTTGCTAAATCCGAAACTTCAGTAACCTCATAGTCTTAAAACATAAAACGAAGAAAAAATAGGGGGCGAAACTGCCCCCTATTGCTAACTTTTAACGATTTTCTTCTACAACTATAGTAGAATCAGTGACTGTAGAGTCCATTTCAACATCACGATAAGCACTGGCAGTACGGTCCATATAGCAAGTGCGCGTTTCGATAACGCCCTTGCCCGACATTTGTCCAATCAAATAGCGAAGATATTGCTTTGAAAGGTTCTTCATAGAACAACGGGTGTTGTCGGCTATGAGTTTTGACACAGTGCCACTATAGGGCTTATTAATGGTAAAGAGTTTGCTATTGCCCTTATCGAGCAAAATGAGTTTGCCCGTAGCTGGTACGATTACATTATCTGAAGCGTGAATATCCTGGCGCAACTTTAAAGGGATAGACTTCTTATTATTCATCATGCGCACATCACCACGCACAGAGAATACGGCATAAGTTTGAGCCTGTGCAGAGAGAACAAAGGCAAGCGATAGAAATAAAATAGATAAGACGTGTTTCATATTGTATGCTATAGGGTTATAGAATGGAGCGTATTGCCTTTAGGCCTATCTGAATGATACGCTCTATTTATGAGTTGTTAGACGATGGGGTAAGCACATCATTATCGGTCACATTGACATCAGCTACATCAGCTGAACCACTTTCAACGCGCAATTCCTCATTATCATGAGAAGCGGTCTTTACCTCTGGAGCTACATAATATAAGGAACTTTTGAGCCACTTGAAGCGGTCGTGGTGTTTGAGACAGAGCGTCTTAACAAAGGCTGAATAAAGACCACGTGACTCGGCCACCAATACGACCGGTGCAAATATCCAGGTCATGGCCAAATAGATGTTGCACTTTACGTACAAGATAAAGCCCAACCAAGCTAAAAGGCCCAACCAAGAGAAGGTGATAACACGCAGGAAGAGGAAGGAACCTGATAGGAAGATACTCACTGTATCGGTACGGCGTGCTACTAAACGAACAGCTCCATATTGTATAAACTGTGTCAAATAGCAGAAGATGAAAGCTAATATTATGAGCCATACTTCACTCACAACATGAATGTCGCGTTGTGAGAGCAGCGTTTGCAGCGAGAAGGCTTGCACCTCAAGGCCAGGCATCTTACCCAAGGGAGTATAGTGCATGTCTTGTTCCTCATTGACGGTACCCAACAGAACGATGTGGTCACGTATGAGGTCGGCCTTCTGAGCAATGCTGTCATAGCGCACCACAGGGAAGCGCGTTGGCACGTAATTTATCATGCGATCTTCTGGCTCTTTCACGCTACTGGGGAGTGTGTCGTTGATAGCTGACATGTAGAGCATGGCGGGCAATGAATATACTTCCATCTCCTTCGTGCGACGCGATATGCTAAACTGACGCACGCTGCCATTCGTTCCATTGCTCAACACATTGGTGTAACCTTCGATTAAAGGTACATCGTTGATGAAGAAAGAGTGGAGCGAAGAGGTAAATGTCTTGGAAGGCGCATTATAGTCAAGAAGCTTAAAAGCAGTAACCGTCTCGGAAGAGCAGTCTGAGAGCGCATTGACCAAACTATCATTGCCTATAGAGTCGTCCTTTAGTCCTTCGAATATAATGTCAAGTCCTAAGGCTTTGGGATGCTGCTTGTTCACCTCTTCGATGGTCTGCGCTATCTGCCCACGCTTGTGGAGGTCGGTGATGTCGACAAGGGTAATAACCTCACTCTTCTCAGGTTCATCGCCTGTCCAAAGGATATGATAATAAAGGTCGGACATCGAAAAGTCCTTAATAGCGCGCGCCACTGGACTTAAGAAGGATATATTCATCGAGACGAAATAGAACAAGCTGAGAATCATCACTGCCAGCACCGAGATGATTAGGTGATCACGATGAAATAAAATTCGTAGAAATTGCTTCACACTAGTGGAGGGATAAAGAAGGTTATTGTCGAAACATAGTATCTGTATTAAAGGGAGACCTCGACAATAACCTTCAACTTTTATGATACGGATTATTGAGCTACAACAACGACTACGCGGTTGTCATCATTATTAGCGAAAGGCTGAACGGTGTCTCCCTTATAGTCTACTACAAGGTTTTGATCCTTAATGCCATATTCCTGCTTAAGGATAGTAGCCACTGTGTTGGCACGTGACTTTGACACTGCAAGGTTTATCTCTGGAGAACCAGTACCAGCATCAGCATACCCCGTTACGTGTACTTTGGTATTGGGATATTGCTTTACGTAGTCGGCAATGCTCTTCAGTCGTTTATCCACATTCTTGGCATTGGTCTTACCTAAGTCAAAGAAGATGTTGACGGGCTGACAAACGGCTTGCTTCTCAGCAGCGCGTTTTGCGGCAGCTGCGCGCTCTGCAGCAGCACGTTCGGCAGCGGCTTTGGCAGCAGCCTCGCGTTGTGCTTTCTCGCGTGCAGCAGCTTCAGCAGCATTGGCATTCAAGGCGTTTTGCGCATTGTAATAGTCCTGCATAACCGAAGAACTATTGGCGTCAGCCTTGTAATTATTCTTTCCCGTGAAGCAATACTTCACACCGATCATCGTCTGCACTTGCCACTGCTTTGTGGCTTGTGGCACATTGTTACGTTTTACACCCAAGGCTTCGACATAAAAGCCCCATGACTGATTGATGCGTGCTTCAAGTTGGCCACCTGCTCGCACGTTGTAGGGGAAGCTTGTCGTTCGCGACTCTGTAGGCAACGTTCCAAGACCTACACCGCCAATGCCATAAAGGTGGAGCAAATGGGGACGAGCGCCATAGAAGAAATTGGTGATATCAATTAAACCGTCAAAGTTAGTATATAAGTAAGTTTTCTTGGTCTTCTCACCATCAACGAGCAACTTCTCAGCACCAACGTCGAATGTAGCACGAAGGCCTACATAGGGGCAAAACATGCCACCGATGCCTACTTGGCCTAATGGGATAAATCGGTTGCGGCCTGTAGGAAGTTGACTATCAATTGTCCACAATCCTCCGCCCGCTGCGCTCAGAAAGCCGTAGGGGTAAGTATCCTTTAATCGTTTATCTTGCTGTGCCTGTACTGGCATAGCCATAAAGCATGCCGCTAAAGCGATCATTCCTTTACCTATTAACTTATTAACTTTCATAGTTAGCGTGTTTTTATAGTTTACAAACATTTGCGTAATTTATGCTTTAATTTGCAAATATATATAGTTTTTTATTAGGATTCAAGTTTTGTATGACAAAATTAGAGTTCTGTGGCTAATTGTATGGCATTAAATCATTAAAAATAATAAGGGAACCTCCGATTTATCATATAGGGTTGTGTAGAGCAAAAAGCGGCTTTAGATGATAAACTGCAATTTATCAATAAAAAAGGCTTACACAAGAGTTACCAAGTGTAAGCCTAAAAACAATTGTATAATGGAAATTTGGAATAAATGATTACTTAATCACCTTTTTGCCATTAACGATGTTGATGCCCTTAACCAACTTGTTGAGTTTGCGGCCATCGATGCTGTAGATAGTCTGCTTAGCAGTAGGAGCTACAGTGATATTGTTAATGCCAGTAGTAACACCATTGAGAGAGTAGAGGTAAGCTTCTTTGTTTGAAGTTTCGTATGTACCATTGTAGTTCATTAACTTACCACAAACGATAACTTCGTCACCAACCTTAACGTTAGTAGCTTCTTCATTGTCGTAAGCCTTGTTGTCAAGGTAGTAAACTCCATAGCAAAGGAATGAATTGGCAGCCTTACCATCTTCAGAGATAGAGAAAGTAGCTGTTCCAAACTGAGTGCCATAAGTGTACTTGACGTTTGAAATAATACCCTTAATGTAAACGTCGCCTTCGGTCTTAGCACCAGATTCAAGTGCTGCAGCAGCATTGGTTGCAGCAACTGCGTTGTAGGGGTTAGCTAAAGTACCATCACCAACAGGGGTAGGGGTTGGATCGGGAGTAGGAGTTGAACCACCAGTGCTTGCAACGACTTTGTCAATGCAGAATTGGCCTGCCTTAGTTTCGCCCTCAGTGCCGTAAACTGCTTGGTCGCCTACTGTGAGTTTTACTTCAGTAGCAGAACCTGTCCATGTTACGATCCATTTGGTTTTATCTACAGTTACAGTACCAGTGCTTGCAGTAATTTCAGCTTGACGATATTTACCTTTCTTTGATACAGTAAAGGTAAGTTGTGTCATGGCATCACCCGTAGTTGAAATGGTGATAGTGTTCTTTGCATAGGCACGCAAGTCGTTTGCTGAAGCGTTTACTGTAGGAGCTGTTGCACCATTGTTCTTTACGACAGAAATGGTGTAAGGATCCTGTGTGTATGAAAGGACACCATCTTCTGTTGTTGTCCAATCAGTATTAGCAGACCATGAAATGGTAGTGTTATCAGCAAAAGCTGATGTGAAAACTGCTAACAAAGCGAATAATGAAAGTAAAATCTTCTTCATACGCGTTTTTTAAGTTTTTGGGTTAATTGAATAGAGTTTTTCTATTCTGAGAGCAAAGTTATTGAATTAAAGATTGATTTGCAAAGTTTTCGGCATTAAGTTTTCGTGAAAGCGTAAAAGCTAACAATAAAAGAGGATTTTATGTTAATGTACGTTTGACACCTCTCGGTAAAAAGGCCAAAATAAAGGGTTTAATTTTGCCTATTCAAAATAAAGGACTACTTTTGCACTTGGAAATAGTTATTAAGGTGAAGTTGAAAGGATTCCGACGCACAAAAATGGTGCTGGAGTTCTTTCGGTTTTTTTTTGACTTTAACTTAACTAACCTCAACATTGAAAATATAAACAAAAAATAATACTATAAGCAATTTTATTATGGCTTACATGACACAAGAGGGTTACGACAAAATGGTAGCCCAACTCCGTCACATGGAATCAATTGAGCGTCCTGCTGCTTCAGCTGCTATCGCTGAGGCTGCTGACAAGGGTGACCTCTCTGAAAATAGTGAATACGATGCTGCGAAAGAGAATCAGTCAAAGCTCGAAGGCCGCATCGCTGCTCTTAAGAAGGCTATTGCAGAGGCTAAAATCATTGACAAATCAAAGATTAAGGCTGACACCGTACAAATTCTTACTACGGTCGAGATGAAGAACGTGAAGAATGGTATGGTGATGAAATACACGATTGTTAGTGAAAGTGAAGCTAACTTGCGTGAAGGAAAGATTTCAAGCACGACTCCTATTGCACAAGGCTTACTTGGTAAGAAGGTGGGCGATGTAGTAGAAGTAAAGATTCCTCAAGGAACAATTCACCTTGAGATCTTAAACATTTCGATTTAAAAAAGTGCGAATGTGCGCCTACGTAACGCGTGCTTTCCAGTACGCGAACGATGATTTTGTTACCGCGTGCTGGAAAGCGCGCGTTATGTTTAGGCGTACACATAGCATATTAACAGATTAGCATATTAACAGATTAGCATATTAACACATTAGCATATTAACACATTAATACATTGGTACCATGACAATCTTTAGTAAAATTATTGCGGGTGAGATTCCCTCATACAAGTGTGCTGAGAACGATAAGTTCTATGCATTCCTTGATATCAACCCTGTAGCTCAGGGTCACACCTTAGTTGTGCCTAAGCATGAAGTGGACTATATTTTCGACCTCTCTGACGACGAATTGGCCGAAATGATAGTCTTTGCTAAGAAAGTGGCTTTAGCCATTCAGACGGCTTATCCTTGTCGCAAGGTAGGAATGGCCGTGTTGGGATTGGAAGTTAACCACGCTCACATTCACCTTATTCCGTTGCAAAGCGAGGGCGACATGGATTTTCGTAAACCGAAACTCCAACTTTCTGCCGAAACGATGAAGGAAACGGCGGAGAACATTCTTAAGGCTTACGAGAAGTAATAATTTGAAGCTTAACATGAATATTAACGAAAAAAAATTAATGAAATAATTAATGGATAATTGATGATAATTAATGTTTAAAACAACGCGCGAAGTGCGCCTAAACTTTAACGCTAACTATTTATGTTATGCGCTTCGCGCTTTGTTTTGAACATTAATTATCATCAATTATCCATTAATTATTTCATTAATTTTTTCGTTAATATTCATGTTAAGCTCTCAAATTGTAGCTTATCTGTTAGTTGAAAGCTTTATAAAAGGTTCTATTCAACGTTTAATTCGTCAACGAATACGAAACCAGGGTTGCCCTTGCCTGGGTGCCAGGCGGGAATATGGTGTTCGGATTGCACCATTACCTTAACGTAACGAATAGGAGAAGTCGTGGTGAGCGTGACGGTGTGACGATTGATTTGGTTGGGGTCTGTCTCCTTCATTTCGGGAAAGGCTTGTTGGCCGAGCGTGGTGTAATGGATGCCGTCGGTGGACCCTTCAACGAGTATTTGGCGTGCATCAAATAACCAATAGCCTTTTTCTACGCACGTGTTGAGCGAGAGTTGACGAAGTTTCTGGGGAGTTCCTAAGTCGATGACGGCCTCAAGGTCGTTGCCACAGAAACCAATCCAACGGCCAGAGGCATAGTTGGTGTCGCCAGCCGTCAATCCGTCAACTAGTAAGGTCGGGCCTCCATACACCTGTTGTGGGTGAGGCTTTTGTAAGAGGCGAATGGGACAGGCCGTAGCCTTATTAAAGTGGAACGTTTCGCTCACCTCGGGCGTTGTGCCCCACGAACGAAAAGCAGCAGCTCGCAGTGTGCAGGGCTGCTTTATTTGTATCGGTTCGCTATAGAGGGGAGATGAAAGGGTGGGCGCTGTTCCGTCAAGCGTATAGTGAATAGGGGCATTGTCTATTGTAGAGAGCGTAGCTACGATACTGCGACTTGTGGTGTCTGTGGCTAACGTTAGCGTTGGGTTGTACACCACACGAGCGTAATTATAGCCCACTTCATCGTACACTTTGACTAATTGCTGCAGACGCTTGATAAAAGCATTGTAGTCCTTTTGTTCGGGACTGCACCATTGCACTTCGCTCAATGCGGCCATACGAGGCAATTCCATATATTCCACTTGGCGAAAAGACGGAATGTATTCAGTCCATAAGTTGGCCTGCACGCCTATAATATATGGCTGCTCGTCGGCCTTGAGTTGGCGCGGCATGGGTTCGTAGCTATACACGTGTTGCAAAGGCAGGTAGCCACCAATGGCTTCAGGTTCATGCGCTTTGTCGGCACTCTGATAGTAGTCAAAGTAAAGGTAAGTATTGGGCGTCATAATCACCTTGTGATGTTGGCGTGCAGCCTCCATGCCTCCACCTTCGCCTCGCCATGACATGACGGTAGCGTTAGGAGCCAATCCACCTTCGAGCGTCTCGTCCCAACCAATCATCTGACGCCCTAATTGATTAAGATGTTGCTCTGCATGCTTAATGAAGTAGCTTTGCAGACGCTCTTCGGCTGTGTGGCGCTCGTCAGCCTGTAAGTGTTGTGCTGCAATCAATGCTTGACACTTGGCACAGCGTTTCCACTCCTTCTTTGGGCATTCGTCACCCCCTACGTGAATGTATTCAGAGGGGAAGAGACGTACCACTTCATCGAGTACATCGTCGATGAATTGGTAAGTTTTAGGATTTCCAGCACAGAGCACGCTATCCGTTACGCCCCATTCTTGCCACACCTTGTAAGGACCGCCAGTGCAGCCGAGTTCGGGATAGGCAGCTAAGGCTGCTTGCATGTGGCCGGGCATGTCAATTTCGGGAATGATCGTAATGTAGCGATCAGCAGCGTACTTAATGATGTCTTTAATCTGTTGTTGTGTATAATAACCTCCATAGCGCTTGCCGTCGTAACGGCCTGAATTGTGACCAATGGTCGTTTGTTCGCGCCAACTGCCGATTTTGGTGAGTAAGGGGTACTTCTTTATTTCGATGCGCCAACCTTGATCGTCGGTCAAGTGCCAATGAAAACGGTTGATATTGTGAAGGGCCAACATATCAATGAAGCGGTAGATAGAGTCGGCTGTAGTGAAGTGGCGCGCTACGTCGAGGTGAGCGCCACGATAACTGAAGCGTGGGTAGTCTTCTACCTCAACGCTGAGCAAGGTGACTTGTTGCACCCTCCCCACGGGCAATGCCTTGCGCAGCGTTTGTATGCCATAGAAGCAACCAGCGTCTGAGGCACCGTCGATGAAAACGCCCATCTTTGTTACCTTTAGCTGATAAGCCTCTGTATGGTTACTTGTTAAATTTTGACTCAGCGTAATGCTATTGTCATTAGCCTTCGTAACGACTTTTAATTGCAGTCCCGTGCTTTGCTGAATATATTGTGCCAAGAGTATAGCATTTTGATGCAACGCTTTATTGCCTTTGGGATAGGCAATTGTGGTTTGACTATTTAAGATAAAGTCACCCGCATTAGCATATTGAATGCTCTTAGGTAGTGGAACTACATTATAATGGGCCGTTTGTGTCCAGCCTATGAATACATTAAAAAGGCTGAATAATGCGATGAAAACGCTCTTTTTTATCATTCTTGTTTAGTAGTGTTTAGGTTATTTTAAAAAATAGCTAATTTTACGTTTTAAGGTTATAAGATTATAAAGTTACATCATGTTGATAATCTCATAACCTTAAAACTAAAAATCTATCTTACATATCCTTTAGCATTTGCCAACATTGGAAGAGTCCGCGGGGTACGTGGAAGCAGCCCTTCCACTTACCGCCCTTTAGGGGGAGCAGAACTTCACCTTGGCGATTGAGGTAGCCGTACCATTCGGGATAGTCGGGGTCGGTAAAGTGTGTCCACACGTAGTTGTGTACACGTTCGAACCATTCTAAGCACTTCTTGTTGCCCGTAAGTTTATAGCCTTTGAGCATAGTAATAAGCGTCTCAATATGTACCCACCAGAGCTTTTGGTCCCATTCCAATTGTTGACAGGGGTGTCCAAGGCGATCCATAAAGTAGAAAATGCCACCGTACTTTTTATCCCAACCATATTCAGCCTCGTTGAGAGCTATTTGAACGGCTTTCTCTATTAAGTCTTTACGACCTAAGCGTTGTCCTAAGTCCATAATAAACCACATGGCTTCAATAGCGTGACCTGGGTTGAGCTGACGACCTTCAAAGCAGTCGACGAGTTCGCCGTCCGTACTCAGATTTTCAACAATGAGTCCTAATTCAGGACGATAGAATACGTCCATTACTTCGTGAATGCATGTATCAATCGTGCGCTGCATGAAGTCGGCATCGAGTAAAGGCTCAATCTCAAGCGCTACGTTACACAATATCATGGGTAAGGCAAAACTCTTGAGCGAGCGCGCTCCAGGAGCGGCCTTGTTCCACTTGCCTTTGGGATTGTCTACCTTAGAGAGTACGACGTCGAAGGTGCGTTTGGCGATGTCGGCATACTCCTTATTGCCTGTGGCAATGCTCAATTGTCCGAAGGCAATTACGGCAAAGGTGTAAGAGAATATGTTATAGGGCTCTACCAAAGGGTGTCCTTCGCGGTCGAGCGAGAAGTACCAGTTCAACTGTCCGTCGTGGCCATACTTCTTTAAGAACTCTGCACCTTGAATGGCGCAATCGAGCCATTCTTGTCGTTTCTCCACTTTATTGTAGAGAGTGGCAAACATCCACACTTCGCGGCCTTGCAACCAGATAAACTTGTCGGTGTCGTACACCTCGCCTTTGCGGTCGAGGCAGGTAAAGTAGCCCCCGTATGCTGTGTCTTGGGAGTGGTTGAGCCAAAAAGGTATTACTTTGTCGAGCAACTCTGATTTATATTGCTCCGCTAATTGTTTAAAGTCCATAATATGGGAGTTTAATGAGTTTAATGGGTTTAATGAGTTTAATGGGTTTAGTGAGTTTAATGGGTTTAATGGGTTTAATGGATTTAGTGAGTTTAGTGGATTTAGTGAGTTTAATGGGGTAAACTTATTAAACTCACTAAACTTATTAAACTAAATTCTTTCCCTCCAGCAAAGGCCAGCAAGCGATTTGCTTTCGCGAATAAAGCACGAACAGATGAGACCAACGACGATGGAGCTGAACATGCCGATGAAACCGTATAAAAGGAAACTTGTGTCGGTGAGGTAGCGTGTGAGGAACACGGTTGCGACTCCGCATACAAAACCGATGAGGGCAGCTCGACCACCAATGCGCGGACAGAAAATACCCATTAAGAAGAGACCACCTAAACCGCTCGATAGCAATCCTAAGATTTCTTGGAAGAAGTCGAGCAGCGAAAGAATGTCCCATGTGGCCATGAGCAAGGCTATGCCCATACCCAATACACCCGAAACAATACAGGTGCGACGTGCTACAGTGAGTGTGGCCTTATCAGTGGCAGAGGGGCGAAACCGCTTGTAGAAGTCGACACTAAAGGCCGTGGCCACCGAGTTGATGTTGGAAGAGATCGTACTCATCGTTGCTGCAAAGATAGCTGCAATGAGTAGCCCTGCAATGCCTGGGGGCAATTGACTCATCATGAAGAAGGGGAAGATGGTGTCGGCCTTCGCCATGGTAAAGTCCAACTCTGCAGGGTGCGTCTTGAAGAATGTGTACAATCCTGCCCCAATGGCAAAGAAGGCAATGCTAACAAACACACTCATTACGCCATTGAGCAGAATGCTACGGCGTGCGCCCGCCTCGTCTTTCGTTGTGAGATAGCGCTGAATGACGGTTTGATCGCTCGTGTAGGATATTAAGTTGTTGGCCATTCCGCCTAAGATGATCACCCAAAAGGTGGCCGAACGGTAGTCAAAGCTCCAATTGAAAAGGCGCAACTTGTTGTCGTCCATGGCAATCTGACAAAAACCTTCAAAGCCACCTTCCGTACCCCAAATGAGGTAGCCCACAGCAAAGAGTGCGCCACCAACAAGAATGAAGCCTTGTACTACATCGCCCCAAACAACGGCTTCAACACCACCCATGGTGCAGTAGACAATGGTGACAAGCGCCATGAGTACAATGCAAATGTAAAGGTCGATGCCCGTAACGGCCGTGAGCGCTAATGAAGGTAAGTAGAGCACTAAGGCCATGCGTGCTACCATGAAGATGATAAATAGGGCCGAGGCCATGAGCCGTGTGGTCGCATTAAAACGCCGTTCTAAGTATTCGTAAGCACTCGTTACGTTCAAGCGGCGGAAGAAGGGCAGATAGTATTTGATGACGGGGAAGGAGACGATGAGTATGGTGACCAACATGGGGTAGTACGTCCAATCCGTAGCATAAGCCTTGGCGGGATAGGCCATGTAGGTAATCGCACTCAGCATCGTAGCATAAATGCTAATGCCTGCTGCCCACCAAGGAATGCGGCCACCTCCCTTGAAAAAGTCGTCGGCATCGCCTCCGCGACGCATAAAGTAATAGCCTAACAATACCATACCCACCAAGTAAGCAATGAGTACGGTCCAATTCAACCAACCAAACGTGGGGCGCATGGTCATCTTGATAGCCGTTACGGCCGAAGAACGTATGCCTGGCTTCGTCTCGCCATTTACGACAACCCATTCGTTGCCACACTTCACGATGCCTGTGCCAGCACGTGCCAATAGGGGCGATTGACTTTCAGTCACCCAAGTATTGGTAATGGTATGATAAATAACCAATTCATCGTTAAATTGATACCACTCCTCGGGGTGGAATAGATATGCGGCTTGTTCAGCCTTTAAGCTTTCTAAAGCCTGAATGGCTGCTTGCGTATGATACTTCTTTGCGGTGAATTCGGCCTTTTTGAGCAAAAGAGGCATATTTACCGCCCGTTCAAAGCGTTGTTTGTTCACACCACCTACAAAGACTATATGGGCGCAGCCCGAACTAATGCCGTAGGCGCCAGCCAACGTCATCGCCTCGCTGCGTCCGTGCGGCACGATATCAGCTATTTTTATCCATTGACGTGCGGCAGCGTTGTAATAATATCCGTCGGTATGTGCCACTGCTGGTTGGTCTCCGTCAATCGGAGCAAAACCACCTACTAAGTAAAAGCACGATGAAGTCGCGTTATTTTGTACCGCTGCAGCAGGTTGTACACGCGCTGCACCTGGGAAGTCGGGCAATCGTTCCCATTCCTTGCCATGTGGATAACGCATACGAAAGGTTGCATTGACGGTCTTGCCATTGGAGAGTCCGCCTGCCACGTAAATGTAACCACCACCATAAGCTCCCGCCATGTTGTCGAGGGCAAGGGGGAGTGAGGGCAGTTCGTCGACCAATAGATGAGATTGTCGGTCGGTATGTAAAAGATAAACCCGTGCCGAACTCGTTTGGCCATCGCCTGTTCCACCCACACACACCATACCATGAGGCACACTCACGCTCACACCATAGGCTAAGGGCTGAGGAAGTTGAGCTATTTTGTGCCACTGTTGCGTGTCGTCGTCAATGTTGGTGAGTTCGTAGATGTCGGCATAGAATTGCTTTTTGCCGCCTTGAGCTGCAGGTGTGGTAGGGAAGTTACAACCACCAGCCACCAACACGCTCTTGCCTATCGTGCCTACAAAAGGGGCAGAAACACCCTGCTCACTATTTATGCGTAGGGGAGCAATCGAACGATAATTTACCGTATTAAAAGCATTGTCGTTAGGCGGCGAAGCCTTTTGTGCGACCAAGGGTAGCACTATGAAAAAAGAAAGGAAGTATAGAAGGAGGTTTTTCATGGTTATTGTTTGAGGCTGTTAATGAGTTGATAAGTTGACGAGTTAACGAGTTGACAAGTTAACGAGTTGACAAGTTAACAGGTAAGTTTCTATAAAGATAGAAAGCTTACTCGTCAACTTGTTAACTCGTCAGCTAAAAACTACTTATTACAATGAGTGAAGAAGTCAATGGCTTCGAGTTCTTTGCGCAGTTGTACTTCTTCTTCGTCGGTAACGTTCTGAAAAGGTGTGCGGTTAGGGCCTAAGTCAAGTCCGATAAGTTTCATGATGCGCTTACCACCTACAATGTTGCCACGGAAGTGACAAATCACATCGATTACGTCTTGCGCATAGTTCTGCAGTTCGCGTGCCTTTTCGAGATCGCCAGCTTGCCATGCCTCCAAAATGCCCGTCAATACGCGGCCGTTGTAGTTGGTTGTACCACCAATGCCACCTTGAGCACCGCCCATAGCCAAGCAGGGAAGAATCGTTTCGTCTTGTCCGTGTAACATATCAAACTTGCCGTCTTTATAGCGGCGGCAACGATTGTATTCGTAAAGGCTCTCAAACGTGTACTTTATGCCGGCAAAGTTGGAAATGCGGCCGTCGACGGCCTTTAAGAAGTCAAGCATTGAGAGGTAAGCGCCATTAAAAGCAGGGATGTGGTAGAAGTAGAAAGGTAAGTTAGGCGCACCGCAAGCGATCTCTTCGCAGTACTTTACCAATTCTTCGATGCGATTGACTTTTGGGAAAGGAGGAGCCATCGCACCAATGCCCCACGCCCCGATCTTCTGTGCGTGTTCGGCCAATCGACGACTGCTCTTTACGCAAGTGCTACCTACGTGTACGATAACTTTAAAGTCCTTGGGCACAGCCTTCACCCAAGCCTCAGCCAACAACATGCGCTCTTCCTCGGTAAGCATATAGCCCTCGCCCGAAGAACCATTAATAAATACACCTTTCAGCCCATTGCGAGCCAAGAGGTCAGCATAAGCCTGAATAGGTTTGTAATTGACTTCGCCATTTGCATAAAAAGGCGTAAAAGGAGCGTCGATTAATCCGTGAATCTTTTCCATGATATTATAGGTTGTGATGTATTGAATACTTACTTGAATAAGTTCTTATTGCAAATATACGTTTGTTTCGTTAATAAACTTCTTCTTTATCTTTATTTATTTTTATCTTTGCTCTGTTTGCATTAACTTTGCTCCCAAGAAAAATACAAATCCGTTTAACATAATCATTATGCGCAAAACAACAATGACGCTCTTAGCGGCGCTGATGTCTGCTCCAATGTGGGCACAAATCACACCGTTGGGAGGTTTTTACTATGGACAAATGCCTAACCCTACTGGCTGGGAGTGGCAAAGTCCTGATTCGGTAGCTTATAATAAGCAGCAGCCGCATGCTTGGTTCTTCTCATTTGCCAATGTTGACCAAGCTCGCAAGGTGTTGCCCGAGAATAGCTCGCTTTGGCAGAGTCTTGATGGCCAATGGCAGTTCCACTGGGCCAAGAACCCTGACGAACGCGTCAAGGACTTTTATCGCACAGACTTCGATGCTTCAGGTTGGGATAAGATACAAGTGCCCATGTCATGGAACATGGCAGGTGCACAAAGCGACGGCACATTTAAGTATGGCGAACCGCTCTACTCTAACCAGCGTGTCATCTTCCAACACCAAGTAAAGGTGGGCGATTGGAAAGACGGTGTGATGCGCACGCCGCAACAAAACTGGATGACTTATAAGAACCGCAACGAAGTAGGTTCGTATCGTCGCACCTTTACCATTCCAGCTGATTGGGACGGTAAGGAAGTGTACGTTAACTTCGACGGTGTTGACTCTTTCTTCTACCTCTATATCAACGGCCATTACGTAGGTTTCTCAAAGAACTCACGCAACTTGGCACAGTTCGACATCACTCCTTACCTTAATAAGAAGGGTGAAAACATCATTGCAGTTGAGGTATATCGCAACTCTGACGCTTCCTTCCTTGAGAGTCAGGATATGTTCCGCTTGCCGGGTATCTTCCGCACCGTAGCCTTGACGGCAAAGCCCAAGGTGCAAGTGCGCGACCTGAAGGCTATTCCCGATTATGATGCGTCATTCACCGATGCCTCACTTCACATCTCAGCCGAGGTGCGCAACTTGACGGCAAAGGCTGCTAAGGGTTACACCATCGCTTATTCACTCTATCAAAACAAGTTGTACAGTGATGAGAATACCCTCGTACCTAACGTTACCGCTACGGCACAAGTAGGCGAGGTAAGCAAGGGAGGCGAACTCACGGCAGAAGTTACGCTCAAGGCTGGGCAAGGCATTAAGCCTTGGAGTGCTGAGGCTCCTTATCGTTACACCTTGGTGGGTGAACTGAAAGATAAGAAGGGCCATGTAGTAGAAACTTTCTCTACTAACGTAGGTTTCCGCAAGATTGAAATCAAAGACACTCCAGCTGAGAAGGACGAGTTTGGCTTGGCAGGTCGTTATTACTTCCTCAATGGTCAGCCCATTAAGTTTAAGGGTGTAAACCGTCACGAGAACAATCCACAGACGGGTCACTACATCACCCGTGAGCAAATGGAAAAGGAGGTGTTCCTCATGAAGCGTGGCAATATCAACCACGTGCGCAACTCTCACTATCCCGATGCTCCCTATTGGTACTACCTCTGCGATAAGTACGGCATCTATTTGGAAGATGAGGCTAACATCGAAAGCCATGAATATTATTATGGTAAGGAGAGCCTCTCACATGTGCCTGAATTCCGCAATGCCCACATTGCACGCAATATGGAAATGGTGCATAGCACCGTCAACCACCCTTCAGTTGTAATATGGAGCCTTGGTAACGAAGCCGGCCCTGGCGACAACTTCAAAGATTGCTATGCTGCAATCAAGAAGTACGACACCAGCCGTCCCGTACAATATGAGCGCAACAACGATATTGTCGACATGGGTTCTAACCAATATCCCTCTATCGCTTGGGTGCAAGGTGCCGTAAAGGGCAACTATAACATGAAGTACCCCTACCACATCTCAGAGTACGCTCACTCAATGGGTAATGCGGTGGGTAACTTAGTAGACTATTGGAATGCCATCGAAAGCACCAACTTCTTTATGGGTGGTGCTATCTGGGACTGGGTAGACCAAGCCATGGAAGGTACTGACCCGAAGACTGGACAAAAGTTCTGGGGCTATGGTGGCGACTTCGGTAAGGACAACAAGCCTAACGACGGTATGTTCTGTATGAATGGTGTGATGCGTCCCGACCTCTCGCCCAAGGCACAATACTTTGAGGTAAAGAAGGTATATCAGAATGTTGGCGTGAAGGCTGTCGACTTGAAGCAAGGCCGTATCGAAATCTTCAATAAGAACTATTTCGAGCCCTTGAAGGGCTATCAGATTGTTTGGTCACTCTATAAAGACGGTGTTTGCGTTGAGAGCAATCGTCCGTTGATGGGTGCAAAGAACATTCTCGGTCCGCGTGAACGCCAAGAGTACGTACTCAACTACGATTACAGTCAACTTGACCCCACTAGCGAATATTTCGTTAAGGTGCAGTTCTTGCAAGGCAAGGACATGCCTTGGGCTAAGAAGGGCTACGTACAAATGGAAGAACAATTGCGCGTGAAGGGTGCTGACGTAAAGGCTCCTGCTATAAAGCAAGTAGCTGCTACTAATAAGGCTGCGGTCAAGATGAACAAGACCGCTAAGGCCCTCACCTTTAGCGGTAATGGCTTCAACGTAAGTTTCGACCTCCAATCAGGTGCTATCAACACGCTCGCCTATAATGGCAATACGATTGTTGAAGCAGGCAATGGTCCTAAGTTGGACGCTTTCCGCGCTCCGACCGACAACGATGCTGGTATTGGCTTCCATAACGAATGGTTCAAGAATGGCCTTTACGACTTGCAGCACAAGGCACTCAATGCTCCTACCGTAGTCAAGAAGGCTGACGGCTCTTACCAAGTAAGTTTCACCGTCGAGAGCCAAGGCCGCGAGGGTTGCCAACAGGTGTACTCTGACCGCGACCGCGACCCCGAAACGATTTACACCTTCGATAAGGGCAAGCATGCGCTCACGGCCGACGACTTCAAGTTTACGACCAACCAGATTTATACTATCTATCCCGACGGCTCTATCGAATTGCAAAGTGCCATTTCGGCCAACCGCTCTAACGTCGTGTTGCCACGCATTGGCTATGCAATGAAGTTGCCCAAGGCATTCAGTCAATTCCAGTACTACGGTCGTGGCCCTGTTAACAACTATGCCGACCGTAAGACAGGTCAGTTCATCGAACTCCACCATGGCGAAGTGGGCAAGCAAGACATCATTCTGCCTAAGCCACAAGCTATGGGCAACCGCGAAGAGGTGCGTTGGTGCGCCCTCAGCAACAATGCAGGTGCCAGCGTAGCCTTTGTAGCCGATAGCGTAATGTCTGTATCTGCATTGCCTTGGAGCCAGCAGCAGATGACCACTGCAGCCCACATCTATCAGTTGCCTGCAAGTGACGGTACTTACCTCCACCTCGATGCCAAGGTAACAGGCTTGGGTGGTGCAAGTTGTGGTCAAGGCGGTCCGTTCATTGAAGACCAAGCACGTAGCACCAACTACAATTTCGGTTTCGTTATCCGTCCCGTAGCCGCAGGTCAACAACCCGCTGATGTAGCTAAGGTAACTCTTTCAGGCGAACAACCTATCAGCATTGAACATAGCCGCACAGGCGTCGTTACACTCAGTTCACCTGCTAAGGGCCGCACGATTATGTACGCTTTGAATGGTAGCAAGAAGGCTACGGCTTATACTGCACCTGTTAATATGCGTGCTGGAGGTACGATTACAACGTGGTATAAGGACAATCCTTCGATGAAGACGTCAATGCGCTACGACAAGGTAGAGAGTGTACCCCTTCAAGTAGTCTTCGCTTCGTCTGAAGAGCCCAATGGCGGCAGTGCAGCCAATATGGTAGATGGCGACCCTGCAACCATGTGGCACACGATGTATTCTATCACCTTGGCCAAGTATCCTCACTGGGTAGACTTTGATGCTGCTGAGCAGAAGGTTATGAAGGGCTTCACCTTCTTGCCTCGCCAGAGTGGCACGAATGGCTGGGTGAAGGATTACGAAATCTATGTAAGCCAGGACGGCAAGAACTGGGGCGAACCTATTCACAAGGGTACGTTTGCAGCCAATGCCGAACTCAAGCGTGTAATGTTCAGCAAGCCCGTTAAGGCACGTTACATTCGTTTCCGTGCGCTCAACGAACAAGGTGGTCAGGACTTTGCCTCAGGAGCAGAGTTCTCACTGATTGCTGAGTAAAATTTATAAATCATAAAAAGTTCCCCTATGACTTGAAGACAAGTTGTAGGGGAACTTTTTTATGATTGTTTCTTTAATATCAGTTTATAATATATGAAGGAAAAACTTATTCAAACAGACAACATCGTCCTACCAATGGACCTTGGAGTGGCAAACTCTGGGACGAAATGAAGTAGCGTGTCAACTTCAATTTGTCTGCCTAATTGGGGGGCGGGTTTGTAACCCGCGGCAGCAGCATGCTTTGAACATCTACTTATAGTCGCTTAGCGCGAGAACATAACATGCTGCTGCCGCGGGTTACAAACCCGCCCCCCAATTAGGCAGATAATTTGCCGTTAATTATTTCATTAATTATTTTTCGTTAATTATTCATTAATTTTTTTCGTACCTTTGTCGCCAAAACGAAATAATAAAAGCGAAACAATGGCTCAGAAACCTAGTATACCTAAAGGCACACGCGATTTCGGTGCAGTCGAAATGGCGCGTCGCAATTACATCTTCAACACCATTCGTGAGGTATATGCCCTCTATGGCTTCCGTCAGATCGAAACGCCGGCAATGGAAAACCTCTCTACCCTTATGGGTAAGTATGGCGAAGAGGGTGACAAGCTACTATTTAAAGTACTCAATTCAGGCAACTTCCGTGGTGAAGTATCAGCCGAAGAGTATAGCGAGAAGAATGCGGCACAATTGGCAGCTCGCTTCTGCGAGAAAGGATTGCGTTACGACCTCACCGTACCTTTTGCACGTTATGTGGTACAACATCGTGATGAGTTGCAGATGCCCTTCAAGCGTTATCAGATACAACCCGTGTGGCGTGCTGACCGTCCTCAGAAAGGTCGCTATCGTGAGTTCTATCAGTGCGATGCCGATGTAGTAGGTTCCGACTCCTTGCTCAATGAGGTGGAATTAATGCAGATTGTAGACGAAGTGTTCACTCGCTTTGACATTCGCGTTTGCATTAAGATTAATAACCGTAAGATACTGAGCGGTATCGCTGAGATTATTGGTGCTGCTGATAAGATTGTAGACATCACAGTAGCCATTGACAAACTCGATAAGATAGGCCTTGATAAGGTAAACGAAGAACTGCGTGCCGTAGGTCTGAGTGATGAGGCAGTAGAAAAGTTGCAGCCCATTATATCCCTTTCTGGCACCAATGAGCAGAAGCTCGACACGATGCGTCAAGTCTTAGCACAGAGTGAGACGGGCTTGAAGGGCGTAGATGAAGTAGCTTTCGTACTCGATACGCTCAAGGCAAGCCACTTGCGTAATGAGTTAGAACTTGACCTCACCTTGGCACGTGGCTTGAACTATTATACAGGTTGCATTTTTGAAGTAAAGGCACTTGACGTGCAGATAGGTTCTATCACAGGCGGTGGCCGTTATGACAACTTGACTGGCATCTTTGGTCTGCCAGGATTGAGTGGCGTAGGTATCTCGTTTGGTGCAGACCGCATCTATGACGTACTGACACAACTCGACCTCTATCCAGCCGAGACCAATTCAGGTGCGCGCATTCTCTTCATCAACTTTGGCGCAAAAGAGGCCGCACACTGCTTGCAGTTAGCTGCTGCCATTCGCAAAGCAGGCATCTCAGCCGAAGTTTATCCCGACTCTGTGAAGATGAAGAAGCAAATGAGCTATGCCAATGCTCACCATGTTCCTTTTGTAGCCCTTGTTGGCGAAACAGAAATGGCTGAAGGCAAGGTCGCTCTCAAAAATATGGAAACGGGCGAACAACAAAGCCTCACGATTGATGAGGTGATTGAGACAATAAAATAATTTTTTAGTTGGCGAGTTGACGAGTTAACAAGTTGACAAGTTAACAAGTTAACAAGTTGACGGGTAAGTTTGTTTTTTGTAGTTGATGCATAATCGTAGCTGTCAACAAGCGAACAAACTTACCCGTCAACTTGTTAACTCGTCCACTTGCCAACCAAAAAACGTGTCACCTCAAAAAGATTTCAACCAAAAGAACGTGCAATTTTAAGAAGAATGGAAAGCAACAACATACAACCTATGCAGCAAAGTGCGCATAGCACCTATTTTGAAGAAGTAAATCGCATGTATACCACGCGTGAGGCCATAGAAGAGGCCAAGCGTTGCTTACATTGTAAAGTACCTCAATGTCGCAAAGGGTGTCCGATTGAAAATAACATACCCGACTTTATACACGAACTCTCTAAGGGTAACATGGGGGAGGCCATGACCATCTTACACGAGAAGACCAACCTACCCGCTATATGTGGCCGTGTGTGTCCACACGAGAAACAGTGCGAAGGCCACTGTGTGTTAGGCCGCAAGGGCAATCCCGTGCGAGTAGGTAAACTAGAGAGCTTTATTGCTCAGTTTGATGCCGAAATGAACCTAACGCATGAGCGCATACCTGAAAAGACCCGTGGTAAGGTAGCCGTTATCGGTTCAGGTCCGGCAGGTCTTACCGTCGCAGGCGACTTGGCGCGTCAAGGCTTCAACGTAACCATCTTTGAGGGACAACCCGAGTTGGGGGGCGTATTGATGTATGGCATACCAGAATATCGATTACCCAAAGCCGTCGTACGCAATGAGGTGAAGCGCATAGAAGCCTTAGGCGTACACTTCGTGACTAATTGTTTGGTAGGTTCACCCGAAAGCCAAGTCACCATTGATAGCCTCTTTGCCCAAGGCTTTGATGCCATATTTATGGGCACAGGTACGGCTTTGCCTCAGAACCTCAATATTCCGGGTGCCAACCTACGCCGCGTAACTCAATCAACCGACTTCCTACACAATGTCAATGCCTACGTAGAAGGAGCAATGCCCTACGAAATGGTGCCCCTTCGCAAAGGCGATCGCGTAGCTGTGATTGGTGGTGGCAATGTGGCCATGGACGCAGCTCGTACGGCTCGTCGATTAGGAGCAGACGTGACCGTTATCTATCGTCGTACGCAAGAAGAGATGCCCGCTATCAAGAGTGAGTACGATGATGCAGTAAAAGAAGGCGTAAAGTTTATGTGGAAGACCAACTCTATTGAGTTCTTGGGCAATGACAAAGGCCGTGTGCGTGCCATTCGCCTTTCTACCCCAGAGGGAGAACACACCGTAGAGTTCGACCGCGTGTTCTTAGCCATTGGTTCGCGTCCTGCCAACCGTATTGTCAGTACCACAACGGGTATAGAGGTAGACGAGAAGGGCTACGTAATCGTAGGTCAACGTCCTATGGGCATGACAACACGTCGTGGCGTCTTTGCGGGTGGCGACGTTGTACACCGTCCGCAAACGGTCGTTCTCGCCATGAAGGCAGCCAAAGAAGTAGCTCTTGGTATCGCTCAATACGTAGATGCCATTAAGCTATTAGAGGACTGCGGAGAGTAATGCAAACTGCAACTTGTCTGCCTAATTGGGGGGCAACGCGTTCTAACCTGGGGGCGACGCGTCCCCGCGTCGGTATTGCCATGTTGGGGATCGAGGCCCCAACATGGCAATGCTTTAAATAGAAGAGCATTTGCTTGTCAAGGCATCGAGCCTTGACAAGCAAATACCGACGCGGGGACGCGTCGCCCCCAGGTTAGGATGCGTTCCCCCAATTAGGCAGACAAATTGCAGTTTTCTAACAAGGTTTTATTCTTTCAGAAGTAGTGCTGTAGCGATAAATTTCACACAATCGTTGCCTTTTTCTTTTAGGAATGTTTGCAATAGATGAAAAAACTTTCTATCTTTGCCATTCAAACAATGTTTTTAGTTTGCTTGGCTGCAAAGGAGTGTGACCTCACCTTTATGTGTTGTGTTATATTTTGATGAAAAGTAGGGTGATAGAATCACAGGTCATGCGCTGAGCAAAAAGTCCCATCTTCAAAAAATAATTAGACGAAAGTTTCAAACCATAGATTGCTATGTTAAAAAACGTGTTCGCCACTTTTGTTAATGCCATGCTTTGTTATGCAACAAGGCATGCTTTGGTGTGTACATATGAAATAGCAAAAAATACCCCCCCCCCGATTTTCTTTTAAATAAAGTTGAAAACATAAGCGGTGATAGCCCTTATTGCGCTCTCACGGCAGGCATTGCGCCACTAAGCATTACTTTGTAAAAAAGTGCTTTGTGGCGCAATGTCGTGTGTGGGGGAGGTGTAATGTCTGTTTTGAATATTTAATCAATAACAAATCAATAATAATAAGCAAATGAAGAAGATTTCTACATTAATTGTGGCCGCATTGGCCATTTGTGGTACTACTTCGGTAAAAGCTCAAAGTGTAGGCAAAGGCTTTACAACGGGTTATTACAAAATGAAGAGTATCGTAGATCGTAATCGCATTTATGTGTACAACGATGAATTCAATGAAGTGAATTCGAAAAAGCGTAGTTTGGTGTCAGCCACCGATGCCGAAACGAATAATTACATTTGGAAGATTACCAATACTGGTAATGGAAAAATTTCAATTGTTAATGGTCAAGGTACTCCGCTTAAACCAGAAAATGGTGCAGGGGCGTCAAAGACATTTGGTTCACACTCAACGTTGACTTTAGACGATAGTCACAGTACTTATCCTACATCAGTCTATTTTACAGAAGGTATTCATAATCCAGGTAATACTGACACTAATCACTGTTATGGCACAGCCGACGCAGATAAAGTTTATGCAATCGCTTATTGGACGGGTGCGGATGGTTTGAATAGTAGAACTTGTCATTGGGCTTTCACAGCCGTTTCAGCAGAGGACGATTTTTATACAGTAAATATTACTGGTGCGACAAATGCTTATGTGACCAAAACAGCTACCAAAGAGGGTGCTTACAATGGTGGCTTCTTTAAATGTACAGAGAAGCCTACAGCTGATGGCTTTACCGCGTCAAGTGTTGAAGACTGTAAGAGCAACATAACGATTGATGAGTCAAACAAAACTATCAACGTAACTTATACGATTACTTTTTCAGCACTCGAAAAAGAAATTACTAAAGCAAGAGCAGTCTTGGCACTAAATGGCATAGGTTATCCTGCCGAGGAATCTGCTACGCGTGCCACATTTAGTGCCGTAATTGAAGCCGCCGTTGCAAAAACCGAAGCTACGTTTACGGCAGCCGATTTGATAACTCTTCGAACAGCTATTTCTACCTACAAGGCTGACAAAACAAGTATTGCAATGCCGCAAGATGGCGAAACATACGTGTTTACCAACATAAACCCAAAAGGACAAAACCGCTACTTTGATTATCAAAATGATAATCTTGTAACTGTTGTTCGTGGAACTGCCCCTGTTGACGAGTTGCCTGCTTCAGCTAAGTTTACTTGCCACAAATTGAATGATAGTCAATTTATGTTTGTTAATAACGAGGGTAAGTATTTGGTGTGGAAAGGTGGTAACTTGGGAACAAATAGCTATAAGGGCTATTTAAGTGCATACAATGCAGATTGGTGTTCATTGAAAGTTGCTCCTACTACAGGTGAAGCATTTGGTTACTTCAACTTTGGTGGTAAGCGTGATGCTTCAAAAAATTCATATTATGTAGTTAATGCAGACGGAACTTTCAATCATGCAGATTATACGCAATATTATGAACAAAGATGCTCATCAGTTTTCCTGTTCGAAAAAGTATCTTACCCCAACACCGTAAACTTTAAAGTTGCTGAGGGTATTGAGGGTGCTGACTACATTTCAACCTTTAGTGCTCCTTTTGCTACTATTAAGCCAGACGGTGTAAAGGCATACGTTGTAAAGAAGTATAGCGGTTCCGGTTCAGAGGCAATGTTAGAGGAGGTTGAAGGCAACATTCCTGCTAACCAAGGTGTAGTGCTTACATCAACTTCTGAAGCAGCCGTAATTATGGTGCCCGTCGCAGGTGAAGGTACAGCTACGATTGAAGGTAATCGTTTAAGCCACACCGCAGGTGCTGCTAAAACGATTGCTGAGGGTGACAACGTTTATGTGCTTTCAAAGGCTGTAGGTGCTAGTGTTGTAGCTTTCAACAAGGCCAAAGTAGCTACAACGCTCAAAATGAACAAAGCTTATCTCACAGCGCAAAGTGGCAATGCAATTGCACTTAACTTCACTTCGGGCGAGGTAACGGGCATTAGCAATGCAATTGTTAGTGGCGCGAATGGCAATGCACCCATTTTCGACCTCACAGGTCGTCGCGTAATGAAGATGACAAAGGGGGGGCTTTACGTCAAGGGTGGCAAAAAAGTTATTGCTCAGTAAAAATATAAGTTGAAAAAGAATTGAATATGAAAAAGATATATCAGAAGCCCCTATCAAGCGCTGTTGAGCTTGAAACATCAGCCATGTTGGCTGCTTCATTAAAAGTGGGCGTGACCGAAGATGAGGTTAATGCTGCCGACTCTTACTCAAACAAAATGGAGCAACACGCAAGTGGCCCCTGGAGTGGCAAACTTTGGGACGAAATGGAATAATTAGTCACTGTCTTGTTACGAACGCAAGCTAACCTGGGGGCGACGCGTCCTCGCGGCGGCAATACATGAAGTATTGATATTCAAGTATTTGTTAGTCAAGACATCGAGCCTTGACTAACAAATGCCGACGCGGGGACGAGGCTGCTGAAAAAAGCCCCGATGTAGGACGAAGATATAGATGTAAATATTTGCGTATCTCATTGAAAATTAGTAACTTTACGTCAAATAGCAACACTCTATGATACAGCAGCAACTAGAAATACAACTGAGTCCGTATGCAGGAC
>ONZU01000769.1_pt1 | contig 24747 bp, 19 predicted proteins | sample 1671161 | NCBI WGS metagenome assembly ONZU01 (sample SAMN06348128, study PRJEB24527) | human gut metagenome | biome: human gut; feature: ankylosing spondylitis patient; material: feces | host: Homo sapiens | place: China | collected 2015-10
CGCGTCCCCGCGTCGGCATTTGCTTGACAAGGCTCGATGCCTTGACAAGCAAATACAATACATTTTCTTATTGCCAAGTTGGGGGATCGAACCCCAACTTGGCAATGCCGACGCGGGGACGCGTCGCCCCCAGGTGAGGACGCGATACTTCAACTTGGCAATAAGAAAATATATTCAGAGGTAATCAAAATCATGCATGAGTATGGCTATATGATGTAGAGCAAGGCAGAAGCATTCATATAAACTACAATTTGTCTGCCTAATTGCAGTTTATACCTTTCTAAAAATCCCATAGCTTTTGCTTCAGCTTATGTTTTGCAACATAAAAGTGTAAAACAAAATAGTTTTCATTTTGTAATGATTACAATAGAACGCTATATTTGCTGCATGAATTATACACCCTTAAATGCTATTCATCGTGTGTGGACCTTTTATCGTGACGGTTTTCGACAGATGACGTGGGGACGTACACTATGGATTATTATTCTGCTGAAGCTATTCGTGATATTTGTTGTGCTTCGCATCTTCTTTTTTCAGCCAATGCTGAAAGGGCTTGACGATGCACAAAAGAGCGAACAAGTTGGAAGAAGATTAAAAAATGTGCAAATCAACCGACAGAATTAGAACATTCTAAAAACAAAATTTTTACCCCTGATAATTTTGTAATTGAGAAATCTTCTCACGTTTGCATTTTTCTCCTTCATTTGTAACTTATAACTAAATCTATACCATTATGACATTACTAACAGCGCTTGAGACATGCACCATAGATTGGTCGCGTGCGCAGTTTGCACTGACAGCCTGCTATCATTGGCTGTTTGTGCCGTTGACGTTGGGTTTGGCCTTGATACAAGGCGTGATGGAAACCCTTTATTACACCACCAAAGACGAAAGGTGGAAACGTACCGCTCAGTTTTGGATGAAACTCTTTGGCATCAATTTTGCCATTGGAGTGGCCACGGGTTTGATTCTTGAATTTGAGTTTGGCACCAATTGGAGCAATTACTCATGGTTCGTGGGCGACATCTTTGGAGCCCCCCTTGCCATTGAGGGCATTGTAGCTTTCTTTATGGAAGCCACGTTCATAGCCGTGATGTTCTTTGGCTGGAATAAGGTGAGCCGAGGCTTTCATCTTGCTTCTACATGGTTGACAGGACTTGGGGCTACGCTCTCGGCCTGGTGGATATTGGTGGCCAATGCTTGGATGCAACACCCCGTAGGTATGACCTTCAATCCTGACACGGTGCGCAATGAAATGACCGACTTCATGAGTGTGGCTCTCTCGCCAACGGCAGTGGTAAAGTTCTTCCATACCGTTTCGAGTGGTTGGATGACGGGAGCCGTATTTGTGATAGGCGTATGTTGTTGGTTCTTGCTCCGGAAGCGTCATAGTGAATTGGCACTGCGTTCCGTAAAGGTGGCCAGCGTGGTTGGTATCATTTCTACGCTCATCGTAATGGGTACAGGCGATCAGAGTGGCCTTTCTATCGCTCGCGAGCAGCCTATGAAGTTGGCAGCAGCCGAAGGATTGGAGCAGGGCGGCGTGCGTGCCCCCTTTAGTATCGTGCCAGGCATAGAAGTACCTGGAGTACTATCCATTTTAGCGACGCACAATATAGAAGGTTATGTGCCAGGTATCAACGATTTGCTCGATGGTTATACGTTGCCCGACGGCACTCGTGTGCCTTCTGCTGATGAAAAAATGGAACGTGGTCGTAAAGCCATTGCAGCTTTTGCCGCCTATCGTCAACAACGCACTGCTAACAAGGTTGCTGCTCAAGTCGCACTCGACACCTTACGCGCTCATGAAGTCTATATGGGTTATGGCTATTTAAAGCAAAAGACTGATTTAGTGCCGTCCGTACCATTGGTTTATTGGTCGTTTCGCTTCATGGTGGGCTTGGGTTCTTTGCTCTTTGTCATCTTATTAGTAGTGGGGTGGTTAGCCCGTAGAGGCACTTTGGCTAACTATCGTTGGCTGTTGTGGTTAGGCGTGTGGGCTGTTCCGATGGTTTATGTAGCAGGGCAAGCGGGTTGGATCGTGGCTGAAGTGGGACGTCAGCCTTGGACTATTCAAGACTTGTTGCCTGTGGGGCTTGCCGTGTCGCAACTCTCTCCCATGAATGTAATGATTACGTTCTTCCTCTTTGTAGTGCTTTTCACCTTATTATTAGCCGCAGAGGTGCGCATTATGTGCAAGGCGATTAGTCAAGGGCCGCAAACGTCGTCGGACGAGGAACACGAAAGTTAAGTTAGTGTACAAAATAATAGTGTAAAAATCATGTATACATTTCTTCAACAATATTGGTGGCTGTTAGTGTCGTTATTAGCAGGCCTATTGGTGTTATTGCAGTTTGTGCAAGGTGCCAATTCTCTTCTATATTGTGTCGGACGCACGAAAGAAGAGCGCTCGTACATTATTGGCATAACAGGGCGTAAGTGGGAACTCACGTTTACTACGCTCGTCACCTTCGGTGGCGCCTTTTTTGCTTCTTTCCCTCTGTTCTATAGTACCAGTTTTGGAGGGGCTTATTGGATATGGATGCTTCTCTTGGTGAGCTTCGTGTTGCAAGCTGTGGCTTATGAATATCAAAATAAGCCGAACAATCTTTTAGGACAAGCTACTTACCGCTATTTCTTAGTGTTTAATGGATTGGTTGGCCCCTTTGTGTTGGGAGCAGCAGTGGCTACGTTCTTTACGGGTTCAGCATTCCACGTTGACCACAATGCATTAGGTGTGGCCAGCGGAGAAGGTATGGCTTCGCCTGTTATTAGCCAGTGGGACAGTGGTTGGCATGGATTAGAAGCTTTAGCAAATCCTTGGAATTGGGTATTAGGACTTGCCGTACTTTTCTTATCGCGTGTATTGGGAGCACTTTACTTACTCAATCGCAATCAGAATGACGAACTAACTTCTCGTCTGCATAAACATGTGTTGGTGAATGCAATTCCTTTCCTTGTGCTTTTCGTAGCTTTTGTGGTTCGTTTGCTCCTTATCGATGGATTGACATATCAGCTCGCCCAACAGCAGTTCGTAGTCGAGAGTAGCAAGTATTGGCATAATTTCATGGCTTTGCCTCTTGTGTCTGTTATGTTTATATTAGGTGTAGTCTTGGTGTTGATAGGCATCGCTATCACTTTAATGAATAAACAGAAAAAGTGTGGAATCTGGTGGGTAGGCATAGGTACTGTCTTAGCAGTAATGACATTGTTATTAATATCAGGTCTGAACAATACGGCCTATTATCCGTCTGTTACGGACATTCAGTCATCGCTCTGCTTAGCCAATAGTTGTTCGAGTGAGTTTACGCTCAGTGTTATGGCAGTGGTAAGTCTGCTCATCCCCTTCGTCTTAGCCTACATTGTTTATGCATGGTGGGCGATTGAACGGAAAAGTTGAATGTGATAACGATAAATTGCAGTTTGTTGAGAACACTTGTACGGAATATATGTAAGTATCCTAAGCAGTAAAAGTCGTTCTAAATAGTTGCTTCTCAGCTAATAACGTGAGTTCGGGATAATATTTCCATAAACAAGAAACCATATGCGTTTCCAACCTCCAAAGGGTGACCATAAAATGATCACTGGTAAGAAATGTCCAAAAAGTTATTTTATTGCCAATTTACAAGCTGTTTGTCATGCGGGGGAATTTCATAGTCAATGTTGACATGAGGCTTCGTTGAGAAGAAACAATAATTTATTATTTTTATTCTTAGACTTTTTCTTAGAACTTTTTTAGAATATTCTCGTTTCATACGGGATATATTCGATGAGTTCCCCTCCCCCCCCAAAAAAAAAGTCTCTTCCTCTAAGTGAGGAAGAGACCTTTTTTATTTAAATGAATCTGTTATCTAAACGAATCCGTTAAGAGCTTAATCTCAATAGTAGGCGATATGCGCTCGTATAGAATATTATATACTGCATCGAGAATGGGCATATTGACGTGATAGTGTTTGTTGATGTCCTTCATACACTTCGTGCCGTAATAGCCTTCGGCAATCATTTCCATTTCGATCTGTGCCGATTTAACGCTATAGCCCTTACCTATCATGGTGCCAAACACGCGGTTGCGCGAGAAGTTAGAATACCCTGTCACTAAGAGGTCGCCTAAGTAAACGCTATCATATACGCAGCGGTCGATAGGGTAAACAGCGCGTAAGAAGCGATTCATCTCTTGTACGGCATTGGACATTAGTACACTCTGAAAGTTGTCACCATACTTTAGTCCATTACAAATGCCTGCTGCTATGGCGTAGACGTTCTTCAGGACGGAAGCATATTCAATGCCAATGACGTCGGCCGAAGTCTTGGTCTTTACATAGCTCGATGCTATCATCTCGGCAAAGGCCGTTGCTTTCTCGTTGTCAGCACATCCTACCGTGAGGTAGGTAAGGCGTCCTAAGGCAACCTCTTCGGCATGACTAGGGCCACCAAGCACGGCTAAGTTCTCATCAGGCACATTGTACACCACACGGAAGAACTCCGAACAAACCAAATTCTCATCGGATACAATGCCCTTAATGGCAGTGATGATAAATTTATCGTGAAGCTTCACCTTGAGTTTGCGCAGGTGGTTCTTTAAGTAAGGAGACGGTGTGACAAACACCAAGGTGCGGCAAGAGCGTACAATTTCGTTGATGTCCGTCGAGAAGGTGATGCGGCTCGTGTCAAAGTGTACACTGGTCAAGTAAGAAGGGTTATGCTCAGTGCGCACGAAGTCATCAATGGCATCTTGCCTACGGATATACCAATGCAGATGCTCCACCCTTTCGAGTAGCATCTTTGCAATGGCTGTGGCCCACGAGCCACTGCCCATAACGGCTATGTTTCCTAAATCGTACACGGTACTTAGTTAATGTGCAAATGTGTAAATGTGTGAATGTACAAGTTGGGGAATGTGCAAATTGGGAAATGTGTAAATGTACAAGTCGGGGGGAAGTGCAGATAATTTGAAAATCTATAAACCATTTGCACATTTACCCATTCTCACATTTGCACATTCACTACACGTTCCAGCCCTCAATGTCCTGTACGCTGGGCTTCTCGATGTCAAGTTTATACTTCTTGATTATCTCGCCAATCTGCTGTTGGATCTTTTGAGCCTTTACGTCCTTGAGATCAGTTACTAAGTAGTAACCCACCTTCTGGAGGATGGGAACTAACTCTTCAGCAATGCCTGCGGCAACGTACTTGTCGGCCTTGTCGCGAGGAGCCTTCTTCTCAGGGCGCATTTGTGGGAAGAAGAGAACTTCCTGAATCTGAGTCTGACCAGTCATCAACATGACCAAACGGTCAATGCCAATACCTATACCTGACGTAGGGGGCATACCATACTGAAGGGCGCGGAGGAAGTCTTGGTCGATGAACATCGCTTCATCGTCACCCTTCTCAGAGAGGCGGAGCTGATCTTGGAAACGTTCTTCTTGGTCAATGGGGTCGTTCAACTCTGAGTAAGCATTGGCCAACTCCTTACCATTTACCATTAACTCAAAGCGTTCGGTCAAGGCAGGATTGTCGCGGTGCTTCTTTGTGAGCGGTGACATCTCGATAGGATAGTCGGTGATGAAGGTAGGCTGAATGTAAGTGCCTTCGCAGAACTCGCCAAACATCTCATCGATCAACTTACCCTTACCCATGGTATCGTCAATCTCCATATTCAACTTCTTGCAGATGTCGCGAATTTCGTCTTCGCTCTTGCCATTGAGGTCGTAACCTGTCTTTTCCTTGATAGCTTCCAAGATAGGCAAGCGGCGGAAAGGAGCCTTGAAGCTGATAGTCTTACCGTCAATAACGCTTTCGGGTTTACCATTAACGGCTACGCAGATGCGCTCCAACAACTTCTCGGTGAATGACATCATCCAGTTGTAGTCCTTGTACTGAACGTAAAGTTCCATACACGTGAACTCAGGGTTGTGGTTGCGGTCCATACCCTCATTGCGGAAGTTCTTGCCAATTTCGTAAACGCCCTCAAAGCCGCCAACGATAAGGCGCTTCAAGTAAAGCTCGGTAGCGATACGAAGGTAGAGGTCGATGTCGAGTGAGTTGTGGTGAGTAATGAACGGACGTGCGCTAGCGCCACCAGGAATGGGTTGCAGAATCGGTGTTTCAACCTCTGTGTAGCCAGCCTCGTCGAAGTATTCGCGCATGGTCTTGACTACTAACGAGCGTTTCAAGAAGATGTCCTTCACTTCAGGGTTGACCAAAAGGTCAACGTAGCGCTGACGATAGCGAAGTTCGGGGTCGTTGAAGGCATCGTAAGTAACACCATCCTTCTCCTTTACGACGGGTAGCGGCTTGAGGCTCTTAGAGAGGAGTACCAACTCTTGTGCGTGTACAGAGATTTCGCCTGTCTGTGTGCGGAAAACGAAACCTTTCACACCGATAAAGTCGCCCAAGTCGAGTAACTTCTTAAATACTGTGTTGTAGAGCGTCTTGTCATCGCCTGGGCAAACATCGTCACGTGTAACGTACACCTGAATGCGGCCTTTAGAGTCCATCAACTCGGCAAAGCTGGCCTTACCCATAACGCGGCGTCCCATTAAGCGTCCAGCGATGCACACTTCGCGCTTTTCGTCTTCATTAAAGTTGTCTTTAATATCGTCGCTATACGCTGTCACTTCATATTCGGCAGCGGGGTAGGGATTAATGCCCAAGTTGCGCAATTCCTCAAGTGAGTTGCGGCGTTGTATCTCTTGTTCGCTGAGTTCTAAAACGTTCATTTATTTTATTTTTTTATGATTTTGTCTGCAAAGATACTGCAAGGCGAGCGCAATGCAAAATGAAAGTCGGAAAACTTTCATTTTGCATTGCCGAGCCGCCGCGTATCTTATTCAAAGATACTGCAGAAAGTTTGAAAACAGCAAATAGTCTGCCTAATTGGGGGGCGGGTTTTCAACCCGCGGCAGCAGCAGGTTGTAGATATTTAAAGCATTCTGCTGCTGCCGCGGGTTACAAACCCGCCCCCCAATTAGGAAATTAAATTGCAGTTTGTCTAAATTCGTACCTTGTGCTGTCTTTACATAAAATAAGCGGCTCGGAAGTACAAAATGAAAACTTTTAGGTTTTCGTTTTGTACTTCTCTCGCCTTGCACTATCTTTGCATAAGATAGGCTGCGGCTCAGCATAGCGTTCAAGCAAGCTTGACGTTCTGCATTCGCCTTGCACTATCTTTGCATAAGATAGGCTGCGGCTCAGCAAAACGTTCAAGCAAGCTTGACGTTCTGCATTCGTCTTGCATTATCTTTGCAAAATAAGAAGGAAGGGATAGAATTTATACTCGTTATTATATTCTTTACAGCTAACAAACAATACTCAATATGAAAAAGATACTCTTTGCACTTCTTCTGCTCATCGTAGGAGTAAACACAGCCAATGCTCAATTTGCTAAAGGCACGAAATATGTAGGCGCCTCTTTGTCAGGACTCGGACTATCTTATAGCAGCGATCAAAAGTTCCGCTTTGGCTTAGATGCCACTGCAGGCTACTTTATGGGTGACTGCTTTATGTTACGCGGAACGGTAACATACGATCATACGAAACAAATCGATGACGTTTCAATTGGTGCGGGCGTTAGATATTACTTCGACCAATGTGGCGTTTACTTAGGTGCTGGCGCTGACTATGTACACTACACGCCCTCTGACAACGATGTACAAATTCCCTTAGAAGTAGGTTATGCCTTCTTCGTTAACCGCTACATCACCATTGAGCCTTCTCTATACTACAAGATGTCACTCGACTCTTTCTCTAAGAAGAGCACAGTGGGCGCACGCATTGGATTGGGTTTCTACTTCTAAAGCATTAAGAAAGGACACGTAAGCAAAATGACAGATATCTCTACATTAGGTGAATTTGGTCTGATTGACCGCATGACGGAAGGACTTGAACTTCGCAATGCTTCTACGCTGCGTGGCGTGGGCGATGATTGTGCCGTACTGCAATATAGCTCTGAGGCTGCCGACCCTCGACGACTTTTGGTCACGACCGACATGCTCATGGAGGGCATTCACTTCGACCTCACCTACACGCCTCTCAAACACTTGGGCTACAAAGCGGCTATGGTCAACCTTTCTGACGTTTATGCCATGAATGGTACGCCCCGTCAGCTCTTAGTAAGCATCGCCGTGGGGCGACGCTTTAAGGTGGAACATCTTGACGAACTTTATGCAGGCATTCGATTAGCTTGCGAGCGTCACGGAGTAGACATCGTAGGAGGTGATACGACTACTTCGCTTACGGGATTAGCCATCAGCATTACTTGCATTGGCGAAGCACAAGCAGAGGATATTGTTTATCGTTCGGGAGCAAAAGATACCGACCTCATCTGCGTGAGCGGCAACTTGGGAGCTGCTTATATGGGACTACAACTCATGGAACGCGAGAAGCGAATCTTTGAGTCACAAAAGTCGAACCCTGAGACAGCTGCACAACCTGACTTCTCTGGTCGCGAATATCTCATTGAGCGATTGCTCAAGCCAGAGGCGCGTCGCGACATTATCCAACGTCTCCACGAAGCGGGCATTCGTCCTACATCAATGATGGACATTAGCGACGGACTATCGTCTGAGGCCATGCACATCTGCAAACAAAGCCATACGGGCTGCCGCATCTATGAAGAGCGCATTCCTATCGATTACCAAACGGCCGTTACGGCTGAGGAGTTTAATATGAACGTCTACACCGCCGCGCTCAATGGAGGTGAGGATTATGAATTGCTCTTCACCGTTCCGTTGACTGACCATGAGAAGGTGGAACAATTGGATGACATCAAGGTGATTGGCCACATCACGCGTCCCGAACTGGGCGCAAAGCTCATCACACGCGACGGCAACGAGTTCGACCTCAAAGCACAAGGGTGGAACCCAATGCAATAAGTAGGTGTTCAAAATTATTTTTTATAATTTGTGTTCTGTATTATTTTAATTTCAAAAGCACTCCCTCTGGCGCAGTTCTTTCCTTTTCATTCAGTCACATAGCCCGCTATGTTTCTTCATACAATGGAAAAAACAGCATCCTGATAGAGCAACTTTTGTTGAACATCTACTAAAAAATAAACTTTGGCATTATGATAAACCAAATACCACGACTTTACCCTTTGGGCATTCAGACTTTCGAGAAGATACGCAAGGGGGATATGCTCTATCTTGATAAGACGGCATACATTTACCGCATGACGCATGGAGCATCACCTTATGTATTCCTTAGTCGCCCGCGTCGTTTTGGTAAATCATTGTTGGTGTCGACCTTAAAGAGCTACTTCGAGGGTAAGAAGGAACTCTTTGAAGGCCTTGCTATCGAAAAGTTGGAAAAGGAGTGGACCGCCTACCCAGTATTACACTTCAGCTTAGCTGGTGGGAAGTTCATGGATAAAGAGCAGTTAGAAAGTCATCTTAGCTTTTTACTTTCTGAAAAAGAAAAACTTTTTGGCATAGAGTCCCAAAGTTCTCTCTGCAATACTCGATTGTTCAATCTCATTCAAACCGCCTACCAACAAACGGGCAAGCAAGTGGTGCTACTGATTGACGAATACGATGCGCCACTGCTCGATGTCGTGCATGAGGAGAAGAACCTTACCCAGCTGCGTCAGGTAATGCGCAACTTCTATAGTCCAATCAAAGACGCCGACCCTTATCTGCGTTTTGTCTTCATAACTGGTATAACGAAGTTCTCACAAGTGAGCATATTCAGCGAGCTGAATAATATTAACAATATCAGCATGCAACCCGAATATGCAGGACTCTGCGGCATTACGAAGGACGAGGTGGAAAATCAATTGCAAGTAGACATTGCCTCCTTAGCCGAACGCTTGGGCAAGACTTATGACGAAACGCTTGAGGCCATTACTACCAATTACGATGGTTATCACTTCACCTGGCCCTCGCCCGACGTGTTCAACCCCTTTAGTCTACTCGCTGCCTTTACAAATGGCAATTTAGACCCTTATTGGTTCTCAACAGGTACGCCTACTTACCTGCTCGAAATGATGCGTAAGTTCAACGTGTTGCCCAACCAACTCGGCCCGTCCAAATGCTTAAAGAGTGATTTTGATTCACCTACCGAAAGTATGACGACATTGGTGCCGTTACTCTATCAGAGTGGTTACTTAACCATTAAGGATTACAACACGCGTACGGAACTTTACACGCTCGACCTCCCCAACCGCGAAATTCGCATCGGTCTCTTCCGCAACCTCCTACCTAACTACTTAGAAGGCATGAAGGCACAACAGGGCGGTGTCACCATAGCCGAAATGGCTGACTTGATTCTCAACGATGATATGGACGGCGCGCTACACTTGTTGCAGGATTTTCTCTGCACGGTGCCTTACTGTAATGTAAAGAATTACGAGGGACACTATCAGCAAACGTTGTTTATCATCTTCACACTGCTCACGCACTACATGGTCGACGTTGAGGTGCATACCCCGCATGGCCGTATCGACATGGTATTGATGACGCGAACGCGCATTTACCTGCTTGAACTCAAACTTAACAAAGACGCTCAAACGGCTATGCAACAAATTAACCTTAAGCATTATCGCGAGCGCTTTAGCCTCAGTCCCTTGCCCGTAACGAAAGTCGGCGTAAACTTTGACAGTGAAAAGGGCAATATCACTGATTGGGTGATTGAATAAAACATTATAATTACATATACATACGATATGAAAAAGATACTTTATATCATTCCCGCCACCATGCTGCTCTTAGCATCGTGTGCTACAAGTAAGTCAGCCTACACCGTAGCTGGCGAATGGAGCGTAACGAACTTGAATGGTCAGAATATTACGCCCAGTGATGAAACGCCTTTCTTAGGTTTCGACACCTCTAAAGGCCACGTCTATGGTTTCACTGGTTGCAATCGCCTAACGGGCGAAATCAACTTAAAGGACTTTGCTAACGGCAAACCCAACTTCTCTAAGATGGGCATGACGCGTATGCTCTGCCCCGACGATACTTACGAGAGCCGCTTCATGGACGCACTCAGCAAGGTAAAATCCTCTGAAGTAAAGGACAACGAGATGTTGCTCAAAGATGCCAACGGCAACGTAATCATAACATTGAAGAAGAAATAATTATCAATGTGAACATTCGCTGAAAGGCGTAGCATTTACGCATTAATCAATCATTCTCACAATCTCACATTCTCACATTTGCACATTAACCTCCTATGGCCACAGTAGACGACAAGAAGATTATCTTCTCTATGGTAGGTCTGTCAAAGACCATCAAACAAAATAACAAGCAGGTACTTAAAAATATTTACCTCAGTTTCTTTTACGGAGCTAAGATCGGTATCATCGGTCTGAATGGTGCGGGTAAGTCAACGTTGATGAAGATCATCGCAGGCCTTGACAACGACTATCAAGGTGAAGTAGTGTTCTCACCAGGTTACACCGTGGGCTATCTGCCACAGGACCCTCACCTCGACGATCAAAAGACGGTGAAAGAAATCGTACAGGAGGGTGTTCAAAGCGTTGTTGACGCCTTGGCTGAGTACGAAGAGATTAACCAAAAGTTTGGCTTGCCAGAGTATTATGAGAACGAGGACAAGATGAACCAACTCTTTGCACGCCAAGGTGAGTTGCAAGATATACTCGATGCCACTGACGCTTGGAACCTCGACAGCCGACTCGAGCGTGCTATGGATGCGCTTCGCCTTCCGCCTGCCGACCAAAAGGCTGAGCACCTCTCAGGAGGTGAGCGTCGTCGTGTTGCGCTCTGCCGTTTGTTGCTCCAAAAGCCTGACGTGCTACTGCTCGACGAACCTACCAACCACCTTGATGCCGAAAGTATTGACTGGTTGGAACAACACCTCAACCAATACGAGGGTACGGTCATCGCTGTGACCCACGACCGCTACTTCCTTGACGACGTAGCAGGCTGGATACTCGAGCTCGACCGTGGCGAAGGCATTCCTTGGAAGGGCAACTACTCTTCATGGCTCGAACAAAAGAGCAAACGCATGGAGCAGGAAGAGAAAGTGGCCAGCAAGCGCCGCAAGACGCTCGAACGTGAGTTGGAATGGGTGCGCATGGCTCCTAAGGCGCGTCAAGCGAAGGGTAAGGCGCGTTTGAACTCTTACGACAAGTTGCTGAACGAAGACCAAAAGGAGAAGGAGCAGAAACTCGAAATCTTCATACCGAATGGCCCACGCTTGGGCAACAAAGTAATCGAAGCACATGGTGTATCAAAAGCCTTTGGTGATAAGGTGCTTTACAAAGACCTTGACTTCACGCTTCCCCCTGCAGGCATTGTCGGCGTAATCGGTCCGAATGGTGTGGGTAAGACTACGCTCTTCCGCCTTATTATGGGACTTGATAAGCCCGATGCAGGTACGTTCGAAATGGGTGAAACGGTTAAGTTGGCCTACGTTGACCAACAACACAAAGACATTGACCCCGAAAAGACTGTTTACGAAGTAATCAGCGGTGGCAGCGAACTTATGCGCATGGGCGGTCGCGACATCAACGCGCGTGCCTACCTCAGCCGCTTCAACTTTGCTGGTGCTGACCAAGAGAAGAAGTGTGGTGTACTTTCAGGTGGTGAGCGCAACCGCTTGCAGTTGGCCTTAGCCTTGAAGCAGGAGGGCAACGTATTGTTGCTCGATGAGCCTACCAACGACATCGACGTAAACACGCTTCGTGCACTCGAAGAGGGCTTGGAAGCCTTTGCCGGTTGTGCCGTTGTGATTAGCCACGACCGTTGGTTCCTTGATCGTATTTGTACCCACATTCTTGCCTTCGAGGGCAATGGCAATGTGTTCTTCTTCGAAGGTTCATATACGGACTACGAGATCAACAAAGCCAAGCGCCTCGGCCTTGAAGAGCCTAAGCGCATTCGCTACCGCAAACTTGATGACTAATCCATATAGGTGATTCTTAAAGCTTACATGGCTCTGTAACGATTCGAGCGGGTAAAAACGCTCTACTTTACGACATAAGTGGCCGCTGTGTCACCGCTCTAGCGAAAGGTGGCGTTTACGTCAGTAAAGGACGAAAAGTTATCTTCTAATAAATAAAGAGTTGAGAAGTATCACGCTTCTCAGCTCTTTCTATATCTACCCATTTCCATGAAACGTCTTTTTCCTATCTTCTTATTTATTACCGCATTGCTCTCGCCCTGCTGCGCCCAAATAGTCCCAAGCGAAGCTTTACAACAAGCCATGCAGCGTGACGAGACCGCCTTCTTGCAGTCAATGTCGCCCACATTGCAACATACGCAGGCTTTGGCCGTGCGTATGGCCATACAAGGAGATGCACGCGCGTTGCAACAAATCCGCGAGAGCCGCAACGTTGCGCCTACGTTTCCCGAAGGAATAAAAGCCGTTACGCTCACTCCCACTATGACTTTATTTCGATCAACGCAACCCACCTCAAAGCCACGCCCCGTCTTGCTCTATCTACATGGGGGCGGCTGGTGCTTTGGTAGCATTAATAGTTGCATGCGCTTTTGTGCTGCCGTAGCCAAGAGGGCCAACATTTGCGTCGTAGCACTCAACTATCGTTTAGCACCCGAACATGCTTACCCCGCTCCGCTCGATGACTGCCGCAAGGCTTTCAATTATCTCAAAGGCCATGCCGCAGAATTTGGAGGCGACACCACGCGTGTTAGCATTGGAGGCGACAGTGCTGGCGGCAACTTGGCCATAGCCACTGCCATGACCGTAGGCGGCAAGAGCAGTGTCTATAGCCTTATCCCCATCTATCCTGTAACGGAACTCTTCACCCGCTCCACTCCTTCGTGGCGCACTTACGCCCAAGGTTATGGTGACGATGCCGAGCTACTCGAAGCCTTTAACGAAGCTTACGCTGCAGGCCAACAGCAAAGTCCACTCGTCTCTGTAGGTTTAGCCACCGACGATACCTTGCAGCAATTACCTCCCGTGTTGCTCATATCAGCAGGTCACGACATCTTGTTCGACCAAACCGCTGCTTGGGCCAAGCGCTTACAATCCTTAGATCACCCGCTTTCGTATCACGTCTTCCCCACCGCCACTCACCTCTTCATCACCGTCCCCGGTCAGCCCACGGCCTTCAACGAATCCGTTCGTATCGTCAGTGAGTTCTTAAAAGAATAATTAAGTAAACGGCAATTTATCGGCCTAATTGCAGCTTATTTTTGTCATGAAAACAATTATACCCTGCTGAGACGAGATTTAACATTTAGGAGGTTGGCCATCTCAGAAAAATTACCGAATTTAGCTTCCATAACAATAAGTTTTAGTATAGTTTGAAACTCAACTGATTAACACCTACTAAATTAAAAAAATCTTGACTTATTGTCCTTCCCCTCCCCCCATTATTTCGGGGTGGGAAACTTTAGTAGCTAATATCATGTCCGCAAGAATGAAGAGACTTGGAATGACTCAAAAGATGTTGGCAGAGAAAATGAATTGCACCCAACAGAACATTTCAAAAATCTTAAAAGGGCGTGAGAACCTTTCGCTTGAAGCCATAAGCAAAATAGAGCATGCCTTGGCTATTCATTTCCTGCAAACGAATGAATAGCCATGTTCCATTTTATGGCACGTTTTCTCGCCATGGCAGAGCTTAAGTAAACTTAGCTCTGCTCATCTGGCTTAACGAAAACCTTCTTATAAGTGTAACGATAAAAAAGATAAGATATGTCAGTACAAAGTGAAGCTGCCCTCGAAAACGGACTTATAGATACTCTTCAAAAGATGAACTACGAGTATGTTCATATTGAAGAGGAGAAGAACCTATCTGCCAATTTCAAGAAACAGTTGGAGAAACACAACAAGAAGAAATTGGAAGAATTGGGTCGTACCGAATTTACAGAGTCTGAGTTTGAAAAGATACTTATCTATCTTGAAGGTGGCACTCGCTTTGAAAAGGCAAAAAAACTGCGAGACCTCTTTCCTCTTGAACTGGAAAGCGGTGAACGCCTATGGGTGGAGTTATTGAACCGCACTCACTGGTGTCAGAACGAGTTCCAAGTTTCCAATCAGATTACGGTTGAGGGCAGAAAGAAGTGTCGCTACGATGTGACGATACTTATCAACGGATTGCCATTGGTTCAGATAGAACTGAAGCGTAGAGGCGTAGAATTGAAACAGGCATACAACCAGATACAACGCTATCACAAGACTTCTTTCCATGGACTGTTTGACTACATCCAGTTGTTTGTCATATCCAATGGTGTAAACACTCGCTATTTCGCCAACAATCCGAATAGTGGCTATAAGTTCACATTCAACTGGACGGATGCAGCCAATGTGCCTTTCAACGACTTGGAGAAGTTTGCCACAGTGTTCTTCGACAAGTGTACGTTGGGCAAGATTATCGGTAAGTATATCGTCTTGCATGAGGGCGACAAGTGCCTGATGGTGCTTCGTCCTTATCAGTTCTATGCAGTGGAGAAGATTCTCGACCGTGTGGAAAACTCTAATGACAACGGCTATATCTGGCATACAACTGGTGCAGGAAAGACTTTGACATCATTCAAGGCAGCCCAACTTGTATCGGAGTTAGACGATGTAGACAAGGTGATGTTTGTGGTAGACCGCCACGACCTTGACACGCAGACGCAAGCCGAATACGAGGCCTTTGAGCCTGGTGCCGTTGACAGTACCGACAACACAGATGAATTGGTAAAACGTCTGCACAGTAATTCAAAGATTATTATTACCACCATTCAGAAACTTAATGCAGCTGTCAGCAAGCAGTGGTATAGCAGTCGTATAGAAGAAATACGTCATTCTCGCATCGTGATGATATTCGATGAGTGTCATCGAAGCCATTTCGGAGATTGCCACAAGAACATCGTAAAGTTCTTCGACAACACGCAGATATTCGGTTTTACTGGTACTCCTATATTTGTTGAGAATGCGGTGGACGGACATACCACAAAGGAAATCTTCGGCAACTGTCTTCACAAATACTTGATAAAGGATGCCATTGCTGATGAAAATGTGCTTGGTTTTCTTGTGGAGTATTACCACGGCAATGAGGATGTGGATAATGCCGACCAAGACCGCATGACGGAGATTGCCAAATTCATCCTTAATAATTTCAATAAGTCAACATTCGACGGTGAGTTTGACGCGTTGTTTGCCGTGCAGTCTGTACCGATGCTTATCCGCTATTACAAGATATTCAAGAGCCTCAATCCGAAGATAAGGATTGGAGCTGTTTTCACATACGCTGCCAATAGTAGTCAAGACGATGAGCAGACTGGTATGAACACTGGCGGTTATGTAAGCGACAGCACAGGCGAGGCAGACGAGCTGCAAGCCATCATGGATGATTATAATAATATGTATGGAACGAGTTTCACTACAGAAAACTTCCGTGCATATTACGATGACATCAACCTTCGCATGAAGAAAAAGAAGGCGGACATGAAGCCACTTGACCTCTGCTTAGTTGTCGGTATGTTCCTTACTGGCTTTGACAGCAAGAAGCTCAACACGCTCTATGTTGACAAAAACATGGAGTATCATGGTTTGTTGCAGGCGTTCAGCCGTACCAACCGTGTGTTGAACGAAAAGAAGCGTTTCGGTAAGGTGGTTTGCTTCCGTGACTTGAAAAGCAAGGTAGACGAGTCCATCAAACTTTTCAGCAACAGCAATAATCTTGAAGATATTGTGCGACCACCATTTGATGATGTCAAAACCCACTATCAAGAACTGACAAAGGACTTCTTGGAGCATTATCCCGAACCGCACTATGTGGACTATTTGCAGAGTGAGAACGATAAAAAGCAGTTTATCCTCGCTTTCCGTGACATCATCAAAAAACACGCAGAAATACAAGTGTATGATGAGTTTGAGGAGGATGCTCCCGACCTCGGAATGACAGAACAACAGTTTATGGACTTCCGCAGCAAGTATCTTGATATATACGATTCGTTTGCTGTCAAGAACGATAATCCAAAGAAAGGTTATCAAATTCCAGAGGAAGACCTAAGCATGGTTGGTGAACCAGAATCTCATGAAGAAGTCGCAACTGGTATGGGCGATATTGATTTTTGCTTGGAACTCCTGCATAGCGACATCATCAATGTGGCTTACATTCTGGAGTTGATTGCAGACCTCAATCCTTATAGCGAGGACTACGAAGAGAGGCGTAAGCACATCATCGACACAATGATTAAGGATGTTGAACTTCGCAGTAAGGCAAAACTCATTGACGGATTTATCCAGAAGAATGTGGATGATGATCGTGACAATTTCATGGCTCGCAAACAAAAGGCTGATGGTACAAGCGACCTTGAAGAACGGTTGAACAACTACATCGTCACCGAGCGCGACAATGCCGTAAAGACACTTGCCAAGGAAGAGGATTTGGATGCATCCGTGCTCAATCACTACCTCTCTGAATATGACTACTTGCAAAAGGAACAGCCTGAAATCATACAAGAGGCATTGAAAGAGAAACACTTGGGACTGATAAAAAAACGCAAGGCATTGACAAGAATACTCGATAAATTGCGTTCCATTATAAGAACATTTTCTATGTATTAAGTATTAGTGATAAGTGATGAAGTATTAGTGATAAGTGATGAAGTATTAGTGATGAAGTATTAGTGATAAGTGATGAAGTGTTGCACTGCAACCACTTAGTATCTAATCACTAAAACATAAAACAAAAAAAGGGATTATGAAGCAAAGTATATTAAAAGATAAGAGCAAGCTTTTTGCACTAAGGGTTATACGCTTGTACAAGTATTTATGTAAAGAAAAGAAAGAATACGTTCTTTCAAAACAATTACTTAGAAGTGGTACAAGTATCGGAGCAAACATTGCCGAAGCCTTTTACGGACAAAGCGAAGCAGATTTTGTTGCGAAATTGTCTATCTCGCAGAAAGAAACGAGTGAAACCATTTATTGGTTAGAATTATTACATGAGAGTGAATATTTAAAAGATAATGAATTTGATAGTGTTTATAGTGATGCAGAGGAATTAATCAAACTATTGACATCCTCTATAAAAACAATTAAAGAAAAAATGCTACAAAGCAAACTTAATCACTAATCACTAAAACTTAATACCTTAACATGAGCGAGGAATTACAACAGAAACTCCGTGACCAACTTTGGGAAGTTGCCAACAAACTGCGTGGCAATATGTCTGCCAGTGACTTCATGTACTTCACCCTTGGCTTCATCTTCTACAAATACTTGTCTGAGAAGATAGAGAAACACGCCAATGATGCATTGGCTGATGACGAAGTGACATTCAAAGAACTTTGGACAATGGAGAAAGATGAAGATGTGGAAGAATTGCAGGAGGTGGTAAAAGCTGAGTGCTTGGAAAATATCGGCTACTTCATTGAACCAAACTTCCTGTTCTCGTCCGTCATTGAGAGCATCAAGAAGAAGGAGAACATTCTGCCTATGCTCGAACGCTCATTGAAACGTATTGAGGACAGTACCCTCGGACAGGACAGCGAAGAAGACTTTGGAGGTCTATTCTCTGACATTGACCTTGCTTCACCCAAGTTGGGCAAGACTGCCGATGACAAGAACACTTTGGTCAGCAATGTTCTTCTTGCCCTTGATGATATTGACTTTGGTGTGGAAGCATCGCAAGAGATTGATATTCTCGGTGATGCCTACGAGTATATGATTAGCCAATTTGCCGCAGGTGCTGGCAAGAAAGCTGGTGAGTTCTACACACCTCAGGAAGTGAGCCGTATCTTGGCAGAGATCGTAACCATCGGTCACGCTCGTCTGCGTAATGTCTATGACCCAACTTGTGGTAGTGGTTCGCTGTTGCTACGTGCAGCAAGCATAGGTCATGCAAACGAGATTTTCGGACAGGAGAAGAACCCTACGACCTACAACTTGGCTCGCATGAATATGCTTCTTCATGGCATAAAGTTCAGCAACTTCCGAATAGAGAATGGCGACACTTTGGAGGCAGATGCTTTTGGCGATACTCAGTTTGACGCTGTGGTAGCAAATCCTCCTTTCTCAGCCGAATGGAGTGCTGCCGACAAATTCAATAATGATGACCGTTTCAGCAAGGCAGGACGCTTGGCACCACGCAAGACTGCCGACTATGCCTTTATTCTCCACATGATTTACCACCTCAATGAGGGTGGTACCATGGCTTGTGTCGCTCCTCATGGTGTGTTGTTCCGTGGCAATGCCGAGGGCGTAATCCGTCGTTTCCTCATTGAGAAGAAGAACTATGTGGATGCCATCATCGGTCTGCCTGCCAACATCTTCTATGGCACAAGCATCCCGACCTGTATCTTGGTGTTCAAGAAGTGCCGTAAAGAGGATGACAATATTCTGTTCATTGATGCCAGCAAGGAGTTTGAAAAGGTCAAGACACAGAACAAGCTCCGTCCGCAGCATATCAAGAAGATTGTTGATACCTATCGTGAGCGCAAGGAGATAGAAAAGTACAGTCATCTCGCCACATTGCAGGAGGTAGCCGAGAACGACTACAACCTCAACATTCCTCGTTACGTTGATACTTTCGAGGAAGAAGAACCTATTGACATCCATGCTGTCATGAAGGAAATCAAAGATTTGGAAGCCAAACGAGCCGACCTTGACAAGGAGATTGAAGGCTATCTGAAAGAGTTGGGATTGGTTGAATAAATTTTTTGTACCAGGTTGGGACAATTTTAGAAGAACGTTTTATATGGCTGAGAAAGATAATATACCAGAAATGCGTCCTACGTTTGATGCTATCCGCAGGACTGACGAAAACAACAAGGAATATTGGAGTTCGCGCGACCTGTGCAACGCTATGGGATATTCTACTAACTGGAAATTCCAAAATGTCATAAATAAGGCAATTGCCGTAGCCAATCAAAAAGGCATGAAGATTGATGACCATTTCAACCAAACGGTTGATATGGTCAAGCTCGGTAGTGGTGCATATAGAAAGGTGAACATATTCCGTTTGTCTCGTATGGCGTGCATGATTATAGCTGAAAATGCAGACGGAAAGAAACCTCTGGTGCAACAAGCAAGAGAATATTTTTCGCAATCCGTTTCTACCACAGAACTTATCCAAAACTCACTGGAATCCAACATATTGCTGTATAAAACAGCACAAGGTGAAACCCGCATTGAAGTGATATTCAACAACGAGACATTTTGGATGTCGCAAAAACGCATGGCAGATTTGTTTGGCGTAGACCGAGCAACGATTGCTTATCACCTTTCTCAAATTTATGAAAGTGGAGAACTTACAAAAGAGGCAACTTGTAGAAAAATTCAACAAGTTCAACTTGAGGGTGAGCGTGATGTTGAACGTACTCCTTTGTTCTACAACCTTGATGCCATTATTGCCGTTGGCTATCGTGTGAACAGTTATCAAGCCACACAATTCCGTATATGGGCTACATCTGTATTGAAGGAGTTTATCATTAAGGGGTATGTACTTGATGACGAACGCCTGAAACAAGGCAAGCATTTCGGCAAGGACTACTTTGACGACTTGTTGGAACGCATCCGTGAGATACGCACGTCAGAACGCCGCTATTACCAAAAGATAACTGACATCTATGCAGAGTGTAGTGCTGACTATGACGCAAAATCAGAAAGTACCAAATTGTTCTTCAAGATGGTGCAGAACATGATGCACTTGGCTGTCACGCATCATACCGCAGCAGAGATTGTCTATAACAGAGCCGATGCCGAACAGCCGCACATGGGACTTACTACATGGAAGAAAGCACCAGACGGTAGAGTACAAAAGTCTGACACAATTGTTGCCAAAAACTATTTGTCGGACACCGAACTTAATCAACTCAATGCCATAACGACATCATTTCTTGACTTTGCAGAAACTCGTGCTCAACGCCATATCATTACAACAATGGAAGATTGGCGAAAGCGACTTGCCCAGTTCCTTGCGGCAATGGACTATGAGGCAAACCCTTCGGCAGGAACTGTTTCGCAAGATGAAGCAAGAGAAAAGGCTTATGGAGAATATAAGAAATATAAACTCATCCAAGACCATTCATATATATCTGATTTTGACAGGTTTAATAAGGGCGATGACGATACGCCTCTGCTGCCTTTCGACCTCAATCCAAAAGAAACTTAAATTATCTACCAAGCTGGTAGACTATTTCAGAAACATCAAATTAAGGATTAAAAATGACAACGACAACAAATAACGAACAAAAGAAGCTCAATGTCCCAAATCTCAGATTTAAGGAGTTTCAGGGGGAGTGGGAAGAACTTGGGCTTTCAGAACTTCTTGATTTCAAGAATGGATTAAACCCCAAACCAGACAAATTCGGCAAGGGTATAAAGTTTATTTCTGTTATGGACATTCTTAATAATACAGTCATTACATATGATTGCATTAAGGCTTCTGTTGATGTAACGGAGAAAGAACTATCTGATTTTTCTGTTGAAAAAGGAGATATGTTATTCCAACGCAGTTCAGAAACTTTGGAGGATGTTGGTAGAGCGAATGTTTATATGGATGATAAAACTGCTGTATTTGGAGGTTTTGTTATTCGTGGAAAGAAAAAAGGAGTATATGACCCACAATACTTCAATTATTTGTTACGAAGTCCGTTTGCTCGCAAAAGAATAATTCCAATGGGTGCAGGTGCGCAACATTTTAATATTGGACAAGAAGGATTGAGCAAAGTAAAACTGCACTTTGCAGATATAGAAGAGCAAAAGAAAATTGGCAAAATGCTCTGTTTGCTTGACGAGCGCATCTCTACTCAAAACAAAATCATTGAGGACTTAAAGAAACTAAAGTCTGCGATTTCAGAAAACCTTTTTAAAGCTGTAAAAGGTGATGTCGTTATTCTGTCTGAAATATGTGAAATTATCAAAGGCAAGCAAGTGAATGGTGAATTTCTATCAGAGAAAGGAAAGTATTATGTGATGAATGGGGGCACTGAACCATCTGGTTATTATAGTGATTATAATGTGGAAGCCAACACCATTTCAATCAGCGAAGGTGGCAACTCTTGTGGATATGTACAATTCAATACTTCTCCTTTTTGGAGCGGGGGGCATTGCTATACCATCCAAAAAATAGCAGACAATGTGGATAATCTGTACTTGTACCATTATCTTAAATCGAAAGAATATGCTATAATGAAACTACGCATCGGTTCTGGCTTACCCAATATCCAGAAGAAAGACTTGGCTATATTCAAGATAAAAATTCCAACAGCAAAACAACAAAAAGTTATCTCAACTTTTCTGTCATCACTTGAAAGAAAAGCTGAGATTGAAGAAATTATACAGAATGCTATGCTGAAAGAGAAGCAATATCTATTGCAGCAGATGTTCATATAAACATTTGGTATAGCAGGAATTTTTTTTGCTTTTGCAATAACTCCAAGAAATCAATTTCTAACTTGATTTCTTGGACTAATGTAGATAGTCGTTTCCCTATTTGCCGTTGAATTTCGACCGATGGAACACAAAGCGGAATGTTACACAATCCATCAAAAGACAAGCACTGTCTTACACTGCCTTCCAATCTTTTTTGTATTTCCGTGTAGAATTGCTTTGACTCAAAATAGTAATCAAGGTATTCGGGAAATAGATTGCATTTTGTACGGAAACAAATATACATAGGACTTACTATCCCTCTTTCAAATGTGATAAGACGAGCAATAGAACCAACATTTATTCTTGCTGGATTAAAAGCAAAGTCATTCCTTTCTACAATTTTATAGTTTGAAGTGTCATCGCTTGCAACAATTCTGTTCTCAAATTGTTCACTTTGCTGAATGAATCCTTGGCTATTGCTAACGGATAAAACATTCTGAATAGCACTGTCTTTATTTCGCTTGGAAGTCTGCTCTATGAAATCACCTATATGTGAAATGCTTTTAGTCATGTGACTATATTCCATTTCAATAATCGCAGACTTTAGTTTCTTTAAGTCCTCAATGATTTTGTTTTGGGTCGCTATGCGCTCGTCAAGGAGTGACAATAGTTTTGCTATTTTTTTCTGTTCCTCCAAACAAGGATTGATGGTCTTTACCCCTTTCAAATGTTCGCCATAAAGATGCACTACAGACACACCTTGCGCAACTTTGGCAATGTCATACTTGCGTCTGCCATTCAACTGATAGCTCATGAATGCACCATCATATCCATGCAAGCGTATAATGTTCAAATCACCACCTAAAAGAATATTGCCATTGAGGACGCAACGAGCGGTTGCGATATCCTCTGCTGTTTCACCAGAGCAAGGTATTATTACATCATTAGCTTTGCTTCTTACCAATTTGGTATTGTTGATGTTTGTTTTGCTAATGACTTCTCTTATTGTTTCCGATTTGTACTTTGTGTAAAGCTCTCCATATAAAATACAAGGCTCACCATCATCAGACAGCTGGTCTTTGGATATACCAGTACCTTTATACAAATCTGCGATGTCTGCCAGTCGTTCTTCTTTCCACTCCCCTTCAAACTCCTTAAATCTGAGATTTGGGACATCAGAGGTCTATTTTCTCTAATTATTATGTACACCTTCAAAATTAAGGATTACAATGACAACAAAAACAATTAGAGAAATTGCGTTGGCTTGGAAAAGTGACAAGCAACGCTACGTAAAGCAGTCTACATACGCTGCTTATGTGTTAATTTTGGAGAACCACATTCTGCCATCATTTGGCGATTGTGAGACTCTGAGTGAGAAACTTGTGCAGGAGTTCGTCTTGCAGAAACTCAATGACGGTCTAAGCATTAAGACCGTGAAGGATATTCTGATTGTCCTGAAAATGGTGATGAAGTTCGGGGTAAAGAACGAATGGATGAACTATTGCGAATGGGATATCAAATACCCTACGACAGAGACCAACAAGGAAATTGAGGTGCTGACGGTGGCACACCACAAGAAGATCCTCGATTTCATCAAGCAGAACTTCACATTCCGCAACCTTGGTATCTATATCAGTCTGACCACAGGCTTGCGTATCGGAGAGATTTGTGGTTTGAAATGGTCGGACATCAATACCGATAATGGTACTATCACCGTGAACCGTACCATTGAGCGCATCTACATTGTGGAGGGCGAACACAAGCACACAGAGTTGGTCATTAACACACCCAAGACCAAGAACTCATGCCGTGAGATACCAATGAACAAGGAACTACTGGCGATGGTGAAACCACTGAAAAAGGTGGTAAACACAGACTTCTATGTGCTGACCAATGAAGAAAAGCCAACCGAACCACGCACCTATCGCAACTACTATCATCGGTTGATGGCGCGTCTCGACATTCCTCGATTAAAGTATCACGGACTACGCCATAGTTTTGCAACACGCTGCATTGAAAGCAACTGCGATTACAAGACAGTAAGTGTATTGCTCGGTCATGCCAATATTACAACAACCCTTAATCTCTATGTTCACCCAAACATGGAGCAGAAGAAAAAGTGCATCACCAAGATGTTCAAGTCTCTTGGTAAATAGGGAAGAAAAGTAGCATAGACTATAAACGGTAAAAGGATGAGGTGACCTCAAATATAGGAAAATGCACCTGATGGTAAAATCGTCACTTTTACTTACGTATATTTTACCTTTGATGTTTTTATGTTTCATGTTTCATTTTTATGTTTCAACTTGTTGATTATCAACACATTCAAGAGATGAAATATTGTGCTTCAATGTTTCACTTTTAGTTTCAATGTTTTCTCTAAAAAAGGAATTAGAAATTGCCAAAGTAATATGCAAACCTCTAGTATTAGTCCCCAAAACCGCACAAAAATCCTATCTCTCCAAATTAGGAGAGATGGCACATGTGTAAAAAAGTATTTTTCTCTTCTAG
>ONZU01000789.1_pt1 | contig 24343 bp, 25 predicted proteins | sample 1671161 | NCBI WGS metagenome assembly ONZU01 (sample SAMN06348128, study PRJEB24527) | human gut metagenome | biome: human gut; feature: ankylosing spondylitis patient; material: feces | host: Homo sapiens | place: China | collected 2015-10
TGGTGCGCCTTATCATGAAGTCCATCCACAAGCAGAACAAGCGTGAGGTGAAGCACATCGGCTGCAAGCGATTCGGCATCCAGTACCTGCTGAAAGGTATCTACACGCATAATGGGTTACTCTATTTCCACACGGAGATAAAGAACCAGAGCAACGTGCCTTTCGATGTGGACTACATCACATGGAAAATCGTGGACAAGAAGGTGGCGAAGCGTACCGCCGTGCAGGAGCAGATCATTCTGCCGCTCCGTGCGCAGAACTACGCCACCTGCGTGCCGGGCAAGAAGAGCGAGCACACGGTGTTCACGATGACGAAATTCACCATCCCCGACGACAAATGCCTTGTGGTGGAACTCAACGAGAAGAACGGAGGCCGTCATCAGTCTTTCGTGATTGAGAACGAGGACTTGGTACGTGCCAATACCATCAACGAACTTCAAGTACGCTGACCATGAAGAAGTGCCTATTTATGATTATCGCGTCGCTTGCCCTGTGTACGGGGCAGGCGCACGCCCAGCGATGCCTGCCGAAGATGCAGGGCATCGAGGTCAGGGCGAACATGGCGGACGGCTTCAATCCCGGCGGCAACGACGGCGGGTACAGCTTCGGGGCGGCTCTCTCCACCTACACGAAAAAGGGGAACAAATGGGTGTTCGGCGGCGAATACCTGTTGAAGAACAACCCTTACAAGGACGGAAAGATACCCGTGGCACAGTTCACGGCGGAGGGCGGATACTACTTCAAGATACTCTCCGATGCCCGAAAAATCGTGTTCGTCTATGCGGGTGCTTCGGCTCTCGCCGGATATGAATCGGTGAACTGGGGCGAAAAAGTGCTGCATGACGGTTCCACGCTCCATGACCGGGACGCCTTCATCTACGGCGGTGCGTTGACGCTCGATGCGGAGTTTTACGTGGCTGACCGTATCGCTCTGCTCGCCAACCTCCGGGAACGTTGCCTGTGGGGTGGCGACACGAGAAAGTTTCATACGCAGTGGGGCGTGGGCATCAAGTTCATCATTAACTGACGCACCGCATGGAACGGACGGAAATCGATGCCATGCGGCAGATACCCCTTGCGGACTTCCTTGCACGGTTGGGACATGAGCCTATCCGAAGAAGCGGCAACGAGTTGTGGTATCGTGCACCATACCGCAATGAGCGCACGCCTTCTTTCCGTGTGAACGTGAAGAAACAGCTTTGGTACGACTTCGGTACGGGCAGGGGCGGCGACATCTTCACGCTTGCCGGGGAGTTTATCGGAAGCGGTGACTTCATGGAACAAGTGAAATTCATAGCGGAAACCGCCAATATACCTATGCCTGTTCCCGAAGTGAGCAAACTGACTTTCCAGCCTAAACCGTCAGAACCTGCCTTTGAAGGAGTGGAAGCCGTACCGCTGTTTCGTTCTCCACTGACGGACTATCTGGCGGAACGGGGCATTCCTTACGCTGTTGCATCACGTTACTGCTGCCGACTGAATTACGGAGTGCGTGGCAAACGATATTTTGCCGTCGGTTTTCCGAACGTGGCAGGCGGATATGAAATCCGCAGCCGTTTCTTCAAGGGATGCGTACCGCCGAAGGATGTGTCGCTGGTCAAGGCGAAAGGCTCTCCGGCTGACGTGTGCAGCATCTTTGAAGGATTCATGGACTTTCTTTCCGCTGCCACGCTCGGATTGGAAACGGGCGACTGCCTTGTGCTGAACTCTGTCGCCAACGTGGAAAAGGCTATGAGGTATCTGAACGGTTACGGGCGCATAGACTGTTATCTCGACCGTGACGAAGCCGGACGGCGCACATTGGCAATACTGCAAGAATACTATGGCAGACGTGTCTGCGACCGTTCCGCCCTCTATGACGGTTGCAAGGACTTGAACGAGCATCTGCAACTGACAACGAAAAAAGAACAATAACTTAAAAATCAAAGAACAATGAACATACTGAACAACAAGAACAAGAGAAAATCAATCTTCAAGGCGTTGGCACTCTGCCTGTTCGCCGCCGTTTCGTTCACGCTCGTGTCGTGTGACGACGACATGGACATCCAGCAATCCTATCCCTTCACGGTGGGAACCATGCCCGTGCCAAACAAGGTGACAAAGGGGCAGACGGTGGAAATTCGCTGTGAGTTGAAAAAGACGGGAGATTACGCCAATACCCTCTATACCATCCGATATTTCCAATTCGAGGGGGAAGGCACGCTGAAAATGGACAACGGAATCACGTTCCTGCCCAATGACCGCTACCTGCTCGAAAACGAGAAGTTCCGGCTGTACTATACGGCGGAGGGTGACGAGGCGCACAACTTCATCGTGGTGGTGGAGGACAATTTCGGCAACTCCTATGAGTTGGAATTTGACTTCAACAACCGCAACGTGAAGGATGACGGGGTTATTTCTGTTGTCCCCATCGGCAACTTCAAGCCCTTGTTAAGATGATACGTGTATTCATGGCTATCCTCTGTTCGCTTCTGGCGGTCTGTTCCGTGTTCGCACGGGACAGACACCATGAAGGAACGGACAGGCAGGCGGCTATCTATCGACTGCCGCCATTTGAGAGGGCGGTGCGATGCACGAAGTATTTTGAAGGCTGGCACTCGGAAAAACATCACCCGTATGTGGGATATGGGCATAAGTTGTTACCGGGTGAAAGGTTTTCGGCACGCACCATGACGAAGCGGCAGGCGGACGCGCTTCTGCGGAAAGACCTACGGAAATTCTGTGCGATGTTCCGGCAGTTCGGGAAGGATAGCTTGCTCCTTGCCACGCTTGCCTACAATGTCGGTCCATACCGTTTGTTGGGAAGCGGGAAGATACCCAAAAGTACGCTGATCCGAAAGCTGGAGGCTGGCGACAGGAATATTTATCGGGAGTATATCGCTTTCTGCAACTACAAGGGAAAACGGCATTCCATGCTGCTCAAACGGAGAAAGGCGGAGTTTGCATTTCTGTATATACCTTAAAAACAGGGGACTGTGTGTAAGCACAGTCCCCCTTAAAACTTATACTAAAGCCCATAACATCACCATCGCAGACGTTAATGCCATAATGACTTTAGCCAAGTCGATTTTAACGTCCACTTTAACATCAATTTTCATATCAATTAAAGTATTGGTTAAAAACGCCTACCAGTCAGGATGTCACATATTCATCTCCTGATATTCGATTATCTTCTGTTGGTAAATCTGGATGAATGTCAGACTCCAACTCAATATGAATTGAGCAAAAAATGTGCCAAACTCAATCATCGTAGATTGGGACAAAGGTTTCTTTTGCTACTTTCTTATCCGCCATCATGCTCATGAAAGAAAGTAGGCGGCTTTCGCCGCCCTCCTCTCAAAAACGGGTGTAAAGCCCCGTCACCATCGTGAACATTTCCTCCAGCATATCGCAATATATCCCTTCATGCGTTTCGATGTCTTTCGTCTTGCTCTCGAATGTATTTTTGCTGAACGTCCTGCGGTAGAAGCGCATATTGTAGAGGTCTGCCCCTGCATCATAGATGATGTCAAGGCGGTTGGCACTCGTCTTGTTCCTCGCAAGGCTCATGCGTAAGCCGTTGCCCATGTCTATGAAGTCTTTGCTTCCCGTCATGGCGGCAAAGCGTCTGCCACCTATCTGCTCCAAAATCGTCTTTGCTATCATATTCATTCTTCTTTGGGTGTTATGTTCGGGCGGTGCGGACACCGCCCGAATGTTCAAAATTCTGTTTTCTCGACTATGGGTGTGTTTCTTTCCAACCATGTTTTCACGCACTCCATGTTGTACTCGCTCGTTATGACTGTCGTGTGGGTGTCAATGGCGGTGAAACGTGTACTTTCGTAGTCCTCTATCCATCCTTTAAGGGTTTCCACTCCCCACGCTCCGGCATCGTCAAAGATGCCGTCCAATTCCGTGATGGGCTTGCTGAACTTGACTATCAGCGTTTGGTAGCCTGCTTCGTTCATCGCTTGTCCTCCTTTCCTCTTTTTACCGTCAGCCACTTGTCCCGTGCGGCTCGGCACTCGTTTAATGTGGGTTTGACGCAAGAAAACAATTCCCCGTCCGTGTGGCGGTAGTCGTACTGCACAAGTGTCCGCTTGCGTCTGCCGATACCCGTCTGGAATTTCTCGTACTTCTCCGTACCTGCCTCTGTGCAGGTGCTTACTCCGTTGATGGTCATTCGTGTACTCATAATCGTTGCTTTTAGATGGTTAGAAATGTACTGACAGCACTCTATTTTGCATCACCATTTCGGGGTCGCTTGTATAGCGTTGGTGCAGGTAGAAATGGTGTGAGCCGAAGCCGTAAAGGAAGAACTTGTCAAGTTCGTTCTTTTCGGCGAAGTCCTTGACACTTGCCCTTAACTGCTCCTCATTCATTGCAAGAGTGAGGAGGTTCATAAACTCAAGGAACATCGTGGGGATTTTGTCATCCCACAAACAAATCATGTTTTCAAATCTTACTTCCATATTATTCTGTATTATAGGTTGATATTATGCTGCGTTCATCCGCTGACGGATAAGTTCGGTATTGTTCTCCACAAGTCGGATGATGCGGTCGTGGTACTCGGTATTGGAATTGCATACCCCTCTGCTCTGTACCACTTTCAGTGTTTTCAGTGACACTTCTATCGTTTCAATCCGTTTGCCGTCAATGGTGGCGGATAGGATAAGGGAGTTTGCCTTGTTGTGATAACTGCCCACACAATGGTGCATCATCCGTCCTTCCTCTACCATTTCCTCAACGCTCTCTATGACCTTGATGCAGATAAGGCTGTCGGAGAACACAAGTCCGAAGAAGATGCCTTTGGCTTTCAGATAGTTCTTCTCGTCCTCAATCGCCTTTTGCCGTTGCTGTTCCGTCCGCTCACGCTCCCTTTGCAGGTTGCGTTTTCTCACCAACTTGTCATGTTCCACTTTGAGGTCGGTAGGGCAGACGTACTTCGGGCTGTTCGTGTCCTTGCCGAAATGTCGCAGGAGGTCTATGGTGTCGCACCATACGGAGCCGTCCGAAATGGTGTAGCCGTTGCGGATGCAAATCTTGACGGATGCCCAATACCGTCCCATGTCAAAGGAACTGCGGATATAGTGGTGCAACATGGCGTATTGCCCTGCCTTCAAGAGTGTTTCGGCTCGGCTGTCGGAAAGGATAGCTGTGAAAAGGTCATACGGCAGTGTGTTGTGATAGTCCCCGTTGAAGCCGTTGCGTTTCAGTTCGGGGATGAAACGCTGTCGGGGATAGGTACACATAGGTGCTATATCGTATGCGTGAAGTCCGTTGTTCTTGCGCACCTCCATGTCGCTGTATTCCGCCCATTGGTCGTAATACAACATTGACATACCACGAAGTCGGGCAACGGTGGTGGTTGTGCCTTTGGGCGAAATCCACCTCTGCACCACTTCATAAATGGAATACTCGGCTGCTTGCCCTGCCTTGTATCGGGACTTGACGAAGAAGAAGCGTATCACTTGGTACTGCTTGCTGGTGGTGACGATGGAGAAGTATTCGTTCTCGCTGAAAACGCTCTTTCGGGTGCGCAACGCTTCCAACTGCATACCGCAATGGGGGCAGGTACATCCGCAAATGGTGTCCGCAAGGTCGTGGTCGCTCTTCCACGAATGTCCGCACTCGGTACAGATGTTCGTGCCGTCCGCTCTCTTGATTGCGTAGTGCTTGAAGCAATGACGGAAAGCGTATGCCTTTTGCGTGGCGGTCAATCTCGATAGTCGCTTGCTCAGATGTGCGACTTCCTGCTGTATGTATGTTCTCGGTTTCATAAGCCTAAATCAAATAATGAGGGTTGTTGTACTTCTTGGGTGGTCGCTTTGGTTGCGGTTCTCGGCTTGTGGCGGTTCTGCAACTTGCGGACTTCCTCGTCTTGGTATTGACGGATTGCGTTTTGCCGTGCTTCCGCCTTTTCCTCTGCGGTGAGTTCCACCACATGGTTCACGGCTATTTGGCATTGGATAGGCTTGCCCACCTCTATCTCGTTCTCGTCATAGTAGTGTACGGCTTGTCCGTATATCTCCCCGTCCGTGAAGCCGTTGCAACCGCTTTTCTGCACATAGTTCAGAATGTAGGTCACGCAATCGTCTATGTTCTTGGCAGGGTTGCGGTAGTTCTTGGCAAATAGCGCATCTTCCGCTGCACGTTGCTCCAAATACATCTGTATCGTTCTCTTGAAATGGTCTGTCGTTTTCATATCGCTGTTGTTTTAGATTGTCTGTTTCAGTATCTCTCTCCAATAAGTCGGCTCCACCTCGCTCAAAAGGAAGTCTGTAAAGTCCTTCCGTGCGTCTTTGTTCAGTTCGTGGTAGAGTTCACGGAACACGGATATGTTGCCGTTGATGTACGTTTCCACCATGTACTCGAAGATGTTGTCCACCCCGTAGTATCTGCACTGCTGCGCTGCTGTCTTGCTGTTTCTCTTTGCCATGTCGGTAAGGATTAAAGGGTGAATAACCAAAGGATGAAGCCGAAGAAGACGATTGTGGAAAGAATAGCCACGATTATGCCTATCGCCACTCGGAACACTCCGTTTACTATCTCTCTGACAATACCCCAAAGGATGTCTAACACCCCAAAGACGGTGCGCACGATGAGGGAGCATATCGCAAACCCTATGTATTGCGCCATTTGTCTGAAGTCCATTGTTGCTGTCATAATGTTTCTTTTTGAAGTTCCACAATTCGGTCTATCCTGCCGTATAGGTATCTGCGAAGCCCTGTCTTGTCCGTTGCCTTGTATTCCGTCCATTGTCCGTATTGGCTTACGAGGTAGGTGCGGAGAACATCGGAGAAGTCAAACCTCCAGCCTTGCAGGGGGACTGCGTTCTTGAAGTAGGTGTTGCTGTTCACCTTTTCTGTGAGCCAATCCTTTTCCTCTCGGTTCATCTGTCCTCCGTTGTTCAGTTTCTCACGGAGATTGTAAACCTTACTGCCTTTCAGTGCTTCCAATGTCGGCACTTCCCAAGCCACGAATTTTGTTGCCATTGCTGTTCTCATATCCGTTTTGTTTTTGATTTTTTATTTTTAATGCGGATTCAAGAGCTGAGGGAGTTGAGTTTCAAACTATCTTATCTGCCTCTCGTTTATCCGACATTTTTTTTATGCGTCTTTCTGTCGCATCGGTCGTTTTCGTTTCGGGTGCTTAAAAAGGTAGGGATTAGGGAATGCAAGGTTTTTCGGGAAAAATACTACCCAAAGGGCTGGAGATTTTTCCCGAAAACAGGAGGCTTGACCTTGCTTTCCCGTCAAATCCCGGAGTTACCTTTGCGCCCAGAACGGAAATGACTGCCTGATGCGGCCCACTGAAAGGCGCGAAAATGGAGGTAAACGGAAGTAGAGGCAGATTAGACAGAAAACTTCAAAAGAGAAATCCGTGAAAAAAGGAAGTCCCCAACAAAAAAAGGACATAGCCGGTAGCGTGAAACCGGGCAAACCACCTGCAAGGAAGTATGGTTTTATCTGTCTGGCCGGACGTGTCGGGGCGGGCAGATAAAATCATTCTTCCCGGTTTGCCTGCTGTGGGTGACGGCTTGTTACATTTATGGACAAGCGGTCATACACGGCTTTCCGCTTCCGGCTCAAAGGAACAGCGAAAAAGAAAAATCATCTGAAAAACCGTAAAAGCACCTCTTTGGCATAAGCACAAAAGAAATGGGCTTTGCCTCATCAGTCTAAACTGTTGCTTAGGCGTGAGGCAAAGCCCTTTTCTCAGCTTATGCGATAGTCGGCACACGTTCGTTCAAAATTCTTTTGGGCGATGGTGTACTGACGAATAAAGCCGCTTTTACGGAAAAAAACGATGAATGAATTTTTGTGTATCTCAGACACTGGCATAATGTCACAACATGCTGACATAACGTCATGATATTCTTAGTCGTAAAGAAATAGCACTATAAAATTGATTGGAACTGATTTTGGCATGAATATTGTATAATTAATTCTGTGTTAATTTAAGAAAAAATGAATAAGTACGAAAAAGAAGCAAGAGTTTATCCAGCCATCGTGGGTATGATAATCCCCATTATCTTGACTACATTGTATGTCACATCGTTTATTCCAGATACCTTGGACGTATGGAAATCAATAATTGCCAAAATTGGATTGTTTATTCCGGTAGCTCTAATTTATGGTGCATTAGCCTATTGGGTTCGTCAACTGTTTATTGATGCCTCAAAACAATTGTTTCAATTCCGTCTATTTAAGGAAGATGAAACAGAAATGCCTACAACAAAACTTCTTCTTTGGAGTAGCGCTGAGCGAAAATCTGAAGCGGATATAAAACAGATTGCGGCAAAGGTGGAGGCTGATTTTGGCATTCGGCTGTTGTCAAAAGATGAAGAAATTGCTAATCCATCCGAGGCTAAACGTGCTATTGTTGATGCAGTTGGAAAGATAAGGGAGGTAACTCGCAAAAACGAAAATCTTCAACAATATAATCGAAAGTATGGTTTCTGTCGTAACTATCTTGGAGCATGTGTGTATGCTATAGGTGCAATCATTTTTGCTCTTGTTGTAAATTTCATTCTAGAGATGCCATATACAAAAATATTGATGGTGGCTTTAGTTGCTCAGGTATTGTTTGGTATTATCAATTATGTATCTTACAAGTCCAAAGCCTACGATTACGCAAGAGCAATGTACAATGCATATATAACAGGAGCAGAGTATGAAAGAGAATAAAATGAAATATGAATATGAAGCCCTAAAAGTGGGAGATGCTGATGCAATACTTATCAGGCACTATATAGGTAATGAACAGTTCATCATATTGATTGATGCTGGCAATGCAGGTGATACTTCTATTATAAAAAAGCATCTTAATGATTATTATGGAAGTTATTACATAGACTTAGCTATATGTACGCATCCAGATAGTGACCATAAAGATGGCTTTTTCGATTTACTTCAAGATGATGAAATTACTATAAAAACATTCTGGCTAACCGATCCTGCCCAATATCTTGATGTCAATGACATACAACGTTACAAAAACAAAGAGAATGCAACAAAAGCAGTCCGTAAGATTTGGCAAAAATCTACAAACCCCAATCTCAACCTTATTGATTTGGCATTGGATAAATGCACAGAGGTAATAAGCGTAACCGATGGTGTCCAACACCCAATCCTTCCAATAAGCATTGTTGGTCCTTCGGATAAATATTATGGCGAGGTAGTAAAGGCAATGGTCGCAGACTATGGTATTAAGACATATGAAGATAGTTCAAAAGAAGCATACGATGATACGTTCAAGATTGACGAGAAGGATATAAAGAGTGTAATCGACAATGATGAAGATTCATCCCCTTACAATGCTTCTAGCCTAATTATCTTGTACGAACCAGAGGATGGCAAAAGACTACTTTTTGCAGGAGATGCAAATACTACCTCTCTTCAGATGATGCTGAACAAATACAAATGGTTGAGAAATGTGGATTTTCTTAAAGTTCCACACCATGGAAGCCGTAGAAATTTGAATACATCAATTATAGAGGCTCTTTCTCCCCAAAAGTGCTATATATCTGCTGCTGGCAATAAGAAACATCCAAGTGGACGTTTAGTGTATTGGCTTGCAAAATATGGAAACGTTTACTCTACCCATACTTGTAATTCCTATATACATTGTCAGTCGGCAGCTATGCCAAATAGAAATGGTACTGTAAAATTATATCCATTAAAGAAAAAAGAATAGAAAAAAATGGATACTTCCATCTGGCTGAACAAGTTCTGTTAGATGGAAAATATTCATTTTTCAAGTTTGCCAGCTGTGTGTGGTCGCTTGTTTCATTCATGGGATAGGTAGCCACACAGCTTCCTTTTTTCGCTTTCGGATTAAACTACTCGCTTTTACGGAAAAACTATGAATGAGGGAATAAAAAACAGGGAAATCATATCCAAATCTCGGATAAAATAGCTACTTTTGCATACGAAGAGTTCTTTGAAGGTTACGCAACGCGCAGAGGAATAATGCAGTAGATAAATTAAGACATAAGACTTACAAGAATAAGAAATATGTAAAGCGTGTAGATGAAGCTGTTAATTGTTTGTTGGATGTAACTAGATTCGATGATATACTGTTCGATTATAACTGCATCTATGGTTTTTATCGTAACCTGATTGCGACAATATTTATGGATGGTATTGTCTTGTTTGCTCTTGCTGCTATCAACAACTGGGGCTTGTCACTACCACTTGGACGTTTCTTCTTGTGGGGAGGAATTACCTGTGTTATAGTCTCGTTTATTACCACATGGTTTGCATATACAAATGGTAGAAGATATGCAAAGAGATTATATAACGTCTTCTTGAATTTAGATGATGATAAGAATAACTACTAAAAAATAAGCTATGGAACATATTATTAAATATTATCCCGTGGGCAATGCAGATTGCACGCTGATTAAGTTAGATAACGGCAAGACCATTATAGTGGATTGCCAAATACTTGAAGACCTGACTGATGGTCATGGTAAACAAGTAATGTTTGATGTAAAGGCTGACTTGCTGCAAGAGTTGCATAAAGATGTCGCAGGTCGTCCGTATGTTGACCTATTCATCAGCACTCACCCTCACGATGATCATTGCAAAGGATTTGTAGAAAACTTCTATCATGGAGATGTGGCTGATTATGACAAGGATAAAAACAAAGACGAGATTATTATAGAAGAGCTGTGGATTACTCCTCGTGGCTTAAACAATAATTTGTCTGCACCTGCTGAAGATATACGCAAAGAAGCGAAACGTCGTAGAAAGCTATACGATGATGATGCGAACTTCAATGGTTCTAAAGGTAACTATTTGAGGATTATCGGATACGATAAAGACAAAGAGTTCGACAGCAGATATTGTTACGTTCCTGGCAAACTCGTTACAACTGTTCATGGTGCAAGTCTGTCTTGGTTAGACATTTTCATCCATGCTCCGTTTAAAGAAGATGTTGAGACAAGTAAGAAGTATGACGACAAGAATGCAACATCAGTCGTTGTGCAGTTTGGTTTTAAAATAGATGGATATACTGGTTACAAGAGCCGTGTGCTTATGGGAGGTGATGCTGAATACGAAATTTGGCAACACATTCTTGACAATAACACAGATGAAGAAAAGTTGAAGTGGAATATATTCCTTGCTCCTCACCATTGCTCTTGGTCGTTTTTCAATGAATCAGACAATAAGAAAGAAATAAAACCGTCTGCAGAGGCTATATTGAAAAAGCAGATTGGTAATTCTGCACATATTATAGCTTCTTCAAATGAAATAAAGAACAATGATAACAATCCTCCTTGCTACGAAGCTAAACAGCAGTATATAAAGAAACTGAATTCTGGTTCTTCGCATTTCCTTAATACCGCTACACATAGCAAAGTAGGGAATATACCACAGCCCATTGTCTTTAAGATTAACGAAAACGGAAAGACACTTAGAGAGATTTCTACAGTGGCGGGAGCATCATCTATTTCTAATCCTGCACCACGAGCTGGCAGATGAAAGATTATAACCATAAAATAACAAATGGCTCTCCAATTAGAGGTGAATACCTAAAACTTTCGAGAGCCAAGGCAATCTATAAGGCCGCCATGGTACATCCTTACACAAAGGATGTACTGTGTTATGTCAATGGCAAGGGGGATGCCATTGTCAAAATGCGCATGACGCATCTTGAAATTCCAGACGAACCTATTTATGAAATATGGGACGAAGAGGAAATAGCAATTATTTGCCATTCAAAAGATATCAATATACCAGAAGTATATGCACTAAGAAAAGATTTTCCAACGGAGCTACCTCATTCAAATGCAAAGCCGTTTACACGGCCTGTATCATTATGTGTGTCGGATGTCGCATTTGCAGATATTCGACCACAGTTTAATGCACACGATTTCTTGAATTTCATAAGACGATGGTTTAGCTTGAATAGCATAAACAAATTGCATGAGTCAAACCGTCCACTGGAGGTCTTCTTCGGGTTTCAAGAAGTCTGTTGTATTTTGAATGAACGCTTAGGTGGTAATCCATATATTAAGTACTCCCCAAAGACGAAGTATTCTTCTACCTTGGAATTTGTTGAGAAAAGTAAAGCTACCCACTATTTAATTGGTATTCCTACAGAAAAAATCCATGCAAACAATTTTGTACGAATACCTCAAACGATGGGAGATTTGAAAGACGTCCAGTCAACTGACGAATTCTCTTTGACAGACAGTCTTTTGGCTGTTTTGACAAAAAGTGTAGCAGGGAAGGCTACACTTCCGTTAGTTATATCGATTTATATCACTCAGACAAGCAAAGATGACAAAAAGACTTCACAGGAATTGTTCCTCATCAAAACAAACTGTCTTCCTAAGGATATAGTACATAAAAAGAAGGTTCTTACTAAGGATGCGTTTGAAAAATGGTTTTATGAATTGTCTGTAGAAGTTGTACTATTAGAATTTATGACTTCACGTAGTGGAAACGCCATCAATAATGGAATCAAAGAATGGTTCAAGAAAGTGGGAGTTATCGGAACTGGCACACTTGGCTCTGCTGTAATCGATCATTTTGTGAGACAAGGATGCTCTGAAGAAATCTGTCTAGTTGATTGTGATATATTGTTGCCACATAATCTTAGCCGTCATACACTTACCACAGACAAAGTGATGACCTCAAAGGTTCGTGCCATCAATGATAGCTATCATGGCATCTTGTTTCAGAAAATAAATGCCATAGAAGGAAACTTTCTGACGTTAAGCCGAAATGATAGAGAGCGTCTATTTAAGGACACTGAGTTGATAATGGATTTTAGCACTTCCATAGCAGTTGAAAGGAAACTTGCAGACGAAGAACATACATTCCGTAGATGTACCTCATTCTTGAACCCCAAGGGTGATGATGTCGTGTTGCTAATAGAAGATAAGGACAGAAATTCTCGTCTTGACTTGTTGGAGATGGATTATTATCGTAATCTGATAGTGGATGAAAGGTTTGCTCTTCATTTGGAACAATCAGGAACCGTGCGTACGAATACTTTCAGTTGCAGATCAGAATCGATGATACTTAATTATGAAAATGTACGTGTATTGTCGGCCATCATTTCTAAACAAATCAGGAAATATTATACGTTGGGGCAAGCTTGTTTGAGTATTTGGCACTTTGATGCCGAAAAAGGAACAGTGTCAAGTTTGCCGATGACAATCACAAATTGGCACCACGAAGTATTGGGAGATATTCAAGTTTATATCTCCGATGCTGTAGAAAAAGAAATTCAAACAATGACATTCACATCACCAAATAAGGAAACTGGCGGTTGTTTGTTTGGTAGCTATGACCGCGATCATAATAGCATTTATGTATATTATATGGTTCCAGCTCCAGAGGACAGTATTCATAGCCCTGTATCTTTTGTTCGTGGATTTAAAGGATTGACTGCGGAATATGAGAGAATAACGAAATTGACATATCATCAAGTGCGATATTTGGGTGAGTGGCATTCGCATCCCAATATGCCTAACACTCCAAGTGAAACAGACAAAAAGCAGTTTAAAGAATTGTGGGAAGAACAGCAATCTCAGGATCTACCTTTTGTTCAGATGATATATGGTAATAATGGATTGTTTGTTGCTGCGGTAATGTAAGTTTCGAGTCAAAGGTTATATAAAAAAGGATAGTCTAATTCATCTGAGGACTGTCCTTTTTCATTTATTTAGGGATATTCAGTAAATATCCAAACAATTGTTCTACAGAATGATATAAAATTTGTAACTTTACAAAGAACCCCCGACAGACCTTCACAGGCTTGGTTCGGGGGTAATTCTTTAAAAAAACGTTGTGAAGTTACAAAAAATATCCCAAATAGAACCTACTCTGCCGTTGACAGAGTTTGATTTTCTAAAAAAATGTCCTTTCCTGAAATAGGTTGACTCGGTTTGCAAACCGAGTCAACCTATTTCAGGAAAGGACAAATACTTCAAAAAAACAATGAGTTATATATCGAAATTTGGTCATATTGTTATTTTTCACTATTTTTGCATTGTTCCAATTTAGCCTATCAAAGCTAAGCAGAACAGCGAACTCTTCACGTTGGATTAGACGTTGGACTTTGAAAACTTGATTAAATAAGATATTGGTACAAAAGGGATTACGACTTGAGTTCGAGTCCCGTACGCACCGCCAGTTTACAAAGCAAAATTAGGAAAAGCTCTGATTCACAACAGAATCAGGGCTTTTTTCGTTTCCGGGCGGAAGCAGAATATAGCGTTTCTACGAAGTTTGTCAGGTGCAAATTCAGGGTCCTTTTTTAGGGACAATTAAAAAGCACCTTAGATGTATAATACTTCATTGATTATCATGTTTTTGCGTAGGATTTTCCTGTTCCTCATTTTCTAATTTTACAACGTAAATAAAGTGGTATGAAACAGGAATCAATGAAAGTTCTGTTCTTTATCCGTAAGAGCAGACTAAAGAAAAACGGTGAGGCACCGATTTTTCTGCGGGTGACAATTAACGGACAATTGGATGAAGTCCGGATTCAACGTTCTGTTCCGTTGAAGTTATGGGACAATGTGAAGGAACGCAGCAAAGGAAAAGACCGGAGTTCAACGGAGCTGAACAGCTATATTGAGGCATTGAAAGTAAGGCTGTACCAGATTCACAAGGAACTTCTCTGTCGGGAAGCCCTGATTACCCCAAAGAATCTTCTGATAAAGTTGTTCTCGAAAGAGGAACGGCATCTGGTTCTGCAGACCATGCGGAAATGTATTGATGACTGGACTTCTCTGATCGGTACGGAGTACCAGCCCTCCACCATTTCACGTTATAACAACTGTTATGAATCGCTGCAGACGGTCATCAAGGATTTCTACAGGAAAGAGGACATTACATTCCATGAACTGAATGGGGAGTTCATCGACCGGTTTGAGATGCATCTGAGAACGGTACGCAAACTTTCCCAGAATACCCTGACCAAGTATATGAGCTGTTTCCGCAAATTTCTCGGACTGGCCCGGGAAAACGGATGGCTGGAACTGGACCCGTTGGCCGGAAAACGCAAGCGTCTGTTCCGTAAGGAAGAGACGTGCCCTACGTTCCTGACCCTGGAAGAACTGAAACGGATTATGGAGAAGGACTTTTCCACGACACGTCTGAACACCGTGAAGGATTTTTTCCTGTTCTGCTGTCTGACCGGCCTGTCGTACATTGATGTGAAGACCTTGTGCCCGGCACATCTTTACAAGGACAATGAGGGGAAACTGTGGATACACAAGGCCCGCGTAAAAATTACTACTCATAAGGAAAGCTGTACCTGCAATGTCCCGCTTTTGGGACCTGCTCTTGTCATTCTGGAGAAATACAAGGACTGGAATCCGGAAAATCCTGAAGGTCCCTGTTTCCCGATTCCGTCGAATCAGAAGATGAACGAGTTCCTGAAAGAGATAGCCACCCTATGTCGGGTAAACAAGCGGCTGACCGTTCATGTGGCAAGACATATTACTTTCTCTTACTCATTGAAAACAAGAAACTTACAAAGGTTGTCAGCTTGACAGGTAACGATTTGGAAACCAGCGGGCTTCTCTATTCTGCAATGTTCTGCATCAATCAAAAGAACGCTTCTCTCATTTGCAAAAGTAGTGTTTTTCTCCCTCACTGCCAAAACTATTCCTCTGAAAAATGAAGAAATTACACTTCACCAACACAATAATCCTATTAGCAACAGAAAAATTAGTGTTAGGTGTAAAGAACTTCTAAGATATTCTCTGCCAATTTTAAATCATAAATGCATATGGCATTATTTTCATCAGTGTTGTAACCAAGATAGTTGACACTGCCATACCATATCAAGGATTTGTCAATGATTACAACATCAATAGCCAAGGAATCATTAACTCTGACATTTGCTCCTGTTTCTTTTAACCGTTCTTCCTTTTCCAAATCACTTCTGATTACGGCAATGACTTCCACACCTCGTGCCAACAAGTCTTTCAGCATATCAGGCACAGATGAACGTTTAGAAAACCAAAGTTTTGTTGCGGAAATAACGACCGAACGTTTTGCTTGAGACAAATCATTGAAAAACTTACCTAGATATGTATGACCGTTAAAAATAACGCTATGGCTTTCATTGAATATGTTCATTGGCTCATTTGATTTTATCTGATAATCCACAGATGCATATCCACGTAGCCTCCGCTTGTACATGACATCACACATTGGTATGCGAATGTCGATATAATCGTAAATCCGAACTTCCTTTTTGCCCGGATACTCCCGATGCAAACGCCCTGCATATTGTGCAATAATGCATTTTCAAGAAACGGGCAGGGCTAAAAACAGAGTGTTCAACCGAGGATAGTCGAAACCTTCACCCACATATTTCCCTGTCGCTACTATGACAAGCGGTTCCGTAGGAGAAATACCTTGTAGCAATTCCATTTTCTGATGTTTTTCTCTTGCCGATTCAGAACCGATAAGAGTAACAACATACTTGCAATAGGGAGCTAAGGCATTTGCCAATGTTTCGACATGGGTGGTAAGATTTGTCAATACTATGGGAGAACGTCCTTCCGTTAATGTCTTACGCACATCGTCTATGATAAGATTGTTCCGATTTTCATCTTTGACCATTTTCTGAATCATTCGTGCATAAGTGGACTTATCATCCGTCAATTCTCTGTAAGCAGTGAAACGGGGAACAAGCAGGCGCGTGAATGTTTGGGAGGTCATTTGGACCTTTGCATCTGCCGAATAGCGGATAGGGCCGCATTGCATGAAAATAATAGGCTGGTGCCCGTCCTTGCGGATTGCGGTAGCTGTCAGTCCATAGACATAACTGGCATTGGCATACTTCAATATCCGTTCAAAATTCACTGCTGATACATGATGGCATTCGTCCACAATCAGCATTCCGTAATTCCGAACAAAAGATTTCACTCCGTTGTCTTCCAAACAGGATTGCATCAAGGCAATGTCTATTTTCCCATGCAGTGAATTTCCCTTAGAATCCAATGTACCGAACGGTGAAAAGGCTTTTTTACGGCCACGTTTCTTTGGAGTATCTTCTTCCGTAAAGTCTATTTCCAAAAATTCTTCCAAACGGGATTTCCATTGGTCCAATAAAGCTTTAGTGTGTACAAGTATCAGCGTGTTTATTTTCCGTTCAGCAAGTAGGCCAATAGCCGTAACCGTTTTTCCAAATGCGGTAGTGGCATTCAATACCCCGTTGTCATGTGCTGTCAAACTGGCTATGGCTGCTTTCTGCTCTTCACGGAATTCGCCTTTAAACCTTACGGTTACGTTCTCTCCATGATTGGTCTTATCCTCTATCCGGTAGGTGATTTGGTTGCTTTCCAAAAGAGCAACAACCGCATCTTCACATCCACGGGGCAGGGTGATGTAATCCTCTTCCATATCGGCACAGGAAATGATACAGGGAATGTTGTAAGTAGACAAGCGCATACCTCGTCTGGCATAAAACTCCGGATTCTTGAATGAGGCAATCCGTTTCAGATGGTTGATTGCTCTTGCGGAAAACCCAGACAAAGGGATGTATAGCATATTGGAGCGTATGAGAATAGGATTAGCAGGAAAATCGTTAGGAGTGATTTTCTGAGGTACCGGAGTCTCCCACGGTTTGGATTCACTGGTAGTGGACAATTCACCCAAATCGGAATCTGTCCTATGTTTAGCCAATATTGCATCAATCATTGTTTCGGAAATCCGTTTTATCTGAAGTAGATAGTCCCACTGGTCCTCGTAAACTGTAAAATTCTCGTTTACAAATACGCTGTTTCCTTCTTTGCGTGCTTTCCCTTGTAATGGCAATGCCACCAGATTCCCGAAACCACCCTCTGGCAATCTGTCTTGATTGGGAAAGAAACGGTCGTATGATTTGAAAGTCATCCGCCCGTATCTTTCCATCGCTTCTGTCAATATTGTATTTCCAAGTCTTCGCGCTTTGGAAGCAGGCAATGACTGTTCAAAGAATATCCATACATGTGCACCGTTTCCGGAGCGGGAGCGCTCGATGGAACAAGGAATATCCCAATCTTTACAGACCCCGACATACGCCAACACATCTTTCTCGTATCCATGTTCGCAAGACTTGTCATCGAAATCCGCACACAGAAAATTGCAGTTGTTGTCGGCAAGAATGGCATAGGCTCCGATTACATCCTGTCCGTCTGGGTCTTTCCCTTCAAGATGCCGGTATATATCCTCATACACTAACGGTTTGAACAACCTGTTGGGACATTCTGCGCACTTATACTTTTTCTTGTCACACAATTGCCTGTCCCATTCATTCCGGCACACTGGCTGGTAACCTGATTTTCCACTTGTCCTACTGTACCATCTCCGTGCAAACACATCCTCGCGTCCCTTGAACAGATTACGGAATACACTTACTTTTTCTTCCAAAGACAAATGTTGCTTCATGATGGGCTGTGTCATAGGAATATCCTTGCTATTTAATAATGCCTGTAGCCTATCTACCTCCTTATGAAGAAACTCATTCTCCATAAGAAGCTTGTTGTATGCAGCCAACAGTTCTTGGTATGTAATCTGCTTTCCCATATCATTCAAAGCAATGGTGTCATATATAAAGGCATATACACAATCCCATCTTCTATTTTCATATCCTTATCGTGAAGCACGTAGGGCGTGGATAACTGGGAGCCGTATTTGGCGATACACTTCCTCAACGAGTTCAGTGTGTAGCGCTGTCCGGATTTTACCTCAATAGGTGAAATGTTATGCCTGCTGGTCGTTATAGGTTTGGCTATCAGGAAATCAATTTCCATACGGTCTTCGGCTGATGTCCGGGAACTGTTGCTGAAAAAGTAGAGTTTGTGTCCTGTCGCCCGGAGCATTTGCGCCACAATGTTCTCCACCAACATACCTTCGTTTACTTCCAGCTTGTCAAACATCAGTTTACGGTAAAGGTCCGCACTTACGATTCCACGTTCGTCAAAGGCGTGGCTGATGAGCAATCCCGTATCACCCATATAACACTTCAGTGTAGTACGTTCTTCATTCAGTTTCAGCCCGATGCTCGGTGCTGTCGAATTATAACAACAGTTGATGATTTTAGCGTCACTCAGCCAGAAGAAAGCCTGCGAATAATCACGCATACGGGCTTCACTCTGCAATGCGGACAAGACAAACTTCTTTTCATGCTTCTGCAATTGTCCCGGAAGCTCCTCAAAGATGGCGGCAACTTTCGTTTCCTGATTGTCCGCATATTTGTGGATGTCATTGCGGTAAAGAGCCAATATGTCGCGCTTCACCTCATCCACCTTTTCAAAATCCCGTGTTTCCACATATTTCAGCACAGCCTGTGGCATTCCTCCGACAATCAGGTATTGCCGGAAATAGTCCATTGCCCGGCGGTGGAAAGCCTCCATCGGAAGACGTTTGTCAAACCGCATCCGGATGTAAGGCATCAGCATTTCATCACCCATTGCCCACAGGAATTCCTCAAAGTCCATCGGAAACATTTCAATGGCATGTTCTTCGGATGGCAACATGATGTCCTTGACATTCTTCTTAATGGAAATAAGCGAGCCAGTCTCAATATAGTCATAACGCCTGTCTGCAACCAAGTGCTTGATGGCTGCACGGGCACGGGGGCAGAACTGTACTTCGTCGAATATGACCAAGGAACGGGCTTCCTCGCCTTTCGTCTGGCGGGGAGTAAGTTTCCGCCTGAAGTAAAGTTCCAGACTCATGAAAAGCATATCGAGGTCATCCAGATAAAGGTTGAAAAACTCCATTACCTGAGGATTTACCTTGCTGAAGTCCACCAGAATGTAAGACTCGTATTCTTTGCGTGCAAATTCTTCCACGATATAACTTTTCCCTATACGCCTGGCTCCTTCTATCAAAAGGGCAGTATCACCCTTATGGTTTTTCTTCCATTCCAACAGTTTATCATATATCTTTCTTTTCATAATTCACCTATTCACCTTTATTGTCTGATTAATATTTCACGTATTCGAGATTATTATGTCTGCAAATATACACATTTTCTTGGATTAGAAAGAATCGCCACATTGAAAGGCGAACTCATTGTACCACCGATTTACTTCCTCTGAACTCTACTCCTCTAAATCCGCGCCCCATTAATGAAACTTTTATTTGAAGTTTCGCTGTTGTAAACCAGCACAACAGCACGACAGCAAACCAGCATATCATTGAAACCATGTTGCTTCCTATCTGCATTGAATTACTTTCTTGGTTGTCGGGTTCTGTTCTTCATTGTTTTAGCAAACCATTGGTTTGCTGAATTTGTAAACAAGCGAGGATGTATTTGCTCAAAATAGCATTTCCTTATTGGTCTAATGTCTGTTTTGGCTGTGATTGGCACATATTGACATCCGAATTGGCACTATTGTCTGTTTCTCAGAAGGATGAAAATCCGGCTTTGTTCTCTGTAAGCTCAATAAAGTGCAGGCTTGCACACCGCCCTCATTCCATTTCTTCTTTTGGCAGCTTGGGCATCGGGAAACGATGCTTTAAGAATGAGAATAACAGCATTTTTTCAATCCGTTTGCTGACGGATTATTGATTTCACGAGAAATCAGCAAGGTGTCCTTCGGGTAACCCGAAGGCTTTTCGGTTACTGCCGAAAAGTGGCAGCAGCAAGGTATGTTTTGAGTAACTCAAAACCTTTCGGGTTACTCCCGAAAGCCTTGCCGCTTGGTCGCTCCTCCGAAGTCGGGCAACCTGTTCCAGACCTGCGGTAATCGTGTATTATTCCTTGTACTTGATGCCGTATTGTTTCATCTTGCCGTATAGTGTGGTGTGCCCAATGCCGAGCAGCTCAGCAGCCAAAGAGCGGTTGCCGTTAGCCTGTTCCAAAGCACGGATTATATGTTTCTTTTCCATCTCTTCGTTTTTCAAGGACAATGACGCTTCGCCCGGCAAAGGTGTTTCCTCAAACTCCATCTTGTCTGCCGTAATCCAATTTCCGTCGGTGAATAGCACCGCCGAGCGTACCGTACCTTTCAGTTCCCTTACGTTTCCGCCCCACGGATAGGCAAGCATCCGTTTGCTTGCTTCCGCATCAAAGCCTTTCACCTGTTTGCCGAACTCCTTGTTGGCAAGTTCACGGAAGAACTCCGCGAGCGGCATGATGTCTTCACGGCACTCACGAAGCGGAGGTATATTCAACGTGTATTCCTTAATCCGATGAAACAAATCCTGACGGAAACACTTTTCGGCGATGGCGGCTTGCATATCCTCGTTGGTGGCGGCGATGATGCGCACGTCAGCAGTCTTTTCCTTGCTGCCGCCAACGGGTCTGTACCGTTTGCTTTCCAATGCACGCAACATCATCTGTTGCACCTCTAACGGCAGGTTACCTATCTCGTCAAGGAACAGCGTACCGCCGTCGGCTTCCTCCCAATACCCTTTCCGTTTGGTGTCCGCACCCGTGAACGCCCCTTTCTCGTGTCCGAACAGGGCTGATGCGGCAAGTTCCTTCGACAGCAAGCCGCAGTCCACCGCGACAAAAGGCTTGCCTGCCCGTTTGCTCATTGTATGTATTTTCTCGGCAATGTGCTCCTTGCCTGTGCCGTTCTCGCCCAACACCAATACACCCATGTTTGTCGGTGCGACTAATCTTATCTTATGGTCTATCTCACGGAAAGCTACGCTCTGCCGCTCGTAAATGGGCGTTTCGTGCCGTGCCATCCTTTCACGTAAGTTTTTCAGGAGCGGAGGCAGGCTCATTTCCAACAGGCCGTCGCCGTCAGGAAGGCGCATGTCGGCAAGCACGATGTCGTCCTCGCGCATCTTGGCGAACAGCTTGCGTGCCCCGTTGCAAGTGGAAGTGCTGACGGTTTGAAAGCCCTTGCTTTCCAACAGCCTGCATACATAGCCGGAAAAAGTAAGGTTGTCCTCCACGACGATTATCCTTTCCATCGTTCCATCTCCTTTCTTGCCAAGTCCACAATCAGTTTGCCTTGCGCCAATACCGCATCAACGGCTGCATTTACCTTGCTTTCCGATATATTTTCATTATGGATTGCTTTGTATAGTACCGTCAAAGGTTGTTCGGCTTTCATCAACATCCATGAGCTTCTAAGGTGGTGTATCCAGCCGTCCAACGCTTCCATGTCCTTTGTTTCCGCTGCCTTGCGTAATTCATCCATTTCTTTTTTCGTCTCCATTATCAGCCGTTCCAATGTGTGCCGCCTGTCGCCAAAGGCGAGCAAAGCCGAGAAATCGGGCTGTTGTCTATGCTCTTTATTGGCATATTGGGTTATCACGTTCAGCAGTTCAGCGATGGAAAACGGTTTGCCAAGCATGGCGGTGAAACCTGCCGATTGCAGTCCTTCTTCCGTAATGAAGCCTGCCGCCGTTGCAGCCACAATTGGAATTGTGCGTGAGTTGCCAATGTCGGACGTGCGTAAGAGCTCCAGTACCTCGTAACCGTTCATGTCCGGCATCTTCAAGTCGGTTATCAACAGGTCATAATCCTTGCCGCGCATTTTGTCTGTCAGTTCCCCAACACTTATGCAAGTGTCGCAACTTATGCCATTCTGTGCGCACATATCCCGTATCATGCCGAGCGTCACAAGGTCATTGTCTATCACCAATACGGAACTGTCGGATATAGACAAACCATTTGACGTTATCGGCAGATTAGTGTCAGTTTGGCTTTCTATTGCCATAGCCAGCGGCAGGCTGACGGTGAACTTGCTGCCCTTGCCCTTTTCGCTTTCCACCGATATACTCCCGTCCATCAGTTCCACAAGCTGTTTCACGATGGAAAGACCAAGCCCGAAACCGTCCTGCGTGGCGGCATTGCCCAACCGCTCGAAAGGCTTGAATATCAGTTTTTTTTGTCCTTCACTGATGCCCGTACCCGTATCCTCCACCGTCAGCGTAAACACACCGTCCTTGCATTGGGTTGTCAGCGTGATGGTGCCGTTGTCCGTGAATTTGATGGCATTGGAAAGCAGGTTGCCGCCTATGCTCAAAATACGGTTCTTGTCGCCGTTCACTACTTTACTTGCGTGGTTGCGGACAATCAAGGTCAGATGCTTCGAATTTGCTTGCATGGCAAACTCCGTTTCGAGCGTGTCCGCTATCAAACTTAGTTTGAAAGGTTTGGACAGGATTGTCACTTTCCTGTTGTCGAGCCTGAAATAGTCCAAGAGGCTGTTCAGCATGGATGCCATGCGTCCTGCCGATGCCTTTATTATTTTCGCATGGCGCATACGGCTATCCCTGTTGTCATCGTTCAGCAGAAGTTCGGCGTTGCCGCTGATGGCGGTCAAAGGTGTACGCAGTTCATGGCTTACATTCTGTATGAGGTTGCGCCGTAAGCGTATCAGTTCCTCATTCTTGGCATTGCTCTCCTGCAATTTGCCGATAAGTTCTTCACGTTTCCTTTTCTCGTCTGCATTACGCTTTAACTCCCTGTGAATTGTGAGATAGGATAGGAATAGCAGGATGATAGCTGCCGATATGGTAGCCGTGTATAAGCGCACGGATAAGTTTTGTGCTTCCGTTATTTTCTGTTCTCTCTGTTTGAAAGCAGACTGTGCCTGTATGTCAAGGCCGCTGACAAGGCGGTTCAGTTGTGTGTTCAATGTCCGGTTACGTGTGCGCAGGCTGTCGGCGTATGCGTCCATTTCTGCCGCCTGTTTCCGTTGCAGGGTAATCAGACTGTCGCTGAACTCGTGCAGTTCTTGGGCTGACGGAAGTACCTGCACTGTCTTTTTGCCGCCGAAGAAACCTGCGATGCCTTTTTTCTTTTGTTGTACGGTGCATACACGGGTTGCGCGCTTCGCCACTTCGGGCAGATAGTTTATCATAATACTATCTGTTTGCGTCTGCTTTCTAAGAACTTCCCAAATATGCAGTAAATGCGTTTCTTTGTCGGTCAACAGATAGCGCAGTGAATCTATTTGTTTGATACGAACATATTCCTTACAGCAGGGTTTCATAATTTGCAATAAACTGTCTGCTTGTTGTCGCATGGAATGATAGTGTTGATAATCAGAATTTTTCCACCCAATTATAGTTTCACCTGATATAGCAAGTTCTGTTATGAAACGGTGTACAATACCTATGCTTTTGCGAACATTGCGTATGTTGGTAGTTTCTGTTTCTATATTCTTCATTCGCTTCCGTTCATGTACCAATATAAAAGCCATGCTTATTCCGATGGCAAGCATGACTACATATCCAAACGCTATTTTTATCTGCAATTTTCGCTCAAACTTCATCTATAATATCAAGCTTCAAATCTTTAAAATAACCTCGAATGTAATAAGGATTTTATTTTTCATTAGAAGGACACTACTGTCCCGTTAAAAATGGGAATTGGTCTTTGAAATAATTGAAATATAGTCTTTTACAAGCATTTTTAAGGT
>ONZU01000790.1_pt1 | contig 24337 bp, 20 predicted proteins | sample 1671161 | NCBI WGS metagenome assembly ONZU01 (sample SAMN06348128, study PRJEB24527) | human gut metagenome | biome: human gut; feature: ankylosing spondylitis patient; material: feces | host: Homo sapiens | place: China | collected 2015-10
AGAAGTGGGTGGGGGAATTATGTGCCTTTATCTAAGCTTAAATGAAAGAGCCGTGAGTCGTTCGATGTAATAGTGAGCAGATAGGCCGGTGTCCACATCTGTTGTTGCAAATTCCATCGATATGCTTTCTTCTCGGTCAGTCGTCCTTGTTCGTCGTACTGGTACTCGTATTTCCATTTTGGAGTAAGTGTTTTGCCGTCCTCATTCAGGGTAGAAACAATCAAACCGTTGTCTGTTTCTCCATAAATGAAAGTTCCTTTTGCGTTTGCCTTTGTGACTGTCAGTGTCATCAGGGTGAAGAGGCTTGCCATAGCTGCTTTTCTTAATAATGTCTTTTTCATAATTGCATCGTGTTTGTGGTTCTTAATTATTTTTCTGTGTTAGCTTTCGATAAATATTTATCGTTTTTCGATATGCAAATGTAGATATTATTTTTAAAGAACAAAAGAAAATCAGAAAATATTTATCGAAAAACAATAAATATTTTCTGATTTATGATGAGGATGTTTTGGATAAGCCTTTTTTGAAGGTATAAAGAAGTTTTCAAAAGTACGGTAAGTGTATATCAGCAGATAATTGTTATATTTACAAAAGTATTAATTTCGTTAATCAATAGAGATATTATGAAGAAACTTATTCTGTGTGTTATGATCTGTCTGTTTGGCGTGGGATTTTCTTTAGCCCAAACATTGACTTCACCCGACGGAAATCTGGTTATGGATTTTCATTTGTCGGCTGACAAAACTCCGGTTTATTCATTGAAGTATAAAGGAAAGGATGTAATAAAAGAAAGCAAGATGGGCTTTCAGATACGTCCATCGTTCGATTTCAGCAAAAATTTCCGTATTGTAGAAACAAAAGAGGATGCTTCCGATACGACTTGGAATCCTGTATGGGGGCAGAATAGTGTTATTCGTGATAATCATAAGGAATTGTTTGTTGCCTTGGAGCAAGAAGGTACGGGATGGTTGCTGAATATCCGCTTCCGTTTGTTCGATGATGGATTAGGGTTCCGTTATGAGTTCCCGGTACAGAAGGAATTGCGCCATTTTACTATCAATGAAGAAGTAACAGAATTCCAGTTGGCCGGTGATCATAAGGCATTCTGGATTCCGGCTGACTATGATACTAATGAGTTTCAGATAACGACTTCTAAACTGTCGGAGGTTCCGCAGTTGATAGACAAGGCACGTGATGAGGCTTTGGCCTGTAAATCGCCTTCACCTAATCTTGCTGTACAGACACCCTTGATGCTGAAGTCGGATGACGGACTTTATATCAACATTCATGAGGCTGCCTTAGTTAATTATCCAGCTATGCACCTGAATTTGGATGCACAGACTTTCCTGATGAGTTCACACCTTACTCCCGATAAAAACGGAACAAAGGGATACATTCAGACAGGTAGTACCAGTCCGTGGCGTACGATTATTGTAAGCGATGATGCTCGAAATATTCTGGCTTCGAATTTGATTGTAAACCTGAATGAGCCTTGCAAGTTGGAAGATACTTCCTGGATTAAGCCAACCAAGTATGTTGGTGTTTGGTGGGAGTATTTTACAGGTGGAGGTTCTACATGGGCTTATACTGATACGCAAGATATCGTAATCGGCAAAACTGACTATACTAAGTTGAAACCGAACGGACATCATGGTGCCAATACGGCTCATGTGAAAGAGTATATCGATTTTGCTGCGAAAAATGGTTTTGATGCAGTATTGGTAGAAGGATGGAACGAAGGCTGGGAAGACAATTACGCTTATGCCAAGGAATTTATATATAGTTTCACTAAAGCTTATCCGGATTTTGATGTGAAAGAGCTTCAGCGTTATGCTGCATCAAAAGGAGTAAAAATTATTATGCATCATGAAACAACCTCATCGGTTGCCGATTACGAACGTCAGATGCATGATGCATTCCGCTTTATGAAAGAAAATGGTTATGATGCTGTAAAGACCGGTTACGTAGGTCCTATCATTCCGCGTAGCGAACATCATGACGGACAATGGATGGTGAACCATTATAATCGAGTAGCAGAAACAGCGGCACAATATCATATTATGGTTAATTCACACGAGGCTGTACGTCCTACTGGTATGTATCGTACATATCCTAACTGGATAGCTCAAGAATCAGCACGTGGAACGGAATTTGAGTCCTTCAATGGAATCCGTCCGGATCATCAGACTATCTTGCCATTTACCCGTTTGATGGGTGGTCCGATGGATTATACTCCGGGAATCTTTGAAGGTGATCTTTCTGTTTATGGCTCAAACAAAGCAAAATTAGGTACTACATTGGTTAAACAGCTTGCACTTTACGTAACGATGTACAGTCCGCTTCAGATGGCAGCCGATTTATATCAGAATTATGAAAAATATCCAGATGCTTTTCAGTTTATTAAAGATGTAGCTGTGGACTGGGATAATACATATATTCTGGAAGCAGAACCGGGTGATTATATCACTATTGCCCGTAAGGCAAAAGGTAAGAACGAATGGTATATTGGTGGAATTACTGATGAAAACAGTCGTGAAGCCGTTATTGATTTGAGTTTCCTTCCGGCTGGAAAGAAATATCAGGCAACTATTTATGCCGATGGAAAAACAGCTGACTGGCGTACAAATCCAAAGGAATATGTGATTTCTACAAAGAAAGTAACTAATAAGACAAAATTGAAACAACGTCTTGCTCCGAGTGGAGGTGTAGCTGTCAGCATTAAGGAATTGTAATTTGTTATCATAGTTTTTTGTAATCCCCGATTTCTTTAAATAAAAAGATGTCGGGGATATTTTTTGTCTTAATACCTGAATAATTCCTTAACTGTGCAGTAGCAAGCGGGATACTGTTTCACGGTCTGTATTCAGTTGGGTAATCAGCTTTTCCAGACTATCAAATTTTTGTTCTTGACGGATAAATTCGATAAACTCTATCCGCATATGATGATTATAAATATCACCTGAAAAATTGAGTATATGAACTTCAATACTTAGGTTGGATCCATTGTCAACTGTTGGACGATGGCCGATATTCAGCATGCCGGCATAACGTACTTCGTCAATATACGCATATACAGCATATACACCTTCTTTGGGAATCAGTTTGTCGGGGCAGGAGGGGAGAAGATTGGCTGTAGGAAAGCCTAACTTGCGTCCTACTTTATATCCGTCCACGACAGTTCCATCCAGGTAATAGTGATAGCCTAAATAATGATTTGCATGTTGTATATCACCGTCTTTTAAAACCTTGCGTATGACAGACGAACTGATAGACACTCCATCTTCTATCAATGCTTGTGCGCGAATTACTTCTATACCCAATTCCTTTCCATATTGGCAATAATCATCGAAACCTTCGCAGCGATTGTGCCCGAAGCGATGGTCGTACCCGATAACCAAAACACGGACATTAAAACGTTCTCGGAGTAATTGCATGAACTCACGTGCGGAAAGCAGAGACAGTTCTTTGGTAAATGGTAGCATGATGCAGTAATCTGCTTCCGTTTGCTGGATGAGAGCTGTCTTTTGTGGCAGACAAGTAAGCCATTGAGGACGGTAACTACTTTGCATAACCTGACGTGGATGTACCGGAAAGGTTATGAGAGCACTGTGGAAGTTTCTTTGCCGGGCTTCTTTGCAAACCTGTTTGATGAGGAAACGATGGCCGCGGTGTAGTCCGTCGAAACAACCTATAGTTGCTACGCAAGGTAAAAGTGTCTGCTTAATCTCGTCTGTTATGATTTTCATGTAGGATTTTATTTAAATAAATCGCCAAGATCAGTTCCTGGTGTGTAGTGGGCTACCTGTATACCTGTTGAGGCAGCTGCCTGACAATTGATTTCCGCATCATCAATAAACAGAGTTTCTTCCGGCTGAAGCTCTGCTTCTTGTAAGGCAACTTGGAATATCGCGGGGTCAGGTTTCGACAGATGCATACGATATGAGAGGAAAATACGTTCAAAATATGTTTTATAGTCCTTTCCGTTATGGCAGAAAGTTTGTCTGGAACCATATTTCCAATGAAGTTCATTTGTATTGCTCAATAAGAATAGCCGGTAGCTTTTGCTTAATTCAGCAAGCAGATGGAGCTTCTCTTCAGGAATTGTAAGCAGTTCCATATTCCACATCCGATCAATTTCCTCATCGGTAAGCGGTTGGCTGATGTACTTACGTATGGCTGCACGAAATTCAGGGGTACTTATATTTCCACATTCGTAATCGCGGAAAAAGCCCAGTTCATTAGTCCCTGTCAGCAGATTGCGTACATTGACTGCTCCCGCCTGTTCGAAGGCGCTGATACACCCTTCTAGATTCAGGTCTATCAATACGCCTCCCCAGTCGAAGATGATATTTTTTATTTGCTTATTCATTTTATAACCAATGTTTGTGACATCGATTTATTTGTTCCCCAGGCGTTTGATTCCTCTCCATATTTCCCCTATCCATAAAACAAATGATGTACCTCCGATGATATACAGCCATTCGTTTAAAGGAAGAGGCTCAGTACGGAATACTTTACCGCCAAAGCTGACGATGAGTATCTGGCCTACAAGAATAATGATAGCGACACTTAGCATTCCTAAAGCATGGCTGGCATCCTTGAAGATTGAATGGTTAGTGCCGAATACACTTGCATTGAACAGGTTCCAGAACTGCAGCATCACAAATATGGTGAAAAAGACTGTCAGATGATGTGTGTCCATTCCACCTGGGAGATTTTTGAAGTAGACCAGTAATCCCATCAGAATAGCAAGGAAGCCTAAGCCTACACCAAAGATATTATTACGCATAGCAGGGGTGATGATGAAATCTGTGCGACGGCGAGGCTTTTCGTTCATTACATCCATACTTGGTGAGATGGAAGCAAGAGCCATAGCTGCGAATGTATCCATAATCAGGTTTACCCAAAGCATTTGCGTTACGGTAAGTGGCAAGGCTGTTCCGAAGAATGCACCCAGCAATACACTTAACAATGCAACAACATTGATTGTAAGCTGGAATACGATAAAGCGCTGGATATTTTTATACAGTGAACGTCCCCACATTACAGCAGTTGCAATGCTGTGGAATGAATCATCCAGCAATGTGATGTCACTGGCTTCTTTTGCTACAGATGTTCCTGTACCCATTGACAATCCTACTTGTGCGTGATTTAATGCAGGAGCATCGTTGGTTCCATCTCCTGTTACTGCTACGACAGCTCCTTTTTGTTGTAACAACTGTACTAAACGCTGCTTATCCATAGGACGTGCGCGACTCATTACTTTCAGATCGAGTACGCGTTCAAGGGCTTCTTCATCGCTTAATGCAGCAAATTCAACTCCGGTAATACGGTTACGCTCTGTATCTTCAGGTTGCCAAAGACCAATTTGGCGTGCAATTTCTGTAGCTGTTCCCGGAGTATCTCCTGTTACAATCTTTACTCCAATACCAGCTGACTGGCATTTTTTTACAGCATCGGGTACGTCTGGGCGAATCGGGTCGCTGATTGCAAAGATTCCCAAGAAAGTCATACCGCCTTCGCCGACTAGTTCTGCACAGTCGTCAGAAGCGTTTTCAGGAATAACTTTATAAGCTATACCAAGTGTACGCATAGCTTTATTCTGGTAAGCCAGCAACTGTTCGTTATACTTATCAATCTGAGCTTTATCCAGGTTACATTTGCCCATTACGATCTCTGGGGCACCTTTGATGTAGAGTATCCGTTTTTTCTGAATCGGCGAATCTACTAATGTCGCCATGTATTTGCGTTCCGTAGAAAAGGTCAATTGGTTAATGACTTTAGCCTCTTCACGCAGTTTCATGTAATTCTGTCCTTTACCATTTAACCAGAGTAAGAGAGCTATTTCGGTAGGGTTTCCTACGCCCGAAGGTTTTTCTCCTTCCACCTTTTCTTCAAGGAATGCAGTAGAGTTGGCAGCTATTCCTTCCGCTATCAGCTCAGGCTGGCTTTCATCGACTTGTGCCTCGTATACTTGCATCAGATTTTGTGTAAGAGTTCCTGTCTTATCTGTGCAGATAACAGTGATAGCACCCATTGTTTCACAAGCATGCATTTTTCGTACTAAGTTGTTCGTTTTCAGCATACGTCGCATGTTGAGGGCAAGGCTGAGCGTCACACTCATCGGCAATCCTTCTGGGACAGCTACAACAATCAAAGTGACAGCCATCATGAAATATTTCAGGACAATACGTGCTATTTCTAGCCATTGATGCCAGTCAGTAACTTCTGTTACCGTGAGGTATAAATCTTTGCTGGTGAATATGATAAAGGTCAGTGCTGCGATTGTAAACCCTGCTTTACCTATAAGGTTTGCTAATTTGGTAAGCTGAATATTCAGTGGTGTTTGTTCCTGACTTTGTTCTGTAGACTGACGGGCTACTTTACCGATTTCTGTAGCATCTCCAACACGTTCTACGCGCATGATACCATGTCCGTCTGTAATGGTCGTACCACGCATTACAGAATTCGAAGGGTATGTTGCTTCTTCGTCAAAGTGGGCTTCATCGGTTGTTTTATTTACCATTAACTCTCCGGTCAGTGTCGATTCGTTGACTTGCAAAGAAACAGCTTCCACCAGCATTCCATCGGCAGGAACTTCTTCTCCGGTATTTAGGATGACGATATCTCCTACAACAATATCTTTACGCGGTATTTCCTTTATCTTTCCATTACGAATTACTGTTACGGGAGTTTCTTCGCCCACGGCATTCAGCAAATCAAATTTTTTATTGGCATCGTATTCAAAATAGAATCCAATTCCAGTTGCCAGAAAAATAGCAAAAAATATACCAATTGTTTCAGCATATTCATTCTCAATAATTGAAATGATAAGTGAAAAAACTGCTGCAACTAATAATACTCGGATAACAGGATCCTGAAATTTCTCCAAATAAAGTTTCCATATGGAGGGACGTTTGGGAGGAGTTAATAGGTTTACTCCATTTTTTTCACGGCTCGCAATGACTTCCTGGTCGGTAAGTCCGGTCAAATGAGATTCATTTGTGTTTTGTGACATAATGCCTAGTTATTAATTGATTAAGTAGCACAAAAATACAATATATATTGATATGCCTATATATATTTGTTTTTTTTATAAAAAAATCCTCTTAAATGTTGCAAGTTTCAAGCTAATCTATTACTTTTGCACTCGGATTTAAGGGATTACCTTAATATCGGACTTGTAGCTCAGTTGGTTAGAGCAACAGACTCATAATCTGGAGGTCCCTGGTTCAAGCCCAGGCTGGTCCACATTAAAAATCAAGCAGTTACGAATTTCGTAGCTGCTTTTTTCTTGCTCTTGCGTAAACAATGCGTAAACAAACTGTTTGAGTTGGTTATGTTTACGCATAGAACTTCTGTGAAACTCCATGCAATCCTATATCATGTTTATCAAGGCAGGTAGTCAATGTGCTCATACATGACGGTTAAATAAATTCAAATATATCCTATTTGCATCTGATTTATAGAATAATATTGTAGTTTTGTACTGCATAATGCATTTGTGGCAAGCCATGACCATTATGGTGCTCTTTCTTGAAAAAGGAAAGTGAGTTTGCCTAACCATCGTGGGAGGGTTATCCCATTCCGATGAATCAATGCGTAGAGGGAATGCCAGTCGGAGGGTGTTCTACGACAAACGAAACGCGAGAGTTGCTTCAGGGGTTGAGACCGATAAGCATAAGCCCGGCTACCAGTCAGCGACAGAAGACAACGAGATTGCACCGCTGCATATAACAACAATGTTTTTATCCACCTAAGGATAGGGACTTAGTGGTTATATGCAGCGTTTTGTGTATGTATGCCTCACATTGCAAAGCGTCTGTGTTCAGAGGTTATGTTGAACATAAACAATGAATGCAATGGAAAAACTGACAAAGTCCATGTCCCTTTTCAAAGAACGGAATTGTTCTGTCTCTATCGTGTTGGATTCACGCACTCGCAGAAAGAATGCGTATGAGTTCCCTTTATCCCTACGTTTCACAATTGACCGCAAGTTCTTTTATCTTACAGTTGGAAGTTCTTTTACTGAGAAAAAGTTTTCGGACATCTGCAATGCGACTAAATGTAAGAGCGAGAACTACAAACTTCAAAAGGAATGGAAAGATACCATTACTCCCAAATACAAGGATATTCTGACGAACCTGAACAAGGGCGGTATCCTGACATTTGAAATGGTACGTCAATGTATCATGGGCGAAGGAGTGGTGCTTTTTAATGAGGACACAACAAAGGCTCAATCCTTTGTTAGTGTATGGGAGCAAGTCATTCACGAACTACGCACAGACGACGGTGGAGTGCGTTTTACCACAGCAGAGAGCTATGAGTGTTCGCTCAAATCATTCAGAAAGATACTCGGAACAGATGTGGTCAAGGGATTCTGTATCAGTGCCGCAGAAATCCAGAAATGGAAAGAGGGGATGCACAATGGAGTGAAAGATGAAAATGGGGCAATCATTGGAAAAATCAGCGATACTACGGCAGGAATCTATCTGCGCTGTTGCCGTGCTGTATGGAATCGGTGCATACACGAGGGCTTCCTTAAAGATGTTCCTTACCCTTTCTCTAATAAGAAGGAGAAGGGGCTTGTAAGCATACCCAAGAGTGCGAAGCGCAAACAGAGTTTCTTGAACGTTAGTCAGATGACGGAACTCTACAATCTTTTTGTCTCGAAGAAATACCCCGAACACTGGTCGGAAGACTATGTGAAACGCGCACATTATTCATTGGGACTTTTCCTTGCCCAGTACCTGTGCAATGGCTTCAATATGGCTGATGCCGGACGATTGACTTACGATAATTACTATTATCAGACAGATGGCAAGGCTTTTCGCTTCAACCGAAAGAAAACTTCCCGAAGAAGTGCTGACGGTTCCGAGGTAATAGTTCCCATCATCCCTCCTTTACAATATGTGTTAGACGAAGTGGCGGCACCTCCGACTCGGGGCGGTCTGGTTTTTCCCCATATATTAAAAGGTGCGGAAACAGAAGAACTGCGCCGTAAATACACCATGCAAGAAAACTCAAATGTAAAAGACCGCATCATCAAGATATGCCATGAAGCACTGCACTGGGACAAGTCCATCCGTCCGTCCGGTACATGGTGTCGTCACTCGTTTGCCACCAACCTGCATAATGCAGGGGTAGATATGGATTATATCTCTGAAAGTATGGGGCATTCATCTTCCGACCATGCAATCACCCAAATATACATTGAACATTACCCTCTGGAAATTCAGATGGAGAATAACTCAAAGCTGTTAAACTTGGAAGAATCTTCTGCAAGGGATGTGTTGTTGGCGAAACTGGCAAGTATGTCCACGGAAGAATTGGCCAAATTGTTTACACGATAATACGACTTTGAAGATGATAAATTTCATAGAGAAAATAAGTGACTACTTCAAGAGGAAAGATCACGCAGATATGGCTATTCATGCATGGAAATCAGCTCATGAAGAGTCGTATGCCGATTTCTGTAAACGCATGGACGCTGTAGGCAAGGGGAACTTATCTGTTTTGATGGATATATACCAGATGATGCGGGATTGTACACCGTCCGAAGCCTTAATGCTGTATAACTGGCTTTCTGATTTCATGAATGGCAAAGATGTACAGAATATAGCCGATCAACAGTGGGCTGGTAGATATACAGATATTATAGCCCAATGTATCACTAACAAACGGCTGTGGATAGGTATCAATGTAAAAACGGGCACAGTAGAGTTACTCACATCTCCAAAGTCAGAACTACTGATGGTTCGTTCTGAAACACCTATTGAAATTTGGAACCGTCTGCCACAGGAAACGAGAGCCTATTTGACAGGACAGTTGGATGTACTCATAAGGAATAGTAAAGGATGCTATCTGATGAGCAAACTGGAAAGAAAGATGGTGTACCAATCCCTGACGTACATCTTACGAATCATTATCCTTTCTCATGCTGTTTTTGTTGGTGGGCTAATGGCTAATCTGTATGATTATGTGATGGAAAAGAAAGAAACATTGGCTTATTGTATGTATTATTTCGTGGTATTTGACCATGGTCTTTCACGTATGGCCAAGTTACTTGACTGCCTGTTGAACAGTGGTGAGGTTGATAATGGCGACATGATTTTGATTAAATCATGCGTTGCTGCTCTTGTAACTCAAAGCATCGAAATGGGGACTGAAAGCAAAGCCGGATGGGAAGATGCTGTGGAAACCTGTAATCCAGAAATATGGAAAGAAGTGATGTTTGCCTTGCGAAAAGTAAAAGGCAGACGGGGAAATCGAAAGGTAGTACAATCACTGGATGATATTCTTACAGGAGATAAGGTGCATATCAAGCAGGGAATCCGTCTTTTTCTTGAAGAGAACACTGAGGACATAAGCCTTGCCTACCTGTTGAAAGCATTGGTAAAAGCAGGAATGGTGAAAGCCTCTATAAGATACATGACATTCCATCGTGCCATAGAGCAGTTCTCCCAACGACATTACGGACACGATATACCACAGAAACGATATGGTGAAATCAAGGATATGACTTTGAACTCGCCTCAGAGAGGAAGCAGTTATACCAAGGCAAAACGAATAATAGACCGATGGTCGGAGTATTTTATCAATAACGGGTAGTTGGAAAATCCAGCTATCCGTATTTTGTCCGCAAACATCTGTTGAAATACGGTCGGTAAAATTAAAGTGTAAATAAACCGACCGATACGCAGAGTTTCATACACCACCTTTGCTTGTGAAATCGGTTTCACAGAGTTGAACCGAGGCTTAAATTATTCAATAATCAAACAAGTAAAGACATGGAAGAAAACTTCAATCTCAACCAGCTACTTCAGAAGCCCATCGCCATGATGACGGGCGAAGAACTTTGTTTTCTTATCACCAAGAGTGTGGAAGCCAGCGAAAAGCCCACTATCCAAACAGCATCCAAAGGCAATTACTATGGGATAGAGGGGATTGCCCGTATTTTCGGATGTAGTGTCCCCACTGCCAACCGCATCAAAAAGAGCGGCATCATAGACAAGGCTATCACACAGATAGGACGAAAGATTGTGGTGGACGCAGACCTTGCGCTGTCTTTGGCAAAGGAATCAGGTGGAATCCGTATTAAAGAGCAGTAGTATGGATGGAATTTGGAAACAGCAGCTGACAACAGACAGCTACGGGAATCCTGTCCGTTCCATCAGTAACCTTAGACTCATTTTTACATCGGACGAAAATTTGAGGTTGATAAAGTACGATACCTTTTGTCAAGACGATGTATGTTTCAGCCCTTTGTTCCGAAATGTTAATGGGAATAAGGTTGATGAGGAATCAGCAGGAAAGATACAAGACTATTTGGAAAGGACATATAGACTGCGTCTGACACAGAATAAAGTCTTTGAGATACTGAAGACCACTTCTTCAGAACGAAGTTTTAATCCTGTACAGGAATTCATCACGCAAGAGACATGGGACGGACAGCCTCGTATAGCTACAACCATCATAGATTATCTCGGAGCTGAGAACAATCCGCTTGTCAGGGAACAGACAAAACTGTGGTTTGTGGCGGCTGTGGCACGTGTATTCTGTCCCGGTTGCAAGTTTGACAACGTACTGACCTTGCCCGGTCCGCAGGGTATCGGGAAAAGCACCTTTTTCAAGACCATCAGTGGAAAGTGGTTTAACGACTCGTTCTCTTTCGCCAGTGGCGATAAGGAGAAAGTAGAAACCATAACCAATGGCTGGATTATTGAAATCAGTGAGTTGAATGGTTTGAAACGGGCGAATGATGCAGAGGCAGCCAAGGCTTTTCTGAGCCGTTGCAGCGACTATATGCGTCCTGCCTACGGACATAAAGTGGTGGAGTTTATGCGACATAATGTCTTTGCGGCTACTACCAATGAGACAAACTTCCTGCAAGGAGACAATGGAAACCGCCGCTGGTGGATAATTCCAGTCAAAGGCAATGGTCATGTATCCGAATGGCTGGATACTCTACAATGCGCTGTTCCCCAACTTTGGGCAGAAGCATACGCCTATTATCGGCAAGGGATGAAACTTTACTTGACAACAGACATGGAATTTAAAGCCAACGAGATACAGGTGCAACATTCCAGCATCCTTGTTGACCCCATCATGGAAGATTTGGAGATGTTCTTGGAGCGTGAGGTACCCATGCAGTATGCAAGTTGGACCATTCCTACCCGACTGGCTTATCAAAAAGGGGCATACTCAGAGCCAAACTCAACAATGACTTCACTCAACATGGTTTGCGCCCGGCAGATTATCGAGGAAATGCCTAATGATTTGGTCAGACGCAATCCGTCCAAATACACTTCGCTATATATCAACCGCCTGATGTCAATGATTCCAAACTGGAAACGGAGCACTCAGGAGAAGGTCAAGGGCTTGCATCCTGCCTATTGCGACAAGACGGGGCGGACAAAACACCCGTGGGTGAGAGTGGGTACACCTAGTGAAAAAGCCTGTACCACATTACCAAGTGAACCGGATTTACCATTCTAAATTTCAAAATAAGGGAAAAGAAAAATATCATGTCCCTTTGTCCCTCTTTCCTTTGAAAAAGAATAAAAACAAAAAAACAGAGAAAAGAGAAAGTTACAGGATATGCTTTGGGACATGGGACAAAATAATTGAAAGCATGAGAAAGGAAGAACTTATCAAACAACTGCAAGAATGTGCTCCGCTACTTGCAAATGCGGTCAGCCACATGGTAGAGTATATTCAAGACCGTTGCCCTGCGGCATATCCGAGCAAAGAACAGACCGAAGCTGTGAACGACTACCTGCACAGTGTACATGCTGATGGAGACGGTAGTATGTCAGAAAAGAATTGCGAACACCGCCGTATCGCCTCACAGAATATCACCATTGCCGCTATCCGCATATTGGACAGCCGACAACTTGACAGGCTGCAAAACGTGCTTGACCATATCGCATACGATAGGGAGTATTATATGCCGGAGAGAGGTTGCGGAATGCACCGTTGATTTTCTCTTTTGGCTGCACCATTTATAAAACACCTTCAAACAGACAGACGATGAAAACAAACTTGAATTATTGTATCGTGCTTTCGTCAGAGCAACTTTCGTATTTGGCAGGAAGCAAGTACGGCATTGACCGCATGAAGATTTTGCACCGACTTATTGAAGCGGCTGTATTGAAAGAAACAAAGTATGCCATCAAAGGTTTTTCCACGACCTTGCAAGTGGGGCAAGCCATCCTTTCTGAGGTGGATTTGTCCAGCAAGTTGGGCTATGACAAAAAGACCATATCCCGTGTGCTTGACAAGATGAACCAGTTGGGAATTGTCGCAACCACGCAGAGTAACCGAACAAGCGTCCACACGCTGAAATGTATATCAGCATGGATGCAAGAGGGCAACCGCATAGACAATCCTTTCTATGTCCGGCTGAAAGACTGACAAGATGAAAGAGAGAATGTGCCTGTTATACCAGAAGAAGGCGAACTGCTTTCCCTTTCTTCTTTCCCTTCTGTTTCAGTTCCTCCACAGCCTGCGGCAGAGGAAGAATCTGATGAGGGTATTCCGACAGATAATATGGCATAACCATATCGGGGAAGCTATGTGTCCGAAGTTGTTGTATATAGTATTGCAAGAAGTTCCTATGTCGCACAAATTCGCTCCGCTTATTCGTACCACATAGGCATATGCCGGCAGTCGCAAGCTCCCACCGTGCTGTCCCTTTTTAATTGATGTTTTACTCATAGCATAACAGAGTATGAAGAAAAAAAAGAATACAGACAAGAAAATCACAAGGCGCACCCTGCGGCTTGAAGCCAGAGTAACGGAACAAGAATACACCCAAGTGGCGGAACTTGCTAAGACCTGTGGTTTGTCTATGAGCGGTTATATACGGCGTACTGCTTTGGGGCAACACCCACGGCAACGGTTGACTAACCGTGAAGTGGAAGCTCTGTGCAGCCTGACGGATGCAAGGGGTGACCTTATCCGTATTGCGGCAGCTGTGAAATCCATTCAAGCGGATAAACGGGCAATCTATTTCAGCGATACCCGGTTTGTGGAGCAATGGATGAGAGCTGCTACTCAGCTTATCAATCGCTGGAGCCAGATAGAAAATTACCTTACTGAATAAATTCCCTCACCTATTATGATAGCAAAAGCCTCCACCATATCGCATGGCGCAAATGCCATAAGATATTCCGTCAACAAGGAGAAAGCAGATATAGTCAAAGCCAATCTCTTGCCCGATAATATCTCACCGGAAGCAATGTACGGACGGATGATGCTCGTACAGAGAAAGTTTGCCGAGAATATCAACAAGGGCAGACCGCTTGGCAGGAATGTAATAAGAATTGAGATTTCCCCATCCGAAGAAGAAAGCCGAGGATGGACAATGAATGATTGGGCAAGTTTGTCAAATGAGTTCATCCGTGTGTTTGATTCCATTGACCTCTCCGGCAAGACCAAACGGGCTTCCTCAAAACAGACTAACCTCAAAGGTTCGCAATACATAGCCGCCCTGCATCGTGATTCCAAAAGTGGCATTCTCCATCTGCACATTGATGCCAACCGTGTGGACATGGAAGGCAGAATAAACGACAGCCATAAGATTGGTGAGAGGGCTGTCATGGCTGCGAATATCATCAACGAAAGACGCGGCTGGATGCAATCTGAAGAAATAGGCATACGGCATAGGCAAGAAATCTCAGTCTGTTGTATGGAGATACTTCGCAAGATGGACAAATTCAGTTGGAAGCAGTATGAAGCAGAACTGACAAAACGGGGCTACAAAGTACATTTGCAAGAGAAAGAAAGTGGCGGTGTTTACGGTTATTCCATCAAACGCGGCAACTCCATTTATAAATCATCGGTGCTAGGTATAGGACGAAGCCTTACCCCATCAAAGATAGAGGCTACTTGGGCGAAACTCCATCCGCAGGAGAGGAAGTCCGAACCGACAAAACCTATTTCCCAACAAACACGGGCAGCAGATATTACTCCTATTTCACAGCCTGTGATAAAGCACTACAATATAGCGACAGACGAATATCACAGTTACCATGTGGAGATACCCGAAGCGGCAGACAATATCATCCGACAGAATTGTTCTTTGGAGGAAGCACATCCATTAGCTAAACTGGAAGAAATACAGCACACGGCTCTTTTGCTCTTTGCAGGATATTTGGATGCTGCTACAAGTATGGCGACATCAAGTGGTGGTAGCTCTGATACAGGAGGTTGGGGAAGAGATAAGGACGAGGATGAACTTGAATGGGCGCGTCGTTGTGCAAGAATGGCAAACAGCATGTGTAAACGCAGAAAAGGACTTCACAGATAAATGAACCATTAAAAAGCAAGAATCATGGGAATTAGAAAATCAAACATCACTCCATCAATAAACGTTGATGATATGCTTAAGTCGGCTGAAATAAGCCATGAAATAGAGGCAGAGAAACAAGATGTCGACAAGCTACTTGTAGAAATACGTGAGGCGAAAGAGACTTTATTGAAAATCCAGCAAGACCTTCAGAATGTTATCAAAGCAGAGGATGATGTCACAGTGGCATTAAAGGCTGCTATTGATAGTTCCGACAATATCATCAACGGCATTTGCAATGCGATTGTAAAAGCAGAACGAAACACACAGTTCAAGGCTACTATAAAATCTGAGCATCTTGCTCAGCTTCAACAACTTTTAGATAAAGCTATCGAGACATGGAAGACCATGTTGGAAAATCATTGTTCCAAACAGGCAAAGATGCTAACTGAGCATGAGTTCAATATGCGCAAAATCCTCAGACGGAACGAGGGTATTTGGTTCTCTGACTTTTGGATGAAAGTCTTGGGGATATTTTTGTTCGTTTACACAGTGACATTAGTGCTGGTTGCATATTGTGTTACATGAAACATCATGTGCAATGTAACAGACTGCTACCTGAATGTGTCATGGATTATTTAGAGGATAGTTGACAGGTAATCCTGAGCCTTATCCTATGTGTACAGGCTGGGTATTGAACCCAGCCTGATATTATTTCATCAACACGGCATCATGATATAGTTCTGTTTTCGTTCTCTTTATTAGACTTTATTAATCAAGAGATGCTGGCAGTTCATCATCAAGGTCATTATCACTTTCTGTTGTTTTGGAAGCCACCAGCATATTGGTTATTTCCGTTAAGAACGCAACGTCACTAAAATAATAGTTTGGATCGTTGGCCAACTTGTCTTCAATGTAATCAAAGCCATAGTTGGCATACTCTTCCATTTTCTCCATCATCTTATCAACTACAGTTCTCAATGTAATTTCACCTTTGTCTAATGCAATGAAGTCAATATCAGTTCTTGCAATTAATGCAGCAAAAATATAGCGACGTATATTCCCATATGAGGTTCTGCCGATACGATTCTCAATATTTCCCCAATATTGGATAGCTTGACCGAATACTTTCTTCTTGTCTCTGTCTTCAATCAATGGCTTTGTCCTATTGTGATATAATCCGATAAAGAACGCGATAATGAAAATCTCATAACCTGCTCCAAAAATTTTACCACGAGCTTCCAAGAAGCTACTCACACCTTTTCCATAATCGCAGAATACATCTACGACAGTCGATTGGTAACGTCGTTCCCAAGAGGGATTACGTTTAGCCCATGATTCATATAATGATTCCATTGTCTATTTGATTTTATTGATTATCGTACGTATAGTCGCCATATTAGTCTGATCGAAGCCATCCACCTTTTTTATACGGTAAACTGAACAAGTCAGCTTGTTTATATCTTCTTCACGAACTTTACCACGAGTGATAAAATCCTTGGTCACAATTATGCACTGTTTGTCAATCTTATCAATGACGTTATAGAAATCACTTTCCTTTGAATCGCCAAATGACGATGTCGCTGCATCAAAAAACAAAGGATAATCCTCATCCCTCTTTTCTTGAGTAAAATCAGAAATAGCAAAGAGAACAGAGATATACATCACTGTTTTCTGAGAGCCAGAAGGATTGGTGATTTCTGTGCCATTGGAGCTATAGAGATGAATCTCTGTTGAATCGTTAGCAGTCTGCACTAAGCGCACTGTTCCATGGAAGTCATTTGCACTAAGTTTATCTAAATATTCATTAGCTCTTTTCTCCAACTCTGTGAGGAATCTTCGCAAATTATCCTTTTGTGCACGGAAAAAGGCCTTGTTTATTTCCTCTAGAACCTTGTGAACTTTCTTTAGAATTTTAACCTGAGAATTTGCAGGATTAAGATTATTCATCTGTTCCTTCAACTCGTCCATTTTTGATATATTGTTCTCCAATTCATCTTCCAACTGACTCAGTCTGACGGATGCTCGTTCTTTCTGTTCATACCAGCCCTTAATATCATTGAACTGACTCTCAAGGAGGCTCTCAGAAACATTACCAGCTTGAATAAGGATACGAGCCTTTTCGTCTTGCAAATCCTGAATATCCTCTTCAACGTCTTTCAACTCATTTTTTCGCAATGCGACAAGATTTAGCCAGTCGTCAATTTCTCCTGATATGCCGAAAATTTTAGATTCTTCGGGACCGCTGAGTGAAATACTGAGTGAATGTAATTCGGTAATATAGTCATTTTTAAATAAAGATTCTTCATCAATGGATTTTATTGCAGCGTCACGCTTACACTTGGCTTCAACATGCGCACGGTATTCTTCGAGACGATGAACCATAAAGTTATATGCATCAGATCCCTCAGAAGCTTCACGACCACATACTTTACAGATGTGGTCATTTATCATATCTTCCATAGTTTCTTGGTTAGGCAAATACCATGGGAGTTCTGTTGCACCATTTACCAATGCACCTTGAATTTCCTTGATAGTCTCAAGTTTTGCTTTGGCAGCGGCTTGTTGCTTGTCGAAATTCTTCTCTTGAACACGTCTTTCTTTACTAAGAGCAGCACACTTTTGTTTAAATTCCGTTAGGACATCTCCAAATGGTGCTAATATCCAATATTCGTCAAGAAGACAATGATTGTAGTCTTTCTTCTTGATTGTTGCCATGAGCTGAGTTTTCTTTGAAGTCTTAGTTTTAAGGCGTTCTTGGATATCACGATATTTTTCTGAAGTCTCTTGGTTTTGTTCAAGTTTGTTGAGATTAGATGAGAAAGTGGCGATTGCATCTTTCTTGTCCTTGATATCCTCTTTATTTTGTTGGATTTCGCCACTTAGACGCGTCATTTGCAATTCAAGAGATTTTGTCTCTTTTGAAATCTTGTCATCAGATTTCATCTCTTGTAACAAAGCCTTATTTGCCTTTTGCTCAAATGAGTCTGTATTAGCAACAAGCCCATCAAACTTATGAATATCAGAGAATTTGTCGACCAATGTCTTCAAGGAGGCTGCGTTATCGAATACGCTTAGATCAGATTCACCTTTGAACATACTAAATCTACGAATGAAAGAATCATAGCATCGTGTTATCAACTGCTTGCCATCCACAGACTCACGTTCAATTCCATTAGTCTCGTACCCATGATAAGAAGCATTACTTACACTATAGGTATCATGACCTGTCTTTACGATTGAAAAAGATTTTTCAACCATCTTCTCTCCATCATGGTCAAAAGTCATTGCCACATAAACCTCGTCATGTTCGCCAATTTCCAGCTTAGACTTTCTCATTTCCGAAACGTTGGAAAGGTTGGCACGCTCTGATGTTGTGTCAAATAGCCATTCCAAGGCCTCAAAAAAGGTGGTTTTACCATCTCCGTTGTCACCAAGAATTAGCGTGAGGCCATCAGAAAACTCAAAATGGTTATTCTCACCATAATAGCTTCTGAAGTTTTTGATATCGATTGATTTGATTCTCATACGTTACGTTTTAGATAATCGTTAATCTCTTTCCAAAGTTCTCTTTCTGTAGCTCCTTCATTTGTACGACTAATAATTTGTGCAACTGCACTGATAACACAATTGTCGGAGTCTATTGCTTGGTATATATTGCCAATGTCTTCCGCAGTGTAACCACCAAACTCCATCAGCTTATCATCAAGTAGTACAGCCTGAAGTATCTTTTCGTTGTTTGTCATTGATGCCATTTTGTTAGAATATTGACAGGTTATAATAATTTGTTATTTCTTCTAATTCAGTGTATGCAAAGGCTGGATTTTCGGATAATCTAGCAAAGTCTTTGACCCTTTGCAATTCTCCTTTTAGCAAGTTACGTTCCATGTTGTAATTTTCCTCTGTTGAATCAAATTCTGGTGCTACTACAAGGTCATGGATGATTGCGATATGCTTATCGGGATGTTTTCTCAATATACGACCACGACGCTGGATAAATTGTCTTGGATTTCCTGTACTTGCACAGAAAATTGCAAGTTCGCTTCTTGGAACATCAACACCTTCATCCAAACATTTCATGGACGTAAGCACTTCGATATCACCAGTAGAAAATTTACTCAGCACTTCGTCTCTGTTCTGAATACCAGATATGAACTTCTTTACCGTAGTTGTTGGACTAACTTCTTGAACAATTTGAGTGTATTTGTCAATCAACTTATCTACATCCATATCATCAGTTGGATTGTCGGTTGTAGCATATTGAGTGGAACTGTCAAGTTGCATACCCTCAGGAACATAAACAAGTGTATATTTGAGACTTCCGCGTTCTTCAAAGCGTTGCCTTACGATTTGTCGGAATACTTCTTCCTTATTCTGGGCTTTATGAATGATTCTCTTACGTTTGAGTAATAGGCGCATTAGAATATCATCCACACCAGAGAAAGAACCTTCATCTATATTATAGAACTTGGCAAGCTGCAAAGAAATCTTCTTGTATTCAGCCATTTCATCCTCATTCAAGCGTACAACATGTGGAAAGTATCTATATCGACAAAGAAATCCATTGTCGATAGCTTCCTTCATAGAATACTCAAATGTATATTGGGCATCGCACCCAAAGAATTGCATAACAGCCTTGTTTCCTTTATCGTCAAATTGACGTTCGGGGGTGGCAGATAAACCAATACGGCGTAGAATCTTCACCCTATCTAACTTTGACATGATATTTGGTGCACCAATATTGTGAGCTTCATCTGCAATTAATAACATCTGTCGCTGTATTTTCTTACTCAATGACATGAGCTGCTTAAATGTAGATTCTCTTGAGAAAGATGCATACGTGGTAATGATAATAAACGACAAAGATGATTCATCGCTCTCGGCAAGACTCTCTTTTAGTTTTATGTCATCAATCTCTGATCTCCATCCTTGGTTTTTAGAACTCACTTTGATAATGTGGCTAAAATTGAATCGTTTACATTCATCCTCCCACTGTTCAACAAGGGTAATCGTAGGCACAAGTATCAAAGCTTGATAGAACTTAAATTTATTGTAAATCTGCAATAAGCAGTTCAGTGAGGTCAAAGTCTTTCCTGTACCAGTAGCCATTGCAAATAATCCCTTTTGTGATGCCTTCCAGTTATTGAAAGCCTCTTTTTGATATGGCCTTGGTTCAGGAAATGGAAATTGAGGAGATAGTGGTACAGACCGCTCTTCTTTAATATTCTCTTTCCCTTTATTCAAGGTATCAACTATTACTGTGACTTTGGCTTTTGCACGTTCTAAAATCCTGCGGATTGAATCCGACGTGCTATTCTCTGTCCTACTATAAAGAATACGTTGTTCATCTTCTAGAAGCTCCTTTATATCCTTATGTTTATAGGTCTTTGTGATATGCGTGATAATTTGGTCAGCTTTAAGATACTTGACCGTATCATCTTCACCAGAGAATGTACGATTGAAATCGTTGACAATATCGTTAATACGGTTCTTGTCTCGCTCTCCATCCCAATCACAAAATGCATTGATGCTCTCAATGTTTTCTACAAGAGCCATTCTTGAGAAGTTACATGAACCATCAAATGCCACTTTACTAATACCGTCAGAGAACATACCACATTTAGAGTGTGCTATACCATTACCAACCTTGGGTGTAATAATCTTTATTTCAATACGCTCATTTTTGATAAGCCAAGACAAGCACTCAAAAAAATGTTTATCACGCTTAGAAAGAGTATATGATATACAGTCTATTGCATTAAGGTCAAAGTACGGTGTGTTTACTTCCGATTCACCAACCACAATAGCATTGCGATCTTCCTCGGACAAAACATCGTTGATAATCAACCTCATTCTACCACCGTTATAAAGAAATGCGGCAAAACCATCAGCTAACACATTGATCGCTGATGATGAGAAGAATCCCAGTTTAATATCGAATGTTGTAGCGTTACACAATGCCTCAGAGAAGAAGCCTAGTGGCTCCCACTCTGTTCGCGACATGAAACGCCTACTGTCCGGCCATATTACATCAGTTTTCAACATACAAATTTATATTTCTGCATGATGCGACTTAACTCATTAATCACATAATCAATAGATATAGGTCGTTTCTTTTTAGAATGATTGAGCATATATTTCAATACACTATATATGTCATCATGCCCATCAAAGAAATCAGATCGGCGAATGTTTCCAATAGGTGCATTTCCTTGAAGTATATACCAAAAGACCTTTCCTAATTGAAAGACATCTGACTGGTGATCTATATTACAGTCAAATTTGTATTTATTATTATCTGACTGAAGATACTTATTCATAGCTTCTGGTGAAAGCCATCCTTTAGGACCAATAAAATCATTTTTCTTATCATATATGTTGTCTTTATCACGAAATGCTATAAGCCCAAGATCACCAATCTTCCATGTATCATCAAACATGAGTATATTATCAGGTTTTAGATCTCTATGATAATATCCTATATCTTTCAATTCTTTCAGACCATTAGCTATTTGTAGGCATAAATCTATTCTATTCCCAAATGGAATATCATTATTCTCTAAATAGTTTTTTAAATCTCCAGAAGCATAATCCATTGTGTAGAAAGGGAACAGATATGTAGGACCCTTGCCGCCTTCTTTTTTTACTTTGCAAGACAATTGACCAAAAGAAGCAATTGTAACTACATTATGAATATGGCGTTTTTTACATTCAATTAAAGCTTCAATCTCTCTATAGAAACGTTTATTGCCTTCAGATACTGAATTATTATTATCTCTTTTATTAGAGATCTTAATAACTCTATCAGGAACAGAACTACCATCGTCTATATAATTTTGTGCTTGATATAAAGCGAATACATAAGAATTGGCACCTTTGCTATTCTTGTATCCTGGGCTGATAGAATCAACAAAATAGTCAATACCATCAATCGTAATTGCATTATTAGTGATTTCTTCGTATATACGAATACAATTGCGATCATAGATAAATGGTGTATTTACTATCATAGTCATAATTACTTTATACAATTTACAAGTAAATACTTGTCGTATTTTTTAGTAGAAAGATTTTCCTCAAGTTCATTTTGGGCAAAATCCATTAACTGTATTTGTTCCTCGCTCGGTGTATTTGACTCATTTGCGAGCATATTCTCAAAGAATAGCAGCCTTTTCTCCCTAGCTCGCTTTGAATTAGATTGACTTACACAATTAATAGCATATTCTTTGAACAACTCGTAGTCGTCATTTGATGGATAAATAATACCATTATCACTTATATACAATAGAATTTTATATTGCTCTTTCAATACGATAATAGAATCATCGATATGTTTATCTATAAAACAAAATAGTGTATAAAAATCATTACGCTGTTTGTATCTTGTTTCGTTGATTGGCTTTATGTCTTGAATAGCATTTACCCTATCAATAATATTGCAAAAACGTGTGAATTTCAATTCTGATACATCTGATTTTATTTTGCTCTCAAACAATTCTTCTACAGCATTTCTTTTATCTGTAATACCTTTTATCAGATATGCTGCTAATTCTTCTACGAGACTTCGATCATTCATTCTCATTACAGTCTTATCAGTAAAAATATCCAAGTCTATTAAGGGTTGATATTCGGACATTCTATTGACAAGATGCATGAAATCTGTATCATGATAATACGCATGATTTACTTCAGAAGGATTTAACTGCACTCCTCTTTTATTAACTAAATAAAAGAACTCTTCCTTCGTTTCTGTACTACCATTGAACTCCTCCAACAGAACAACATTTATCCTATAGTTCATAAATGTGTTCTCATTGTAATCTTTATAGTAACGTTTCGAAGAATCACGAAATTCATTCTTTATAAACTTATATATTGTAATAGCACGTTGCTGACCATCAACCATTTCAAATGTATTATCCTTATTTTTCAGAATAAAGAAGTTGGGTAAAGGATAACCTTTGCGAATAGAGTCAATTAACAATTTCTGATCCTTTGAGGACCAAATAAAGTTTCGTTGGTAAGGAGGACGGAGGTTGATTTTTTGAGATTCTATTAAATTTATCAGTTCACCAATAGTCCACTCTAAATTAGAATACTTCATATTATTACATTTTTTATATAAAACAATTCGCACAAAAGTTATCTTCATCAACATCACCAATATTGTCTGCTAATCGGCATGAGCCTGCTTGACGCTTAGCCTCTTGTTTCTTGATAGCATCCAATTTAATTTGACGGATACGCTCTGGCTTGATAAGGTCTGCCAAACTCTCATTTTGATTCCAAGTATAACCACCTTTCTCAAAATCCATTGCTTTTTGATAGAGGTCAGGATGTTGCTCGTAAAGCCATATCCATTCTATTTTTTGTTGGAAAAAGCAGAAATAGCAACCAGAACGACTACGATTGTACGTACCAATCTTTCCGTCAACTTCAAACTTAATGGGTTTGTAGTAATCAGGTATACCGACACCACTTTCTTCAAGGATTCGGAATATGTCATCCCTCACGAGAATATCGTCATTATCAACTAATGGGAAATCGTCAAGTTTACCTACAGGATAATCCGTAGTTTTGAGGAACTTAAATACAGCTTTATTAAATAGTTTTGTATCCAAATCTAGTAGCGAATTGGTCTTTTTACTATAATAGAAATCTTTTGTGAGAGGCTTCTCAATAATCTTCTTCGCTTCGCTCAAAGTTTCTTCATCACACAATGAAGTATATATTTCTAAGAGTTGAGCAATGTTATTGTTGCTAAGTACCTTGTTTACAACATCCACACTCCAAATATTCTTGCGAAAAGGGAATATAGCTTGAATGTTAGGTTTAGTGGAAACATACCCTTCCCGGTCTTCATCTCCACGAATACCAACATAGGAAATTGTAGGTGCATCTCCCACAAACTTCTCCATTTCGGCTAATTTCATTTTCTGAGTGCACCAACGAGCTTGAGGCGAAGGTAAGTAGTTACCAGACGCTTTTAACCTACATTATTCATAGTGGATTCATTTCAGGTTATCAAAACAGATATGGGGACAA
>ONZU01000797.1_pt1 | contig 24103 bp, 14 predicted proteins | sample 1671161 | NCBI WGS metagenome assembly ONZU01 (sample SAMN06348128, study PRJEB24527) | human gut metagenome | biome: human gut; feature: ankylosing spondylitis patient; material: feces | host: Homo sapiens | place: China | collected 2015-10
GGGTTTGCCCCCCCCCCCCCCCCCTTCGGCAATTTCTTTAAAACAGGAGGCAAGCGAAACAGGCGAACCCGAAACCGTTCTCGTTGAGTGCGGAATTCTACATGAGGGTTCGCACCTACTCGGAGGCTTTATGCAAAAGACAATCCTCGCCGTCGCCCTTGCCTCGGCATTCTCCATGGGCGCCGCTTGCGCTGCAGACACGAACGTCACAATTCTTCAAGGTCAGGGTACCGACCCGCTCCTCGAAGGCAAGTACCAGCTCGGCGGTGACTACACGCTCGACGGCAAGACTGAGTCCATTGCCTACAAGGCAAACATTGACCTCAACGGCCACAACCTGACGATCACCACCGACGGCAGCGTCGAGAACGGCGCGGGAACCCAGAGCGGCAATTATGCGTTCCAGAACCTTACCATCCACGGCAAGGGTAATCTTGCGCTCACGGTGACGGGTCAAGACCAAATGGCATTTGGTGTTGACAGCGGGTCCAGCCTGAAGGCCGACAATATTGCGCTGACCAGCAAGGATGGTTTTTGCATCTGGTCCGAAGACAATGGGACGAAGCTGGATATCGCCACCAATGATCCGACCAAGGGTGTCATTGACATCAGCGCCAGAAACGATGCAGCGATCTACGTTTACGGCACAGGGACCGAGATCAACATCACCGATTTTGCCGTGCTGAACGTCACGACTACGTCCGATAGAAATCACGGCAACGCGATCAACCAAAACGGCGGCACCCTGAACATTCAGGGCGGCAAGGTCTACCTCTCTTCGGACAAGCGCACCGCCTTCGTGAGCCAGGTCGCAAATTCTGCCCATACCTCCAAAACGACCTTCAACGTGAGCGAGCTTCACGTCGACGCCAACATCAATTTGCCTGACGATGAGAGTGGAATTGAGCGCAAGACCGGCGCCTTTACGGTGAGCGCCGGCAACGTCACCGTCAATGCCGACGTGTTCACGGTCAAGGTGACGGAAAGCGAGACCAATAAGAAGAAGGACATCTCCGCTCTGAACATTTTCGACGGCCAGGCTGAATCCTCTGACTCGGACCCCGTTCTTACCGTCAACACGAAAAAGACGGCCATCACCGGCGACGTCGTTGCCAAGGCCGGCACTTCGACCATCAAGTCCGAAACGCTTCAGGTCACGGGCGACGTGACGGTCAAGCAGGAAGCCTCCATGCCGCTCACCTTCAGCGGCAAGGACTCCTTCCTCACGGGTCAGGCGAGCATCGAAAAGTCCACAGCAAGGGATGGCGACAACACGCTCGCCTTCAAGGAAAACGCCGTCTGGACGGTCAAGGGCGAAAGCTCCGTTGACGCCCTCGTCGTTGAAAACGCCACCGTCGACATTTCCGCCACGGACAAGGACGTGACGGCTGCCTCGCTCATGGGCAAGAACGGCACGATCGTCATGGACGCCGCTGGCAAGAACACGCTCACGGCGACCACCAACACCGTGAAGGAACTCAAGGCAGTTGCCTCGAAGACCGCCGACGACGTGACGGCCGAAGAAGCCGCCAAGATGCTGGACCGCATCACTGCTGAAGGCGCCACGATCACGGGTGAAGTGAAGGAAGGCGACTACAACGGCTCGATCATCGTCGACCAGAAGGGCAACACCGTCACGAAGACGAACACCCTGATGCAGGACGTCCTCACGCTCAACGGCGCCACGACGCTCAGCCTCAACCGCATCCTCTCGAACGACATCAGGAAGCGCATGGGCGACGTCCGTTCCGCTGAAGGTACGACCGGCGCCTGGGCACGCTGGGATGGCGGCCGCCTCTCGGGCGGTGCCGTTGAAAACGACTTCAACACGATCCAGGTCGGCGTCGACACGCTGGTGCCGAACCAGAACTTCCGCGTCGGCTTTGCCGGCAGCTACACCAACGGTGACGCCGACTTCACGCGCGGCTCCGCCGAAATGGACGCCTGGTCGCTTTCCGCCTACGGCCTCTGGTACGGTGACAACGGCTTGTTCGCCGACGTGATCGCTCGCGTCGCGAAGGCCGAGACCGACATCACGGCCGACGGCGCCGCGAAGAAGGGCACGCTCGAAAACTACGCCTACAGCCTGTCGGGTGAGTTCGGCTGGCGCTTCAACCTCTCCGAGCAGTTCTACGTCGAGCCGCAGGGCGAACTGACGTGGACCTACATCGACGAGGACGACCTTCACCTCGGCACGGCCTCCTACACGTTTGACTCCATGAACAGCTTCATGGGCCGCGTGGGCTTCGCCACCGGCATGAAGTGCCCGAACAACAAGGGCGACGTCTACCTGCGCGTTTCCGCAGTCCATGAGTTTGCGGGCGACCGCAAGATCACGGGCGCCAACGGCGCAACGCTCGAAGAGGACGGCAAGGACACCTGGGTTGAATACGGCATCGGCGCCAACTTCAACCTGACGCCCACCACCTACTTCTGGGCCGACGTCGAACGCACCGAAGGCGCGACCCTTGACGAAGACTGGCGTGCCACCATCGGCGTTCGCAAGGTCTTCTAACAAACTAAAACTCAGCCTCTCTTCCGGTTGAGCGCGGCCCTCCCGGTCTTCGGATCGGGAAGGCCGCCTTCTTTTTCGGCCCCCTCATCAAGAACCGCCCGCACGAAACATCATTACGCTTCAAGGCTCTTTTGTGGCGAAAACACATGAGGGTTAACGCGGATTTTGGCCGCCGCGAGGTCCTGAAACGTGCGTTCCTCGCAGGATTCGATGACAATTTCGGGATTCATTATTACGACACAGATGCCGCCCGTCTTCAGACACCCGAGGCGGCCCCTCCAACAGGATCCATCCGACATGAACTCCCGCAACTTCAAGCTTGTCTTCAACAAGTCCCGCGGCGTGATGATGGTCGTCAACGAGATGACGTCCTCCATGCAGAAGGGCGGCCGCAAGGCCGCCGTGGTCGCCGCAGCCACCGTTCTCGCCAGCCTTCCCGCAGCCGCCCACATTTCCGCCACCGATGACGGCGTCGTCATCGGCAACGAAGCCGACACCGTGACGCTCGAGCAGGGCACGATCAACGGCACGGGCCTCTTCATCCATTCGGGCAGCAAGGACGGCCAGGACGTGAACACGAAGGTCGTCCGCGAAGGCGGCCTCACGATCAACGCCACGAAGGTGAACGAGGCTTACCATGAGTGGGCGGGCGTTGAAGGCTGGGAAACCTACGGCCTCAACATTGCGGGCACGAACCCCGTTGAGACGACCTCGGGCCGCGCCTCGCTCAAGGGAAGCGGCAAGCTCGACGTCACGGTCGTGGGCGCTCGTCCGCCCGAAGGCGGCAAGGCCGGCAGCAACACGTCCGGCATCTTCCTCGGCAATGGCGCCGAACTCAACTGGACGGGGGACGTCTCCGCGAGCGTCACGGGCCGCGCCTTCATGAAGGGCGTGGGTGCACAGGACGGCGCGAACTTCATCATCAAGAACGGCAGTCTTGACGTCACCGTGAGCGGCGAATACAAGGAGAACGGTCGATACAGCCTCGAAGGCCTCTCCTTTGTCGAGCACATCAACGGGCTCGACTCGAAGACCGTAGCCCAGGTCGACGGCGACGTGAACGTCAAGGTCACGGCCACGAATGGGTCGGGTGTCGCCACGGCACTTCGTGCTGAGCGCACCCTCAACGGCATGACTGCAGATGCCGACATGTCGAAGCGCGATCTCGTCGACGTCCGTCTCGGCAGCCTTGAGAAGGGCTCGAAGCTGAGCTTCTCGGCCGTCACCCACGACGCCGTCAATAGCGAGCAGGACACCGACAAGTTTGCCGCAGGCATCATGGCAGGCAATGCGACCGTCACGCTTGCAGGCTCCTCTCTCGCCGTCTCGGCCGAAAACCACGGAGGCACCGGGTACGGAAAGGGCGTCAACGCCTGGGGCATCGGCATTTATGACTTCGCCAGGGTTGAAGCGGACGTCACCGGCGCCATCTCCGTCAGGGCCCGGGCCGACAACGGCGCCGCCACCGCGATCGGCGCCTTGAACGACAGGCCCTTCGACGGTCACGATCTCCGCTCCTCGAGCGGCCACGTTACGCTCAAGGGCGGCTCGATCGACATTTCGGTCGAAGCCGCCGCCCATGCATCCGGCATCTTCATGCAGGAGGGCGCGAAGGGCGAGTTCGAATCCAAGGGCCTCCTTTCGATCAACGCCAAGTCCACGCAGAGCAACGCCACGGCGATGCACGTCAACGGCCAGAAGAACGGCCGGATCTCCCGCCTGCGCGTCAAGGCGGGCGACGTTCGCATTGCTGTCGAATCGAGCGACCGCGCCTACGGCATCAATGCCGCTGGTGAATTCGCGCTTGAAGCCGGCACGCTTCAGATCAATGCCACGTCCACGACTGCCAGGGCCACCGGCATGGGCATCTTCCACAACGACGTGACTATCGACGCCGTCACAACGGTAAACGTCATGGGCGGAAAGGCCGTCAACACCACGACCGACGGCATCCGCATCAACAACCTCGTGAACAGGATTGATGGCAACGAACAGTGGCAGCCCGCTCCCTCGGGCGTCGTCTTCAAGAAGTCGGCCGACATCTCGGCCACGGCCGAAACGCACACCGTGCGCGGCGTGGCCCTCATGGCCGGCAAGACCGACGTCACCGACCTCGGCGGAAATCAACTTCGCGACGAAGCCGCTGCCGTCACCTTTGAAGGCGACCTGAAGGTCACCGCGCTCTCCGGCGTCAAGTCCACGGGCATTATCGTCGACAACAGCTGGGACAATTCCAGCCTTCCGCATGATGCAGGGAAGGGCGCCGTCTTCACGGCCGACCAGAATGTGAAGGTTCGCACCGAAGCGGGCACGGACGAGGCCCGCGGCGTTCTGATGATCAATGGAGTTGAAGGCGCCGAAAACACCGTCACGCTCGGCGGCAAAGAGAAGGCCGTCTCCATCAGCGCGAAGAGCGGCGCGACGGCGTTCGGCATCCTCGCGGACCACGTCGGCACGTTGAGCGCGTTCGGCACGGTTGGCATCAAGGCTCAAGGCGCCAAAGCCTATGGCGTCAAGGCCGACGGCAGCGCCCATGTGATTCTCGGATCCGACAATGCGCAGGTCGTTGTCGAGTCCGTCTCGAACGAAGGTGAAGACACCGCCGTCTTTGCAGGCAAGGATGCGACCATCGAGTTCGTTGGCGAGACGACCCTTACGGGCACCACGGCCCTCAAGACCGAAGGCACGGTCACGGCCCACAAGGCCATGACGATCAACGGCCTGCTCGAAACGACTGAGAATTCCGTCCTCAATCTCGCGAACACCACCTTCAACGGCGACGCCGTGGTGAACGGCACGCTTGCGACTGCTGTCGAGACGACCTTCACGATCGGCAAGGACAACGCGCTTGTCTTCGCCAAGGGTGCCAGGGGCGTGATCGGCAACAACCTCATCATTACGGGCGGCTCCGTCACGAACAACGGCACGCTCGCCCTCGAGGGTGCACTCAGAGTGTCGGACACGGCCCTCGTGAACGCCGCAGGCGCCTCCATCTCGACCACCACCCTCGAAATCAAGAACGCAGTGGTGAGCAACAGCGGCTCGATCAAGACGAGCAACGTCTACGTCCGTGAAGGCGGCACGATCCTTGAAGACGCCTCGAAGTTCACTGAGGTCGAGGGTGGCCTCAGGTTCACGAACACCGAAGGCGGATATCAGTTCGAAAAGGGCACCATCGGTCAGGTCGGCAGCGACCTCAAGGTGACGGAAATCGAACTCTCGGGCGACTCCACCACCGCTCAGATCGACTTCGTCGGCGGCGAATACGCATTCAATGCCATGAAGATCAACATGACGCAGGACCGTCCGATCAACATGCTGATCTACGGCGACACGAAGGTCACGGTCGATCGTCTTGACCTTGAAGACGGCGTCATCAAGGTCGGCAACGGCGCCACGCTCGCGGTGTCCGATCTCGTCATGAAGGACGGCAGCCTCTTCCTCGGAGACCAGGGCAACCTCTCGACCACGACGGGCCTGATCTTCAGCAATGCGCTCGGCGCAAATGGCGAAGGCACGGACGTCGGCAACGTGCTCCATTCGGGCCTCGACTTCCAGGCAGGCAGCACGCTCACCTTCACCGACGCGTCCTACAACCTCGACTATCTCTGGAGCGCCTACGAGAAGCTCAACTCCTCCGAAACGCTCAAGAAGCCCACGATCGCCTTCACGGGTGCGCTCGTGAACAATCAGGGCGGCACGCTTGAAGAGATCGGCGTCGAGAAGCTTCCAGAAGACACGGTGCTCGAAAACGTCGACATCACCGCTTCCGCCACCACGGGCAATACGGTCTCGATTGACAAGAACGTCGGCGGCCAGTCGCTCAAGGTCGAGGGCACGGGTACGGTCTCGGTGGCCGACGGCAAGAACCTGACGCTTGCGGGTTCGAGCGAAGGCGGCGAACTCATCTCATTCGAAGGTCATGAAGGCGAAAAGACGGTGAGCGCATCGGGCGCCACCGGCGGCCTCACGCTCGGCAGCCTCAATGAAAAGACGGACGGCACGCTCAACGCCACCGTCGAGGTGACCGACAAGGCCACGCTCAAGACCCAGACGGGCGACTTCAGGGTGACGTCGGTCAAGGCCGAAAACGCCGCCGTTGAAGTGGCTTCGGGCAGCCTTTCCGTCGAAACGATGGAAGTGAAGGGCGAAAGCACGATCAAGGCGGGCGCGAACGCCGAAGCAACTGTGGGCACGCTCACCGTTGCCGCTGACGCTTCGAAGAAGAGCACGCTCACCGTGACGGGCAGCCTCAAGGTCGAGGAAGTGAAGTCCGCAGCCGACACCGACACGGTCATCAACGTCGGTCGTGACGACGCGAAGGGCGCCCTCACGATCGGCAGCGCCGAGGCGAGCCTCAAGGGTCTCACCTTCTTCCTGGATCCTGCCTGGAAGGAGAATACGGAGATCACCGACGCCTCGAGCCTCATCGTCAACAAGACCGACGTGGACGGCAAGCTCATCGCCGGTCAGAACAGCTACTTCGTGATCGGCGCCGAAAGCGCAGCCGCGCTTCATGAGCAGTTCACGAACGGCAGTCTCACCTGGGGCGAGGATGCCGTGACGGCCGCCGCTTACGTCGCCAAGCCGATCACCGTCAGCACGGGTGCGCTCGTCGTCAACGGTGCGCTCACGGGCGAGTCCACGATCCCGACCGTTGCGGACGGTTCCGTCTCCTTTGCCGCGAGCTCCGCGCTCGTGGCCGACGTCTCCGGCATCACGACCGAGGGCGGTACTCTCATCACGGCCCAGTCCTTCAGCATCGACAAGAAGGCGAAGGCCGTCGTCGTGGGCCTCACCAAGGACAAGACCTTCAGGCTCACCACGGGTGAAGCCGAGGGCGAGTTCTTCAAGGACGTCGTTGCGGGCAACAAGATGTGGAACATTGCCGTCGACGACACGGGCCTCGTCTCCTCGAAGCTTGCCGACGCCTCGAACGTCTACGGCGACCTCATGCAGGGCGGTCCGCTCGCCAATGCGGGCATGGCCTCGGGCAGCGCCTGGGCCGACGGGCTCCTGACGGACGCCACGGGCAAGGCATCGCTTGCCGACATCGCCGCGCGCTTTGACGCCGCCATGAACACGGCAGGCGCCGCCGCCGTCTTCACGACCGCGTACGACCGTGCGTCTGAACTGCGCGACGCCGTTCGCAGCGAAGCCGGCAACGCCGAAGGCAGCCGTCTCTGGGCCCAGGTGACGGGCGGCAGGACGAAGCTCAAGGGCATCTCCACGGGCGCCCAGTCGCTCAACGTCGACACCGATGCCTATGGCCTCGTCGTGGGCGGTGACGTTGCGCTCGCGAACGCCGTCGTGGGCGCCGCCTTCACGGCAGGCACCGGCGACAGCGAAAATGACGCCGTGGGCGTCAAGGACGACTTCGACTTCTACGGTCTCTCCGTCTACGGCATGAGCACCGTCGGCGGCATCGACCTTCTGGTCGACGCCTCGATGACCTTCGTCAAGTCCGACCTCACCATGAGCGGCGCGGCCGACATCGACACCGACACGACGACGGCCGTCTACTCGGTGGGCGTGAAGGCCCAGCGCACCTGGGACTTCGGCGTCGAGTTCACGCCGTTCGTCGGCATGGACGTCTACCACGTCCGCGCGGACGGCTATGACAACGGCCACGGTGCTTCCGTCCAGGACGCCAATGCGACCACCGTCGAATTCCCGATCGGCGCGAAGGTTGCCAAGGCGTTCGACGCCAGCGGCTTCAAGGTGAGTCCGAACTTCACGTTCGCAGTCGTCCCGACGACGGGCGACCGTGAGATCGACAGCAGCGTCCGCTTCGCGGGCGCCGAGAGCACCTACAACTTCACCTTCACCGACGACGTCAAGGTTCGCTCTAACCTCGGCGTGGCTGTCGAAAAGGCGAACTTCCGCTTCGGCCTCAATGCCGGTTACGACTGGGGCAACGAGGAACGTTCCGCCACGAAGCTGATGGTCAACGCGCAGTACCGCTTCTGATAGAGTGCTGACAACGGGCCTGTCCTGACGGGCAGCCCGTTCCACATCCTGCCGCCCGACGGGTCATTCTGCCGGGCGGCATTCTTTTCTGAACCCGGTGAGGCTGAAGCGGCCGGAAAGCCTCTTCAGATCAAGATGACAGGAGCCGGGCTGCGGCACTGGCCACGTCGTTACGCCAACGCTCCGCGTAACGAAGCTCCTCGTCGGCGGCAAAGTCGGGCGGCATTGCCTCGTCGAGCGCCCCTTCGACGCGATCAATCACTTCTCTCAAAGCGGCACGGGCTTCATCCATCGTAAGCCCCATGCCGTTCGCCTCCTGAAGAACCCCCGAGGCATCAATGTCCTCAAAGCGACGGCAGCCGCCCACCGACATTGCGAGCGAAGAATCAATGCCGTCGAGGATGCGGGCGTTCGCCAGATCGTACACGGGCGCCGGCATGAAGCCGCCGGAGGTTCGTGCAAAGGAGATGTTCTTGCCGTGCATGTCGGAACAGCCGGCGAGAAGGCAGAAGACCATGCGCCTGAAGAGCTCCAGGCGAAACGCCCGTGGGTCCGCCATAAACTGCGCGAGCGACGAAAGGCGCTTCAACGAGATCCCGTCCGGATGCTCATCCTCATACTTGAAAAACGAAAGGAGGCCGAGCGACTGGCACGCGTCGATGACGTAGCGGCGCCTCACGCGAACACCGTTTTCGGTCTGATCGACACGGCGGTCAAAACGGATCACCTCAAGCGCACGGTGGCGTCCGAGGGCGATGAGTCTGGCGTCTGCCGCATCAAAGCCGGAAAGGCGAGCAAGAGAAAGCGTCAGATGTTCGTTGAGAAGGAGATGAGCAGGGCACGAAGTCTCGAACTTGAGGATCCTGTCCGAGGCCAGGCCGCCGCCCGTGGCGAATCCGTATTTGCCGTCGAGCTTGAGCATGGTGAGCTTCGGCTGCGCGCCTGCTGCGAAAACGCGGAAGCGTCCGTCCCAGATCTCGATGGGATTGAGAGGCAGTGCGTCAAGCCTGGCCTCGATCTCCTCAAGAGTCACTTCGCGGAACTCCTCCTCGGCGCGGTCGGGAAGCTGATCATACTCAAGCCTCAAGGCGCCGGGAAGGTCGGAGCGCAGGTACAGGCAGAGTGGGGCAACGGAAGATTCGTCAATGCGGGTGAGCTTCGAAAGACGGGTACGGATGCAGCCTTCGGGAAGCGTGTTCTCGAAGAAGGCCGTCGAGTCAATGTCGGAAAAACGTCCGTCAAGCGGCAGGACGGGCGAAAGAGGAAAGCCAGCTGCGCGCCATTCTTCGCAATAACGAAAGGAGAGGCCGAGGCGATTGGGGTCGCAGTGCAGAAACCCGACGAGGCGGTCTCCGAGAAGAACCCTTGCGTCAAAACCAGCCATGGAGTTCGTCCTCGGTGAGCGGCACGACCTTGACGTCCTTTGGGATCGGCGTCATGAGCATCACGCCGCGTGCGTAGTCGAGCGCAAGGCCGAGGCGTTTGAAAACAAGGACGAGCGTGCTGATCGGCACGTCCTCACCGCGTTCAAGGCGCTCGAGTGCATCGACGGGGACGCCCGTGTCATGGGAGAGGTCGTCGAGCGTCATCTCCATCGCCTCGCGATGAAGTTTGATTCTCTCCCAGAAGTCGTCGGGAAAGACGGGCATTGAAGCCGGAGCCTTTGTTTCGCTCATGGAACTCAACCTCTCGAAAATCGTTCGGGGAGAACTATTCCTGCATCATACACGGGTTGGCGAGGAGGGAGAAAAAGTTTCTTCCGAGGCACCAGAGCAGGGGAGGGAAGGGAGCCAATTGAACGAAAGGGGCGTTTCGCAAGATGAAATCGACTTCCCTGAAACTCGCCTTCATTATGCAATCCATCATAGTTCCCTTCGTACCAGCCTGCACGCCGATCGATTACCCATTAAGCAAGACCACTACCAACAATCCTATCGAAATCCCTGTTTCTTTAAAACAACACCGGCGTCTGTACGATCTTGTCATGCGGATGACTCCTTAATAAGATTTCCGTACGAAGTCTATATTCGCAGCAGACACACGGCCGAACAAGTCTGCTTGGCCATTGCCTGCCTGATCCGCCAAGAAATTCCATTGCTAAAGATCATAGGAGGAACACCATGAAGAAAACGCTTCTCGCCGCTGCGGTGCTCATGGCCTTTACCAACCTTGCAGGCGCCACTTCCACCGACTACTCCAACAAGGTTGTGGATACCGGAATCAGCGTGATAGATGACGGCAACAGCATTTCCGGCGACAATCTCAAGGTGACAGGATGCAGCTACGTTGAACCGGCCCACAGAAAAGACGGCATTTACATCGGCAAGGGCAGCTCCGGTCATTTCGGGGGCGACTTCCTGGAGGTCAAGTTCCACTCGGATGACGCCACTCAGGAGTTTGCAGGCATTCAGGTGAATGGACGGCCCGACGCTCAGAACAGCGCAACAGCCGTGTTCGATTCTGAACGAACGGTCATCGACGTGTCAGGAAAGGTCGGTTCAGGCAAATGGGGCTTCGGGCTTCTGGTGAATGGCAATGGCACCGAAACTGCTTCCGCCAAATTCACGGGTGGTTCCGTGTTCGTGAAAACCACGACGGAAGACTACACCTCCCAGAGCGTGACGGTCAAGGGTAATGCGACCCTCGATTTTTCGAATCACGGGGACGTTGAAATCCATTCGTACAGCAAATACGGTGTAACGGTTGTCGATGCTCCGGGACAGCTCACTTTCAACAATGACGGCACGGTGCTTCTCAAGGGCAAAGTCCTGCCGGGAGACAAGACCGCTCAGACGAATGTGGTCGGCATTCAGGGAGAGAGCGGTACATGGAAAGTCACGGAAAAGGTCAAGGAACTGAAAATCGACCTGGACGGTGCTGGAGTTGACAACGACGGCACTAGCTATTCGACGGGAACCAAGGCAATCGCGGCGAGTAAAGTGGACTTTGACGTACAGGCCCAGAAATTCACTATCACGATGAACGTGGACCCTGGCGTCGAAGACGACTCGCCGGGCGCTCATACTTCTGAAGAAGTCTACGGCATTTACGCTGACAAGAAATCAACCATTACGATCGGCGCGAACACCGCAACCAGCATTACAGTTGAAACAGGCTTGGGTAAGGGGTATGGCATCGTCTCAACAGGTGGGGCCAAAGTCGCCGTTGCCGGCGATGCGAACGTTGTCATCGATGGCACCCAAGAGTCCGTCGCCTTGACCGTGAATGGCGAGGGTTCTACTCTGACGCTCGCAGGCAAGCAGAATCAGATCGTCGGTGACGTGCGGGCCAAAGAGCAGGGCGCTCTGGGATTCGTTTCCGGCAACACCTCCGTCGCCGGCGCGGTTGCTGTAGATGCAGCTTCGACAGTGACCCTCGACAAGGCTTCCGTCGAACTGGCCGAAGGCAGCACCATGAAGGTTGAGGGCGCTCTCGCGAGCACCGATGGCGTGATCGTACTCAATGACGCCGCCGCCGGCACGCTCAGCGTTGCAAGCCTCACGGATGGGTCGACACTCGACGCTGTTGCCTCCGGCAGTCTCAACGACAAGCTCGGCGGCGACCTCAATGCCTTCAGCGAAGCCGTTTCCATCACGGACGGCGCCGAAGGCACGACTCTGGTCATGAAGGAAGGCCTTGTTGCCGGTGAAAAGACGGCTCAGCTCACCGAGGAAGGCAAGATCGACGAATCGACGGTGACCGCGAAGACGAACTCCATCATGGAGTCCTCTCTTGAAATGGCTGCCGCCATGCCGCTCGCGATGAACCGCATGCTCACCACCGATCTGCGCAAGCGCATGGGTGACCTTCGTACTTCCAACGGTGCACACGGCGCCTGGGCCCGCTATGACGGCGGCAAGCTCTCGGGTGACAGTGGACTTGACAGCGAATTCCACACGATTCAGGTGGGCATCGACACGGTTGCCACGCCCGATGCACCGCGCGTCGGCGTTGCCTTCGCCTACACGGACGGTGAAATGGATTATGTCCGCAGTTCGTCCGACATGCAGGGCTACAGTCTTGCTGGTTATGCGACGTGGATGGCCGACAACGGCATGTTCCTCGACACGGTGGTCCGCATGTCCAAATTTGACAATGACATGACGGTCGACGGCTCCATGAAGGGACAGATGGACAGCCTGGCGATCGGCGTCTCCGCTGAAGGCGGATGGCGCGTGGATCTCTCCAGCATGTTCTATGTCGAACCTCAGGCTGAAGTTGTCTACACCTACATCAACAGTGATGACTTCACCCTTGGCGAAGCACGTTACGAGGTCGAAGGTCTTGACAGCCTGACGGGGCGTCTCGGCTTTGCGTCCGGCATCAAGTGCCCGAACAACAAGGGTGACGTCTACCTCCGCGCGTCCGTCGTGCACGAGTTCCTGGGTGACAGCAGGATCAAGGGCACGGCTTCCGGCAGCACGGGCATCGTCGAGATCGACGGCAAGGACACTTGGGTTGAATACGGCCTCGGCGCCAACTTCAACCTGACGCCCACCACCTACTTCTGGGCGGACGTCGAACGTACGAGCGGCGGCTGGCTTAACGAAGACTGGCGCGCCACCGTCGGCGTGAGACATGCGTTCTGATCGTCCTGACAGACGGATGCCATACACGAGGTGAGCTGACGGTTCACCTCGAACAGTCACCTCCAACCTCGCCCGAACGTTTCACGACGTTCGGGCGATTGTCTTTGTCGGGAAGGAAGAGGAGCACGCCCAACAGCGTGGGATGAGAAACACCGCCGCGGATACTCTCCACCGGCGGCGTTTCCTTTGCTCCCGCCCACCGAACCGAATGAACAAAACGGCGGGAGCTTCTTCAGAGCTTCAGGCTTCTCAGAGGCTGCGCTTCAGCACCTCCACGACGTCCTTCCTCGTGAACGGAACGGGGAATGCTTCAAGCGGCGCAAACCAGTGCTTCTTGATGTGCTCTGCCATGGCCTCGAAGTGCGTGTCGTCGATGCCGAGCTCAGCAAGGCCCGAGGGCACCCCGATCGACTTGTAGAAGGCCTCAAGCTTCACAAGACCTGCCTCAGCTAGCGCCTCGCAAGAATCAAACTCGTCGGCGCAAAGGCCCATGACGCGTTCGGCAAAGCCCGCAAAGCCTGCGTCCTTCTCAAGGAAATAGCGCAGGAGGCGCGGCGTGAGGATCGCCAGACCGATGCCGTGCGTGATGTCGTACCAGGCGCTCACCTCGTGCTCAATGGCGTGGCAGGGCTAGCCGGAGGCCTGAGAGCCAAGCGCCGCGATGCCGTTGCAGCCGAGTGTGCTCGCCCAGAGAAGTTCGGACCGAGCGTCGAGGTCGGCAGGATTTTCGAGCACGACGGGCGTGTTGCGGATCACCGTACGCAGGATGCCTTCGATGAAACCTTCGGCCACGGGCGAGATGTCCTTCACGAAGTACTGTTCCAGGAAGTGGCTCATGGTGTCGCAGGAGCCCGCAACGGTCTGGCGGGTGGGAACCGTAATCGTATAGGTCGGATCGATGAAGGAGACGACGGGCTAGAGCAGGTCGTTCACGACCGGAAGCTTCTCGTTGGTCTCGATGTTCGAGATGACGGCCCCGTTGTCATATTCACTGCCCGTTGCGGCGATGGTGTTGACCGTCATGAGGGGACGGGCGTCTTTCACGAGACTGTTGTCGAGCACGAAATCCCAGGCGGGACCGTCATGTCTGGCCGCCGCGCAGATCGCCTTCGAGGCATCCATTGTCGAGCCGCCGCCAACGGCAATCACGAGATCCACGCCTTCAGCGCGACAGAGGGCAGCAGCGCGGTCAACCGACGTCACGCGCGGATTGGGTTCGATCCCTGAAAACTCGACGGCGCGCACGCCCGCAGCTTCAAGGGCCTTGAGGACTGCGTCGAGCGCCCCGTTGCGGCGCACGCTGCCGCCGCCCGTGACGACGAGCGCCACTTTACAGCCGCTTGAGGTCAGTTCGTCAGCCATGTTGTCGGCCACGGCGCCGACGCCGAAATGAAGCTTCGTGGGTGAATGGTAGGTAAAGGACTGCATGATCCGGTCTCCTTGTTCGTAGGGTGCGTGCGTTGCGGACGGCTCCGGCACGCGGCCCGTCCGCCTTCATGCAGGGAATTCTGCACCTCACGGCCTTTTCGTCTTTGCCCGTTTCTCTCAACGACTTGCTCAAAGTTCTTGAATTGGACCTGTGGCAAAAAAAGTCACGCCGCAAGCGGGAATTGTGCAAGCTAGGGAAATCCCTTAGTTCCAGGGTCCGGACTGGCGCTGAAAACAGGCCGATCTACTGCCAGAGCCTCTCGCAGAGGGAAAGACGTCCAATATGTGATTCCCACTGAAGTCAACATGAAACCGAAGGCGCTTCACGAGCGGGGGAAGGGCGTTCTCGGCATTTCGTCGTCTTTGTACGAGAGGCGCCGTTGCTGTATAGTGTCGCCTCGCTGAACAAACGTTCATTCAGCAAATTCCTCCCTGACACAGTGCGACAGGGGTTTAGGATTTCAAATCCACAAGAAACCACAAAAGAAGACACTCATCATGAAGCTTGCCAGCAAGTTCAAGACCGCTACCGTTCTCGGCGCCGTGTGCGCCGCCTTCGCCGTTCCCGCCCACGCCGAATTCACCGGTTCCGCCGGTCTCGGCGTTCACGTCTGGGACGGCGGCTACCGCGACACGGACCCTCAGGTCTGGCCCGTCCCGGCCATGAACATTGAAACCGATCATTTCTACTTCAAGGGCTTGGAGGCGGGCGGCTACCTCGTGAAGACGGATGCGCATCGACTGACGCTCGGGGTCTCCTACATGGGACTCGGCTTTGACGCCGGTGACTCGGACGACGCCCGGATGAAGAAGCTCGACGACCGCGACGGATCCTTCTTCGCCAACGTCACTTATGTCTGGCGCAGTCAACTCGGCCAGATCATGGCGAGCGTCGGCGCCGACATTTCCGGCAAGTCCGAGGGCTTCATGAGCGACGTGAGCTGGATGAAGCGCTTCGACGTGGCCGGCTTCGGCGTCACCCCGCAGGTCGGCGTTCTCTTCACGAGCGAAAAGTTCAACGACTACTACTACGGCATCTCTCACGCCGAATCCAAGCGCAGCGGCCTCGACGCCTACAGCGCCGATGCAGGCGTCTCCCCGTACTTCCGTCTGATCGGCGACTACCGCATCTCCGAAAAGTTCAGCGTCTACGCTGAAGGCACGGTCCGCTCCCTCTCCAAGGAAATCAAGGACAGCCCGATGGTTGACGGCGACATCGCCTACGGCTTCGGTGCTGGCGTTTCCTACCACTTCTAACGAAGGACCGAGACCAGCCGTCCCGCAAGTGCATTGACGAAGGCCGCATGGCTCCACAGGGACGTGCGGCCTTTTCGACGTCCGGGCATGTCCCCAACGCCATGGGTCCCGTATCCAATCCGGAAGCGGGACCCGCGTGCATGTGGATCAGTCCGGTAAATCAGCCCTGAACGATCAGGTCCTTGACGGCGAAGCCCGGTAGCCGGGCGAACCTGTAGCACGAATCGCAGCTCAAGCCGACGGCGTGGGTTGATCGCCCGTTCCCGTGTCGACCCGAAAGGACAACGGGTGGAAATGTGTCTAAACAACCTCGCCACTGAAGTGGGAGGGGTTCGATACAGTCGAGGTTTTCGCCTCGGGGTTGTCCCCGATTTGTTGTTACTCCGACCACGAAGTCCTTGCTGACGCAGCCCTTGTACGGCAAGGGTCGGAATCCCCCGCTGTCGAAACCTCCCGAACTCGCGCTCGGTGATGCTTTCTCGGGCTTGAATGACTACGACACCGGCGTCACGCCAGGCTGTTGCTCCGGCTGGAACGGCCTCGCGGATCCGTTCCGGGGCGTGGGTTTCTTTTTCAAGATCTGCGTACAACATGTTCAGACAAGTCGCCGCATCGCGGTCGATCCGGCGATTGTCGTCATCTTCACCCTTCTCACGAACACGATTTGCGTTTCGAACTGACGAATGAGCGAGGTGTGTCCGGATTGCCTCGTTCGGGCCGGGCATTCCGGGGTCAGCCCGACGAGGTTGCCCCTTGTTTCCGGAATGCAGGATGCTGTCCTGCAGCAAGCAAAAGGCCGCTGCGCCCATGTGGGAAAAGCAGCGGCCTCAAGTGCGTCCGGAACGGATGCTCGTCAGGGCATTCGGTTAGAAGGCGTATCTGACGCCGGCATTCCAGCGATACGGCGTCTTGATTTCGCCGCCCGTCACGTATTCAAAGTCGGCGTAGCCGTACAGATTCTTCGTGAAGTTCACGTTCATGCCGAGGCCGAACTCATACCAGCTGCCTCCAAAGTCCTGATCGAAGCGATTGGCATCCTTGGCATTGGCCATGCGGGCCGTGGTGGACGTTTCGCCGTCAAGGTCGTAGAGGTAGGAGGCGCGAACGAAAAACGCTCCCATATTGTTCGGGCAGTTGACGCCGGCCTGAAGGCCCACGCGTGCCACGTACGAGTTGATCGAATCCTGCTCGACCGTAACGCCTTCAGACGCGCCGTAGTCTTCGCCGAAGATGTGCGAGGCCGTGAAGGCGACCTGCGGCTCAACGTAGGTCAGGCGACTGAGCGGGAAGCGGTGTCCGGATTCAACTGTCAGCGCAAGCGCTTGCGTGTTGTAGCGGCCCGAGAGCTTTCGGGTGTCGACGGCGAGGTCGAATTCATTGTGGAGCTTGCCCCACTTGGCCGTCACGTCGATGTAGGCGCCGTTTTCGAAGAGCCAGGTGCTGTAGCCCGTCAGCGTGCCGATGTAGTTTTCGCCCGTGCCGTTCGCAAAGTCTGCGTCTCCAGTCGCATAGGAGAGCGCGCCGCCCGCGAACTGCTTCGTGCCGCCCGAGCCGATCAGGGCGTCGACGCCCGCCTGGATGCCGTAGTACTTGTTGTCGACATGACCGGCTTCGGCTTTGCCGCCGAAGGTGCGCACCCAAGCGCCGGCCGTGCCGTCGCCGCTGCGAAGGTCGCCCATGCGCTGGGCCATGTCGTCGGCGTCGGCACGCCACTGCATCATCGTGATGGCCGTGCCTTCGCCAATCGAGACGAGTTGGGTGTTCTTGCGCGAGGACTCCTGCACGAATACGCCATTTTCATCGTTGCGGCCAATGAGGTCGTCCCCGATGAGGCCGCCGGAGAAGGTGACCGTGCCGTTGCCGGCGTAGTTTTTGCCGTCGTTGTAGGCCTTGATGACGGCGTCCATGCCCATCTCGTCGGCCAGGGCGCCGGCAATCGTCACACTGGCGCTGACGTCATCGGCGGTCGTGAGCTTCGAGCCGTCAAGGGACGTCAGGGTGGCGTTGACCTCATCGGAGGCGGCTTCGATCTTGACTTTGCCGTCATTGTTCAATTGAACGCTGCCGTTACCGCTGTAGCTGTTAATCGTCACCTCAGCCGATTCAACCTCGAGGCTCGAGCCCGCGCCCGTCTGAAGGCTGCTGATGGTGCTCGCGGAAGCGCCTTTGGCAATCGTGAGCGTTACGCCGTTGCCGATCGTCACGCCGCTGTTCTTGGCGGCCTGACGGGACCCGGACGGGGCAAGCCGGATGGAGTTGACCCTGCTGTTCCTGCTCACCGTCCAAGACGACGTTTCGTCGAGGGTGACGTCTACCGTCGACTTCTTGGCAACGTCCACGCCGCCGGTCCAGGACGAGTCTTGCGTGAGGCTAATGACGTTCTTACTTGCAGCTTTGTTCTTGTCGACGGGCTTGCCCAGAGAGGTGCCGTTCAGGTTGACCTCGTCCTTGAGGTCGCCCATCCACTGGGAACCGGTGAGGACGACTTCCGTATTGTTTTCCAAGCTAATCTGGTAATAGTCCTTGCTCTCACCAAACGTGTCGAATTGATTGATGACGGCTCCGGTAAGCGTGCTCTGACTGAGATTGAGAACAGACTCGTTTTTAAGTTGCTTGCGTTTGTTTTCGTCGAAGCTGCCATCCCCGTTCCGCTTGATGAAGTTGGAGGCGTTTCTGAAGATGATGCCTTTCGACAACGTCAGAGTCGTCTCATCAAGACTGAAACTTGAGCGATGAATGGCGTTGTCCTGCCCGGAGTTGTCGGCGAACAAGATGTAGTTGACGTTGTCGTAGGTCTTGCCGGACAACTTGAGCTCGGTGAGTCCGTCCTTGCTGGTGTCGTCGTACTTGCCATACATGGAGAGTTTGACGGCGTTCTTGCTGGAGTCCGTTCTGTTAAGAGAGTTCTCCAGTGCCTCACTGAAAAGGTTGTCATCGGCCGTCAAATATCCGTCGCCTCTTCGAATTTCGTTGTAATTGACTTCAGTTGCAGCCAGAACGGGCGCTTGCTAATCATGATTGTTCTTTTAAAAAAAAGAAGTGAATTTTCCGGAAAACACCGCTAGCAATAACGGTTGTTTCTGCTCACGGCCTTACGAAGGGCAAATTCATTTGCACGTCGTTATAGGGTTATGACACCCATGACTGGCATTTTAGAAACCATTGTGATAAAGGCGTTAACAAACATGCTTGAAAGGAGTTCCTTCCGAGGTTTTTCGTCCGAACGTAAGGACCGTCAATTTTGGATGTTACGTACGGAAAGCTGAACGGGGTTGCTCAAATACAAAAGATTACAACCGGGGCCGGAAAACGACTGGAGCATCCAACTCCAGTGCACAAGAAAAAGTCGGTGTGGCTGTATGCGACGCATCCATCCATGCGCTCGCGTGAAGAACAGGAACAGCCGTCAACCGTTGGCGGATGAGAGGGCCCTCGAGGAAGTTCAGAAAAAAGAAGGCCCGGCGCCTTGACTGGAGGCGGTCCGGGCCAAACGATGCCATGCTTCATGAGCAGGCAGCCCTCCCGATGGTTGAGGGAGGGGCGCAACTCAGTCGAAAGGAAGAGTGCCGACGGAGCGCGTGAGGATGTCCCGTCACCGGAGGCAGGTGGATCGGACAACCTCTTGAAAAGAATGCACTACTTTGCCCTTCCTTGCGTAAGGGGATAACCCTAGCGTTTCTCTTCTCATAACAGAACCGAAAGCTTTTGAATCCATGAGAGAATTCACGCAGACGAAGGCACGCAACAGTGGAGCAGAAAATGAGGCTGCCACCTGCCCGAATACGGAAGTGTACTCATTGAGACAAATCTGGGACAAGTATGCTCTCCGGAGGCCACTTCAAAACATATGAGAAAACTGGCCTCCTCACAGTGCCTGCATGACAGTCGCTTGCAGAACATCCACATGCAGGCAATGCAATACGACTGTAAGGATGACGGTCCACGGAGGCCTCTCTCAGCCCTCTCTCAACCGATGTCATGGGGCCTGAAGCAGGGCGCGCCGGTGGTATGCAAGACGGAAGTGTAAATTTTCCTTTGTCTGATTTGATCTATGTCGAATCTCGTGACTAGAAGTCCCGTTCGGGACTTCTAAAAAGAAGGAGACCCCACCGGAGAGGGATGCTGCACCTCGCCGGAGGGGCCCGGACACACGGTCTTCGTCTCAGTCGAATGTCATCAGCCGTCGATGCGCGCCCTGAATTCGGCGATGGCGCGAGCCATGGCCTCGGGGTCGATCATGAGGATAGGATCGATGAGTCGGTCGTCGTCGATCTCGTTGAGAAGGCCCATGGCGAGGACGGCCTCCTTCACGGTGACGCCGTGCTCTTCGCAGTAGTGGGCGACCTTCACGCCCTCGGGGTAGCCGAAGGTGGCTGCGACGACCGTCGAGAGCGCGATGGAGCTTTCGGCTTCGGCGCGGCAGCGATCCTCGCAGGCGACGATGCTCTCGAGGCAGGCGCGCCTCAGGATGACGAGTTCGTCGCCAACGCGCTGCATGCTCTCGAAGAGGCACTTGTAGAAGGTGGCGTCCCAGACGTTGAGGTCAAGCTCGCCCTCGTCGTAGGCCATGGAGACGGCGACGTCGTTGCCGACGACCTGATGGGCGATCTGGATCACCATCTAGGGAACCGTTGGGTTGAACTTGCCCGGCATGATGGAGCTTCCGGGACTCAGGGCAGGGAGCTAAATTTCCATGAAGCCCGAGCGCGGGCCGCTGCTCATGAGGCGCAGGTCCCTGGCGATCTTGGAAAGCGAGGTCGCGACCTCCTTGACGAACCCCGAGACCGTCACGAAGAAGTCGCCGTTCTGCAGGCCGTCAAAGAGAGACGCTGTCGGGCGGACCTCTTCGCCATAGATGTCGGAGAGGTGGCGGTAGAGGGCGTCCATGTAGCCGGGATCGGCACCGAGCCCCGTGCCGACGGCCGAGCCGCCCATGCAGATCTCAAAGCATCCGGGACGCACGGCACGGAGCTTGCCGGCCAGACGACGCATCAGGGCGGCATAGCCGCCGAACTCCTCTCCGAGCGTGAGCGGGACCGCGTCCTGCCAGCAGGTGCGGCCGACCTCGACGACGTGCCTGAAGGCCTCGGCCTTCGCGGCGAAGACGTCGCCGAGCACCTCGACGCCTTCGATGATGCGGTCGAGCTCGGGCGCTACTGCATGACGATGACTTTCTGCTCTGCGCGGGACGCGCGGCGGGCGAAAGGACGACGGATGTGAGGACCCTTGCCGCCACGAGGCACTTCATCGGGTATGCGGGCGGGAGTTCGGACGAGGTCGAGAGCGAACGAATTCTGAGGACGATGGATGTTCGGCCCGCGAGGCGCATTCTCGTGAGTTCTTCCCACAAGCTCGTTGGCCTCATGGCTGAGACGGGCGGCTGGTCGCTGCTTCCGCCCACGAACCTCTGGTGCGGGCGGATGTTTCTCGAGAACCTCGTGATCGAGCCCGTGCAGGCGAGCGTGAGGCGACGAAGGATGTGGTTTGTGGGCGACCGGCGTTCAGCGGCCGAGGCGGTCATGCTCACGACCGAGACGGCGGCGAAGGTCTTTGAGGAGAAGATGCTCCCGACGCTTGAAGAAGCGCAGGACGGACTCTCGGCACACGCCATGCTCGTCGAGCACGGAAAGAGGAAATGAGAAGGTAAACAAAACGCCTCCGCGTCGATTGGCGTCGGAGGCGTTCGTGCAGGACCCTGAGGACTGCGGGATTGACGTTCGGGTTATGATGGAAAAGGCGCCTGGCCCTCGAGGTGAGGAGCCGAGCGCCCGACGTACCGATCCGTTCATCACGTCATGAACGGACGGGGCGACCTGTCGTCAGAAGTTGTAGCGAACGCCGACGGTGGCGCGCCAGTCTTCGTCAAGATAACCGCCGCTGGTGCGTTCGACGTCCGCCCAAAGGTAGGTGGAGTTCGTCAGATTGAAATTGGCGCCGAGGCCGTATTCAACCCAGGTGTCCTTTCCGTCGATTTCATAGACGGTGCCGTTGCCGCCCGTGACGCCGGCGTCGCCCATGAATTCATGCACGGCGGACACGCGGACGTACGCGGAGTTGCCCGTTTCGGGACACAGGAAGCCGAGCGCGAAGCCGGCGCGGCCCATCAAGCTGTCGGCGTCGTCGAAGCGGTAGTTCGAACCGTCGGACAGGACGAGGTCGTCGGCATCGACGTGAGTGTAGGCCAGTTCAACCTGCGGTTCGAGGTAGAAGGACTTCGTCAGGTCGAAGCGCCAGCCGAACTCACCGGAGAGCGCGGTGACGATGTTGTCCATCGAGCCCTTCTTGCTGCCGTCCACCGTCATGTCGGTCGAAGCCTTGCCGAGACGAGCCACGACGTCGACGAACTGACCGGCTTCACCCATCCAGAGTCCGTAGGCCGCGAGGCTGAAGGCGTCCATGTCGGCTTCGCCGCGAGCATATTCGGCGTCGCCCATCGTGTAGGCCAGAGCGACGCCAAAGCGCGGCGTGTCGGCCGTCGGCATCGTGTCGACACCGACCTGAATGGTGTGGAAATCGTTTTCGAGGCCTGCGTCGCCGGAGAGCTTGCCGCCGTCATAACGCGCCCAGACGCCGGAGGTCGTCTTCATGGAGCGGATGTCGCCCATGCGCTTGTGAACGTCGTTGACGAGAATGCGGTTGAGCGCAAGGGGAGCAGCCGCCGCGAGTTCGAGCGTGGACTGCATGACGCTGTTGGGACCGCGGCTGATGGTGGAGCCGGCGTCCGTCACGTCAAAGGCGCCGTTGTACATGCCTTCGTCAACCTTCACGGTCGACTTGACATCGCCCTGCACGTTCTCGTTCAGGGCCGCGGCCTGTTCGGGCGTGACGTCGTCGGCCGTCAGATCCTTCGTCATGTCGGCGTTCTTGAGCTTGACGGTCAGGTCGGTGTTCTCGTCGGCCTTGGTGACCGTGATCGTACCGGCTTGCTGACCTTCCTCAGCCGTCAGATCGGTGGCAAGATTGACCGCACCGCCGTCACCCGTCAGGTTGTCGACAGTCACCTGGACGTCGGGACTCGTGACATTGACGGCACCGCCGTTGAGAACGAGGTTGTTCATGTTCGTATAGATCGTGCCGTCGTTCTCAACATTACTCTCAACGATCTTCGTCGGCGTCCACTGCGCGCCGTCGCTGAGCGAAAGCGTCAGATCATGGACTTCAAGCTTGGCGTGGTCATGCGCCTTGCCTTCGCCCCAGGTCACCTTTGCGTTGCCGACCCAGTAGGAGTCCGCACCCGACAGATTGATATTGACGTCCGCGTTGACGCCAGTCCCGGACGTCTTTTTGTCATAGTTGAAATTGATGTCGCCCTCCATCTGGACGATGTCCTTGCCGGACTTGTTGATCGTGACGATGGATTCACCGCGGGTCAGAATGGCGTTCTTACCCTTGATGTACGTGTTGCCGTTGAGTTCGATCGTCCCCTGGGACATGGCGACGAGCGCGGAGCTGCCAGCCGTGATGTGAATGCCCTTCGTGGCGTTCAACACAACGGGAGCATATGCGCCTTCGATGCCGGTGGAGTTGTTCTGGGCCCAGATGCCGTTGGCACCGGCTTCAAGACGGATCTCTTCAGCCGTCACCATCACGCTGCCCTTCGTGTTGCTCTTGCCTTCGTACGGCAGCAGCGCAATGCAGTCGCCCTTGCTCTTGATGGAGACGAGCTTCGTCTTTTCATTGCCGACCTTGGTCGTGCCGTAGCCCGTTGTGCGGAAGGCTTCGCCATAGTTAGCGCCATCCGCGGACGTGCGTTCGAGATGAATCACCTCACCCAGCACCGTCAGGCTGGATCCATTGTTGTAGAGAGCCCAGTCCTTGTCCGTCGTGATGGAGACCTTCTTCGTCTGGTCCGTGCCGATCGTCAGGGTGGAGACCGTTGCCGTGGGACGGCCAGCTGTTGTAACGTTCGCCACATTGCCCGTACCGCTGATGGTGATCGTCTCGCCGGTGATCGTGCCGGTATGGCCACCCGAAACCTTCAGGGACGTGATCTTGTCTTCGGCGGTGACGTTCTGCGTGACGTCGGCCGAGGAACCGTCAAGCGTGAAGTCCTGAGCCTGAACGGCGTTGACGACGAACAGCGATCCGACGATCAGGGAAAGGGGTGCAAGTTTGAAGCCCGACATGCGAGTTCTCCTCTCAAAAGTAAGAAACACGCTCAAATTACCTTTTACCCGAAGGGGGGGGGGTAGGGTTTTCCCTTAATTCATTGCCAATCCCTGTCCTGCAGTCGTTTCGAAGCCCGAAAAGTGTATCAATTCCGCAACACACCGAACGGAGGTATTTTTGTGGTTCATCTCGGAAGTCCGTGGAACGCGGCCTTGACTTTTAAGAAAAAGTACTG
>ONZU01000842.1_pt1 | contig 22921 bp, 24 predicted proteins | sample 1671161 | NCBI WGS metagenome assembly ONZU01 (sample SAMN06348128, study PRJEB24527) | human gut metagenome | biome: human gut; feature: ankylosing spondylitis patient; material: feces | host: Homo sapiens | place: China | collected 2015-10
GGGTGAGTTTTAGATATGAGAAGTAAGTTTGAGGTAAATGCCACCATGGTGGCCAATGAGTTTATTGACCGGTATATGGCGGTGGCCAATGGGGAGTACGTGAAGGTATATCTGTATCTGCTGCGCCATGACGGGCGGGAGATCACCGTGGGAGAGATCGCGGACGCATTAAACCACACAGAGTCCGATGTGAAGCGGGCGATTGCTTACTGGGTTCGTCTGGGCGTACTGGAAGACGCAGATGCCCAGGCGCGAAGTGAAATGAGTGATCGGATGGTCATGGGACGCCAGGACAGTGGATGTGCGGCAGCTTCACCGAAGGGACATGCATCGGTTTCGGGCAATCGGACCGGATTTGAAGGACAGGAGATGTCATCCGCCACCGTTTCATCCACCACCGCCCCATCTGTCCAGACTCAGGAGCGCAGGCACTATACTCCGGCCCAGGTTGGGGCCTTGGCGGACAAAGAGGAATTTACCCAGCTTCTCTATATTGCCCAGAAACTGATGGGTAAGGTATTTACCCCAAGGGACTGTGAGGTGTTTGCTTACCTCTATGATTCTCTCCATATGTCGGCGGAGCTTCTGGAATACCTGGCGGAATACTGTGCCCAGAATGACCATAAGAGCATCCGCTATTTGGAGACTGTGGCCCTCAGCTGGAATGAGCGCGGCATCAAGACTGCCAATCAGGCCAGGGATCAGGCGGCTTCTTTTAACAGCGACTGTTTCGCGGTGATGAAGGCATTTGGCTTAAATGACCGGAGACCGGGAGATGCGGAGGCGAAGATCATCCGCCGCTGGTTCCAGGAGTGGGCGTTCAGCAAGGAACTGATCTTAGAGGCCTGTGGAAGAACCTTAAAGGCTATCCAGAAGCCCAGCTTCCAGTATGCGGATTCTATCCTGGATAAGTGGAGAAAAGCCGGTGTAAGGACCATGGAGGACGTGAAACGGCAGGATGAGAAGCATGGAGGCCAGAAAACGGCGGTTAAGGAAGGGGCGGCTCCTGCTGGCTATCGGGACAACCAGCCGCAGTTAAAACCACAGAAGAATAAATTCCATAATTTTGAGCAGAGAAATACAGACTATGACGGAATGGTGCTGGAGCGGCTGAAACAGCGCCTGGGTGAAAGCTAGAGGAACGGTTCCGTGGCTGCACGCATGAAAAAGGAAGCCTGTATATGCGGCGGCATAAAGAGATACCAGCTGTCATAAGTGAGAGAGGATGAGAAAAGATGTCACTGAATAATTCCCAGTATAACGCCATCATGCGTATTTACAATCAGCGGCAGTTCCAGGATAAGTACGAACAGGATCAGAGAAGAGAGGAAGTCTACCAGAAGGTGCCGCAGATCAGGCAGATCGAGGATGAGATCAGCTCCCAGGCGGTTCGCTGCGCCAGAAAGCTGTTAGATGGGGATACAAACGCAAAAGAAGAATTAAAACAGCATATCGAAGACCTGAGAGAGCAGAAAGAAGTGCTGTTATCCGCTTTTGGATTTCCGGCGGATTACATGGAGATGCACTACGCCTGCCCGGAATGCCAGGATACGGGCTATGTCGATGGCAGGAAATGCCGTTGTTTTAAGAAAGAGGAGATCCGCCTGCTCTACTCCCAGTCCAACATTGAGGAAGTGCTTTTGCGGGAGAATTTTGACTCCTTCTCCTATGAGTATTATGACGACCGGGTAGTGATCCCGGAGATCCAGATGACTGTGGCGGATTATATGCGCCAGGTTCATACCTGGTGTAAGGAATATGTGGAGAATTTTGAGAAAAAGGGCGGCAACCTGATCTTTACAGGAAGCACCGGTGTTGGAAAGACATTTTTAACCAACTGCATCGCCAAGGCGCTGATCGACCAGTATCAGTCAGTGATTTATCTGTCTTCCAACGATTTATTTGACGTATTTTCCAAGAATAAATTCCACTACGATACGGAAGAGGAAATGAAGGACATGTACCAGTATATTCTGGACTGCGATCTTCTGATCATCGATGATCTGGGAACAGAACTGAATAATACCTTTGTGTCATCCCAGCTGTTTTACTGCATCAATGAGAGACTGCTGCGAAAGAAAAGCACCATCATTTCCACCAATCTGTCCATGACCATGTTAAGAGATACCTATTCTGACCGGATCTCTTCCAGGATCATCAGTCAGTATTCCATTATTCCACTGTATGGGGATGATATACGGACGAAAATCGTATGATCAGGTACAAAAACTTGACTATTTTGGCACATAATGTTAAGGTAAATTTAAACGGTAGCCGGGTAAGTCTGCGCATTTTGCGGGAATACCAAAAGGTACCTAAAAATGAAACTGGCGTAAGCCGCAATAAAATGGAGGAAGAACATGATATACGAAGAGAAGACGATTGAGACGATTCCGGTAGGACCTCTGGGACTGGTTCCATTAAAGAGCTGTACAGAGCTGGGAAAAAAGGTAAATGATTACCTTGTGACCTGGAGACGGGAACGGGAGAGCGAGCACAAATCTACCATCGCTTTTGCCGGATACCAGAGAGATTCTTACATCATTGACGCTAAGACTCCGCGTTTTGGATCTGGTGAGGCGAAAGGAACCATCGAATCATCCATCCGTGGTGATGATCTGTATATCATGGTTGATGTCTGCAACTACAGCCTGACTTATTCTATGGCTGGCATGACGAACCATATGTCCCCGGATGACCATTATCAGGACTTAAAGCGTGTTATTGCAGCAGCAGCAGGTAAAGCCCACAGAGTCAACGTGATCATGCCATTCTTATACGAGGGCAGACAGCATAAGCGCTCCGGCAGAGAGTCCTTAGACTGCGCACTGGCTCTCCAGGAGTTAGTGAATATGGGCGTTGAGAACATTATTACCTTCGATGCCCATGATCCACGTGTACAGAACGCCATTCCGTTAAAGGGCTTTGAGACCGTTCAGCCGATCTACCAGTTCATCAAGTATCTGTTAAAGAACGAGACCGAGTTACAGATCGACAGCGATCACATGATGGTGATCAGCCCGGATGAAGGCGGTATGGGCCGCGCAATCTATTTTGCCAACGTATTAGGACTGGATATGGGTATGTTCTACAAACGCCGCGATTACACCAAGATCGTCAATGGCCGCAACCCGATCATTGCCCATGAGTTCTTAGGCTCCAGCGTAGAGGGCAAGGATGTTCTGATCATCGACGATATGATCTCCTCTGGCGAGAGTATGTTAGATGTTGCCAAAGAGTTGAAGAGAAGAAAAGCAAGAAAAGTATTTGTCTGCGCAACCTTCGGTCTGTTTACCAACGGTCTGAGCATGTTTGATAAATATTATGAGGACGGCCTGATTGACCGTGTTCTGACTACCAACCTGGTATATCAGACTCCGGACCTGTTATCCCGTCCATATTACATCAGCGTTGATTTAAGCAAATATATCGCACTGATCATCGATAACTTGAACCATGATGCTTCCTTAAGCGAGCTGTTAAGCCCGACTAAGAGGATCAACCGTCTGTTAGAGGCATATAGAAACGGCGATCGATAAAATGATTCCGCAGAGCGGCGGGATGAAACAATATCAGGAGGAAAAAGACATGAAGAAGATCGTAACAACAGAAGCACCGGCAGCAATCGGTCCATACTCCCAGGGTATGGTATTTGGAGATATGGTATTTTCTTCCGGCCAGATTCCGGTAATCCCGGCAACTGGCGAGGTAGCGGGCGCAACCATCGCAGAGCAGGCAGAGCAGTCCTGCAAGAACGTAGGAGCTGTTTTGGCAGCAGGCGGCGCATCCTTTGAGACCGTGATCAAGACCACCTGTTTCTTAGCCAATATGGCTGATTTCCAGGCATTTAACGCAGTCTATGAGAAATACTTCGTAAGTGCTCCGGCACGTTCCTGCGTGGCTGTTAAGGACCTTCCAAAGGGTGTTTTATGTGAGGTAGAGGCCATCGCTTACGTGGCAAAATAGGCAGATAAAATGCGATAGGGTATCATCAATAATCAAAACGAAACAGGCCGGCGCCGTGATCTGATTCACAACGTCGGCCTGTTTCATTTTTTATCATACATTGTAACTGTTCAGTACCCTCACAGTTACGAGCAAAAATCCATTGAAAATTGCCTTCGGCAATAGGATTTTTGCCTGCAAGCCCATGTTTTCGTACGGTCAGCGCAGTGAATGCGCAGACCTACTGAACAGTTACCATACATTACAGATTCATTGCCCTTGGCAGAGAAAAGATGAATTCCGATCCGACCCCGGAGGTACTGATCACATCGATGGTCTCGCCATGGTTCTGGATGATTTCTTTTACAATAGATAAGCCAAGGCCGGTGCCCTTCTTATCTTTTCCACGAGACAGGTCTGTCTTATAAAAACGTTCCCAGATCTTTTTGATGCTGTCCTTTGGGATTCCGATCCCTGTGTCCTTGACGGAGACATATACCTTTTCAAACCGGAGTGTTGTCTGGATGAAAATGGTGGAATCCGGGTGGCTGAATTTGATGGCGTTGTCGATCAGGTTGTAGAGCACCTGCTGGATTTTGCCAAGATCTGCGTATACCATAGTGATATTTTCCGCGAATGTTAAGTCCAGGACGATATTCTTGGAATCGCAGGTTCCCTCAAAGGAAGCGGCGGTGTCCTTGATCACCCGGTTGATGTCAAAATTGCTGCGGGAGAGATACCCTTTGCTGTCTAAGGAGTTTAAGGTCAGAAGTCCCTGGGTCAGTTTATTTAAGCGGTCCGTCTCGGAGATCACGCGGGTCAGGTATTTTTCCTGCATTTCCGGTGGAATGGTGCCGTCTAAGATGGCCTCCAGATAGCCCTTGATCGAGGTCAGCGGCGACCGGAAATCATGGGATACATTAGCGATAAAGGTCTTCTGGTATTCCTCCATTTTATCCAGCTCATCAGACATATAGTTTAAGGTAGCAGCCAGATAGCCCATCTCATCGTGGGTCTTTAACTGCAGCTTATGCTTTAGATTGCCTTCTGCATACTGGTTGGCAGCGATGGTGATCTTCTTTAATGGAAAATATACGGTAACCGTGAATACCAGCAAAATGATCAGGGACAGTCCGAAAATAATTCCAGAAGAAATATACAGGATATTTAAGATATTGTCCTTGATCTGCTGGATGGCACTGATCGGAAGGTGGACCAGCACATAACCATAAGTATTGTAATTGCCTGTGATGGGAGCGGAAACGCTTAATACTTCATATGGAAAAACACCAAAGCAGTTTCCGATCGTGTAGGAACGGTTTCCCATAAAGGTAGGATCAAAATCGGAGAGTGTTACATCGGTTTTAGCCGGGACACTGCTGTCTGCCACGATATGTCCGGTGGTGTCCACGATCCAGGCTTCTCCCTGCAGGTAGGTAGCAGCCGCTTTCAGCCTGGGGGCAGCTTCATTTAAATTGGAGTTTCTGCCACGGTAGAGCTGGCTGAAATCTGATGCCAGCATGTTAGCCTCATCATAGAGGGCGTCAGATTTGGTCTCCAGAAGGAAGTCATAGGTCATATCGGAAGAAATGGTGGCAATGGTGATAAATCCCAGCAGTCCAAACACCAGATAGCCGATGATAAATTTGTAATAAAGAGAATGTGTCATGGTTTTACCGCTTCACCTCGAATTTGTAACCAATGCCCCAGACGGTGGTCAGCGCCCAGTTGTCATTGTCCTTGATTTTTTCCCGGAGACGTTTGATGTGGACGTCTACGGTGCGGGTGTCCCCAATGTATTCATAGCCCCAGATATGGTCTAATAACTGTTCTCTGGTAAATACCTGGTTCGGGGAAGAAGCCAGGAAATAGAGAAGTTCCAGCTCTTTTGGAGGCATATCCACGCTTTTTCCCTGATAGAGAACGGCATAATTGCTTAAATTGACGATCAGATTCGGATATTCCACATAGTCGCCCTGCTGCTGCGCTGCAGTGGCTGCTGTCACCGGAGCGGGGGCCGGAACCGCCTGATAGCGGCGCAGGACCGCTTTTACCCTGGCTACCAGCTCCTTGGAGTCAAATGGCTTGATCATGTAGTCATCCGCTCCCAGTTCCAGTCCCAGTACCTTATCGAAGATCTCGCCCTTAGCGGAAAGCATGATGATCGGCACCTGGGAGGTAGTACGCAGCTCCCGGCAGACCTGGTAGCCGTCCATGCCAGGAAGCATCAGATCTAACAGGATGATATTGGGGCGGAATTCTGGAAATACCTTCAACGCCTCTTCTCCATCATAAACGATCTTCGTTTCATAACATTCTTTTGCCAAATACAGTGAAATCAGCTCTGCGATATTCGCATCATCATCCACGATCATTACACGCTGTTTTTCAGCCATTTTTCATTCCTCCCCATTGCATTTGTGAAATATCTGTTGATAACGGTTGCTGCACGTTTGGGATACGGATACCCTCTTATTTAAATACAACAATGGTAACACCAGTATCGCCCTCGCCATATTCGCCAAGGCGGAATTCTTTCACATAATTTAATTTCTTCAGTCTCTTATGGCAGGCGGCTCTTAAAGCGCCTGTTCCACGGCCATGAACTACACGGACCTGTGGAAGATGTGCCAGATAAGCGTCATCTAAATATTTCTCCATAGCCGGAACAGCCTCGTCAGTGGTCATACCGATCAGATTGATCTCCGGGGATACGGACAGGGACTTGGACATCTTGATCTTACCGCTTCCGGTCTTATTCTTCGGTGCGGTCGGAACGCCTGGTCCGCTGATGGTGGCCTCGTCTACCAGCTCTAAGTCTTTGATATTGACCTGGGAACGGAGAATACCCATCTGCACATACAGATCGCCTTTTTGGTTTGGAAGGGTGCTGACGGTACCATTAATGCCCATGGTCAGGACTTTTACCGTATCTCCAACACGCAGGGCTTTCGGGGAAATGGTCTTCTTCGGGCCTTTGGTCTTGATGGTCAGCTTGGAATCTACTTTGTTAAGCTGCTCACGGAGTCTGGTACGTTCTGCCTCTAACTGTCTGCCAACGCCGCTGGAGTTTGCCAGTTTGTTGATATTCTTGATGGTCTGGTCGGCAGTTTCCTTTGCTTCCCGTAAGATCCGCTGTGCTTCCTCGTTGGCCTGGCGGATCATCTTGTCCTTGCGCTCATCAAACCGTTCCTCCTTCTGTGCCAGACGGGATTTTAACTGGGAGACCTCTTCCTTATAAGCCCGGATCTCTTCCTGCTCCTTCTCGATGGTCACACGGCTCTCCTCTAAGTGGGCCAGCAGATCCTCAAAGGTCTCGTCATTGGATTCCAGATGGGTCCTGGCGTCATCAATGATATAATCCGGCAGTCCAAGACGTTTGGAAATGGCGAACGCATTACTCTTTCCAGGGATACCGATCAGCAGCCGGTAGGTTGGCTGGAGATTTTCCACGCTGAACTCGCAGCAGGCATTCTCTACACCCGGAGTCGTCAGGGCAAATACCTTTAATTCACTGTAGTGGGTGGTTGCCATGACACGGCATTTCATGTTGTGTAAAAAGCTTAAGATGGAGATCGCCAGGGCTGCGCCCTCGGTCGGGTCAGTTCCGGCACATAACTCATCAAATAAGCACAGGGAGTGGCTGTCTGCCTGGTTCAAAATGGAAATCACGTTGGTCATGTGGGCAGAGAAGGTACTTAAATTCTGCTCAATGCTCTGTTCATCTCCGATGTCGGCAAATACTTCCTCAAAAACAGCCAGTTCCGAACCGTCAAAGGCTGGAATATGCAGACCTGCCTGTCCCATTAAGGTAAATAATCCGACCGTTTTATAGAAACGGTCTTACCACCGGTATTTGGTCCCGTTACGATCAGCAGGTCGAAATCCTTTCCTAAATAAAGATTGATAGGGACCACCTTTGCCGGATCTAATAACGGGTGGCGTCCGTCCTTGATGTGGATGTAGCCATTGGTGTTAAACTGTGGTTCACTGCATTTGTAATGGCGGGACAGCGCCGCTTTCGCAAAGATAAAGTCCAATTTGGCCAGTAACTGCTGGTTTAATAAAATTGACTCCGTGTATGGAGCAGTCTGGTTGCTTAGATCCGCTAACACGGCCTCGATCTCTTTCTTTTCCTGGATCTCCAGCTCCCGCAGCTGGTTATTTAACTGGATCACCGCCATCGGCTCAATGAACAGAGTCGATCCGGTAGAGGACTGGTCGTGCACCATACCCGGTACCTGGCTTTTATACTCGGATTTGACCGGAAGGCAGTACCGTCCGTCGCGCATGGTGATGACTGCGTCCTGCAGGTAGGTACGGTTGGAGTTTAAGATGGCATTTAACTGGGAATGTACCTTGTCATTGATGGCCTTCATGGAACGGCGCACCTTGTGAAGTCCCGGACTTGCCTCGTCGCTGATCTCGTCCTCAGAGAGGATACAACGCTTGATCTCATTATTTAACGGAGTCAGTGGTTCCAGGAGACGGAACATTTCTTCCAGGGAATTCTCATATTCGTCATCGTCCTCGTGACGGCCATAGGCCTTGGCTCTGGCAGCGATGGTCAGCATGGAGCTGATGGCCAGTAATTCCGTGATATTTAAAGAGCTGCCGATCTCCAGGCGTTTTAAAGAACCACCTACATCCTTTAGTCCTGTAAAGGAAATACTGCCTTTCTGGCGGACTCTGGTCAGGGCGTCAGAAGTTTCTTTCTGCATCTGGCGGATCTCATGGACGTCGATGGACGGAACCAGGTTCCGGCATAAGTCCCGGCCCAGGGGAGAGGATGCGTAGGTCTCTAACTGGGTGATGATCTTGTTATATTCCAATGTTTTTAATGATTTTGTGTTCATATGATAAAACCTCGATTTATTCTAAATCCTAAGTAACTGTTCAGTACCTTCATAGTTACCATTTATTACGTGATGCGCGCGGTCATGCGCGGCGGCCAGTCGGTGACACAGGGATACGGACTGAGCCTGGGTTCATTATATCATAAGTAAGCAGCGGAAAGATACCCATTTTTCAGATCCACAGAGTATTTGATGTTACAGCGTTCTTGTACACGCCTTGCGCAAACAGCAACCGGTCATTCTTGTACACGGGATTCTTTTATGTTTTTTGCTTGCATAAATACTATGCACATTTTATAATGGAGACAAGGTCTTGGAGAGGAGGTCGTGTATGCTGGATAAGAAAAATCCTGAAGATGAACCAAGACAAAAGCGTTCGTTTATCCGGGAAAAGGTAGTAAAGCAGCCTCTGACCCGAAGGCAGATCCTGTTTCGGGCCGGATGTGTGATTTTGGCTGCTGCGGCGTGCGGAGCAGCGGCAGGAACCATGTTTGCGGTGGTCAGCCCTGTAGCACAGCGCTATCTGGGACAGGAATCGACAGAAGAAAGCACAGCGATCACCATTCCAAGAGATGAACCGGAGAGCAGTGCATCCCAGGAGAGTCCTCCAGAGGAGGTGCCTTCCAAACCGGAGCAGACGGAAGAAAGCGTGGTGGACTCCGGGTCTTTCGAAGAACAGGTTCAGGAGATCATTGCCAATTATAAGTATACGACAGGGGATTTTGCCTCGGCCTATGCAGGACTTAGAGATGTGGTTGCAGAGGCAGATCATGGGATCGTGACGGTACATTCGGTAAAACATGGACTTGACTGGTTTGATAATCCAGTAGAAACCAGTGGCTTGTATGCAGGCGCGGTTATTGGTTCGACCCCTCAGGAGTATCTGATCCTGACTCCGGATGGAGCGGTGGAGAATGCAGATTCCATCAAAGTGACGTTTGCAGACGGAAGCGAAGTAGACGGAACGATCCGCCAGACGGATCAGGTGTCCGGTATGGCTATGGTCAGTGTCCAGGCAGAGATGCTGAATGAAAGTACAGCCAATAGCCTGTCATTGATACCATTGGGGAATTCGTATAGTGTCCGACAGGGTGATCCGGTGATCGCAGTGGGAGCGCCTGGGGGGATTGTGCATTCCAGTGCTTATGGGTTTATTTCCTACATTATGAAGAATGTGCAGGTACCAGATGGAATGACCAGGCTTTTGCTTGCAGATATCTGCGGAGATGCGCCGACAGGGACATTTCTTTTGAATCTGAATGGGCAGATGATCGGATGGGTGACGGATGATTATGAGAGGGATCAGCTGACTAATTTGACGACGGCTATGGCGATTTCCGATTATAAGACGATTCTGGAGAAGCTGTCCAATGGAATTGAGGCGCCGTATCTGGGAGTCCGTGGACAGGAAGTCAGCACAGCTATGGAGGAGAATGGAATGCCTGCGGGAGTTTACGTGGCAGACTGTATCCAGAATGGTCCGGCCTACAATGCCGGAATCCAGAACGGTGATGTGATCGTAAAGATCGGCGAGAAGAATATCCTGTCCATGAAAGATTATGAAAATCAGTTAGAAGCTCTGCATCAGGGCGATACAGTAACGGTTACGGTCCAGAGAAAGAGTGTGAATGAATAAAGAATTAGAGTATCAGGTGAATGTGGGAGCCAGGTAAATGCCTGGCTCTTCCAGCTTTGCCGGATGCTGGTGCTATCGGAAAGTAAAAGGGAGAGAATATGAAGTATATTGACAGTTTAAGAGAGGGCATGAGAATTTCTGAGGTATATCTGTGCAAAAGCAAGCAGATCGCCCAGACAAAAGCAGGAAAGGATTATGGAAATCTGGTGCTGCAGGATAAGACCGGAACCATTGATTCCAAGATCTGGGACTTAGGCTCCCCTGGCATCTGTAATTTTGAAGCCATGGATTATGTGGCAGTAGACGCGGATGTGACGATGTTCCAGGGCAATAACCAGTTGAATATCCGCCGGATCCGTGTGGCAGACGAAGGCGAGTATATTCCGGCAGATTATCTTCCGGTTTCTACGAAGGATATTCCGAAGATGTATGAGGAGCTGGTTGGATATGTAAAATCTATTAAGAATCCATATTTGAATAAACTGGCAGCTGGTTATTTCGTGGACGATCCGGCATTTGCCAAGGCATTTCAGTTCCACAGTGCGGCGAAGAGCGTCCATCATGGATTTGTGGGAGGTCTGTTAGAGCATACCTTAAGCGTGGTAAAAATGTGTGATTATTTTGCTGGATTTTATAAGGAGATCAACCGCGATCTGCTTTTGACGGCAGCGATGTTCCATGATATCGGAAAGACAAAAGAGCTGTCCGTGTTTCCGGAAAATGATTATACGGACGATGGTCAGTTACTGGGTCACATCATCATCGGCACAGAGATGGTGTCCGACCGGATCCGTCAGATCCCGGATTTCCCGGAGAAGCTGGCCGTGGAATTAAAGCACTGCATTCTGGCCCATCATGGAGAGCTGGAGTATGGTTCCCCGAAGAAACCGGCATTATTAGAGGCCATGGCATTAAACCTGGCAGATAATGCAGACGCCAAGATGGAGACTATGATCGAGGTATTAAGAGCTTCTGGAAATAACCAGGGATGGCTGGGATATAACCGGTTACTGGAGACCAATATCCGGAAAACGACAGAAATTTAGAGTTAGTTTTCTTATGGCCAGCGCAGCAAGTATGCAAGACTGTGAAACCATTACCAGATAACAACATAAGCATAGACAGGGGAAAAGGGCTGTCAGCAGAATCCGTGAGCGGGACACTGCGGCAACCCTTTTTAGGAGGTATGTTGTATGTCATTTACAATCTATATGTGAAGCGTGCTACTTTCCGTGGGGGTGGAGTTGGCCCGCCTTGTTGTTAGTCGAACCCGGCAACGGTTGCGCGCTGGTTGCCGCCGGACTCAGGTTTTGGAAAAGCTGGAGATAAAGGCCTTTCATCTTCAACTTCATCTTATGGTTATACTATATCAGGCAATTGTGAATAGAGTTTGTTGAAACCATAAAACAACTCTAAATTTTGGAAAATAAATCTTAAGGAAGTCTGAAGGAACGTAACGATTCGGTAAATCGTGTATTTGTTGAGGCGGTTGTAAAAAGCATAGATAGGAATACCGGATTGTTGCAAAGGATCAAAAGTCATCGGTAAGGCTGCTTAGCTGCTATATTTACAGGAAATAAAAAATGGAGAGAATTATGGAAATCAAAAAAAATGACTGCTTCACCGTATCCATTGAGGATATGAGCGAGGACGGCTCCGGTATCGGAAAGCTGGACGGATATATCTGGTTTATCAAAGATGCGGTAAAAGGCGATGTGGTGGAAGCCAAGGCTATGAAAATGAAGAAATCCTACGGTTTTGCCCGTCTGATGCGCGTGATCACTCCGTCCCCGGACCGGATAGAACCGGCATGTCCCGTAGCCAGACAGTGCGGCGGATGCCAGCTTCAGGCTATGAGCTACGAGAGCCAGTTAAAATTTAAGGAAAATAAAGTCTACAACAACCTGCGGCGGATCGGCGGCTTCACCGACATTCCATTTTTACCGATCATGGGCATGGACAAGCCATGGAGATATCGCAATAAAGCACAGTTTCCATTTGGCAGAAATAAAAATGGTGAGATCGTTACTGGATTTTATGCAGGCCGTACCCACGATATTATCCCGCAGGAAGACTGCCTGTTAGGTGTTGAGGAAAATAAGAAGATCCTTGAGAGCATCAAGGAATATATGATCGAGAACCATGTAGCGCCTTATGAGGAGGAAACCCATCAGGGCCTGATCCGCCACGCCTTGATCCGGAAAGGCTTCAAAACCGGAGAACTGATGGTCTGCGTGATTATCAATGGCAAAAAACTGCCTCACAGTGAGAAGCTGGTAGAAAAGTTATGCCGGTTCGATGGCATGACCAGCATCAGCTACAGCATCAACACCGATAAGACCAATGTGATCCTTGGCAAGGAGTTAGTAAATTTATACGGCCCAGGCTATATCACCGACTATATCGGTGACGTCAAATACCGTATTTCCCCATTATCCTTCTACCAGGTGAACCCGGTACAGACTGAGAAGCTGTACGGAACCGCCTTAGAGTATGCAGGCCTTACTGGTGGAGAAGTGGTGTGGGATCTGTACTGCGGAATCGGAACCATTTCCTTATTCCTGGCACAGAAAGCGAAGAAGGTCTACGGCGTGGAGATCGTTCCCCAGGCAATTGATGATGCAAGAGAAAACGCAAAATTAAATAGCCTGGACAATGTGGAATTCTTCGTAGGCAAAGCCGAGGAAGTGCTTCCGGAGCAGTATGAGAAGAATAAAGTTTATGCTGATGTCATCGTCGTAGACCCGCCAAGAAAAGGCTGCGATGAACAGTGTCTGAACACCATTGTCACCATGGCACCGAAGCGGGTGGTGTATGTCAGCTGCGATTCCGCAACCCTGGCCAGGGATTTGAAGATGCTGTGTGAGAAGGGGTACGAGGTGGAGAAGGTGCGGTGCTGCGATATGTTTGGGTGGACGACACATATAGAGACTGTATGTCTCTTAGTTCTGAGAAATCCGGTAACACATATCAACATTGATGTGGATGTGGAAGAAATGGTGCAGGATAAAAGAGGACAGGCGACCTATGGGCAGATCAAGGATTATGTTCTGGAACACAGCGGCTTGAAGGTCAGTAGTCTTTATATCGCGCAGGTAAAGCAGAAACACGGCATTATTGAGCGGGAGAATTACAACAAGCCCAAGTCTGACGATGCCAGACAGCCGCAATGCCCGCTGGAAAAGGAAAGAGCCATTACGGAGGCATTGAAACATTTTGGAATGCTATAAAATAAAGGAGGTGCTTCATGTATAACCCGCAGCTTGAAACTTTTCTGCGCGTGGCGGATGCAGGCAGCTTCAACAAAGCCGCCGAAGAAAGCTACATCACGCCCACGGCTGTCATCAAGCAAATCAATCTTTTAGAAGAATCCCTTGGCGTGAAGCTCTTCGACCGTAGCCACCGGGGGCTGCAACTCACAAAAGCTGGGCGCTCTATGTACCAGGATGCAAAATATATCATCCAGTATTGCCGGGACTCCGTGACTCGGGCAAAAAACGCCATGCAAGAGGATGAGAATATCATCCGCATCGGTTCCTCGCCCATGACTCCGGCACAACTCCTGATGGAGCTCTGGTCCAGAGTTCAAACTCTGCACCCGGACATCAAATTTCAGATCGTCCCCTTTGAGAACACCCCGGAAAATGCGAGAGAGATCCTTGCAAATCTCGGAAAGAACATTGATGTAGTAGGCGGCATTTTTGATGAGACCATGCTGAACCTGCGTGGTTGTGCTGGGCTGGAGTTGGTCAGAGACCCGTTCCGCTGTGCTGTTTCCATTCACCATCGACTGGCAGCAAAGGATAAATTACAGATCACAGATCTTTATGGCGAAAATCTCATGTTGATGCACCGGGGATGGAGCCATTATGTGGATCAACTCCGAGATGACCTCTGGCAGCACCATCCGCAGATCCATATCGTAGATTTCGACTTTTACAACATGGATGTGTTCAATCGCTGTGAGAACACCAATGACGTTTTGCTGGCTATTCCCGGTTGGGCAACTGTCCATCCGCTTCTGAAGGTAATCCCAGTGGAATGGAATTACAGCATTCCTTATGGCATTCTCCATTCCCCGGAGCCGACGCCTACGGTACGGCGTTTTCTGGATGCAGCGAAGGCCGTCAGAAAAGAACTGTACGGCTGATTATAACCCAAAGGTATATGCTGATGAACAAAGCGAGACTTCCGCGGAAGTCTCGCTTTTCTTATAATAATGACAGAAAACAAAAGGTGGTCGATACCATGAAACCAGTCTCATACATGGCAATAGTTCTATGCGTCATGCTATTCTTGACCGGATGCAGCTCTGGCGCGGTAGACGAGGAAGTGAACGAATCCGTGCAAAATAAAACCGCTGTGCAAAATAAAACCGAACCCTTTACCCTCAATACAAAAATCGAAGATGTCATCAATGCTCCGTCCTTTGACGGCTTCGGGCGGCTGCTGTTTCCAACGGACGAGTATTATTACAGCGGCGACACTCTGGAAGAACTTCAACTGACCTACTACAGCCATATTGATCCAGACGAAACGGTGGAGATCGTGAACACCCTGCGAGAGCGGGCAGCGGACGGCCAAACCATCTTCTATGACATCTACACCGACGAGGAAAAGGCGGCTGAACCTGCCAAAGAAGATACAGGATTGTTTTTCTTCAAGGGAGTCCCCGGCGAGAAATTCGCTATCTGCAATGCAGGCGGTGCCTTTGCCTATGTGGGCGCCATGCAGGACAGCTTCCCTCATGCGCTGGAGCTTTCCCAAAAGGGCTACAACGCCTTCGCTCTCATTTATCGCCCCGGCGCGCAGACCGCCTGCGAGGATCTGGCAAGAGCCATCCGCTTCATCTTTGCCCATGCGGACGAACTGGAAGTGGACACCGATTGCTACTCCCTATGGGGCGGCTCAGCGGGAGCGCGAATGGCGGCGTGGCTTGGGTCTTACGGTGCAGAAGCCTTTGGCGGCGGCGATCTGCCCCGTCCCGGTGCGGTCATCATGCAGTACACAGGATTGAGCGAGTATTCCGAAAGTGATCCGCCCACCTATGCCTGTGTCGGTGACAGGGACGGCATCGCCAACTGGCGGGTCATGCAGGCGCGAATCGAAGCCATGCAGCAGGCCGGGATCGATACGGAGTTTCATGTGTATTCCGGTCTGGGGCACGGCTTTGGACTTGGGACTGGAACCAGCGCCGAAGGCTGGATCAATGATGCCGTTGCCTTTTGGGAACAGCAAATGAAGAAATAACATTCAGAAAGGATGCGTTTTTATGAACAACTTTATTTTTGAAAACAAGACCAAGGTGTATTTCGGCAAGGGCGGCGTGAAAGAGTATCTCGGCAGTCTGCTGGGGAACTACGGCGAAACCGTCATGCTGGCCTACGGCGGCGGCTCGATCAAGCGCAATGGCGTGTATGATGAGATCATGGGCATTCTGAACGCCGCCGGCAAGCGTGTCGTGGAGTTCGACCGCATCATGCCCAATCCCACCTATGCCAAGGCGCAGGAGGGCGCAAAGCTGGCGCGGGAAAATCATGTTGACCTCATCCTCGCCGTGGGCGGCGGCAGCGTTTCCGACTGCTGCAAGGTCATCTCCGCACAGGCGAAGCTGGACGAGGACATCTGGGAGATGCAGTACATGAAGCACACGCTGTCGACCAAGTTTATTCCCCTCGGCACGATTGTCACGGTGTTCGGTACCGGCAGCGAGATGAACAACGGGGCCGTCATCACCCACGAGGTAAAGAAGATCAAGGGCGCTCTTTGGGGCGCGCAGGCGGAGTTCGCGTTCCTTGACCCCAGCTACACGCTGTCCGTTCCCATGAAGCAGGTTATTTCCGGCGCGTTCGACACGTTGAGTCACGCGATGGAAACCTACTTCGGCAAGCCGGATGAAAACAACCTGTCCGACGATATTAACGAAGCCGTCATGCGCAGCGTCATCCGCAACATCCGCGTTCTGCTGACCGACCCGGAGAATTACGATGCCCGCAGCGAGCTGGCCTGGGCGTCTGCCATGGCGGAAAACGGTATTTTGAAAATTGGCAAGGTCACGGACTTCCAGTGCCACATGATCGAGCATCAGCTGGGTGCCTACACCAACTGCAACCACGGTGCAGGTCTGGCGGTGATCCACCCCGTTCTGTACCGCCATATCTACAAGTCCGGCGCGGCGCGGTTTGCACGGTTTGCGCAGAATGTCTGGGGTGTCGCACCCAAGGGCAGCATTGAGGAGACGGCTGCTGCCGGTATCGACGCGCTGGCTGTGTTCATCAAGGAAATTGGTCTGCCGACCAGCTTTGCAGAGCTGGGTATCCCCGATGACACCGATTTTCGCGCCATCGCGGATTCCACCGTTCTCACCCCCGGCTGCTGCAAGAAGCTGAGCCATGACGAGATTTACGAAATTTTGAAGGAGTGCAGGTGACCATGAAGAAAATTACAGCAGGCAGAGATGTACTTGGTAAATTTGCGCCGAAGTTCGCACAGCTCAATGATGATGTTCTTTTCGGTGAGGTTTGGAGCCGGGAAAGCGAGCTTTCCGCACGCGACCGTTCCCTCATCACCGTGACAGCGCTGATGGCGCAGGGGCTGACGGATACTTCCTTCGGTCATCATCTGGCAATGGCAAAAGAAAATGGGATCACCCGCAGCGAAATTGCGGAAATCCTGACGCACGCTGCGTTTTATGCGGGTTGGCCCAAGGCTTGGGCAGCATTCCGCATGGCAAAGGATATCTGGGCAGATGCGGAAAACACTGATGAAAAGCAACTGCACCAGAACAGTATGGTCTTCCCCATCGGCGCGTCCAATGACGGCTTTGCACAGTATTTCAGCGGGCAGAGCTATCTTGCGCCAGTCTCCACGGAGCAGGTCAAAATCTTCAATGTGACCTTTGAACCCGGCTGCCGCAACAACTGGCACATCCACGAGGCGGACAAGGGCGGCGGGCAGATCCTCGTCTGTGTGGCAGGCCGGGGCTACTATCAGGAGTGGGGCAAGGAGCCGCAGGAGCTACACCCTGGCGATGTTGTCAACATTGCCCCCGGCGTCAAGCACTGGCACGGCGCTGCGCCGGATAGCTGGTTTTCCCATCTGGCGGTAGAGGTGCCCGGCGAAAACTGCCGTAGCCGGTGGTGTGAGCCGGTGAGCGAAGAAGAATAGCGAAAACTGAAATGAGGAGCATCACGATGAGCATTTTATTTATCAACGGCAGTCCCAACAAAAACGGGAACACCGCCGCACTGGCGGCGGTGCTGCTGAAAGGTCACAAATATGAGACTTTGAACCTTACGGACTACACCATCGGCGCATACGGCCAGAACCTCCCCGGCGATGGGCTGGATGCTGTCATTGGTGCCATGAAGCAGGCGGACATCGTCGTCATCGGCTCACCCCTGTACTGGCACAACATCTGCGGCAGCGTGCGCAACGTGCTGGATCGTTTCTACGACAAGGTGGAGGACGGCGAACTGTCCGGACGCAAACTGTATTTTGTGTTTCAGGGCGCAGCTCCGGAGAAATGGATGCTGGATGCGGGCGAGTACACCATGAAGCGCTTCGCCGGTCTCTACGGTATGACCTACGGCGGCATGGCGACCAATGAAAACGAAGCCACGAAACTTGGAAAGAACATTTAAGGAGGAATCTTTTATGGAATACGCAACTCTCAATAACGGCGTGAAAATGCCCATGGCCGGTATCGGCACCTTTCTTCTGACCCCGGACGAGGCGGAGGCCTCCTGCGTCAGCGCCTTGCAGAACGGCTACCGCTTGATCGACACCGCCAACGCCTATGTAAACGAAAAGGCCGTTGGCCGCGCCATGAAGAAGTCCGGCTTGCAGCGGGAGGAGATTTTCTTGGAAACCAAGCTGTGGCCCAGCTTCTATGAGCAGCCCGGCGCAGTGGACAAGACACTTGCCCGTCTGGACACCCCCTACATCGACCTGCTGCTGATCCACCAGCCCGCAGGCAATTATGTGGCGGGCTACCGTCAGATGGAAAAGGCGTACAAGGAGGGCAAGGTTCGTGCCATCGGTCTGTCCAACTTCAACCAAGCGCAGCTTGAGGAGATTCTCTCCATTTGCGAGGTGCGCCCCACGGTATTACAGACCGAGCTGCACCCCTATCATCAGGAGCCTGAACTGAAAGCCTTCCTGAAGGAGAACGGTATCGTGCCGCAGGCATGGTATCCGCTGGGCCACGGTGACAAGGCGCTGCTGGAGGAGCCGCTGTTCGCAGAACTTGGCAAGAAGTACGGCAAGTCCGCGCCCCAAATCATTCTCCGCTGGCACATTCAGAGCGGCAACATCGTCATCCCCGGCTCCAAGAATCCGGAGCATATCAAGTCCAACTTTGACCTCTTTGATTTTGCCTTGACCGATGATGAAATGGCGCAGGTCACCGCCCTCAACAAGAATGTACGCTACTACACCAACACCCCCGAACTGCTGAAAAAGTACGCGGAAATGGTTCCGCCCGTAGACGAGCAGAAGTAAAGGAGAACGCAATGAAGAAAAGACAGATCGCCGCGCTGTTTCTGTGCGGTATTATGAGCCTCTCTTTGCTGGCGGGCTGCGCCAGTAACAAAGCAGATGCGGACAACTCGCAGAACGATAACGCCCAGACGACCGAAGACGGCATCAAAGCACTATACCTTTCAGAGCAGGGCATTTTCTCTGCGGGCGGCATTACCGTGACCTCCGACGGAACCTTTGACCCGGAGAACCAGTGGGAGGAGACCGGAGCCGGTCAGACCGCCCATGTGGATCACGCCAATGTGCTCTATCAGATCCCCGCAGAGGAAACCGGGCTTCCCATGGTGTTCCTCAACGGCTATGGCCAGTCCCGCATGGGCTGGATGACCACGCCGGACGGCCGTGAGGGGTGGTCGGAGATGTTTCTTCGCAAGGGTCACGGCGTATTCCTCATTGACGAGCCCCGCCGCGGCGAAGCAGGTGCAACCTCGGTCAGTGGTGACATCAGCACCAAGACGCTGGATCAGCGCTGGTACACCCAGTTCCGCATTGGCCGCTGGGAGAATGGCGAATCTGTTGTCAACGAAGGCTCTCAGTTCCCCAACGATGCCGCTTCCGTGGATCAATTCTTCCGCCAGATGACGCCGGACACCGGCATGACCTCTGATATGGGCGGCGATTTTGATAACGAGACCGTGGCAAAGGCCGTGGCTGCCACCATTGACGAAGTATATGAGCGCACTGGAAAGAACTCCATTCTGGTGACTCACTCTCAGGGCGGCGGCCCCGGCTGGACGGCAGTGCAGCACACCGACCACATTGCTGCCATCGTTGCCATTGAACCCGGTGGGGCCCCCGGTGCGGACAGCGAGGACTTCAAGGCTGTGTTGGAGAAGAACATCCCTGTTACCATGTACTTTGGCGATTACATCGACAACGGTGACCCTGCGATTCAGGCGACTATGATGTGGCAAGCCATGCGTCAGGCGTGCTATGACTTCCGGGATGCTTACAACGAACAGGGCGGAAACTGCACCGTGGTGGATCTTCCACAGGAGGGCATCACCGGCAATGACCACTTCATGTTCCAAGACCTGAACAACGATGTGATCGCGAATCACATTGAAAATTGGATTCAGGAAAACGTGAAATAAAAGCGATAGGAGGATGATCTTATGAAAAGCGTTCAAAAATTCGGCAGCCTGCTGTTGGCTGCGCTGATGATCCTGTCTTTGACCACCTGCGGCAGCAAAACGAACAATACCCCTGCACAGACACCGTCCAATGACACACCCTCCGAAAGCACTCCCGCACAAACGCCGGACGATACCGCAAATGGAGAAGCAGACAATACCACATCCGGCGGCAAGGTGCTGGTGGTCTATTACTCCGCCAGCGGCAACACCAAGCGTGTGGCCGAGGATATTGCCGAAACCGCAGGCGGCGACCTCTTTGAAATTACCCCCACGGAGCCGTACACCTCCGATGACCTGAACTGGACCAACAGCGACAGCCGGGTCAGCCGGGAGCACGATGATGAATCCTTGCGGGATGTGCCCCTGACCACCACCGAGGTCGAAAACTGGGACGATTACGACACCGTGTTTATCGGTTATCCTATCTGGTGGGGAATTGCAGCATGGCCAGTAGATAACTTTGTAAAAGAGAATGACTTTACAGGAAAAACAGTCATCCCATTCTGTACAGCAGCGACCTCGGGAATCGGTGACAGCGGTAATCTTCTGGAAGAGATGACAGGAACAGGTGACTGGAAAGAAGGGGAACGATTCTATGGTGGAGCGTCTGAATTAGATATCAGTTCATGGATAAACAGTCTTGGATTATAAAAGAATATAAAAATATTTGGAGGAATCGTAACAAAGAGAGACTTCTGTCCGGAGTCTCTTTTTCTTATACTTACAGTAAAGTTTGAAATATAGAAAAGGAAGATAAAGATGGAGATAAGAATTTTAGGAAGAGACTTAGAAGTATCAGAAATCGGATTTGGATGTATGGGAATGAGTCATGCATATGGAACTGTTTCAACACAGAAAGAAGCAGAAGAATTGATTGAAAAAGCGATCGATGAAGGCTGCACATTTTTTGATACGGCAGAGATATACGGAACAACAGAAGACCCTCATCACAATGAAAAACTGCTTGGGGAAGTGTTAAGGCCATATAGAAACAAAATTGTCCTTGCATCAAAGTGTGGGATACGTTTTGATGAAACTGCAACAACTGTAAATAAACCTTTGATTCCTGATGGACGACCGGAGACGATTAAAGCATCGATTGAGGGATCTTTAATGAGACTTAACACAGACCATCTTGATTTATATTATATTCATCGTATTGACATGACTGTACCGATTGAAGAGACGGCAGGAGCTATGAAGGAGTTAATGGAGCAGGGAAAAATCACACACTGGGGGTTATCAGAAGCCAGTGAAGAGATTATTCGACGTGCACATAAAGTATGCCCGGTTACAGCGATTCAGAACAGATATTCCATGATGTACAGGGATTATGAGAAATTATTCCCGGTGCTTGAAGAATTGAAAATAGGATTTGTTGCATTTTGCAAATGGATTACTGACGGCAGCATATCATTCCCATGGGGAATTTGAAAAGCCGGGAGATTATCGAAGCGCAATGCCACAGTTTACAGAAGAAGGATTAAAGGAAAATAATGAATTTATGTCCTGGATGAAAGTGATTGCAGAAGAAAAAAATGCCACGCCTGCACAGATTTCTCTTGCATGGATGCTTGCAAAGAAACCATATATCGTACCAATTCCGGGAACAAGAAAAGTAAATAGACTGGAAGAAAATATGAAATCAGCAGATATAAAGCTGACTCAGGATGAAGTAAAATCTATTGATGAGATGCTTGCCCATATGCCGATGTCGCAGGTGTTTGGAGGTTCAAAAATACAGAAGAAATAAAAGAGGTGAGCAATGAAAACAAGGAAAAAGATAACCATCGGGGTAATAGTGGCTTTCTTAGCGGTAGTCATGGTGGGTTATATCTATCTGTTTACAGGGGTTAAAATAAGTAAAGGAGAATAGAGATAATGAAGAAAATGTTAGTTGTATATTATTCCTGGTCAAATGGAAACACGAAAAGAATTGCAGAGCAGCTGACTAATGGGACAGGTGCAGATATTGCGAGAATCGAAACAACAGAGCCATACAGCGGCAGTCATGAAGATGTGGTTGAACAGGGAAAAAGAGAGGTAGAGGCAGGCTTTATGCCTCAGATCAATCCGATATCTGTAAATCTTGCTGATTATGATGTGATTGCTATCGGAACTCCAACGTGGTGGTATACGATGGCACCTGCAGTGCTTACATTTTTGACAACAAATGATTTTACAGGAAAGACAGTGATTCCATTTATGACAAATGGTGGATGGCCGGGGCATGTTATAAAAGATATGGAGGAAAATTGCAAAGGAGCTGCCTTTGCACATGAAATGCAGATTCAGTTTGATTCCAAAGGAAAAGATCATCTGGAAACTTCAGAAGAGGTGATTACAGAATGGATTGGGCAGATAAATACTGATATAAACAAATAACCATAAGGAGAGATAAAACAATGAGAAAAAATTTTGGAGCAAAGCCATTTTTATATCCACAGCCGGTTATGATTCTGGGAACATATGATGAAAATGGAAAGGCAAATGCAATGAACGCTGCATGGGGCGGAATTGTAGGTGCAAATGAGATTATTGTATCATAATAAAGATACTATTTTATCAGATATGGATTCTCTTGATTATGAGGATAAGCATTATCAGCGAAGAAAAACAGATTTAGAGAAGGCATCGAGTGTAAAGGGAGAATACAATTATTGCAAAAGAAATACACAATATAAACTTGGAGGATACTATGAAACAGGCGATTGTTAATTTTTGCAAGTCAATGGATACCGGACTGTTCTTGCTAGATATGCCGACCGGCTTTGGAAAAACATATAGTGTACTGGATTTTATGGTCG
>ONZU01000865.1_pt1 | contig 22026 bp, 21 predicted proteins | sample 1671161 | NCBI WGS metagenome assembly ONZU01 (sample SAMN06348128, study PRJEB24527) | human gut metagenome | biome: human gut; feature: ankylosing spondylitis patient; material: feces | host: Homo sapiens | place: China | collected 2015-10
GAGTCCCGCAGGGACATCCGGTGATCGTAGATTATTTCTATCATGAGGAAATCCGAGGGACAGAAAATACCGGAAAAAGAAATCGCTAACTTCCAGTTTGCCGTACTCGTTCCCAGCAGGGTTTGGGGCAGGCACGCCCCAACAAGACCGCGTTTGCGCAGCAAGAGGGAGGGGCCTTGCCCCGACAGGTTCCTGCGGAGGCACCACTCGGAACGGTAAACAAGCAAAGGCAGGGTATCATCACGGTGATGATACCCTGCCTTTTGATATTATAGTATCCTCGGTTTTGTTCAGCAAATCGAAAGGTGTAAGAGAGGTTTCCGGGCGGTTGAGGTTCTTATGAACCATCAGTCCTTCTTCTCTGCAGTGCGGGCGAAGAAGTTGGCGAGGAGGGCACCGGAAATGTTATGCCACACAGAGAACACAGCACCGGGGATGGTTGCCAGCGGATACTGTGCAAAGTGAGCAGCGGCCAGAGAGGTGGCCAGACCGGAGTTCTGCATCCCGACCTCGATGGAAATTGCACGGCACTTGGTGGAATCCAGCTTCAGCAGCTTGCCCACGCCAAAGCCGGTGAGGTAGCCCAGCAGGTTGTGCAGGATGACCACGACCAGGATCAGCAGGCCGCTGGTCATGATCTTAGCGGAGTTTGCGGACACAACGGCACAGATGATGAGCACGATGGCAGTGGTGGAGATCAGCGGCAGCACACGGACGGCATTCTGGGTGAAGGCGTGGAAGAAGTGGTTGACCACAAAGCCCAGTGCGATGGGAACCAGAACCACCTTGACGATGGACAGGAACATGTTCACGGGGTTCACCTCCACGCGCTGACCGGCATACAGCAGAGTGAGCAGCGGGGTGAGGAACGGAGCCAGCACGGTGGAAACAGCAGTCATGCCAACAGACAGTGCAACATCGCCCTTGGACAGATAAGTCATCACGTTAGAAGAGGTGCCGCCGGGGCAGGTGCCCACAAGGATGACACCGATGGCCAGCTCAGTGGGCAGATGGAACACCTGCGTCAGCGCCCATGCAAGGAAGGGCATCAGGGTGAACTGTGCCACGCAGCCAACGATCACGTCCTTCGGGCGGCTGAACACCACCTTGAAATCCTCCGGCTTCAGGGTAAGACCCATGCCGAACATAACGATGCCCAGCAGGGTGTTGACCCATGCGGTCTTTACCACGCTGAATGTGCCGGGGAAGAACAGGGCCAGCGCTGCCACCACAATGACGATGGCAGCCATATACTTGCCTACAAAATCGCTTACTTTTTCCAGTGTTTTCATGTTAAACTCTCCTTTTCCAGGTCCTGATTTTTGCGGATGCAAAGGCAATGAAACATCCGGAAAATGGCTTTCCCGCAAACAAAAACGCCTTTGTCCCTTACGGTTCGTAAGAGACAAAGGCGTATAAACTCCTCTGCGGTACCACTCTTATTGCCGGTGCAAAGCCCGGCCCCTCAGTGCGCATCCAACAATGCGCGGCCCGTGATAACGGGGGCCTGCCGTTCCCGCTTACTGGGGCGCAGATGCCGCCCATTCAGCCGGAAAGCTCGGAGAGGATCTTCCCACGGACACCCTGCACTGCCTTGCACCATCCGGCAGCTCTCTGCAGCATTCTTTCCGGGTACTCTTTCTCGTCATAGCCGAATATTTCACTGCCCCGGAGTATACTCCCCTGCAAGGGGAAAGTCAAGTGATACGGCCCGTCGGATTTTTCATCTGGTTTGCATCCGGAGTGAAAGCATTTCAGACAAGGGCAGTGCCGGGGTCTGCGGCAGACGATGCGGAGGCAAAGCAGAACGAGCAGCCTTATCCGCACAGCGAACAAGTGATATACCAGAAAGCTCGGTCTTACGACCGATTTCTCAACTTTTTCTGCCAAAAAGTGGTTAAGATGCGGCAAAGATTTTTCTTTTTGTGCTTTCGGTTTTCCGCGGAGCATTCTTTCCTCTGCTGCTGCGTGAAGTTGATTTTTCTCAATTTTACACGATATTCCGTAAAATTGTTCGTTCTCGTTTTCCAGTTCGTCTTTTTACTGCACCACCGGTTTCACCGGACATGCAAAACACGCCGCCAAATTTTGAAATTTTGGCTGTTTATTTTGAAGCCAAGAGATGGTATATAAATTTTGTCAGAACATTTTGCGGGCAGCGAACCTGCATTCATGCAGCCGTTTCAAAGCGGCGTGACAATTTTGATAGAGAGGTGATTGGTGTGTTTTGGTATCATTGTGTTATGGAACGACTTTATCATCCCGCGTGTGGTGCGTATACATCCTTTGGCATTGCCGCGTATTCTGCATCTCACGGACGGCACCAAAAACTGCGGTTCATTTCGGATGTCTCCGTTGACCCGGTGCGGGTCCTTCGCCTGGCCGCGCGCTGTACCGCGTGCCAGCTCGATCCGTCTCAGCTGATGGATGTGGTCGAGGATCTGCTGGCGGCATAAGGCCGCTTTTTGCGGGAGGAGTTTTTTCTGTCACAATTCTATGGTATACTGGTAGAAAAAACGCCGGAGGATACTACCATGGCAGAAACGAATCAGACCCAGCGGGAGGAAGAGCTGGCCCGCCGTGAGGCACTGCTTGCCCAGCGGGAGGCCCAGCTGGAAAAGGAGCAGGCAGAACTTGCCGCTGCCAAAGCCCAGAGCGCTGAGCGCAAAAAGACCCTGCTGGACAACAACGACCCGAATTTCGTCAACCCCAAGGAAAAGCTCTACGATAAATTCCCCCTCACGGTCCACCAGATGGACATCATCATTGGGGTGCTGTTTGCCCTCATTCTTCTGTTTCTGGTGCTGGGCATGACACACACCAGCTTTTTCGGGCTGTTCGGCGGCTGAACCCTGCCCGCCCCACCCGCACAGGAACCAAGAAACGCACGAAAGCCCCGGCCGGAGCCGGGGCTTTCTGTTTGCTGCAAATGCCTGTTACAGCAGGACGTATTTCAGGATGAACAGAACGGTCAGCACATACATCAGGGGGCTGATCTTCTTCTCCTTGGCCTTGCCGGTGATGACATTCAGCAGGGTCCAGGAGATGACACCGATGGCGATGCCCTCAGAGATGCTGTATGCAGTGGGCATTGCCAGGACGGTCAGGAATGCGGGGATGCCCTCGGCAGGATCGTCGAACTCGATCTTCAGGGCAGAACCCATCATGTAGAAGCCAACGATGATCAGGGCCGGAGCGGTCGCAAAGCTGGGGATGGTCAGGAACAGGGGGCTGAACACCACGGCCAGCAGGAACAGCACACCGGTGGTCATGGAGGTCAGGCCGGTGCGGCCGCCCTCGGTCACGCCGGAAGCGCTCTCGACGAAGGTGGTGGTAGTGGAGGTACCCAGTACGGCACCGGCACAGGTGGCGATGGAGTCGGCCATCAGTGCGCCCTTGATGTTGGGCAGCTTGCCCTCCTCATCCAGCATGTCGGCCTTGGAAGCAACGCCGATCAGGGTGCCCAAGGTATCAAACAGGTCAACGAAGAGGAAGGAGAACATCACGGCGAAGAAGTTCAGGATGCCCACGCCGGAGAAATCGGTCTTGAACACCTGACCAAAGGTCTTGCCCAGAGCAGAGAAATCGAAGCTGATGAAGCTGGTGGGGATGACACTGTACATGCCGGCATCGGGGTTGGGGATGTAGATGCCGGTCATCTCGCAGAGGATGCCCAGCACCCAGGTGATGAGGATGCCGTACAGGATGCCGCCCTTGACCTTCTTGACCAGCAGGATGGCGGTGATGAGCACGCCCACCAGCGTGAGGATCGCACCTACGCCGATGCTGTGGAAGGTCTCGCCCTTAAAGTGCTGATAGGTGACAAGGGTGGAATCGCTGTTCACGATCAGCTTTGCGTTCTGCAGGCCGACGAATGCAACGAACAGGCCGATGCCCACGCTGACAGCGCTCTTCAGGGTCATGGGGATGGCGTTGAAGATGGCCTCACGCACATTGGTCAGGCTCAGCACGATGAAGATGATGCCCTCCACAAAAACGGCCATCAGGGCCAGCTGCCAGCTGTAACCCATGGTCAGGACGACCGTGTAGGAGAAGTAGGCGTTCAGGCCCATGCCGGGAGCCAGAGCGAACGGGTAGTTGGCCAGCAGAGCCATCAGGGCAGTGCCGACGAAAGATGCCAGCGAGGTGGCGATCAGGACCGCATTGGCATCCATGCCCGAAGCGGACAGGATGCTGGGGTTGACCGCAAGGATGTAGGCCATCGTCATAAAGGTGGTGACACCCGCCATGAGTTCGGTCTTGACATCGGTGTGGTTTTCTTTCAGGTGAAAGATCTTTTCTAACATGAAAGTTCCTCCTGTGTTATAGTAAAAACAAAAACCGCCGCGTGGGAACCGGCGGAAAGAACAGCTCCCATTGTAGCAGAACTGTTCCCACCTGTCCATGGGCGAAACACAGAAAATTCACGAAAAGTTCAAACTTTCTTGTATAGGTATGACTTATCCAAAGGCTTTTTGGCGTTTTATGGAAATTTTTCTTTCCGGTTATGGAGTTTGTGCCGCTCTGTATATCCCCATAGTCTGTATTTGCGATAAAATCGACCTCCTATTCACAAGAAAGCGCCCCCGCTCACTGCGATCTTACAGTGAACGGGGGCGCTGTGCATTTTCATAGAAAAGAGCGGATTTTGCAAGAAAAAATCTCCGTAGGCCCGGGAGGTTTACACCTGATGCTCTGCGATCCACTGGCCCATCTGCTGGGCGATGGCTTTGATGGAGCCATCCTCAAAGGGAACCTTCAGTCCGGCGGTCTGCATCAGCTCCGTATAGCTGGCCAGACCGGCACGGCGCACCAGCTTGAGGTAGCGTTCCCAGGCATCCTTGTGATCCTTGAGGCTCAGCAGGAAGAACTGCAGCGCAGCCATGGTGGACAGGCAGTAATCAATATAGTAGAAGGGGCACTCATAGATGTGGAGCTGACGCTGCCAGCCGGCACCGCGGCCATAGAAGGGCAGGTTGTCGAAATCGATCCAGGGACGGTACTTGTGCTCCAGTTCCAGCCAGACGGCGTTGCGCTCGTCCGGGGTGAGGTCGGGGTTCTGGTACATCCTGTGCTGGAACTCGTCCACGATGCAGCCATAGGCCAGGAAAAGGAAGCTGTCCTCGGCGTGGAGCAGGGCGTATTTCTCAGTGTCCTTGCCAAAGAGCAGATGGTGCCAGGGAGCCGTCAGGAACTCCATGGCCATAGAGTGGATCTCGGCGCTCTCCATGCCGGGGCACTCGAGGTCTGCGGGGACCTTGGGGTCACGCTCGGCCACATAGCCCTCAAAGGCGTGGCCGCACTCGTGGGTCAGCACGTCCACGTCTGCGGAGGTGTTGTTCCAGTTGGCAAAGATAAAGGGGGCCTTGTAGGTGGGCAGGCTGGTCATATAGCCGCCGGACATCTTGCCGGGGCGGCTCTCCACGTCGAACAGCTCGTTGTCCTGCATAAAGTCAATGAATTCTGCGGTCTCGGTGCTCAGCTCGTGGTACATGGTGCGGGCGGCGGTCATCCGGGCATCGTAGCCGGGGATGGGAGAGGGGTTGCCATCCTGAAACGCCACAGGCAGGTCGGAGAAGGTCAGGTGGGAGATGCCGGTGCGCTTGCAGCGCAGCTCGATCACCTTTTTCAGCTCGGGCACCACATCGCTGGCCACCTGGTCGCGGAACTTCCGGATCTCGGCAGGGCCGTAGCCGATGCGGTTCATCCGCACATAGGAAAGCTCGCTGTAATCGTGGTAGCCCAGGATCTGCGCCTGTGCGTTCAGGTTCTTGACGATCTTGGTGTACAGGCCGTCCAGCTCGTCACGGTGGGCATCGAAATACGCGGCCTCAGCCTCGTAGGCGGCGCGGCGGACGGCAGGGTCCAGGTTCTCCTTATAGGGGCCCAGCTGGGGAATGGTCAGCTGCTTGCCGTCAAACTCGACCAGTGCGCCGCCGTACACCTGCTGGTACTGGCTGACAAGGGCGTTGTACTCCTTCTGCAGCTCCACGGTGCGGTCATCCATGCCCAGCACGGCGTTCTTCATACCGGCCACGCAGGTGGTGCCAAAGGCTTCGGTCAGCGCGTCCACATGGGCGTTGGCCAGAAATGCCCGGCTGATCTCCACCCGTGCGTTCTCCACGGCGGGACCGTTGGCATCAAAGAAGTCCTGCTCGGCCTTCCAATAAGCGTCACGGGTGTCGCAGGTGTAGTGGATGCTTGCCAGCTGTGCGGCGGTGCTGTAATCGGCAAAGGCGCGGCTCTGCTCGTAGTAAACATTCACCAGCTCCTCGCCGCTGGCTGCCCCGGCGGCCTTGGCAGCCAGTGCCTTGCACTGGCCCAGCAGGGCATCAATGTCCGGGCGGGTATAACTCATTTCGCTGAATTTCATGGGATTCATCCTTTCGTTTCTTCTTGTCTGAGTGCTGAACCCATATTAGCACGTTTGGGGAAAAAGGGCAATGGAAAAGAGGAACTGCCCCTGTGGAGGAAAGTGTGTCAGAATTGTAAAAGTTAAAATATTTTAGCTATTATTCTTGACTTATCCGACGATTCAGATATAATGGTCGTGTTCGCAAGAAACCTCAAACTTTTTAGATAATAAAAATACAAACCAATCAAAGGAGAATATTACCATGACGTTTGAAGAAATGAAGAAGATCGTTGTTGACACCCTGAACTGCGAGGAGGACAAGGTGACCATGGAGGCCAGCCTGACCGAGGATCTGGAGGCCGACAGCCTGGATGCCGTGGAGCTGAACATGGCGCTGGAGGATGCCTGCGGTGTGTCCATCCCGGACGAGGAGCTGGCAAAGCTCAAGACCGTGGGTGACATCTACAACTACATCACCGCACATATCTGAGGAAACATGCGATGAATGATATCCGAGATCTGCTCCCCAACCGGATGCGGGAGCGCACTTTCCAGCTGAAGGCCAAGCGGGATGCCGGAGCTGTCTGGCACGAGCCGCAGTTTGTGGAGTGCAAGCAGTGCGGCCGCCGCGCTGCCCGCACCCTGTGGGCCAAAAGCCTGTATGTCTGCCCCAACTGCGGCTATCACATGCCCATTGGCGGGTATTACCGGCTGAGTCTGGTGCTGGATCACGGCAGCTTCCGGGAACTGGACGCTGACCTTGATCCGCAGGATGTGCTGAACTTCCCCGGATACGGGGAAAAGCTTGCCGCCGCCCAGAACAAGACCGGCCTGCACGAAGCTGCTGTCACCGCCGTCGGCCGCATTGGCGGCGTGGCCTGTGTGGCAGCTGTGCTGGACAGCCGGTTCTTTATGGGCAGCATGAGCACGGCTGTGGGCGAGAAGATCACCCGCGCCGTGGAGTACGCCACCGCCAAGCGCCTGCCTCTGGTCATCTTTTCGGCCAGCGGCGGCGCGCGGATGCAGGAGGGCATTTTCAGCCTGATGCAGATGGCCAAGACCAGCGCCGCCATCCAGCGCTTTTCGGCAAAGGGCGGGCTGTACGTCAGCGTGCTGACCCACCCCACCACCGGCGGCGTGACCGCCAGCTTTGCAAGCCTGGGCGATATCATGCTGGCCGAACCGGGGGCACTTATCGGCTTTGCCGGCCCCCGTGTCATTGAGCAGACCATCGGTGAAAAACTGCCCGCCGGGTTCCAGCGCAGCGAATTCCAGATGGAACACGGCTTTGTGGATCAGGTGGTGCCCCGCAGTCAGCTGCGGGATACGCTGATCCAGGTCCTGCAGCTTCATGCCGGAGGGAAACACGAATGATAAAAGATATTTTGGAACAGCTGGCCCCGCTGGACGCACAGATCGCCGCGCTGAAGGGCAGCGGCAGTGACATGGAGGCCATCACCGCCCATGCGTCCGAACTGGCAGAGCTGGCGGTGGAAGAGGACGAGATTCTGCGCTCCTGCGGCCCGCTGACTGCCGAGGACCGGGTCTTTCTGGCCCGTCACCCGGAGCGTCCGCACATCGACGAGACGATCTCTGCCCTGTTCACGGATTTCTTTGAGCAGCGCGGCGACCGGCAGTGCAAGGAGGACGCGGCCATTCTGGGCGGCGTGGCCCGCTTCCACGGGATGCCGGTGACAGTCATCGGCCACCGCAAGGGCTCCACGCTGGAGGAAAATCTGGCCTGCAACTTTGGAATGCCGGGGCCGGAGGGTTACCGCAAGGCTCTGCGCCTGATGAAGCAGGCTGAAAAATTCGGCCGTCCCATCATCACCTTTATCGATACGCCGGGCGCTTACCCCGGCAAGGATGCCGAGGAGCGGGGGCAGGGCGAGGCCATTGCCCGGAATCTGATGGAGATGAGCGGCCTGACGGTGCCGGTCATCGCCGTGGTCACCGGCGAGGGCTCCTCCGGCGGCGCGCTGGCACTGGGTGTGGCCAACCACATCCTCATGCTGGAAAACGCGGTCTACTCAGTGCTGAGCCCCGAGGGCTTTGCCAGCATCCTGTGGAAGGACTCCTCCCGCAGCGGCGAGGCCTGTGAGATGATGAAGCTGACGGCCCAGGATCTGTACCGCGGCGGCATCGTGGAAGAAGTGATCTCGGAGCCGGTGGGCGGTGCCCAGCGCTGCCACGCGGCCCTGTTTGAGCGCATGGATGCCGCTCTGCGCGCCCACCTGAAAGAATTGTGCCGCATGAGCGACCGGCAGCTGGCCGATCAGCGCTATAAAAAGTACCGCCAGATCGGAGAAACGAGGAACGCATGAATGGTTTACAGCTGATCGCCACCGGCGGGGCACTTCCCGGACGGACGATCACCAATGACGCGCTGAGCCGCATGGTGGACACCAGTGACGCATGGATCACCAGCCGCACCGGCATCCGCACCCGGCACTGGTGCACCGAGGACGAATCTGCCGCCACGCTGGCCATTGCGGCCGCGCGGCAGGCCCTTGACCGCAGCGGCCTTGCCCCGGCGGACATTGCCTGCTGTGTCTGCGCGACCCTTTCTGCCCCGGATGCCACCCCCAGCGTGGCCTGTCAGGTCCAGGCGGCACTGGGCCTGCCCGAAAACCGGCCCGCACTGGACATCAACGCGGCCTGTTCCGGCTTTCTCTATGGCATGGCTGTGGCGCGGGGGATGCTGACGACTCTGGGCGGGCAGTATGCCCTTGTCATCGGGTGCGAAGCACTTTCCCGCCTGATGGACCCCACCGACCGCTCCACCTGCGTGCTGTTCGGCGACGGGGCCGGAGCCGCCATTTTCCGGCTGGCAGATACCCCCTTTGCGTTGACGCTGGGGGCACGCGGCAGCGATGTCCTCCATGCGGGCGGGCCGAGCCGGGAAGGCTCTGCCCCCATCACCATGGACGGCAAGGCGGTGTTCCGCTTTGCGGTGGATGCCCTGCCCAAGTGCCTGCACACGGTGCTTGACGAGACCCGGCTGACCCTCGAGGATCTGTCGTGGGTGGTCTGCCATCAGGCCAACAGCCGCATCATCGACCACTGCGTCAAGGCCCTGCAGGCCGACCCGGCAAAATTTTATAAGAACATGGATCGCCACGGCAACACCAGCGCCGCCAGCATTCCGGTCGCCCTCAACGAGCTGGCCGAGAGCGGGCAGCTGACCCCGGGCAGACCGCTGGCCTGCATCGGCTTTGGCGGCGGCCTGACCTGGGGCGGCGCGATCCTGCAATACAAAGAGTGAAAATCATGTTCGGCAAACGGGCTCGCCCTCTCAGTCTCGCTCTGCTCGACAGCTCTCCCAAGGGGAGAGCCCTTGGCAGTACGGTAAACTTTTCGGTTTTGCCAAAGGCTCCCACTTTGGGGGAGCTGTCACCGAAGGTGACTGAGAGGGCGAGGACGCTTACCGATAGGATAAAACTATGAAACTTTTAAATGAAATTTTAGGCACAAAATACCCCATCATCCAGGGCGGCATGGCAAACATTGCCACCGGTGAGTTTGCCGCCGCCTGCTCCAATGCAGGTGCATTGGGCATCATCGGCGCAGGCGGTATGAATGCCGACACCCTGCGCGAAAATATCCGCCGGTGCAAACAGCTCACAGACAAGCCCTTTGGCGTGAACATCATGCTGATGCACCCGCAGGCAGACGAGTTTGCCCAGATCGTTGTGGAAGAAGGCGTGCAGGTGGTCACCACCGGCGCAGGCAACCCGGGCAAATATGTTCCCATGTGGAAAGCAGCGGGCATCAAGGTGATCCCCGTGGTGGCTGCCGCTGTGCTGGCAAAGCATCTGGAGAAGCTGGGCATCGATGCCGTGATCGCCGAAGGGACCGAGAGCGGCGGCCATGTGGGCGAAATGGCCACCATGGCGCTGGTGCCGCAGGTGGTGGACGCAGTGAATCTGCCCGTCATTGCGGCGGGCGGCATTGCCGATGGCCGTCAGCTGGCAGCAGCCCTGGCGCTGGGTGCCTGCGGCGTGCAGGTGGGCACCTGCCTGCTGGTGAGCCAGGAGTGCCCCATCCACGAAAACTACAAGGCTGCCCTGCTCAATGCCAAGGACAGCGATACCATCGTGACCGGACGCATCGGCGGTTCCCCGGTCCGGGTGCTGAAAAACCGGATGAGCCGTGAATATGTCCGGCAGGAAAAGGCCGGTGCCGATAAGATGGAGCTGGAAAAGTACACCCTGGGCAGTCTGCGTCGGGCCGTGTTTGAAGGCGACACCTCCACCGGCAGTCTGATGGCCGGTCAGGTGGCCGGAATGCTCCACGAGGTGCGCCCTGTGGCGGACATTCTGGATGACCTGTGGAACGGCGGGAGGCAACGCATCCGCGCGTTGAACGAGGAATGCTGACGCTCGGAAAGAAAGCCCTGTCTGTGCCCATCCTGCAGGGCGGCATGGGCGTGGGCGTTTCTCTGGGCGGGCTGGCCGGTGCCGTAGCGGCCTGCGGCGGCATGGGGTGCATCTCCACCGCCGATGCAGGCTACCGGGAGCCGGACTTTGCCCGTGACCCGGCCAGCGCCAACCACCGCGCCCTGACCGCTGAGATCCGGAAGGCAAAGCAGATCGCAAACGGTGCCGGTATGGTGGCCATCAATGCAATGGTGGCCACGCAGGACTATGCCGCCGCCATCCGCACCGCTGTGGAAGCGGGCGTGGACGCTGTGGTGTCCGGCGCTGGTCTGCCGCTGGAGCTGCCCGGCCTTGTGGACACGATGGAGGTCGCCATCGCGCCCATCGTTTCCAGCGGGCGGGCGGCAAAGCTCATCCTGCGCCGCTGGGCCAAGGAGTTCGGCCGCACCGCTGATTTTGTGGTCATTGAGGGCTGCAAGGCAGGCGGTCATCTCGGCTTTGCGGAGCAGGACCTGTTCTCCGGAACCTGTCAGACGCTGGACGAGATCCTGCCGGAGGTGCTGGCCGAGGTAAAGCCCTATGAGGCGCAGTTCGGCCACAGCATCCCCGTGTTTGTGGCGGGCGGCGTGTACACCGGGGCCGATCTGGCTCACTTTACCAGACTGGGTGCCGCAGGCGTTCAGCTTGCCACCCGCTTTATCACCACCTACGAGTGCGATGCATCCCAGGGGTACAAGGACGTTCTGCTGAACGCCGGTTCTGAGGATGTGCGCATCATCCACAGCCCGGTCGGAATGCCAGGCCGGGCGCTGAACACGCCGCTGGTGCAGGCCATGGCGGAGGGCAGACGCTTCCCGCCCCGGTACTGTGCCCGCTGCCTGAAGACCTGCGACCCCGCCAAGGTGCCCTACTGCATCACCCATGCACTGATCGAAGCGGTCAAGGGCAACCTGGAGGAAGGACTTTTCTTCTGCGGGGCCAATGTGGGCAGGCTGGACCGGATGTACACTGTCCGTGAACTGATGGATGAACTTGTAACCGAATGGAGGCAAAACCGATGAAGCTTGCCGTTTTATATGCCGGTCAGGGTGCCCAGCACCCCGGCATGGGCAAAGAATTTTACGAAGCATCTTCCGCTTTCCGTGCCGCGTTCGACGCTGCAGACCTTCCGTTTGATCTGCACCGCGTCTGCTTCGACGACCCGGACGGCGTTCTGAATCAGACCGAATACACCCAGCCCTGCATGGTGGCCTTTGCCTGCGGCGTATCCGCCGTTCTGGCCGAGCAGGGGGTCAAGCCCGCTTATGTGGCCGGTCTCTCTCTGGGCGAATATTCCGCGCTGGAAGCCGCCGGTGTATTCACCGCCAAGCAGGCCATTGAGCTGGCAGCCTACCGCGGCAAAGCCATGGCCGACGCGGCCAGCGGCATCGACTGCGGCATGACCGCAGTGCTGAACCTCGACCGGGTCCCCCTTGCAGAATGCTGTGAGCAGGCATCCACGCTGGGCTGTGTGCAGATCTGCAACTACAATTGCCCGGGCCAGCTGGTCATTGGCGGCGAAAAGGCCGCAGTGGACAAGGCCGCAGAGCTTGCAAAGCAGGCCGGTGCCCGCCGGTGCATCCCGCTCAAGGTGAGCGGACCGTTCCACACCCGTCTGATGGCTCCCGCCGGGGATGCCCTGGCAAAGCGCTTTGCCGCCGAACCCTTTGGCGAAATGAGCGTTCCGGTGCTGTTCAACTGCCTGGGCCGTGAAAAAGCCGAGAGCGACAGCATCCCGGCCCTGCTGGTCCGGCAGGTGCAGAGCAGTGTCTACATGGAGGACACCCTGCACCGTCTGGGTGAGCTGGGTGTGGATCACATTCTGGAGGTCGGCCCCGGCAATGCGCTCTCCGGCTTTGTGAAAAAGACCCTGCCCGGTGTGACTTGTGTGTCGGTGGAGACCCCGGCGCAGCTGGACACCGTTCTGAAAGCATGGAAGGAAGAACAATGAACGAAGAAACCATCATCCGTACCGCCGTTGTGACCGGCGGAAGCCGGGGAATCGGCCGGGCCGTGTGCGTACAGCTTGCCCGGCAGGGCTGCCATGTGGTGGTCAACTACTGCCACGGCGAAGCGGCCGCCGCCGAGACCGTGTCTCTCTGCAGGGCCGAGGGCGCGCAGGCTGTGGCCGTGCAGGCCGATGTTTCCACCGCCGAGGGCTGCAAAAAGCTCTTTGAGGAGGCGGTGAACGCCTTTGGCCGGGTGGATATCCTTGTGAACAATGCAGGCATCACCCGGGACAACCTGATCCTGCGCATGTCCGAAGCAGACTTTGATGCCGTGCTGGACGCAAACCTCAAGGGTGCGTTCCTCTGCTGCAAGGAAGCGGCCCGCCGGATGGTGCGCCAGCGCTGGGGCCGGATCATCAATCTGAGCAGCGTCGTTGCCCTGCGGGGCAATGCAGGCCAGACGAATTACGCTGCCAGCAAGGCCGGGCTCATCGGTCTGACCAAAAGCCTGGCCCGGGAGCTGGCCAGCCGCAATGTGACAGTAAACGCTGTTGCGCCCGGCTTTATTGAAACTGATATGACCGCCGCCCTGCCGGAGGCTGTCCGCACCGAAATGGCAAAGGACATCCCGGCAGGCCGCGCGGGCCAGCCGGAAGACGTGGCAAACGCGGTGGCGTTTTTTGCCGCAGAACAAAGCAGCTATCTCACCGGGCAGGTGCTCTGTGTGGACGGCGGCATGGCAATGTAAAAGGAGAAATTCTCTATGGAAAAACGCAGAGTCGTGATCACCGGTCTGGGCACCGTGAACCCGCTGGGCAACACTGCTGCCGACAGCTGGGCTGCCGCAAAGGCAGGCCGGTGCGGCATTGGCCCCATCACCCAGTTTGACACCACCGATTTCAAGTGCAAGCTGGCCGGTGAAGTGAAAAACTTTGACCCCGAGACCGTTGTGGACAAAAAGGAAGCCCGCAAGATGGCCCGCTTCACCCTGCTGGCACTGGCTGCTGCAGCCGAGGCCATTGCCGACAGCGGCCTGAACACGGAAGCAGAGGCCAAAAACATCGGTGTGGTCCTTTCCAGCGGCATTGGCGGCCTGCCCACCATCGAGGAGCAGCACACCCGCGGGGAAGAGAAAGGCATGGAGAAGGTCAGCCCCTACTTTGTGCCTATGTCCATTGCCAACATGGCGGCGGCACAGGTGGCCATCCGCTTTGGCCTGAAGGGCATGTGCACCTGCCCGGTCACGGCCTGCGCCGGCGGCACCAATGCCGTGGGTGATGCCTTCCACCGCATCCGGGACGGTTACGAGACTGCCATGGTCTGCGGCGGTGCCGAAAGCTGCATCAGCCCGCTGGGCATCGGCGGTTTTACCAGCATGAAGGCGCTTTCCACCGCCACCGACCCGGATGCCGCCAGCCTGCCCTTTGATGCCCGCCGCGGCGGTTTCGTGATGGGCGAGGGCAGCGGTGTGCTGGTTCTGGAAGAGCTGGAGCACGCCCGGGCACGCGGTGCGCATATCTACGCCGAGGTGGTGGGCTATGGTGCCAACTGCGATGCCTACCACTTTACCGCACCGGCTCCCGGCGGCACAGGTGCCATCGACTGCATGAAGCTGACACTGGCCGATGCAGGCATTGCCCCGGAGCAGGTGGATCACATCAACGCCCACGGCACCGGCACCCACATGAACGATGCCTGCGAGACGGCTGCCATCCATGCCGTGTTCGGTGAACACGCAAAGCAGCTGACCGTGGTCAGCACCAAGAGCATGACCGGCCACCTGCTGGGTGGTGCGGGCGGCATCGAGGCCGTGTTCACGGCACTGGCCCTGCGAGACCAGTTTGCCCCGCCCACCATCCACTACGAGCAGCCTGACCCGGAATGCGATCTGGACTATGTGCCCAATGCAGGCCGTGCACAGACCATGACCTACGCACTGAGCAACAGCCTGGGCTTTGGCGGGCATAATGCCTGCATCGCCCTGCGCAGATGGGAGGGCTGAGCCATGGCAGAACCGCGCACCGTGCGGGAGGACGCAAACACCCTGAACAGTGAGCAGATCGCAGCCCTTCTGCCCCACCGCTACCCCTTTGCCCTCGTGGACCGTATCCTGGACTACGAGCCGGGTCAGTGGGCCATTGGCCGCAAGTGCGTTTCCCGCAATGAAGAATTCTTCTGCGGTCACTTCCCGGGCCAGCCGGTCATGCCGGGAGTGCTGATCCTGGAAGCACTGGCCCAGACCGGAGCCGTGGCGGCGCTGAGCGTTCCCGAAAACAAAGGCAAACTGGCCCTCTTCGGCGGCATCAAAAATGCCCGCTTCCGCAAACAGGTCACCCCGGGGGATGTTCTTACGCTCCATTGTGAGCTGGTGGAACAGCGCGGCCCTGTAGGCATCGGGAAAGCATCCGCTTATGTGGATGGCAAGTGCGCCGCCACAGCGGAGCTGACCTTTGTGCTGACCGAAGCAAACACAGGGGCTTAAGGCGCTTTGTGCGCAGCAATCGCCCCCAGAATATCCTTGTAACACAAAAGGCAGGGTGTCACCGTGATGGTGGTATCCTGCCTTTGTTCGTTCTTGTTTACCGTTCTGCATACTCTCGGCATAGAGAACATCTTGTGAAACAAAAAAGTACCCGAACCCTTTTTCGTAAAGAATCGGGTTCGGGTACAAACTGTATGGTGGAGCATTGTCCACAGCACTCGAACCCAACACTTCCTCACGGGTGACCGTTTTGGCATCATCCGTGAAGTTGAAATTGAGTACGACCCGGTCATCAAAGACGTAGACCGAGTTGACAAAGGTATCAATGATCTGCCGCTGGTGCTCCGTACTGCCCACGTCACCCTTGCGGAATTTTTCAAACCAGAACCGCATCCATTCGCGGGTCAGGACGGGCTTTTTCAGCTCTTCTTCCAAAATGCTGGTGTTCAGAGCTTCTTTCCGGGCTTCCAGTTCGTCCAGCCGCTGCTTGGTGGTCGGGGTCAGGATGCCCTGTTCAATGGCTTCCAGAAGATTTGCCAGCCGCTTCTCTGTATCCCGGAGCTGGTCTTTCAGGACAGGCAGCCGGGTGTTCTCCTGCTGCTGGGCTTCCATAATTAAATCTATCAGCCGTTCGATGATTTCATCGCTGAAAATCACCTTGATGGCAGTCTCCACCACGAACCGTTCCAACGGCTCTTTGCGGATGGCTTTCAGATCGCAGTGCGCCTTGCCGTGGCGTTTGGCTTTGCCGCACTTGTAGTAATAGTAGGTGTTTCCCATGTGGCTGGTGCCGCTTTCGCCGCCCATCAGGGTGCCGCACTTGCCACAGAACAGCTTGGTCGTCAGCAGATAGCTCACATCCTCCTTTGCAGGCCGACCGTGGGCGATCTTGTTTTGCTCGAAACGCTGCTGCACCCGGTCGAACAAGTCCTTGTCAACAATGGCCGGAATGCCGCCCGGCGTCACGATGTCCTTGTAGCGGTATTCGCCGATGTAGCGGCGGTTGCGGAAGATCTGGAAGAAGCTGTTCTTCACGAACGGCTTCCCGGTGCGGGTACGCAGGCCGCGCTCGTTCAGGGAGGCGGCAATCTTCTCAGCCGGTTCGCCGTCGGCATACCGGGTGAAGATCTCCTGCACGATGGGAGCCGTCTCCGGGTCGATATGGTACAGCCTGTCCTCCTTGCCAATGGTGAAGCCCAGCGGCACCACACCGCCGTTGTACTTGCACTGGAGGGCGTTTTCGCGCTCACCGCGCGCCACTTTCAGGGCGAGTTCGGCGGAATAGTATTCCGCCATGCCAATCAGCATACTCTCCACCATAATGCCTTCAGGCCCCTGCGAGATGGGTTCCATGGCAGACACCAGATGGACACCGTTCTTTTCCAGCTGATACTTGTAGTTTACGGCATCAAACCGATTCCGGGCAAAGCGGTCAAGTTTCCAGACCAAAACCACATCGAAGATTTTCTTTGCGCTGTCCTTTATCATCCGCTGGAAATCCGGGCGGTCATCCGTCTTGGCAGAGTAGGCACGGTCGATGTAGGTGCCGACCACGGTGATACCGTTCTTCTCGGCGTAGTCCTTGCAATCGCGCAGCTGTCCTTCAATGGACGCTTCTCGCTGGCTGTCAGATGAATAGCGGGCGTAGATCACGGCGGTCATGGCTGCACCTCTCTTTACACATCATTGAATGTCAGGTTATTCAATCGAAGCAATGTTTCGTATAACCTATATACCATATTTCGCACCCGTTTGCAAGAAAAACAAAACAGAAAAGTGGTGGTGCTCACCGTGAACACCACCACTTCAGAAGAAAAAGGTTCTTTGCTTGCTTTATGCGTCTTAACAATTTGGAAACAATTGCGCAAAAGCTGTTTTGAGCGAATTAGCTGAGAGCAAGAATCGTCCCGTGGCCACAAATTTTCAATTCTTGAAAATTTCTTGCCCATCCGGGACTGCACTTCTGCAACGCTCCCGCGTTTTTGAAGTGCTCTTGTTGGGGCGTGCCTGCCCCAAACCCTGCTGGAATGAGTACGGCAAACTGGAATTTATCTTTTTCTTCCTAAATATCGGCATACTTTTGATTTGTATTGCAGGTACTCATTCCCGAATGCTTCTATCAAAAAGTCTTCCTCTACATTGACTATCTGTAAATGAAAAAATACCACTGCAAAACCTGTGGCAAAGTAAAGGAACCAATTAAAGAACGAAAACAATATTCCTATATACATTAAATCAAAACCCAAAAATGCAGGATTTCTGCTAATAGAATAGATTCCCGTTGTTACCAAATTGGTCTTTTCTTCTTTTTGCACACCTGCTCTCCAGTTCTCCTTCATCTGTGTAACAGAAACAATAAAAGCAAGTACACCGAACATTGTTATTACAACTCCTGTAAATTGCAACACAATATGTGCTGTTCCCGAATAAAACACAATACTGATAATCTGTATTACAGGAAGCAAATATGTGATTATTTTAAGAGCTACTTCTATAAATTTGACAAATCCCTCTTTTCCTTTTCCTAATTGGTCTGTCTTTATGCCTTGCTTTTTCTGACTAATCAGCTTTGCAAAATAGCAGATGTAGAACACTGCCATCAGTGAAATTGTAACAATTTTTATTATCATCGTGTACCTCCAAATTCCAATTTACTGGGTTAAGCCGAGTATACCACACTCCTCCATGAAAGAACACCCCGATATAGTGAAATTTTGCCATTTTTCTGCGTACGTGCGTACACGCTCCGCAGGGATTCTAATGGGCTTGGCCCCTTGGCACACAGACTTTGGCACAAAGTCTAGTGTGTTACACCTTGTCAGAGGTGTACAGGCTCCCGGTACGCACGTACACAGCGATTGCCCCCAATGCGTCATATAGGGTGACGACCAAGTTCGCACAAAGCGAACTTGATTCCTCAAAGCAAAAGGCAGGATACCACCGTCATAGTGATACCCTGCCTTTGCTCGTTTAACGCTCTGTGTAGTCCTTCCGCAGAACTTCCGATAAACAAAAAACGTACCCGAACCCTTTTTCGTAAAGAATCGGGTTCGAGTACGAACTGTATGGTGGACGGTACAGGACTCGAACCTGTGACCTCCTGCACGTCAAGCAGATGCTCTACCAGCTGAGCTAACCGTCCATATTCTGTTGCGTCGTGACGACTCTGATATAATACCATGACTTTCCCGAAAAAGCAATACTTTTTTCGAAAAAATTCTGATTTTCTTTTCTGAGCCCCGAAAAAGGGCACAAAAAAGCCCCGGCGGCGTCCAAAAAGCGGACGGCGCCGGGGAGAAAACAGGGAAAATTACAGCTTTGCTTCGGGGAAGCCCTCGAGCTTCGAAGTGCAGTGGGGGCAGCGGACAGCCTTGATAGCGATCTCGCTCTGGCAGTAGGGGCATTTCTTGGTGGTGGGCTCCTTCGGCTCTTCCACGGGCTTCTTGTGCAGCATATTGATGGCCTTGATGGTCACGAAGAGCACGAAGGCCACGATGAGGAAGTTGATGATGGCGTTGAGGAAAGCACCGACGCCGATGCCAACATCGCCGATCTGGATGACGACATCCGAGAAATCGGCGTTGAAGAACAGGCCGATGATGGGGGAGATGATGTCGTTTACCAGAGAGTTGACGATCGCGGTGAAAGCCGAGCCGACGACCACACCGACTGCCATGTCGAGCACATTGCCGCGCATGGCGAAGGCTTTGAACTCTTCAAAGAAATTCTTGATGCCGCTGGTTTTCTTTTCTGACATGATAAGTACCGCTCCTTTTGCCGCAGATGGCATGATATACCTAATATGATACAAAATATATCCGGTGTTTTCAAGAGAAAAGCGGCTGCTCATCATAGCAGGGCCAGCGGCCAGCAGGATGCGAGCGGGTGCGAAGCGCCTGAGAGGGCGATCAGACCTGATGCTCTGCGATCCACTGGCTCATCTGCTGGGCGATGGCCTTGATGGAGCCGTCGTTGAACGGCACCTGCAGGCCGGCGGTCTCGCACAGCTCGGTGTAGCTGGCCGTGCCGGCACGGCGGACGAGGCGCAGATACCGCGCCCATGCATCCTTCTGGTCATGGAGGCTCAGCAGGAAGAACTGCAGAGCGGCCATGGTGGACAGGCAGTAGTCGATATAGTAGAAGGGGCATTCGTAGATGTGGAGCTGACGCTGCCAGCCTGCACCGCGGCCATAGAAGGGCAGAGCGTCAAAGTCGATCCAGGGGCGGTACTTGTGCTCCAGCTCCAGCCAGGTCTGGTTGCGCTGGTCGGGGGTCAAATCGGGGTTCTGGTACATGATGTGCTGGAACTCATCCACCGCGCAGCCGTAGGCCAGGAAGAGGAAGCTGTCTTCGGCATGGAGCAGGGCGTACTTGTCGGTGTCCTTGCCGAAGAGCAGGTGGTGCCACGGTGCGGTGAGGAACTCCATGGCCATGGAGTGGATCTCGGCGCTCTCCATGCCGGGGCATTCGAGGTCGGCGGGGATCTTCGGATCGCGCTCAGCCACATAGCCTTCGAAGGCGTGGCCGCACTCGTGGGTCAGAACATCCACGTCAGCGGAAGTATTGTTCCAGTTGGCGAAGATGAAGGGGGCTTTATAGGAGGGCAGGCTGGTCATGTAGCCGCCGGACATCTTGCCGGGGCGGCTCTCGACGTCGAACAGCTCGTTGTCCTGCATGAAGTCGATGAACTCTGCCGTCTCGGGGCTGAGCTCATGGTACATGGTGCGGGCGGCGGACATCCGGGCGTCATAGCCCTCGATGGGCTTGGGGTTGCCGTCCTTGAAAGCCACCGGCAGGTCGGCAAAAGTGGGGTGCTGGATGCCGGTGCGCTTGTTCTTGAGAGCGATGACCTTCTGCAGCTCCGGCACGACGTCGTGGGCCACCTGGTCGCGGAAGCGCTTGATGTCCTCAGGGCCGTAGCCGATGCGGTTCATCCGAACATAGGAAAGCTCGCTGTAGTCGTGGAAGCCCATGACCTGAGCCTGCTGGTTCAGGTTCTTGACGATCTTGGTGTACAGCTCGTCCAGCTCGGCGCGGTGGGCGTCGAAGTAACCGGCCTCGGCCTCATAAGCAGCCCGGCGGGTGGCGGCATCGGTGCTCTCCTTGTAGGGGCCAAGCTGGGGGATGGTGAGCTGCTTGCCGTCCAACTCCACCAGCGCACCGCCGTAGATCTGCTGGTAAGTGCTGACGAGGGCGTTGTACTCCTGCTGAAGGGCCACGGTGCGCTCGTCCATGCCCAGCACGGCGTTCTTCATGCCGGCCACGCAGGTGGAGCCGAAGGCCTCGGTCAGGGCGTCCACATGGGGATTGGCGAGGAAGGCGCGGCTGATCTCGACGCTGGCGTTGGACACTGCCGGGCCGTTGGCGTCGAAGAAGTCCTGCTCGGCTTTCCAGCAGGCGTCGCGGGTGTCGCAGGTGTAGTGGATGTTGGCGAGGTTGGCCGCCGTGTTGTAGTCGGCGAAGGCGCGGCTCTGCTCGTAGTAAACCTCCACAAGGGCCTCGCCGCTGTCAGCGGCAGCTGCCTTTGCGGTCAGCTCTTTGCAGCGGGCCAGCAGCGCGTCGATGTCAGGGCGGGTATAGGTCATCTCACTGAATTTCATCGTGAAAAATCCTTTCCGGGGCGGGAAAGCCCCTTTCAATATCATGTCCATCTTATCACGTTTGGGCCAAAAAAGAAAGACTTTGAGCATATGTGATAAATTCTGCGGCTTTGTTTTAGCAAACCTGTTGCATCCCGTGATTGAAACAGGGCGAAAAAAAGCATATAATAACAGTATCAACAGAGTAAGGCTATGCGCGTCAAGTGCCGCATCAACGGGGAGTTGTGCTGCGGACGAAGGGAGACCCGCGGTGCATGGCCTGCATCCCGCTGCTGCATGGACTTGGGTGCGGGCGAGGCCGTCTGCACGGCGTCGTCCGGAAGTGAAGTTTGTTGAACTCACGCCCTCCTTTGTGCGGTTTGTCACAGGGGAGGGCGTTTCTTTCTGCTCCCCCCGCAGTTCCTGAAAAACAGGAGGACAGTTGATATGAAAAACGAATCCAGGATCTCTGTGCGCACCCTGACGGCGATGGCTCTGCTCATCGCCATGAGCATCGTCTTTTCCCGGGTGCTGAGCATCTCCACCGGCTTTGTCCGGTTCAATCTGGGCAGTCTGCCGGTGCTGCTGGCGGGCATCCTCTTTGGACCGTGGGCGGGTTTCGTCGTGGGCATGGTGGCCGACATCATCGGCGGCGTGCTGGCTGGCTATGCCATCAATCCGCTCATCACGCTGGGTGCGGCGTCCATCGGCCTGGTCGGCGGCCTGGGCTGGCAGAAGCTTTCCAATCTGCGCACCGGCAACCGGCTGTGGTGCAGTGTGCTGGCGGCACACTTCGTCGGCTCGATGGTCATCAACTCGCTGGCGCTCCACATCTTTTACGGCTATGCATGGGCAGTGCTCATCGCCCGCATCCCGAATGCGCTGGTGCTCACGGCGGTGAATACGGTGCTGCTGCGTATTCTGCTTGAGAATCGGGCGCTGATGGCAGTGGCGAAAAGGTAAAGGCTTGCGCTCCGCGCGGGCGCGCCTGCGGCGTGGGGCAGGTTTTTTCTTTGAGCTGGTTCTCGCGCCTGTGCGCGGGGCAGGTTTTCTTTTTCGGTCAAATGGCTTGCGCTCCGCGCGGGCCAGAGGTAGAGCTGGTTTTTTCTTTGAACTGGTTCGCGCGCCGGTGGCGCGGGGGTAGAGCGCTTTTTCATTAAGGCTAATTGTTCTCTTTTGATGTCAAAAGAGAACCAGAAAAGCACCAGCGATTTCGACGCGCTGGATCCACGAGAAAGGGGCT
>ONZU01000885.1_pt1 | contig 21512 bp, 17 predicted proteins | sample 1671161 | NCBI WGS metagenome assembly ONZU01 (sample SAMN06348128, study PRJEB24527) | human gut metagenome | biome: human gut; feature: ankylosing spondylitis patient; material: feces | host: Homo sapiens | place: China | collected 2015-10
GTACATACCTTTGGAAAGTTGGCTATTGCTCTACTTACATTTGTTAATTTTTAATTTTTGAATCAGAAAGCCAACTGCTGATTCGCATTATTAATGAAAAAATTCAACAGAGTAAACTTTTAGCGATTAAAAGTGTTAATTTAGATTTTGAACAATTGTTTTTATATGACATTTTTTCTGAATTATCTACTGTAATTCAAATGGAAAAGAATGCTTTTAATTTGCCTTTCTTTCCATTCTATGAAAGTCTTAATGAATATTATAAATATAACTTTGAATCATTCTCATTTAAATCTCTATTAAGCAATCTTGTTGTTGATTTAACTCAATCAGAAACCCTGAAGTATATCATAGAAAATATTGATAATAGAGATTTTATTTTAGATGAAAAAACTCAGGGTATTGTAAATACGTTAGTCAAACTGATATCCTTCAAAGGTAATGTGTATCTTGTGTGTAAATATCCACATTTATTCGATGAATACTCTAAACAATTATTAAAATATATACAAAATTATAAATTTATAGAAGAATACCCCAAATTAAAAAATCTTACACTAGTATATCTATCTGATAACTTTGATGACATTTTCTATAATGACATAAATGATGTTTTTGAGATTAAAGAACCTCAAGAAGAAAACATTGTTGAAATATTTCACGTTTTTGGGAAAGATAATTTAGAAAAAGATTTTCAAAAAGCCATATTTCAACTTTGTGATGGGAATTTAAAGAAAATGGAGTATTTTATAAACAATATAACCAACGAAACAGCCATTGGATTCACTCAACAAAAGTTTGAAAATGCAATAAATGTAATTTTATCAAATAAGCTACGTGCAATAGGAGATCATTCTAGGGACGTTTTGAGAGTTCTATCGACAGCATCAGAATTAGGAGAAATTATTGATTTATTACCATTGATAAAAGTAATAGACCATGATAGATCATTTGTTGAAGATACTCTAGAAATATCAGAGAAATACAATCTTACAATAAAAGATAGCGATACTGTAAAATTTGCTAATATATTTGTCCGTCAATATTTTGAAAGATTAACTAAGTACAAACGTGTAATAAATAAAAAAATTTCAGATGCTTATTCTGAACTTTATCCTTCTAATTATGAAGTTAGACTCTTTTTTTTGGAAAAATCAAGTTCCGAGATGTTAAGCGAGGCTTGTGATCTCCTTATTCTTATATGGCTCAACTATAAAAAAAATGGGATTAAATGCCCCACTGAGCTAGAACTAAAATTAGACAAATATGCATATAAGTTTCATCGTATTGAATACTTAAAAACGATGGAGATTTTCTTTTTAAATTTCAAAAATCAAAATTTTGAGAATTCTGTTTCAATTTTAAACACTTATTCAGAAATAGATTCTCCATTATTAATGTTAGTAAAAGATTACTATGTTGGTCTTGCATATTACAAACTTTCAAGAAATAATGAAGATCTTGATAATGCATTGTTATATATGAAAGATGTACAGCTTAGAAGTAAAGATTTATCTATTGCATTATATGAAACAAGCTCATTAACTTTAATCTCATTTATCATTAATATAACAGGAGATTATGGAGCAGCTCAAAGGATTGAGCGGGAATTAATATACAATATTTCTAATAGAATTGAGTATGATTATAGTGCGAAAGATAATCTCCATAGAATCTATCGTAAATACGCAGCGCTTCATCCAATAGAGCTTGCTGTACAAAAAACCGAAAAGAGCATTATTTATTTTGAAAAGACTCCATTAATAAATGAATATTATATGGCTGTTATAAATCACATTGGTAATTTATTGAATCTTGGAGAAAACGATGTCGCATTATCATTCGCGAAATTATTATATTGTCATCTAGATGTTTTTTATTGTTCAAATAATAAAAAAATGATTATATATTCCTTAAATAATATTTTAATAGCATTTTTTCGTGCTGGCATGATAATTCCAAAGGAATTATTGACACAATATACCAATATATTAGATTCAATATCTGAAAGTCCTACAAAAATAATACCTTATATTACTATTGCAATTATTTCATATGAAAAATTTAATGATAAGCTATATTCAATCAGTTTACTAGATAAAGCAGAAAAGCTAAATAAACCAATTGCAGATTCATATTATGAATATTATATTTTAATTAATAAAGCAGCATTGTTGTATTTAGACATAGAAAATAGACAAAAGGGTATCTTTATTATTGAAAGCTTAAAAGATTGTTGTCCAAGCTTATATAGAGGGACTATACGAAGCTGCCTTATAGAAAGAACTCAAATTATTTTGGAAAATATGAAAAAAGGGAAAGATAAAGTAGCCATCGAAGATGAACTAAGAAAAACGAATCATCGTTATAAAATTTTTATGAATTATTTTTTGTTTTCGGATATACAATTCTGGTCTGAATAGATATTTCTGAAGATATAAATTTATTTAATGACAGAGTATTCCAACACTTTTCAAATCTTTATTATTTCAAGCGAATATAATACGGATTACAACAAGATTTATAAGGGATTATAAATGACAACAATCCAGTGACTTGTACTATCATGAAACAACTCCTGTAAAAATATCCGGGAACTGCTTCCTAATATTTGGAAGTTGAAGAAGTCCAACGAAAATCCAATTGAAGTCTAATAGAAATAGTAAACTCTTCCAGTCAACTTTATACTTGTTGATAAGAAGAGTTTTCTATTTTATGAAAAATACAATGTGTACTTTATCGGATGCTTACATTATATTAAAGCAGCACTAAGAATTGCCTTCATTATTGTTTCAGGTGGAAATGATAATTGTTCAAAAGCATAGCTAACAGAACTATGATGTACAAAATGAGGATTTGTGGAAACGTCAGTAACATAACAGTTTCCTAATTCGTCTATGCGAAAATCAACTCTACACAACCCTGATAATCCTAAAATCGTGATAACAAATTCTGCTACCGACATTATTTTACTTATATCAACCATGGTATCCTTCATATTAAAAAATTTATATTCGTCAAAATAAACTTTTTGATAATCCAAAATATTGTTTCCCATTAATTTATTTGATAAATCTAAGGTAATACCTACGGGATTTAAGACTAATCTATGATTTTTTGAGACTATACATGGTGTCTCAGCTTCATAACCATTGATAAATTGTTGAACAATAATGGGTTGTCTCATTTCTTTCTGTTTTTCATCAATAAGCTTTATTGTTGTTTTATCAAAACAAACAACACTATTGGTGTCTATCCCTATGCTTGATGATTCATAAATAGGCTTTAATATATAAATATTCCCTAATTGTGGTTTATCAAATATCCACCCTTTGTCATATAAATAAGTTTTAGGAACGCGTACTCCATGAGACTCTAATATTTTAATAACATGATATTTATGCCTACATAATGATGCAGAATAAGAATTCGATCCTGTTACAGTAATTCCTTTGAACGAACAAAATGCTGGTATTAGTGATTTGCGTCCAACACCAGTACCGCTTTGAGCGCTATTGTACACTATAATATTTTTTACATCAACAAGATTATTGCATATAAAACTTATAAAATCGTTTTCATCGAAAAAATATCTCTCAACAGGAATACATTTATTTAACATACTGTCAACCTGTTCAAACTCATAATCAGATAAATACTCAGTCCTAACGTCAAAAGTATTGAAATTTTCATACTTGAACTCATGCGATTTGGTATTACATACTACATATAATTTTTTCTTTTCTAAATAAGGGGCAGCTTCAATAATTAGCTGCTGTATTTCTGTTTTATTCTTGCTATCCATAATTTTAAGTTATCAGTTATTCATACCGGTATTTTTCCTGGTGATATTCACTTTCTTCGATGCTTTGTATTTCTTTCCTTTGCGAAACTTTAATATATACCAGAATGAAAGAAGTAATTGAACAGCAGAGAAGTTATACAGCTATTAAAAATGTGATGAGTGACTTTTTGTCTCATTGTCGATATGAAAAAAGACTAAGTGAAAAGACGATTAAAGCCTATAAGGTAGATGGATTTCAGTTTGAGACTTTTGTCAACGGTGATTTTAATGTTACCTATTTTGAACACATAACCAAAGAAATGATAAAAAGATATATACAGACTATATCTACATTTAAGCCAAAGACAATTAAAAGAAAGATAGCATCACTGAAAGCCTTATTCTCGTATTATGAATACGAGAATGATTTATTTGTAAATCCTATAAGAAAAATTAGACTCCAGGTAAAAGAGCCTAAAGTATTGCCTGTCGTTATGCACTATAATGAGGTCGAGCAGATTCTCAGATATTTGTACGAAATAAGGGAAGAGAATGTTAAACCTCAAAGCTACACTTATTTGGCCAGAACACGTGATGTATGCATGATCGAAGTCCTGTTTGCTACAGGAATACGGGTTGCAGAACTATGCAGTCTGTCCTGTAATGATATAGATCTTGAGAATGGTGTTCTAAAAGTGAATGGTAAAGGCAGTAAGGAGCGAATAATACAAATATGCTCATCGGAAGTACTTGATATTCTAAAAGAGTATTATGTTTTAGTACAGCCTCAGACTTTTTTCTTCGTGAATCGTTTAGGGAATAGAATGTCCGAGCAGTCAGTTAGATTGTTAATCAAAAAGTGTGTAACCGGTCTGCAGATGAACAAGAGAGTAACCCCTCATACATTTCGGCATACATTTGCTACATTACTTTTGGAAAGAGGGGTTGATATAAAATATATCCAAAATCTTCTCGGACATAGCAGTATTGTTACGACGCAAATCTATACGCATGTAAATATGAATATGCAGAAAGAAATACTACAAAGCAAACATCCAAGAAATGGATTGAGACTTATCGGTTTCAAAAGGGATATTGATACAGAATTGTAGCTATATTTAATACCTATCTTTATATTGCTCAATTATTTGATTTATACAAAAATGCTTATGTAGTTTTATAGGGCAAGTCGATTGAAACAGTTTCCTATGAAAAAGGGAACCTTTTTTCGTATTGCTTACCAAACTTTGAAAGGAATAATCAGCGAACATACCAATAAAAAAAGCCGGCTAATAAACAATTAGCTGGCTCTCTTTTTCACACTATTAATCAATCAAATTAGCTCAAAATGGTTATCTTTATTTCTCCTCTTTCCTTAAAGGATTATCAATAAAGATCCAGGAAGAAGATTCCCAGACAGTATATTCACCGTTGCTTACAGATTGTCCTTCATACGTAACCTTTGCCTTGCCATCTTTGAAAGGGAAGGCAAATTTATAGCTTGGAGGGATGATTACCTTACCCATAGTATCTGCAAATCCGATGGTGCCATCTTCGTCTATGATTCTGAATAATCCTTCTTGTGGGTAGTCGGGTCCATTGTCATATTTGAATACGTTAAAAAGCTTATTGCCTTTTTTGTCAAGGCATACTATTTTTCCGTTTCCTTCAGCCACAAATCCAATATGGTTGATTGTGTCGGTATAGACAAATGGATACATACATGGTATTACAGTATCACCGTTTTCTGAGACATATCCAAATAAACCGTTATCTTCGACCACGAACAACTTCTCGTCAGGCGTTCTCGTACAACATGCAAGCCCGATTGTGCAGATGAATGAAAAATACAATAGGATTCTGTTCATGATTCTCTCTCTTGATTATTGTAATACATAGAGCTCAACATCGCCACAATCCGTAAAATAAGCTTTTCCTTCCACTTTTTCACCGTTAAACAAATCCACGTGTCCGGAAGCGTCGCTCCAATTACAGTTCCTGAAGATTATGATTCCCTTTTTTCCTTTGAAATCTTCCAGTTTTTTCCCTTTTATCGGTGTGCCACCTATCTTTTGCTTGATGAAGCTAAGCATGTCAGTTACTCTATAAAGATACCATTTCTTGTCCTTTCCCGAAGATGTGGCACCGTCATAGCGTGATATGGGCATACCCGAATAGTTAAAGGCATACGACAGACGTATTGCACAGGCGTTAGTGAAGAAGCCGGCCTTTATGTTCTCTTCTACTTTTCCGCCGATTAGTTTACCGACCGCTGATGTTGGTAGATCCTTAACTTTGCTGAAGTTGGAACTCAGTGTTGAATAAGTAATGCTCATAATGTTCTTTTTTAGTTCGTTAAACATTTATTCTAGAATAGCTTCAAGTGGTCAGCTTCATGTTGAAAGATTCGGTAAAGACTAATCATCATCTTGTCTATAATGATCAGTAACGCAAATCTTATATAATAGTTTTCATAAACAGAGTCTATGCCGGAAAGAATTTCCAACGAGGGTCTATTTTGCTGGTATGAGGTCAGATTATGAGCACACCTGTTTCTGTGAAGATACAGGCAGCTATACATCTCATTTAGTCCTTTTTTTATGGTACATGTAAATGGTTTGTTGCTATCATTTTTATGGGTACAATTACTACAGTTTTTGAAGAATGCAGAAATGTCAAGACAATCTTTTCCTATGCTGCTGAAGATTTCCACATATTCCTGATACTCTCTTTCACAAAAGCCCATACTGCTTGTATTTGTATGAAACTCGTCCAGGATATCTTTTGTGCTGTTCCATATTTCATTGGTGTCTATTGTCGAGATGTTAAAGTCTTTTTTCTGTTTGACAATTGCCTTTCTTAGAAAATTTAGAACTTTTCTTTTATCAGTTATTTGGGAACATTCATTCAAATTCCAGGGGAAGTATATTTCACGCCGCAAATCAAAATCTATGGTGGCGATTTCCCAGCATATACATTTCATTTTTTGCTCTTGCGCACCTGTCATTTTCATGAAGATAGATTGCATGATATTATCCCACAACGGGTACATTTCAATTCCCCAACTCATTGAGTGGGTTATGGTGGATGTATCACACAGGATATCCGATACAGGTGCTAATATGAAGTCAGAATGCACACTCATGGCCTACTTAAATATTTTTGATATATCTCAATTGATTTGGAAATTCTTTCACGCAGATATTTGAGGCACGCAGGAGATTTAGTATGCAGATTGTTATTTCTCTTTATGTCCCTGATTGCGCTTTTCAACTCTTCCTCTAATGCTTCTTTTCTGGATGTATCTAATGTCCTCTTCTCAAAAGCTATGAAATAGATAAGTCCGAAAAAATAAATATCCAGATCTATGATTGACTGAAAGCGTCTCTTATAGCCAAGTTCTGTAATGAGGGTGTCAATGCTATTCAGATATGGTTTGTAGTCCTTATCTGGGAAAATATTGGTAAATCTACCAAATACTTGAGAGTCTTTGTCGCCAACAACAGAGTAAATGTATGTTTCATAATAGCTCTCCATTTTGCTTGCATATCCATATCCGATACCTCTTTCCGAACCCTTTTTCTTGTACTGCGAGAGTAATGCCGCATATCTTACAAAGTCCATACTGCTTTTTCGGGATTTATCAACGACACTGCTTGATATTTCCTTGCAGAATCCGGGATCAAACCATTCTTTGAGCTGATGGTTCAGGAAGTAGAGGGAAGCTCGGCTTTCCAGTACGTAAAGTGACTTTCCGCGTATGTTGATGTTTCTGAATAAGGTGGAGAAAAACTTCTGCTGTTCTTCTTCCGTAGTAGTTGATGGAACAATATAGGCAAAACCAAGGAAATTCTTGTTAAAGAAATCATCGTCCAGATGTTCAAGGCTTTCATATTTTTCTTGAGGACATTTAGCCATAATTTCTTCCTTGCTATTACCTTTGGCCAATAGCTCTTTAAAAGTCCATTCAATCATATTTTCCTGTTCATCGTCATCCGAGTCATCATCGTTTTCATTCGCAAGGCTTTCTATATTCCCAGATCCTGCCTCTTTTTTGGGAAAACGTTCGATGTATGCCAGGAGTACGGATGTAAGTCTCTGCTGACCATCAATGATCAGGTTATCTTGTCCGTTTGCTGTTTTATAAGCTCCGATAGTCACAGGAGGGATGAATTGTTTTTCTTTGAATGAGTCAATCAGGTTGGTATAGTCATCTTTGTTCCATACAAATGTACGCTGATATTCAGGCAACACTATGTTGCGCTTCAGTATCATCTGTATCCAGTAGGCTAGTGAATACTCGCCATAATATGTCCGGTTGTTATTCATTTTAAACTACAAAGGGATTAAAGGTTATATTTATATGTTTATAAAGGTGCGCATAATATAAGAAAACTTATTGATACTTAGAAATATTTTCAGGAACTTATTAATGTTAATAATGAAATTGGGTATCTTTGTAGAAGAAATTAAAAAAATAATGCAATGGATATAAGGCAAATAATAAAGGAAAAGCGTGATATTTTTAAAGCCATGGATCAGGCAATAGACAAAACATTAAATGTACAAGATGCTCAAATGCGTAAGGAAGGTAGATTGGAGCTGGATAAACTACGGGGCAAAGACCCGGCAGTACCTTTTTTTATCGGTTATGCGTATGAATTTGAATATGATTGTTCTAAAGATACGAAGTATGCCCAAAAAGCAATAGGAGAGTATAATAATCTTATTAATTATGAATATGCTTTTTTACATGCAAATATTGAACGGTTGCAGAGTGCTGTAAATAGTGTAAATCCATAAATGTATAAAGAATCTATATTCTTGAAAAGATGTTTGCTCGGGGTAAGAACAGACATCTTTTTTATTGTGAGTTTTGCTATATTCAATGAAGATTGATAAGATTGTCAAATATCTTAATTCTAACACAATTATGGGAAATAATATAAATCTTTGTGATAGTGTTGTTGACATAATATCATTGATATTATGGATATTACTGATAATGTTATTAGTAACAATGTGTTCTGGCAATAAATTCATGCATCGATTTTTACCTATTGGATTTGTAGAAAGTAAATGGAAATATTTCCTTATATCTTTTATCCTGGCTTTTGTGTTAATTTTTTTCTTACTTCTTGTTTGCATTTTTAATGATGGGGAGTTTTTCTGGATAGTGAATAAGAATATCTCAACAGAATGGGAAACTTGGGGAGGTTTTGCCACTTGCTTGTCTGCAATCTTTACGTTGATAACTGTCTTTTATGCCTATACCGCATTTACGAATTCCAATAGGGCTTTGAAGTCACAACAAAAAGCTGCCGAAAGAGCCTCATTTGATGCGACTTTTACACAGATGTTTGCACAGCATAATATATTGTATGCCAAAAATAGATGTTTGAGGCACAAGCATTGTCATTTTGCAGAGTTTGTTGAGTTCTTTGAACGAATGTTCGTTAAGCAGGACATAAGTATATCCAAAATTTGGAGTAAATATAACGAAGTTCTGGATTGTGGTTGTGGTGCAGGATGTTCAAGTAACTTCAAGAACTATTTTAAGTATATACATAAGGAGCTGACTTTCATACGTGGAAAAATAGAAGCTCAAAATGGTATAAATGGAAGTTCTTCCTGTTGTTCTAACCGACAATATGAAGCGAATCCGATGCCTGCTTTCTTGGCTGATTCCATAAAGGAATACGTAAGGTTAATAGAGGGGCAGATGAATAATGACGAGTTGTTCTGCTATTTCATAAATCAGTTGGATTATTATGAAAACCATCCTAATGAAGAGAAGGAACTGCAGTGGTATTTTCAATACTTAATAGATATGTCATTCTTCAAGGAGATATGTAAAGATACATACAAGTACCATAATATGGTTAGACGGGCTGTTCTGATATTTATGATAAATGGCGGTCAACATCAAAAACATCTTCCCATAAAGTTAGAGTGGATAAACTAATAGCGAGTAATCCTTCTCGTTGTTAGTTTATTCTGCTTCTATGAGTTCAAGAAAGCAATGATTTCATCGCTGCAGGTTGCTGCCTGTTTGAATCCATTCGGTAATACCATCAGGCATCCATTGTCGCTATATAGGGCACCTGTTTGTGAGTTTTCCTTTTTATATAGTTGACGAATAACTTCATCGAAATCCCCACAATTGGTCATGCGACAAAGAAATTGTCCCAAATTCTTGCTTAGCCAATATCCTCCATGCATTCTATCCCCTTTGGGAATATTCCAAAAATCAATAAGAACGATGCGCTTTTGGTCTTCATGCAAGAAATTCATTCTTTCCAGGAGGTTATTACAATACAAATCTCCAAAGCTATATCCTGCAATTACCAGTTTGTGGTTTTTAATAATACAATTGGTCATATTGGCATGATAAAAGTCAAATGGAACGCAGTTTAGCTTATCCGTTTTACGTAATCCTGTAACGATAGGAGAAGAATAATATGTTTCTCCTGATTGGGTGCATGGCTGGCTTTGTCCTCGTCCTATCATCAATCCTTTAACTGTCGCATAGTCAGGATATTTATATAAGTCATGGAACAGAAAGGTATAAATGTCTTTATTAAGATCTTTATATGACTGGAAGTAATAATTTATACATCCATGCAGATGATTTATAGTAGATAAGCCATTCGGATTTTCAAACAGTCTCTTGGGGTTGAACCGTAGAAATACATTTTGAATACCATCCGGTTCAAATCCATCTTCATAATTTTCTATTGATTTCTCTATCGTGGTATCATAGTTTAATACAAAGAAGTCGCTGTTTTCAGCAAATCGTTGATAAAATTTCCAATACCATTCATTCGCCTGTTCTTTCATGATGTTGGAATCATACCCATTTACAATATCCATTATTCTGAGGATAAATTGGTCCATGACAGAACGAAGTGTATTAGGATCAAAGTCTATATTCGGTTTGGTGAAAGGAGCAAAAACCGGATATCTATTCGGATTATTACATTTTTTGTTCCATACCCAACCGTAAGCATCTAACATCTCTAATACGTGAAACAAATGTTCAAAATGAATATAGGGGGTAGGTGTTCCACTTATATATGGATTAGAGTAGTCTGGTGGATAAGTGCACATAAGTTGGTTGTAGATATCATCTACAATAGTTATTATATTATCTGGAGTAAGATAATCTGTGTAGGCCCTACGAACATCATTTGTGATTTCTGCAGTTGCAGGTTTAATCACATCTTGTGGTAAAACCAAATCAAGCGGTGTTCCTGCGCCTATTAAAAATGTTGTACGATTATTTCCCATAATGCGCTATATTTAGTCATTGAAACATTTCAGGAACTATATCTTCAATTTCAATTCCATCTATTACCTTGGCCGAGAGTTTTTTGCCAAAGTCGCGTACTTTATCACCTGCATACTTATCAAAGATATAAGTACTCTTGTGGGCGAAATCAAAGTTCTCCAATATCATTTTGTTAATTCCTTCGTCTTTACATCCATATCCTATGATTATCAGTTTTTCTGCATTTCGCAGGTTCTTTCTGAATCTTTTGAAGAGTTTCTTGAAAAGTAAAGGATTGTTGTATCTTTCTATTTTAGAGGTTGTGCCGGTCAGAAAATCGGCGTGGTAAGCAATCGGGCAACTTTCATAACCCATTTTGCTTCGTATTCCTCTTAATAAGTCACTCACGCCAATACCTTCCCTTATTTTCACATACTTGATGGGTATCATGAAATTGTTCTCAACAGTCTTGTAATAAGGCACATAGTCTAAGCTGCCATGTAATTTATAAAGCCTTATAGGAGCGTCGTATCTGGCTGTGTATCTTTCTAGCCGACAATGATAAGTAGCATTGTCTCTATTCAGTATTCCGTAAAACTCAGATCCATATTCATCAAAACCGTCGGAAATGCTGCCATTGATATATTCAGTCTTATTAAAAGATTCAAAAAGTAAATCATGATTCAGTGTATGCACATCAATGATGTTATCTTCTTTCAAGTGACTTAGGTATTTCAGAAAGCCATCGTAATGTTCCACAAAGCCTATGTGGAATGGCTGGTTTTCGTAAAAAGAATTACCATCTTTATCTCTCAGCAAAAATCTCACCATCTGATTATAGATGTCGGGGAGGCTGAATACGAAACTTCCATAGTCCGTATATTCGTCTAATAAATCTTCGCACAATGTTTCGTAGCATGAGTTATATACTTCTTCACTTTTTATAAAGTCATAAAACTCTTCATAGTCGAACTTATGTGTCTCTGTATACTTTTTTATTAGACGCTTGCAAAATACGAAATGTTTTTGATGCTGATTAAGAATACCTTCTTCTTGAAAAGCAGGTTTTTCTCCAGTTGTTAAACTGCATAGTACGCCACTTGGTGAAAAATCTACATTATATTTTTCAAAGTTCAATATATTCTCATTCAGAGTATTTCCTATCGGATACCCTTGGGGCGCAGAAAAGCCTGCACCAATTAAGATAGAGATGTGCTTTCTACCTGTCAAAGGCTTTTCTGGAATTTCAGAGTCTATATCTAAATCTATATCTCCTTTCATAATGAGTCCTTCCTTCTTTATATAAACTTATTTATTTAATAATGTGCCTGTATTTATGCATCAGCTGTTAGGTAGATGTCTGCTCCGATTACAACGGCGAGTTGTTTGGATATGGATTGGCGTGCCTTTCCTTTCCCTAGCAAACACAACAAATGGAGTACGGCTGCCTAGCTCACGTTGTCTGCCAGACTGCCCAAGGCTGTAGCCGCCTTCAGTCTGGTATCAAGCGCGTTGACGGACAGAGATACACCTGCGGCGGAGTTCGCCTTCGCGCCCTCCGAGATGCCCTTCACCTGCGTGCCTACGCTGGCCTTCAGGTTGGCACTTACGCTGTCGAAATCCTACGTCCGCCATAATATATTTTATTCCCAGAATTTATCAAACTGGATATAATTACCGAACCAAAACTTAAATGCTTCTCGGTTTATACCATCCGAAGGTGTCCAAAAATCAACAGGATATTCCCAGTCTGAATTGTGTGACTTTTTAGGAGCAAGCCCTAAGTTTACATACTCATGGAATGGACTTTTGTGTTGTGCCGTCTCCAATATTCCGCAAAAGCCCAATGTTTGTAGAAGACATTGGGTCTGAGTTTTATTTGTATCAAATAATTGAATCTTATTAATTCTTTTGACGATATCCTTTTTTAATGTTTCTTGAGATGAGGCATCTACAAGGCTCATCATAATTTCATTAAAAATATGAGCATCAGTACAGCTTGGCTCTATTGCATTATTTGCCAATTTATTAAACTCAGTCAGTAGTACAATGCAAAATTCAAGACTAAAAGCTGGAATTCCTCCAGCATTGGAAGCTATCTCTAAATAAAAATTATAATCTTCATTTTCAAATCCAGCCCCTGAATCTATATTGCAGATTTTACAAGGATCATCACGAAATCTATTAACTTCATTAGAACTGACAAAGTGATGTCTTGGGAATGTACGCGTTATTGCGAATGCTGGTAAAAAACTTCGCCATAACATATTACCAGTAGAAAGGCTTGACAAAAAAAATGAAACTATTTTATTTTTTTTGTCAATACATTTATCATACTGGATAAACAGTTCTTCAATCATTTTGTCATGAAGGCAAGTATATTGTTGATTCATAAAATGTAATTTTTAACCGTAACTATTCTTTTTAGTAGCTCTATATTCCTCAAATGTTTTCCTTTCTCCATTTGCGATACGATCAGAAAGAGACATTTTTTTAAGTTCTTTCTCTGCACTACGCATGTACAATTTGCCCTTCTCACTATTTTTATCCCTAATTCCGTTTATTTTATTTCCTCGGACATTGTTACTTCGATATCCTAACAATGATACTGAAGAATTATCTATACCAACTTGTTCTATTCCTCTCACTATCAATCTATCTGTACCTTTTTTTGTTATTTGTACAATAGTATCACCTTCACCGAACCTTGGTCGTCCATCAGTTCCCTTTGTTCCTGCATGCCTTCTTGCCACATCATTTATGTTAGCATTATCTGATGCTCTTCCAGAATAATACACCTTATCTTTAGAATTAATAAGAACATAGTTCCAATCAAGTCCATATAAATCTATAATCAAGTTCGTGTCGCTGACGTAGCCATACAGGTTGAGTATTCCGCCAGCCAGTCCAATCGAATCTTGCGAGACATACATGCCCATCTGTGGCGAGTAGTACCTGAACCTGTTGTACGCCAGCCCTGTCTCATGGTCATAATACTGCCCCTGGAACAGGAACGGCACCATTCCCTTGTTGCCCGTCTCCTCGATGACGTTCCCGTCCATGTCGAGCATCCGGCTCCAGACCTCGTTGCCGTCTGTGTCGTATGCCTCCGTCGGCGTTCCGAGCTGGTCTGTCAGTATCGAGTAGGACCTGCCTTCCCTGAGCATGGCCACCGGCACGAAGGAATCCTCGTCGAAGAGCCATACCGCCATGTCCCGGCGTTCCGTGTCCGTATTCCACCTGTCCTCCATCACGGAGTATTCCCTGTGCTGCTTCCACTGGTGCAGGGGCACGTTCCCGTTCCACATCCAGCGTGTCACGGTCGTTCCGAAACTCTTCGAGAGTCTTCTTCCCAGTGTATCGTATTCGAATGTCACTTCCTCACCGTCAGGTCGTACCACCTTTGCCAGCGATCCGTCAGCGTTCCACCTGTATTTCCAGTGCTCCTTCTTTCCGTCCAGCCATCTTCCCGTACCGATGTATCGTTCTGTCAGATTCCCGTCCTTGTCATACTCGCAGTGCCACTTTCCGTCCTGTTCCATGGCTCCTCCCTTCAGGAAGCGCCTTATTGTGCAGTCGGGGTCGGGATACAGGTTTCCCAGGCTGTCGCTCTTTCTCCACTGTTCCATTCCGTCTCCGTACTCGGCATACTCCAGCTGTCCGTTCGGGGTGTACCCGTACCGGGTCGTTCCCCTTCTGCTGTCTTCGGTTGCGAGCAGCCGGTCTGCCTTACCCCAGCGGTAGCGGCGCGTATGGCGTGTCTGCGCATCCTTTCTCGTGCGTGTATCCACGAGACGGCCAATATTGTCGTAAGCGAAACTTCGCATTACGCCTCCGGGCAGCATACGTTCTGTTTCAAAGCCCAGTGTGTCGTAGCTGTGCTGTGACTTCCACGGCATTTCACCGTTCCCGCAGCCGTCTCCGGCTCTGAACTCCGTCAGTTCTCCGAATTCATTGCGTATGTATTCCAGATTCGCCCCGAGCGTGCTCTGCAGGGACAGTATCTGTCCGGTCTTGTCGTAGGTACGTGTGATGGTTTCACCGTCTGCCGTTTCCGTTACGGGCAGTCCCAGTGCGTTGTGTGCGAACTCCACTCGGCTTTCACCTCGTGTAGCTTCCACGAGCCTTCCCGATATTCCATATTGGTAGGTCTGGTCAGGCTCATCCGTTGTCACATACGATACCCTTGTTACCCTCGATGCGTTGTCATATTCGTATTCCCGCACGATTCCGCTCGGCAGCTTTTCGCTGGTTACACGTCCGGCTATGTCACGTTGGTATATCCTTGTTCCCCGGTCAAACCCTGTTTCCCGGATTACGTTGCCCACGTCGTCAAGGTCGAACTCATAGTATTGCATCCGCTCGTTTATCACGTGGCGCAGCCGTTCTTCCCTGTCATAATGGAAACCTACTACGCCGCGGCTGTCCTTGCGGTGTGTCAGCTTCCACATACCCGAGTAGGTGTATTCCACCTTCTGCAGGTCGTCCCGGTATTCCAGCAGGTTGTCTATGCCGTCATATCTCAGGTGTATGTGGTTGCCGTCGAAGTCTTCCACTTCCGTCACGCGCCCTATGGCATCATAGTGTCTTGTCTGTACGGCACCTTTCGGATTTGTCACCTGCGTGCAGCGTCCCAGTCGGTCATAGCGGTAGCTTGAGGTATTGCCCCGGCTGTCTGATGCTTCCGTCAGATTACCGTCTTTGTCGTAGCTCAGTACGGTTTTTACACCATACGGGTCAGTGATACTTTCGGCCAGTCCTTCGCTGTACTCTATCCGTGTTTCCGCCCCTTCGGGATTGGTCCTTTTGGTCACGTTTCCCTTTGTGTCATAGTCGAACTTCCATGTTCCTCCGTCAGGCGTGATTACGCTCAGCGGCCTGTTGCGCAATGCGCCCTTGCGGAAGAATACAGCCGATATGCTGCCGCCTCCCGGATCGGAACTGTCGGTACAGTTTCCCCAGCGGTCGTATTTGTACAGGCTGCTGTTGCCTGCGGGATCTGTTTCCTGTAGGAGCTTGCAGTCCGAGTCGTATTTCCATCGGTGTTCGCCTCCGTTGGCATCCACCTTCCGATATACTAGTCCGTCCTTGTGGTAATATTTAGTAAGCTTGTTATGGCTGTCAAGCACTTTGGTCATGCCATCGAGGAATTGCAGCTTGTGGTCGTATATGCCTCCGTCTCCCCATGTATGTATGCATCGGGATCCGATTTCGCTGCCGTCATATTCGAAGAACCAGTTCAGTCCGTTTCTCCATGTTTCCTTTACAATCAGCCTTCCTTGGTATTCGTACCGCATGGCATCGCCCATAGCGTTGTGCTGGCATGTCATGTTTCCCTCCGCATCATATTCGTAGGATGCGAGTATTGTTTCTTCTCCCTTGTTTTCGGGGTGTGGCCCTTTTATTTCCAGAATGTGTCCGTTACGCTCATCGCATTCCACGGTAAGCTTTCTTCCCGCGCTGTCGGTAATCTCATTCAGGTATCCCTTGCTGTTGTACCCGAACCGTATGGCGAATCCGTTCGCATCCGATACGCTCTCTAGCAGATGTACGGAGTCGTATTCCTTCTGTGTGAATCGGTAGTACAGGTCTTCGTCCATATCCCAGATGCAGTAGCCGTCCTTTTCTTTTCTGGCTTCTTTGCGTTCTGCGCGGATGAACGAGGGCTTCTTCTCAGTCGGTAGCGGGAAGGCTACAGGTATTCCGTCGGACATTCGTAAGGTGAGGATACCGTCTTCCACTACGATACCCATGTCGTATGCATGATGCCATCCGTTTCCCAATGGCCCTTGGTAGTCGCTCTGGCTGTACCAGGTACGTTCCCAGGAGAGAGGGATTGGACCGTCTATCCAGAAATCTTCCTCGTCTGTGAAGAATGTACCGCTTGCCACGTCCACCGGGTGTCCGGTTACGGTACAGATGGTCTTGTGCAGCATGTTCTGCAGTTTTCCGCTCTTTATCTTGTCATTTACGGCTCCATGCAGTTTGTCTGCCAGCTTCTTGGTCTTTTTCTTATACAGTCTTCCGAAAGCCCCCATACACTTGCGTGAGAGGGCAGCCATCGGGTTAAGCGGCACGGGCACGGGGCTGGTCAGAATCTGTCTGGCCGGAGGGATCGGGTTGATTACCCCTGTCGGCAGGAACAGTCCCGGAACCTTGTGTACGCTCGACATGCCCAGGTCGTTGCAGTCCAGATGCATGTGTGCTCCTCCTCCCGACAGTGGAAGCCCGTCGGCAAGCACGGTCAGGCTTCCCATGAAGGCATGTCCGTTGTTTTTGGGTATGGGTATTGAGTTTGCCGCAAATCCGGCTCCCATCGGTACATGCGGTATGCTGCGTGTGGGGGTGGAAGCCACGGCACGTGGAATGAATCCGCCGATTTTTACGGTGGCACCCATCATGCCCACAGCCATGGTCAGTGCCGTGTGGCCTATCTCTGCGAGTTTGGCCGAGTCTGCATCCCCGCTTTCTTCCGCTGTGGGCGGAGGGGGGATGTACGATGCCACTGCCGCCGTCATGAAGTCCTGCGGACAGAGCAGTGTCCCTACATACGGGTGAGGCATCGGCACGCTTGTGGCCGGCGGTATGTTCACTAGGTGGATATCCACTCCGATTACAGGGTCAAGTTGTTTGGAGATGGGCAGGCACGCCTGTCCTTTCATCTCCAGTGCCCCGAGCACGGGGAGTACGGCTGCCTCGCTTACGTTGTCTGCCAGACTGCCCAAGGCTGTAGCCGCCTTCAGTCCGGTGTCAAGCGCATTGACGGACGGGGATACGCCCGCCTCCGCATTGGCGGAAGCTCCCGAAACCACACCCGACATCTGTGCCCCTACGGTGGCTTCAAGCTGTGCGCTTACCTGGTCGAAATACCCTGTTCCTGATGACATAGTTTATAGTTGTTTTTAGAGTGGGTTCAAGCTTTGAAAAACAGATAGGCCGACAATAGTATGGCCAGCACTACGATGACTCCGAGCCAGAAACGGAATCCGTTTGGCCCCAGTAGGTCAAGCCAGAAGTTTCCTCCCCAGCTTCCGGGGCGGGCATAGGTCCATTTCCAGTCCAGTATCAGTCCTGTCAGCCATACCAGCAGAATCAGGATGACTACAAGGTAGCCCGATTTCGGGTTTTCCTTGATGTACTCTGGGCCTTCACTGAACATTTGCTGAAGGGTCGTCCATATTTTGTTGATCCATTCCATGATATTTTCCTAGATTTTGTTTGTATTCATACAGAAAGTCCTCCCAGTCTTTGCCGATAACACGGCTCAGCACCGAGTTGATTTCCTCATTGCTGACTGACGGCTGGCGTTTCCGGCTTTCCAGCAGCTTGAGCAGCAGCAGAGGGTAAGACGAATGCTTTATCAGGTCTGACGAAAGTTTGTCTGCCAGATGGAATCCCTCAATGTAGCACTCCGTTGCCCTTTCCGTATCGTATGCTTTCTCCCAGCACCATCCGCACATCCTCAGCGTTTCGGCTTGCATGAGGTAATCCTTGCAGTTTGCGTAGGCGTCTGCTCCCATTCGGTAGGTTTCTGCGGCATCGTTCCAGTCGGATTTTCGCACCTGTATGGATGCTTTCCCTACAAGCGAGCTGCCGAGAAGACGCCCCGAAAGAGACGGGTCTAGTTTTCCTTCTCCCATCCTTGCCGCTTCTACCGCTTTGTTGGCAAAATACAGAGCCATATCCAGATCCTTATGATTGATGCGGTCTGTATATAGGATGGTATATACTGTTACGAACTGGCTTAGCCAGTTTATGTTTTTTTTTACATTGGCAAGTGCCATATCAAGGCATTTGCGTGCGTATAGGTCTGTTTGGGCAGCGTCTCCTTTCTTTACGCTGCTCATGAGTCTGGTCAGTGCCAGTCTGAATTCTGAGGCGGCAGGGTCGCTCCGGTCTTCGTTGGCTGCCTGTTCTGCCAGTTTTTCGGTTGCCCCGTCCATATCTATCGGGGGATAGATGGAAGCCGTATCCTTCGGATAGGTCGCCATGAGTTTTCCGAATTGTTCCTGACCGATGATATCTCCGGTTCCCCATACCATCTGTTTGTCAAATGGTTGGGAGAGTGCCTGATTGAGCCATTGCCGGCATCCTTCATAGTCCACAGTGCCTTCCAGATCGAAAATGAAGCTGCATTTCATGTCGGTACCGTTGACAAGTTCACGGGTCAGCTGGTTGAGATTTTCCACTACTGTCTGGGCTGCATTTCCGCTATTTATGGAGCTGTCGTCTGCCTGCCATTCCACTTTTTCAAAAATGATGTCTTCAGGCTTCTTGGAGTTGTTCCAGTACTCAATTTGTTTGCTGATATATTGCAGTACATCTTTGCTAAACTCCATTGCGGATGTAAATGGGAGAGCGATGACGAAGACCATATCTTCTTCTTCGCTGTCGATGGCCAGCATGTAGTCATAGAAGGCCTTGAGCATGGTCTCGTCACCCGGATTGATGACAATGCGTATCATCTTTACCGGTTGTGCCACGGCATTCTCCCAAAGGTGGAGCATATTGTCCGCTATTTGTTGTATGGCATTGCTCATAGGTCAGTTCAGTTTTACGATTGTACCTGCTATGGCGGTTGTTCCGCTGGAGTCCACGGTTGCCTGCGTGGTACCCGAAAGGGTTGCCGTTTTGCTTCCCGTAGCGGTCACGTCACTTCCTTTTATGTTATATGCCTCTTCGGCACTGCTGTTTATTGTTTTTGCAGTCTGCGTGATTTCGTTGACGGCCGTTTCCGTAATCTGGGCCTCTGCGGAGGATTTGATGTTTCCTTCGCTGTCCAGTTCAATGCTGGTATTGCCTACGCACAACATGATGGATTTGGATGCGGAAATCTTGATGTTTCCTTTTCCGTCGGCGGCATAGCTGTTGCCGGCCTGATCCGTCATGGTGATGCTGCCTTCGTCATCATCTATGGTGAGGGTACATCCGCTCCGGGTGGTCAGGCTCTTTTTCTTGTTGCCGCTGTCACCGCCTGTACCTGTCTTCCCGTTGAACAGGCTGCCCATTACGAATGGACGTTTCGGGTCGTCATACCGGAATCCAACCAGTACGATGTCGTCCTTTTCAGGGATGAAGACAAAACCTCTGTTGGTTGATACTTTATTGCTTATTCCGGCATCAGGAGTCATGACACGTATCCATGAGGTTGTCATGCCATCGCCCTGCCAGTTCATCTTTACCTGTACGCGTCCCTGTTTCTTGGGGTCATCGTTGCTTACCACTACCGCCTGCTGCGTCTGTGCCACGGGTAGAGGTACTTCCGGGGCAGGAAGACTTGTTGTCTGCGAATAGAGTGCGGTAAAGTTGTTGTTGTAACTTTCTCCGGTTCCGGCTATATGGGTAATTTCTGTGATGAAATATTCACCTAAAGTCTTTTCAATAAAATCAAATTGGAAGTTTTGGATTGCGGTTTTTATTTCCACTACGCTGCCGAGTGTTATCCGGTTGCAGTCCGTTTCACAGGATATGTAATGTGAAGGCGAAGCATCGCTCTGCTGTTTCTTTTGGAAATGGTTTTCTGCCTGGCTGTCGTTGGCAACCCTGATTTCCGTATGTTGGAATGCTTTCGATTTGAAGAGTTTGACAGATGCGTCAAAAGCTGTTTGTCCCAGCATGTTCATGCCGGTAGGAACATTGGAAGCGGCACCTTTGCTGAATTTGCCGTTGGCGGAGTCGTATGAGTTTCCTTCTACCGGGCGGGCAAGCGTCTGGATTCCTATGTTCAGGTCGGATATTTCGCGTCCGTAGCTCAGCAGTATGGCTGATGGCAGTTTGTCTGGCTTGCCGAATACAAGCTGTTTCCCGTCATAGTACAGCCATTCGTGATATTGTCTGGCCAGCCTGCGGATAAAGTCGAAGTCACTTTCCATATACTGGCATTCGTATTCGATGTCAGCTGTATATTCCGGCTTGATGGCGCAAGGCACACCGGCCCTGTCGCATATTTCCTTTACTATGCTGAATAGTGTGGTATTGGTCCACGAAGCACAGTTTAGTTCTGTTTCAAGGAGGAAGGTCAATGAATACCCCTGGATAAGCAGATAGCCGTGATTGCCTTTCGAGCGGTGCAGTCCCACATGTGTCACTATCCCTTTAAAACTGTTGCCGCCCAAAAGGATTTCCGCTTGCTTGCCTATCCAGTTCATGCTGTTGTCAAGCGTATGAGTCTTGTAGAATTCACCGGACTCTATATCCATGTGAACTTCAAAATAATGATGGTCATTGATGCACTGTTTCAACACAACCTGAAGAAAGGAAGGAAGAGGAACATCATCAATATTGACGGTTGTCATCTTCTGCTCAAGCATAACGGCAATGATTTTTTAAGGTGAATAAATAAAATTGCCGCTTGACGGATTGAGCCCTTCAAGCGGCAATATCTTACATTCCGCTTAGGGGCGTTGCCCCGGAGCGTTTAGTTTTTCGGCCATCTGTTGTCAAGCGCAGCGTTGCCCA
>ONZU01000888.1_pt1 | contig 21409 bp, 6 predicted proteins | sample 1671161 | NCBI WGS metagenome assembly ONZU01 (sample SAMN06348128, study PRJEB24527) | human gut metagenome | biome: human gut; feature: ankylosing spondylitis patient; material: feces | host: Homo sapiens | place: China | collected 2015-10
AAAGTAGTATTTCAGATTTGCACCGATATACTTTCTGCCCTTAATATCGTATCGGTTTGCTTTAGAAATCAAAAACGCATCTGCCAAATAGTCAATATGATTGGAAATCGTTTTATTTGTATAACTCATCTGACGCTCACTGGCAAAGGTATTGGCAATCTTTGAAGGGTTGGTCGGTGCACCAATTGCAGATGCAAGCACATCAACCAGAATGCCAATTTCATCCACATTTTGGATCTTGTTTCTTTCAATTACGTCCTTCAGATAAACATTTGCAAAAATGTTTTTCAGGTAATCTGCCTTCTGTCGTTCACTCTGTAAACCTACGACCTGCGGCAATCCTCCATAGATCATGTAGTCATCCCAGGCATCGTCGTAATCACCTTCATAGACAGAATAAAACTCTGCAAAAGAGAGGGGATAGATTCTGATCTCATCACCTCTGCCACGGAACTCAGTCACAATGTCGCTGGACAGAAACTTAGAATTGCTTCCGGTGACATACACATCAATGTTGCTCATCATATTATTGAATGGCATCGAGATCTCATCCAAAGTCTTCCCCCATACGTCCGCATCCTGCAACACAAGGCCCTCCGATAAAATCACATTTCCTTCATTCTGAAGAATCACTTGCAAGCCAAATAAATCCCTATAAAACTCTATGGATTTTTCTATATCATCTACCACAATCAGTACATTCTTTAGTTACTGCATGGCTATAATGCAAAATATAATGTAAATTTAAAGGAGAAAATACACATGAAAAAAATTAAGGAAATAGCTTCAGGATTATTAATACTTCCTTTCAGGTATAGATGACTACACTGTTAAATTCATTTAAATTTCTCTACAAAAGCTCACTGCTGGTTCAAAAAATACCAACAGTGAGCTTTTATTTCTTACCCCCTATTTCCTTTTCCTGCGAATAATCACTACTGTAATTATTGCTATGCAAGCTACCATGACCAAAACTATCGGAAGAAGATTTCCTTCATCACCAGTTTGCACTGCCTGACCTTTTTGATCTGTATTTTGACCTGCATTATTTTGATTTCCTCCTACATCTACTGTAGTTTTCTGTACCAATGCGCGACGTGCATTTTCTAATTCTTCTGTTGCTGCTTTTACTTCTTTTGCACTACCTGACTTCAGAAGTTTTTTCGCTTTTTTCAATGCATCTTCTAATCTCTGATAAGAGTCTTCTGTATACAACTCCTTATCCACTTTTTCAGCCGCCTGAATCTTATCCTTTAATGCTTCTACATTAACCAGTTTTTTCATTGCCTCTTGAATCTTATCAATATATTTATCATCAGCGCTCTTTTCTGCCTCTGCGACAATATCCATCAATTCCTTATAAGAGTCTTCTGTATAAGATTCAGCCTTCAATGCCTTCGCTGCCTGAATCATCTGCTCCAAAGCTGCTTTATCACTTGTAGTCAATCCATTATATTTTTCTTCGATTAGTTTCAGCGCCTGTGCAACCTGTTCTTTTGTACCTGCATCAAGAAGTTGTTTTCCTGCTTCTACAGCTGCAACATAAGACTGATAACTTTCTTTCGTATATAAAGTACCGTCTACGCTTTCTGACTGTTTAATCGCTGCCTTCAGAGTACTGATATCAACTAGATTTAACATGCTATTCTGGAAAGCAGTTCTCTTAGCAATAAATTCTTTTGGATTTACACGTTCTGTTCCGGCTATTTCTGCCTCTTTATCCGTAGCCACCAACGTATCAATTTCTGATTTAATCGCTGTCAACGCCTGATAACTAGCTTTTGTATACGGATCTGCTTCAACCAAATCATATTTTTTCGTTTCCAGCTCTGCAAGTTCTCTGTTTCTTGTAGAATAGACAAGATTATTCTGCGCTTCTGTCACATTTTTCATCAGCTCATCTGCATCTGTCTGCGACAAATTATCCGGAGTTTTCATTGCCTTTTCCAACTTGCCAATTACATTTGCATATGCAGAATAAGTAACTTTTGTATAAATTGTTTCCTCATTACTGATTTTTTCAGCCAACATTTTTTTCATATTTGCGACGGTTTCTTCATTCGCTTTTGTCTTTGCATTTGTACGTGCTGACTCTAATGCTTTAATCGCTGAATCCACCATTGCCTGACTTGCATTTTCATTATCATAGATTTCCTGTGCAGTTTCTTTTGCCTGTGTGTAAGCTGTTTTGCTATCAGCTGTCCATGTGTCATCCTCTGCTTTTGCAAGTTCTGCTTTTAATGTTTCTTTGTTTACTTCTCCGCCACGTTCTGATGAAGTTTCAATCTCAGCAATTTCCGGAATTACATCTTTCCAAGTAACAGTCAGTGTTTCCAGCATTTTTCCTTCCGGAATAACAAACTCATTGATTACTTGATTCAGTTTTCCAAGGTTTACTTTTTCACTAGCTTTTGTAACATTACTTTTATCTAAATAAGTTGCTGTAACATCTGCTTTAGAAATATCGCCGATCTGTATCAGACGAACAGATGCGATTGATGTTGGATCTAACACTCTCCAGGTAAATGAGCTGTTCTTTTTAGAAGACTTATAAGTTGTACCATAGCTTCCATCCCGCATATTAGACGGAAGCTTTCCTGCTTCTTCAATTGCTTCTGACACAATCTGTCTACTCTGCTCAGGAGAAATATATTCTCCTCCATTGATCTGCAGTTCATTAATTGCAACCCATCTATGATTATATGTTTCATTCGGCATGATGCGGATATATCTTCCATCTACATCCAGACCTGTTGCTTCTTTATACATATATCCCGGATTTTTATCATCATGGGTCAGAGTAATGCCTTGCATGTCTTTCGCTACTGTATTATCATGCACATTTTGAGTTGGTTTTCCAACCGTCATAACCTCTGTCCAGTTTTCACCATCTGTTGACACTTCAAATTTTGCATTTCTCAAATAATTCAACTGTGTTTCTACAATATAGTAACGCAGAGAGTTAAAGTGAATAACTTGTCCCAGATCAAATGTGATATGTTTGCCAGCTTCCTGTTTTCCATTGATCATACCCAATGTACTTAATTTTCCATCAAATACATTTCCAACAGTTCCTGCCACACGCATATCATTTGCATCCTGTGCTTTTTCAAAGTCTGTATCTACTTTTTTAGCTCCGACAAACTTATAAGTCACTTTAAAATCATTCAAAGTAATCTGGCTTGCTTCTTCGCCATTATTTTTAATGCGTATATACGCTGCATCTACATTTTTTGCATCCGCTGCGTAAGGCTTCCATGTGATTTCATTCATAGACGTCTCCAGAACTACATTTTCCGAAAGTGCCGGAATTGTAATATTCTGTATTGCTTTGATATCGCCAAGTTTCACTCCGATATACTCGTCTTTGTTCAATGTAACTGTTCCGTTACTTAATGAAACACTGCCTTCCTCCAGACTTGCAGTGATATTTGTATCAACGTTCGTATAAAGCCCTGCTCTCGCACCACTTGCATCTTCATTTGCCGGAGAAAGAATCTCTATTTCACCAATTCTTACCCAGCCTCCTGTTACTGTATTATTATGAATACGCACCGCTTTTACATTAGCAACATTTCCGAATGAAATGGTCTGATCACCTTTATCCGACAATGTACCCGCTTTTGTCCATGTACTCGTTCCCTCAATCTGATACTCTACATCTGCATTGCTGAACTTATCACTCTTTGCTGAAACTCCCTGCACCAAACGGAAGGAACCAATTGTTTTTGGCTCCGGGAAAGTAACTGTCAATGTTGCTCCTGCTGGAATTGTATCTCTTCCGGGGTTTTCGTATGGTCCTTTTGCCAGCCATACTTCACTGCTGTTATCTCCATCAAAATATTTATCTTCCGATGCGTTATTTTGTATAGATATCTGCTCATATGTAACAGTTCCTGTATATCTTTTCTGTGTATTTGGATTGATTCCGGTGTCAATATAATCAGTTACATATTTTGCCATCGCTTTAATAAACGGAACAATATGCTGTACTCCGACTTCTGCTTTTTCATAATGATCCAGATACCAGAGTTCATGTGTCTTTGACTGCTCGAATGCAGCTTTTGCTTCTGCATTATAACGAAGTGCAGTATCTGCATCCTCATTGACAATTGCCTTAATAGCATTCAAATATCCAATTGCTGAAACAGTTGTATCATCCCAGCAATCCAGCCAATATACAATCTGATCTCTAACCTTTATGTCTACAGCCTGTTCTCTATAAACAGCAGCTGCATTCTGTAAAATCTGGAATTCCGCAATCAATGCATCCGCTTCTTCTACAGTAACTGTACCTGTCTTTAATTTATCACGAAAATCCGTCAGTTTCGGAGCTAAATCTACGGATTCCTGCAATGCTGTTACTCGAGAATCCATGTTCTGATTCATCATATGTTTAGACAATTCATACAACGCTGTAGAGGCTTCCGTTTTCGCTGCTGAATTGTGGTCTACATATTTGAAAGAATCCTGCCATGCCTTGTTTGCTATATCTGCATTTTCCCAAATATTCCATGAATAACATGCATTTCCGAAAATTGCCACTTTACTTGGCTCTGACTGCTGCATCGGATTAAGTACGATACCTTGAATCTTTGCCGGATCAACTCCTGGATGTAGGAATGTTGTATATCCGCCCATGATCAGATGGCTTTTAGAATTATCTGTACAAGGCCAGTTAATCCACATATAAGGACCGCGTCCCGCATTATTCGTAAATGTATTGGTAAAGTTCTGGTTTACTTCGCCCCATACTCTACCGCCTGTCATAACAACCTGTACATTTTCCGGGAAATTTTTGTAATATGCCTGTCCGTTGTACATATATTCCTGTGGACAAAACGGCAACGTCTGTTTCAAATCCGGATATGTTTTTTTCATTTCTGCCAGCCACGCTGTCATATCCGTTAAAAACTTATTATAATTATTTCCACCTACGTTTCCCGCATCGTCTGCCAGAATTGCAACCTGTCTGACACCGGCATCAATCACCTGAGCAAGTTTATCTTGTACTGCTTTTAAATCAGCTTGATAATTGCCGTCAAATCTAACCGGATTATACATAAACGTATGAAGTGCATACACAAAACGGCATTTAGATGCATTCCCAGCTTCTGCCAAAGGTCTGATTAATGTATTCAGTTCCTCTTCTGTATATAATTCTCTCCATTTTGCATTATGCTTTGGATCATTTTTCGGTGCATAGAAATAGGAATTCAGTTTATAATAACCGCCCCATTTCATAAGATTGATTCTATCTTCTGTAGACCATGGATTTCCATAATACCCTTCAATAAATCCACGACTTGCAACATCTGCCCAGTCCTCAATGTGAAAATTCCGGATGGTATTACTATCCATCTGCTTCAAAATATGATACAACGTCGTCAATCCATAATAACTTGCATCTGTGTCTGCACCTACTACAGTAATCACATCATCATTACTATCCAATACATAGGCGTCCAGCTTTTCATACAAATCCGCTGACTGCATATTCACATGTTCATTTGCATAAGTATCTGCAACTTCTCCCGAACCATCAATTCCAACAAGAATATTCGTCTTGCCCTCTTCAATTGACTCGGATGTGGTCACTGTTACCCCGTCTTTCAACGCAAGTGCTTCTGCTAATCGATCTTTCGTTGCCTGATCGATTCCTGATTCATATACTACATTGACCTCGTTTTTGATAACATAGTCACCTTCCGTATATTGAATCACCTGTGGATTCGGATAAATTTCATACTCTGCAGCTGCAGCTTCGCTCCGGACTGGCGATATTGTCAGTCCGGAAACAGTCATTACTAATGCCATGACTCCTGCAGCGAATTTCTGAAAGCCTTTTTTGTTCTTTCTATCAATTCGTAATTTTTTCAAAATTTCCTCCTTAAAAGGATTGTCACATAATACTCTTCAAATTGATTATTTAACATCTTTCCTTTTCTTTCCAATCATTATAGCTCCTACTATTCCTACTATACCAGCTGCTGCTAATGCAACTACGCAAATTCCTACTGATGCAGTATCCCCTGTTTGTACTGCATTATTTGAATTGTTTGTATTGCCTGTATTTCCTGTGGAGCCACCATTTCCGTCCTGCTTACCTGAACCATGGTTGCCTGAATCCGGCTTACCTGAATCCTGGTTGCCTGAACCTGGCTTTTCTGGATCCGGCTTTTCTGGATCTGGCTTTTCTGGACTCGGCTTTTCTGGATCCGGCTTTTCTGGATCTGGTTTTTCTGGATCTGGCTTTTCTGGACCCGGCTTTTCTGGATCTGGTTTCTTAGCTTCTGTCACTGTGATTGCAAACTCTGTTTCAAAACCACCATAGGTCACTGTTACTTTTGTATTTCCTTTAGACAACGCTGTCTTTGTATCTGGATTAAATGCAAAGTCTTTTGCAGTCTCTTCTGAATATACAACATCCGCCGTTGTACCATTGTCATATGATGTAGTAAGTACAAGACCTGTAGGATCTAAGGTTTCTCCTTCTTTATATGTTGTTTTTGTCGGGAAGCTCTTTATGGAAATATTATTCATTTCCGGTTTTTTCAACTCAATTGTAAATGATACCTCTTGACTTCCTGTATATCCATACTGTCCAATACCTGTTACGATTGCAGTTGCAGTTCCTGGTGCCTCATTATTATTATAAGTAAGTTTGTAGTCTATGCCATATCTGAGCACCTTATCTCCCAAGGTAACTTCAATGTCTTCTTTTGACAATGTTACCGGATGATCTTTATCTACAACAGAAACCAGTTTTTTCTCATTTGTAAGAGAAACAGTTGCATCTGAAATGTCTGTCTTTGAATCTGCTTTACGCAAGCGAATCTCTGCAGCACTTGCAAATTTATTCTGCTGTGATCCTTCACCATAAGTTTCAACGCCGGTAAGTCGAACATATTTTGCTTCTGTCGGTTCATTAAACATTGCGATATACCAGTCATCTGTATTATCCCAATTTCCAACAGAAACTTCTGTCCAATTTTGATCGTCCTTACTTACCTCTACTCGATACTTACTGATACGTCCATTTGAAGCACCACCACGTCCTTTGTAGCGTAATGCATCTAGGCTAGTAATTTCATTTAACTCAAATTTAATCCAGAATGTATCACGACTCGCTTGCGGATTCCATGATGTATGCCAGATAGTACCTTCATTGCCATCTAAAACATATCTTGCCGGACCTTCATTGCCTTGTCCACTCTGTTCACTTCCAGCTGTCACCGACATTTTTTGGGTATCATAATCCCGTCCTGCATAAACTGGATCTGTATTTCCAACACCTTTTCCGTCTAAGTTGATGACAAATTCATTTCTGGTTGTATGATCTTCTGATTCAATGATTAGCTTCGCTTTATTTTCATACGGCGGTACATAAGTTACCGCTGCATTATCAGCTGCCACATAGTCTATTGTATCAATAACAATAGCTTCTGTATCAAAACTTCCTGCAGCAAGTTCTTCCTCACTTAACTCAAGACCATTTACCGTTAATTTAGAAAGATTTGCAGTAGAATTGGTCGTATATGAACCATTCCACTCAATAATCTCTACTTCTGTAATACCAGTACATGTTTCTGTTTTTCCTGCCTCTTGAGGAGTTGTATTTGTTACTTGCAGTTTTACAAAAGTTGCTACAGTTGGATCAAATGTATATGTATATGCTTTTACACGTTCTGGACTTTCATTTTCCGCAATTGTTTCTTCCACTGAAAGTTCTTTCCAACTTCCTTCATCTCCTGTTTCAGATACAAAGAGTTTTGTTCTTCCTTCCCGAGGGAATGTCATTGCACCATTATCTTTGGAATAATATACAACAATTTTTCCTACACGTTGCTGAGTAGCATAGCGGAATGTGATTTCAGAAGTTGGATCTGTATTTCTAGTTGCCCAGTTTGACCAACAAGTTGGATTTGCGCCTCCACTGTTGTTGTCTCCAATTTCTTTCTTTCCATCCTTAATTGCATCCAGTGTATCTGACTGTTGTCCTTCCGGTACATCCTGACTTAAGTATGCTGCGCTACTTACACTGGAGCCTAGCTCTATCTTCTGTTTTTCTACACGAATGGTCGCTGTAACCTCTACATTCTGTCCTAGAACATCTGCTGTTCCTTTCACTGTCACAATTCCTTCTGCATCGTAACTTCCATTCGGTTCTCCCCAAGCAACTGGGAAGGACGCATTCATTACTTCACCATCTTGAAGTACCGCCGGTCTAGATTCCGGAAGTGTCGGTTTCGTTCCAAGCGGAACAGTTGTTGAATAGTTCAGCAGGGAAACTACCTGGTCAATCATATTGACGATTACTGTAAGAGTATCTCCTGCCTCTGTTGTACCTGCTACAGAAAATGTACCACTCTGTGCAATCTGTTCTTCTGTAATTGCATCCCATGTTACAGGAATCTCTTTTTCACTTCCATCTGTATACACTGCTTTAACAGTACTCGGAAGCTGTGGCATATTACCGGTTTTTACATAGTAGTTTTTAGACATTTCGTAATAACTGATAGCCTTTTCTCCTGTTGTATCCTGTTCTACCGAAGTCGTTGTTACTGTCACTGAAGAAGTTTCCAGACCTTTTGCACTGGCTGTTACTGTGAAACTTCCCGCTTTTTTTGTAGACTGTACAATTGCCAGTACTTTTCCTGCAAATGCATTTCTGCTATTTGCCTGATAGGAGGTATGATCGTCTTGTCTTCCGTTATCAATACCCACCAGTTTACCTTCGCCTTCTACTTTAAAGCTTACTTTATCTTCCGCATTCGGAATAATATTTCCATCTTTATCTGTTACATCTACAGTTACATAAGTTAAGTCCGCTCCATCTGCTGCAATTGTATCGCGGTCAACTGTAGCTTTTAAATTCTTCTTCTCACCGGTGGTTGTTACAGATGTTCGACCATTCAGTTTTTCCTCTGAAATTTTCTGTCCATCCTGTCCGTAAGCTACTGCTGAAATTGTACCTGCTTTATACGGAACCTGCCATGTCAGATATAAATTCTTATGTTCTGTACCAGACTTATCCGTGCCTTCATAATACTGATATGTATACCCTTGTGTATTTGACTGTTTCTGTGTAAATTCCTTTGTCCCAAGGCTCTTCTTATCACCCGTTTTTGCATCTGTAAAGAATAATTCTACTTTTTTCGCATCTGTATAAACGACAACCGGAACCTTTCCACTGCTATCTTTCTTCACTGCATCTTCATTCCATGCCGGTAAAATATGAAGGGTATTTACTTCGTCATTCCACTGGCTCTGATAGAAGTAGTAACTATCTTTTGGAAATCCTGCAGTGTCAATAATTCCAAAATATGAATTCTTTGGAGACGGCCATGTTCCTTGTGCTCCTTTTCCAGTTCCGTTCCATGGTGTCGGCTCTCCAATATAATCAAAACCGGTCCACACATATTCGCCTGCCACAAAATCTCTCTTAATAACCTCGTACCAGGCACTGCTGGCAACTGCCCCCCAGTTAACTGCTGAATTATCATAGGATGTTAACTTCTGACCCGTCTTACTTCCATCTATTCTGTCATATACACCTCGACTATTGACTGCTGAAGCAGTTTCAGAACCATACAACTTCCAATTTGGGTTACTATTATGAAGCGTATCATAATCATTTCCAGAACAATAATTCAAACCAACCGTACCATTTGCAGTTGTCATAGCATCCATCATGTTTTTCGGTATTCCAATCTTATTACCTTTTAACACGTTGTCGCCACGTGTTGCCGGTCTTGTGGTATCCAACGCAGTTGTCCAATCAATCAAATTCGCCTGAACATTTGCATACGCCTGTGTCAATACACCGGTTGCACCTTCCTGAACTTCATTTCCGAGGGACCACATAATAACTGACGGAGCATTCCAACCACGTTTTACTGTTGCTGTTAAGTCATATTTTGCCCAAGTCATTCCATTTTCTTTTCCAAGAATCTGATTGCTTTCATCTATTGTCTGATTGAAAAATCTGGCATAATCATTGTTATTTCCATTCTTAGCATTTTGCCAGCCATCAAACATCTCTTCTACAACAAGGATACCTTTTTCATTACAAATATTTATCAGTTCTTCTGCTGCCGGGTTATGTGTAACACGAATTGAGTTACATCCCATTTCCTTTAAGATTTCCACCTGACGCTCAATTGCACGTTTCCATGCCTCTGCTCCAAGCGCTCCCTGATCGTGGTGCATACACACACCTTTCAGTTTCATATTTGTTCCGTTTAATGAAAATCCACTATTTTCATCAAATTTAAAATAACGGAATCCATATTCTGTATCGTAAGTATCTACAACCTCTTCACCAATCTTTACTTCTGTACGCACTGTATAAAGCGCCGGATTTGTAGTACTCCATAATTCTGGATTCTGTGCATTTACTGTTGCATCAATCGCTGCGGTTTCACCTGCCGCAATCGCTTTTGTTTCTGTTGTCACAGTTCCGATATTAGCGCTTGGCTCCCCACCTTTTTTGAAAATGGTATGAGTCAATGTCACATTCTGTTCTCTGTCTGAATCGTTGGCTACAGTTGTCTTAATATTAGTAGTCACCGCTCCGTCTTTTTCTGTTTCCAAATTTGGAGTTTCTACCTTTGTCCCATATAAGTCAACATGTACAGGATTTACAATATTCAAATCTACACTTCTATAAATACCACTTCCTGAATACCAACGGCTGGATGGTGTCTGATGATTTACCTTTACCGTAATTACATTCTCACCATCAAATTTCACCAAATCAGTGATATCAAATGAGAATGGAGTATATCCATACGGATGGCTTCCCACCTGTGTTCCATTGACCCAAACTGTAGCATCCATATATACGCCACCAAAATCAATTCGCACACGTTTATTCTCCGCTGTTTTTCCAAGCGTGAAACTCTTTCTGTACCAGCCAATTCCACCCGGAAGATATCCGCTTTCTGCTTCCATCTTCGTTGAATACTCTTGTTCAATACTGTAGTCATGAGGCAGATTTACATGTTCCCATTTAGAATCATCAAATGCCGGTTCTTCCGCACCTGATCCATCTCCCAAATAGAACTTCCAGTTGTCATTAAAATTGACATCTCGTTTTGCTGCCGAATAATTGTTTACATAAACAACTTCTTTATCAGAACTCATCTGGCTTTCTGTTTCAGAAAGCACATTGACCGGAGTTCCTGCCGCAAATGAAACACTTGGAGTAAACATTCCAAAGGCAAGTGTCAGTGCAGCTGCTGCCATACCTTTTCTTTTTAAATTATACTTTTTCATACTTTTTTCTTTTTAGACTTTTTATAGCCTACTCTCTTCCTCCTTTTCCTTATTAATCTCTCGGAATCTTCGTAAATATTATCCTTATCCAAATACTCTTGCTCGTTCCACCTGGGATATCATTGAACGGTTTTGGAATCTGGATTTATCTTTTACTGAGCGAGAAATCATTATATATAGTTAATTTTAGTATCTCATAAAAATAAGAATACAACTCGTATTTTTTGTTTCATCCCTCCTGATTCTTTGTCATATTCGGAACTCTCAATAACAGAACCTGGAAAGGGCTTATCACTCACTTAGCGCGCTACCCCTTTCTTTCGTTTTTGGATTATAATGTTCTGTGGTTGTAACATGCATTCAAGGAATATAAACCATTACAGCCAAGAAGTGATTTCTTATAGAAGACTGCCGGGATACTCTTCAGAATATCCCGGCAGTCTTCTATAATTTTTTACTTTTCACAGCTCCGTAATTCATAACGGTCTGTTTCTGTTCATCTAGATTAGCTTCTTTTTCTGCGATATACAAGTGTTGCGATTACTGCCCCAGCGGCTATCATTACAATTCCATACAATGCGAAATTCGCTGTATCTCCAGTCTTGATTGCCTTTACCGTGTTCTGTCCTGCACCACCATTCGGAGTTGAGCTATTAGCATTATTTTCCTTTGCTCCACTCTGATTCACATTTCCATTAGCGCTGTTATTACCACTATTGCCATTATTTCCAGCATTTCCATTGTTATTGCTGTTATTATTTCCATTATCTGGTTTCTCTGGATTTGGTTTCTCTGGATTTGGTTTCTCTGTCTCACCGTTTCCTTCTACCATAACCTTAAACTCTTTAGTGGCAACACTTCCATCTGTTCCAGTTACCTTTACTGTTACGATGACTTCTGTATCCTCTTGCGGTATAGTTACTTCGCCATTCAGCGCGATAATTCCTTCTGGATTTACACTACAAATCTCAATCTGTGCGTTTTCTGGTACTTCCGGTAATGCTAGTTTCTTCGTATCTTTCTTAATAGAAGTTGCAAAAGATTTATCTGCAATAATACGACGCATGATTTCTTCTGCAGTTATCACCTGCTCAGGCTCTGCATCCTTCTCAAATTCTCCGATCAGGTCTACATCCTTTTCAATCTTAAATGTATACTTCGCGTCTGTACTTAAAATGTCTTCTGAATCTTTCAGCTTCCATCCTACGAAATGATGTCCTTCTGCTGCTGTAGCGGTTACTGTCACATCTGCTCCGTCTTCATAGATACCATCCTCATGATCCATGCTGACTGTTCCCATTGTTTCAGCACTTGTTGTTGCTGTTACTGTATACTGTTTAACTGGCTCTGCATCCTTCTCAAATACTCCGATCAGGTCTACATCCTTTTCAACCTTAAATGTATACTTCGCATCGGTACTTAAAATATCCTCTGCATCTTTCAGCTTCCATCCTACGAAATGATGTCCTTCTTTTGCTGTTGCTGTTACTGTTGCCTCTTTGCCATCTTCATAGATTCCGTCCTCATGATCCATGCTGACTGTTCCCATTGTTTCAGCACTTGCTGTTGCTGTTACTGTATACTGTTTAACTGGCTCTGCGTCCTTCTCAAATACTCCGATCAGGTTTACATCCTTTTCAACCTTAAATGTATACTTCGCATCGGTACTTAAAATATCCTCTGCATCTTTCAGCTTCCATCCTACAAAATGGTATCCTTCTTTCGCTGTTGCTGTTACTGTTGCCTTTTCTCCATCTTCGTAGATTCCGTCCTCATGATCCATGCTGACTGTTCCCATTGCTTCAGCACTTGCTGTTGCTGTTACTGTATACTGTTTCTTTACTACAGGATTTGCTGCGAAGTTTGCTGTCAGTGTCACATCTTCTGTCACATCAAATAGATGTGGATTTGCATCACTGACTTCTGTTCCCTCTGCGTTTGTCCAGTTTACGAAATGATATCCTTCTTTTGCTGTTGCAGTTACTGTAGCGGTATCATACTTCTGATACTCACCCTTATCGGTTGCTGCACTTCCCATTGCCGGGTCATTTACCTGAACGGTCACAACTACTGGCTGCGGTGCTGTAAACGGTTTTGTCAGTTTCGCATTTGCCCAGTCACCATGATCGCTCCAGTTATTTGCACCTTTGTCCATAATCAATTTCAGTTCTGTTGCACCGGTTAAATCAATATCACCTGTAAATCCTTTTGCTGTGTTAGTTCCCATTACATCACTTGTGAACTTCAGATTTCCATCCACATATACCTTAAATGTGATACTTGCCTGAGAAGGATTTATCTTTGTCTCACGGTCTACACCGTAATAAGATGAAAAACTTGTATATCCTTTGCCAGTCAGATCGTAAATGATTGTAGAATCTGCATGGCTTCCGATTCCTTTATCAAAGGTTTCTTCCTTTGAACCGTCCCATAAGGTCAGTGTGTTGTTTCCACAGCTCTTATCTTTTCTTGTCGGATTACCTGAATCTCCAGATGTCTGTGATGTCCAGTCAAGATCAGATAACCATGTATCTCCTGATGCATGAACTGTTACTTTATAAGTCTTTTCTGTGGACTTATCCGCAGAAGTTACTTTCACTTTCACATTGTTGTCACCTTCTGTCAGTCCCAGTTCTGCCGAAGCACTTCCTGTTCCTGTCTGAATCACTTTATCTTTCCAGATAACTTCTACGGTTGCATCCGCCTCTTCTGCTGTTGCATTGATTGTCACAGCGGATTCTGTTGCAGATGCTGTATATTTTAATGTATCTGCATCAAAGTTTTCTTTCAGAGATACATTTCCTCCAAGGCTTAATGCTTCCAAACGTGCATTTGCAGCATTCGGCACTTTCAGTTTCAGTTTATAGTAGACCGGCTCTGCACTTGTCTCAGGTGTCACACGGATCGTAATCTCATTGATTCCCGGTGCAACTGTCACGTCTCCCTGAACAGTCTGTGCTGCGGATGTAACCTCTTTTCCGTTCACGATGGAAACAGTTGCTCTTGTACTCTGTGCTGTCGCTGCAACCTGCGCTGTTGTTGTTCCTGTTGCAATTGGAAGACTATATTCATAAACTCCCTCTGCCAGTTTGATTGTCTGTCCGTTTACCTGCATGCTTTCCAACAATGCATTGTTATCTCCCTGACGGCTGATTGTGAAACGATATTTTTTCATTGTCACGCCATCTTCTGCTGTAACATTTACCTCGATCAGATTTCTTCCGCTTGTGAGAACTGCGTTTCCGCTCAGTTCAGCTGTTTCTTTTCCATTCACCAGCACTTTTACTGTTGCCTTTGTATCCTCTGCTGCAAAGGAATACTTGATTTCCTGAACGTCACTTTCTGCTGTTGTCTGATAGAAAGTTGTTCCTTTTACAAACTGGAACATGTCTGTACTTTCACTAGTTTTAATGTCAGCTGTCGCCAGATCTGCATTTGCAGATTTGACTGCTGATGCACCTGAATCTGTGCCATTTCCGGTTACTTTTACTGCATCAGACCATACAATGTCTCCTGCTGCACCTGTTCCGATCAGCGGTACATAAGCAGCTTTCACATATTTGCCTTTCAATGCTTTAGAAGCTGTCAGAGAAGTTCCCTCTACTCCGCTGAAAATGGAATAGTTTCCATTTTCTTTATCAGCAACTGCCCATTTTACAATTACGGACTGTCCTGTAGTATCTCCTGCTGCTGTCAGGCTGTCAGCAGCTTCGTCATATGTTACCTTAACATTGGAGGCGGTCGGTTTCACTGCCTCTTCAACTAATTTTACTTCTTTATTATTCACTGTAACATCAGAATAAGTGATGGATCCTGTATTAGTTCCCTGGCTTGCGATTGCCAGCTTAAAATTACCGCTCAGGAAACCGCAGTCTGTTCTCGAACCGATGGTGGTCCAGTTGTTCTTATCTGCACTGTAGTAAGCTGTCACTGTGGCATTATTTTTTACCAATTTCAGCCAGATTGGATTTGTGCTTACATTTGCCCAGTTATTATATGGTTCCTCTACTGCACTTCTGTTCTGCTCTTTTACAAGTGCTACTGCACTGGTAGAGCCATCACGATGCTTCTTTTCCAGTGCTACATAATTGTCCGCATCATCATAGAGATAGATTCCTGCATCTGCCCATGTATTTGCAGGAGTTGCACCTGTCAGTTTGAATACAAGTGTCAGATCTGTTCTGTCTGTTCCTTCCGGCAATGGTTTTACAAGGACATTGCTCGGAGTCTGATTCTGGTAAAGTCCCTGGCTTGTAAAATCCTGTTCCAGTCCGCCTTTAACGGTTGAGCTTACACGATATTTGTCAGATGCTGTCGGATAATCTACTGTAATATCTGATGTGATTGTCTTTCCATCCTGCCAGATGGATACCAGTTTTGATGCTTCATAACCGTTGGCTGTAGATGCTGTCACTACAACACTTCCCGGTTTTACTGCTGTCAGAAGTCCTTGTTCAGTGATTGTTGCTTTATCAGTCTCAATTCCGGTCTTGGCATCATAGACCTTCCATGTCACTGCGCTGTTCTTGTCTGCACCGTTCTCTTCAGCGTTCCATTTCAGATCTGCGGTATACTGGATCGTATCATTTACTTTAATATTTTCTTTATTTTCTGCCGCTGTCAGTTCAATTCCATCCGGCAGATTGCCAAGGTCACCTCCATTGACTGTAAATGTCACTGCATTGGTCGGGAACTTACGTCCTCCAACAACCATATATCCTGTTACATTGGCTGTTCCTGCTCCTACTGCAGTTACGACACCTGTACTGGAAACCTTTACTACTTTTTCATTGTCAGATTCGTAGTACATCGTTCCGTTCGGTGCTGTTGTGGAATCTGCGTTTACCTTCATTGCATCATTGGTTACTGTAATATCAGAAGCAGTCATGTTGCTGATTGAACTTCCGGCATTCAATCCACCGTCATACTCATTTCCTTCGATCACTACATTTTTACAACCATTAAAGTTGTACAGTTTTCCTGATAAGGTATCACCACTTCCGCTTACTTCCAGCTCTGCACTATTGGCTACTTCCAGTTCTGCTGAACTTCCTTCTTTTACTGCCAGATTCAGAGATCCGTTTCCGTTGATCGGATTCTGTCTGTAAATTTTATTATTTTTAAAGGTGAGTTTATCTACACTCTTTGCATCAAGAACTCTCTTATTGTACGTAAAGAAAGTGTTGTTCTCGATCTTAATATTAGAATGTACTGTCTTTTCCGTAGATACAGTCGGATTGGTAGGCTCAATGAAAATTGCCTGTGCATTTCCTCTTGTAAATGTATTATTACGGATGGTCACATCTCTGACCGGACCTGACTCATACCAGCCCTGAGCATCATCAGAAATATAGATGCCTGCCATACTCATTCCGTCAAATGTATTATTTTCAATGACAATTGGTTTTCTTGTAGTTACAAGGATTCCTCTTGTCGGAACTTCCTTAAATTCACAATTGCTGATGTTGACAGCTGGTGTATAAGTGATATTTTCTACCACATGTTGATTTACCTGAACGTCGGCAGGAATTGCCTTATCCAATGTCAGCTTGATGGTTGTCAGACTTCCTGAACCTTCACCCATATTTCCGCCCATTCCGTCCGGTCCGTCAACTTTTGTTACTGTACGAACGGAATTTTCAACTGTGATCATATTTCCCTTTGTCATGAACTCGATTTCGTCACCTTTGAAAAAGTTCGGGAAACCAGCTGTTTCATGATGGTTGTACTGTACTGTGATTGTTCTTCTGTCAGAACTGATGGATGTAACTGTGTTAAATGTTCCGTGGATATTGATCGGGTCGTCATGAGGACCTGCAAAGGTACAGTTATTAATATTGATTGCTCCTTTGCATCCGGACATCTGTACAAAGTCAGCATATCCGGCTGTTGTTCTTCCACTTTCCTTTGGTGCTTCAAAATCAACATCTTCCATTGTAATGTTTTCAGAATGCTGACCTACCATACCAAATCCATGAAGGAACTGGATATCAAGAGAAGTCATCCTAATATCTTTGCTCTTCCAGAAAAATGTTCCTGCATGATCACGTACGGTCGGACGTGACTGGAAGCACATTCCGTTCTGAACTTCACCGGCTTTACTATTATATGTAATCTTTACACGATGATTTCCAAGATCCTCAATAGAAGCTACACCTTTTAATGCAGCATTTCCATTTCCTGCACCAAATTTGATTCCCTGTACGGTATCTTCCCGCTGGGTATGATAACCTGACAGATCGGAGATACTCCAGTAACGTTGACCTGTATAAGGACTCACATCGCTGTACCATTTAATCGTTGTTCCTGCAACTTCATAATTATAGCACTCAGGAATATACATAGTTGCTGTATTTCCCTCTACACTCTCAACAGTCATATCAATAACTGTCGGAACCTGGAAATCCACTGCAAAATTTTTAAATTCAACATCTTCGCAACCGATTGTTGCAAATGTTGTCATTTTACCATGGAACATAAACAGAGAGTCATTTCCATCTACGGTAACATGATCCATATCTTCCAGAAAAATACCGATCTTCTTCATTTTATTGTTCTGATCGGCACCTACAGTATTGGAAACATATAATTCTCTTTCTATTGCTTTATCTGGATAGATATCATAGCGTCCTTCCGGGAAATTAATCTTGACTTCTTTTCCCTCTTTCGTTGCATCTTTCGCAGCTGCGATCGCTTTCTGTATTCCGATTGCACTGTCCTTCCCGCTGTCCGGATATACTCCGTAATCCGTAACATCGATTACTTCTGTTCTTGCAGCTGCTTCGGTCTTCTGCACACCTGCGCCCGAAACAATTCCCGTTATCGCAAGACACGCTGCAGAGAACAGCGATAAGATTCGCCTTCTCTTTTTCATTTCTTCCTTACCCCTTTCCCTTATATGTATAAGTAATTTTATTTTCTCATAAAAAAGGGGGGGGAGCTTGCACTTTTTGTCGTGCCGCCTCTGATTTTTTTGTCATATTCAGAACTTTTTAATAACAGAACCGAGAAAAGGCATATCACCCACTTAACGCACTGCCTCTTTCTTTCATTTTTGGATTATAATGTTTTGAAGTTGTTGCTAGAAATTTATGATATGCAAAATACTACTACCAGTGAAAAAAGAATTCCATGCGCAATCTCATACAGTGATACTATTGTCTTAACAAAAAAAGGCAGCGCACTTAATACTTAGCGCGCTACCTCTTCATCTCATTTCATTTTCTATTCTTCTGTTTCTTCCGTTTTGTTACCTTTTATTTTTTCCATGATCTCTTCCAGATATGCGCCTTCCAGTTTGTAGCCTTTTGCGTAGATCACAAATGCAAGGATTGTAATTACAGAAGGTACAACACCCATTAATACTCGCATTCCCATGATTGTAGACGCGCTCTGTTCTGCGTTTGCTACATAGCCGACAATTGTAAGGCCTACACCGATCAGCCAGGCAGATACTGCAGATGCGGTCTTAACAAGCAGTGTCTGGAATGAAGCGATAATACTTTCATTTCTACTTCCTAATTTTACCTGTCCATAATCGATAACATCAGCAAGCATAACGGTTGTTGCTCCTAATGTAAGACCAGAACCCAATTTATAGAAGATACCACTGATTGCTACAATTACCATGTTCTGTGGTGCAAAGAATCCACAAAGTACAACTCCTGCAAGACCAATTGCAGGACTGAAGCTGGCAATTGCAAATACCTGTTTCTTTGTAAAATAGAAAGGATTGGGAAAAGGAACAAAGCTGCAATCTCTGCAAACTGTGCTGCAGTTGTGAAGATTGGATATAAGCCTTCATTTCCGGTTACATATTTGAAGTAATAAATTGCAATACCACCGGCAAGCTGTACAACAAGATTGTAGCAAAGCACAATTCCGATAAATACTTTCAGCTGATCATTTCCGGCAATAACATGAAGTGCATCTTTGATTGTAAGCCTTTTTGCTTCTTTACCCGACTCCGCTTCCTGACAGCTGCGGTCTTTTACAAATACAACAGTAATAATAGAAGTAATTACAAAAATCACTGCAATAATTTTCGCAAGTGCAGAATATCCAACAGCGCTGTCTCCTTTACCAAGAACAGATACAAGTTTCAGAGCAAACGCACCCATAAGAAGCCAGGCTGTACTTGCAAAAATTCTCGGGATAACTGACATAGAATCTCTTTCTTTTTTCGTGCTGGAAAGAGACGGAAGCATTGACCAGTATGGAATATCCATAACTGTATAAGTCATTCCCCACAAAATATAAACAACAGAGAAATATATATACATGCCAGTTCCTTCTAATCCGGAAGGTTTTGTAAACATAAATACTAAAACGATTGCATTTAACACCGTACCAATCAAAATCCAAGGTCTGAATTTTCCCCATTTTGTTCTTGTGTTATCAACAACAAATCCCATCATTGGATCGTTGAATGCATCCCACACTCTGGCAACTAGAAACAGGTTACCGACAAAAAGCGGTGTCAATCCGATCGTATCTGTAAAATAAATCATTAAGAAATACGAAATAATGGCATAGCATAAATCTTTTCCCAGTGCTCCAATACCAAATGATAATTTAGAAAAGTTTGAAAGTTTCATTTGATGTTCTCCTTTGCTTTTTTATAATTTGTTTATACGAATCAACATGCTTGCGTAGTCACCCGTCAACCGCATGTCAAATCCATGTTTCATAAGATAACTTCCACTCTTTGTGAGTTTGCCATCTTCCATAAGAAGTTCGTAGGACGCATTTTCTTCCAGTCCACGAAGTTTCACTGTCACTCCACGATGTCCCAGCTTGCTTTGTGGGAGAAATGCGAACAGTACGCCCTCATTTCCTTTCATATATTCATATAGGAAATAATCATTTGCCGACGTATGATTCAGACGATAGAACGTACCTTCCTGAATGATCGGACGGATTTCCTTGTACTGTGCGATCATTTCCTGAGAAAGAGCAATGTCTTCTTCTGTAAATTTCAAAATATTACATCCAATTCCAAGTGTTCCCATCATTGCACTGTGATAGCGGAATTTCATTGGAATCACACGGTTGGACAGGAAGTTCGGACAATCGGTCACCCAGGCACGCATTGCCTTGATCGGGTAAATGTAAGAATATGCATCCTGGATAAACAGACGGTCATATGCGTCTGTATTATCGCTCGTCCAGAAATCATCAAAAATTCCGAGAATGCCGTAATCAATACGTCCACCACCAGATGCGCATGCTTCGAACAATACAGCCGGATGCTTTTTCTTCGTTTCCTTCACAATATCGTAGAGTGCCTGGATGTGCTTATACCAGAGATCTTTCTTTAAATTTGTCTGAGAGATTGGTCTGTTTGCATCCCATTTGATGTAGTCGATTTCGTGGTTAGAGAGAAGATTATCCAGCATTTCCAGTACAAACGCTTTTACTTCATTTTTTGTAAGATCCAGCACATACTGTTCTCTCGATGTGATAGATCCAATCCGGATGCTTCGCATAAAGCTCTGCCTTTGGATTTACCATTTCCGGCTCTACCCAGATTCCAAACAGAAGTCCCTGCGCTTTCACTTCGTCGATCAGCTCATCGATTCCATTCGGGAACTTCTCTTTATTTACATACCAGTCGCCAAGGCCGTTATCAATTCCGTGACGCTGGCCAAACCATCCATCATCTACTACGAACAACTCCGCACCCAACTCTTTTGCCTTAGCTGCAAGCTTTTTCTGCTCCTGAACCGTTACATCAAAACCGGTTGCTTCCCAGGAATTATAAAGTACCGGACGAAGTCCTTCCCGAAGTAGAAAATCATTTGCAAACTGATGCAGGTTGTGGGACATTGTCTGAAATCCATCTGCTGAATACCCACAGAGAATTTCCGGTGAGGCAAAGCTTTCTCCCGGCTTAAGATCCCATGTGAAATCATGTGTGTTAATTCCCATCTGCACAAGTGTCTCTCCGTACTGTGTCTGCTCTACCGCCCCGCTGAAATTTCCAGTCATACGAAGTGCGCCAAAGTACACATTTCCGGTTGTCTCTGTGGCATCCTGATCCAAAATGAAATAAGGATTGTGATTGTGGCTGGAAATTCCTCTTCTATTTTCGAAAATGATTTTTCCATAATCGACTTTCTGCACGAAT
>ONZU01000906.1_pt1 | contig 20902 bp, 19 predicted proteins | sample 1671161 | NCBI WGS metagenome assembly ONZU01 (sample SAMN06348128, study PRJEB24527) | human gut metagenome | biome: human gut; feature: ankylosing spondylitis patient; material: feces | host: Homo sapiens | place: China | collected 2015-10
TGGTGCCCTGGGAGCAGGTGCGCAGCCACATGCATGTGGACAGCGGCTGGGGCAAGACTGCAAAGACCGAGGAAGCGGTGCAGGCCCGTCCCCGCCGGATGGCCGCCTATCGCGCCACTCTGGAAGAGGATGCTGAGCTGCTGAAGATCTTTGAGCAGACCTATGGGCCCATCAAGCGGGACCCGCTGGCGGCGTTCCGCCCCACCCAGAAGCGGGAACGCCCTGATTTCAACGCCGAGCAGTGGGAGATCCAGCCTGAATACCTTCTGGTGGACGGCTACAACATCATCTTTGCATGGGACGAGCTGAACGCACTCTCCAAAGAGAGCCTGGAAGCGGCCCGCCACAGGCTGATGGACATCCTCTGCAACTATCAGGGCTTTAAGAAGTGCGTGCTCATCCTTGTGTTTGATGCCTACCGTGTGCCGGGCAACCCCGGCAGCATAGAGCAGTACCACAATATCCATGTGGTCTACACCCGGGAAGCCGAGACCGCCGATATGTTCATCGAGCGTGTCACCCATGAGATCGGCAAGGGCCGCCGCGTCCGCGTGGCTACCTCCGATGGCATGGAACAGGTCATCATCCTGGGCCATGGTGCTCTCCGGGTCTCTGCCCGCATGTTCCATGAAGAGGTGCAGGAAGCGGAGAAGGAAATCCGGAGGTATTTGCAGGGGGAAGGGTAACATCCTCGCCCTCTCCGTCAGCGCTTACGCGCTGCCACCTCTCCCAAAGGGAGAGGCAATGCTGCCTTTATCCAAGACCCGCAATAGGCTCCCCCTTTGGGGGAGCTGGCAAAGCCGTAAGGCTTTGACTGAGAGGGCGAAATCTCACCCGAAAGGAGCCGCCTATGTTCGAAATAACTTTTGATTTTGTTTGGCAAAAGATCCAGCCCCGTCCCCGGGATGCGCATAAAGGGACCTTTGGCTCCGTGCTGGCGGTGGCGGGTAGTGCGTCCTATCGGGGCGCGGCGGCGCTGGCCGTGGAAGGTGCCCTGCGCACCGGAGCCGGTATCGTTACGCTGGCAAGTGTGGAGCCGGTGCTGGCGGCTGTGGCCGCCCGCCTGCCCGAGTGCTGTCTCTGCCCCTGCGAAGCGGGGGCCGAGGGCGGCATCTCGCCCCAGAATATCGACCGCATCCGGCGGCAGAAGGCCTCTGTTCTGCTGGCGGGCCCCGGGCTGGGTTATACGGCCCAGAGCGCGGCACGTGCCGCCGAGACCCGGGCGCTGGTGAAAACGCTCCTGCCCGGCTTCTCTGGCAGTGCAGTGCTGGATGCGGACGGACTGAACGCCGCCGCTGACCTGCTCCAAACGGAAAAAATGCTTCACCCTCAGGGGGAACTGATCTTAACACCCCACCCCGGCGAGATGGCCCGGCTGACCGGACACTCTGCGGCAGAGATCAATGCGGACCGGGAAGGCACGGCGCTGCGCTATGCGAAAGCATGGAATGCTGTGGTGGTGCTGAAGGGGGCGCACACCGTCATTGCAGGGCCGGATGGCCGCTGTGCGGTCAATCCCACCGGCAACCCGGGGCTTTCCCGGGGCGGCAGCGGGGATGTGCTGGCGGGCATGACCAGCGCCCTGCTGGCCTGCGGACTGTCTGCCTTTGAGGCCGCTGCCTGTGCCGTTTATCTCCATGGTGCAGCTGCCGACCGTGCCGCTGCCCTGCACGGGGAAACCGGGATGCTCCCGCATGATCTGCTGGATGCACTGGGGACCCTGTTTGCCGAAAACGGGCGCTGAGCAAGGGGACGATCCCATCAAAAAAGAAACGCTTCCTTTCCTCTGGATTTGTGTTATACTGGAGCTATCCAAAATACAACGATCTGCCGGAAAGGAAGCGTTTCTTTTATGGTTCCTGCACTGGAAAAAATCATTGCCGAGAGCGACCGCATCGTCTTTTTTGGCGGCGCGGGGGTCTCCACCGAAAGCGGCATCCCCGATTTCCGCAGCGTGGACGGCCTGTACCACCAGAAGTACGATTACCCGCCCGAGACCATCCTGAGCCACACCTTCTGGGAGGAGAACCCCGAGGAGTTCTACCGGTTCTACCGGGATAAGCTCATTGTGAAGGGGGCAAAGCCCAACGCTGCCCACCTGCGGCTGGCAAAGCTGGAGCGGGAGGGCAGGCTGAAGGCCATCGTCACCCAGAACATCGACGGCCTGCATCAGGCGGCAGGCTCCAAGACCGTTTACGAGCTCCACGGCAGCACCCTGCGCAACTACTGCGTGAAGTGCGGCACGTTCTACGATGTGGACTTCATTGCCAACAGCACCGGCGTGCCCCGCTGCCCCAAGTGCGGCGGCATCGTCAAGCCGGATGTCGTCCTGTACGAGGAGGGGTTGGACGAGGAAGTGCTCTCCGGGGCTGTGTCTGCCATCCGCAAGGCGGATACCCTCATCATCGGCGGCACCAGTCTGGTGGTCTACCCGGCGGCGGGGCTTATCCGGTACTTCCGGGGCCGCCATCTGGTGGTCATCAACATGCAGCCCACCGGGGCCGATGCGCAGGCCGACCTGTGCATTGCAAAGCCCATCGGTCAGGTGCTGAGCGAGGATGTTTTGTTGGAGGACTGAGATGAAAGCTGCCATTCTGGAAAGCTATGTCATGGAGGAAGGCGACCTCGACTGGTCGGGGGTAAAGGCATTGGTGCCCGATACCACCAGCTATGTCCGCACGGCCTACGAGGAGATCGCCCCCCGCATCGGAGATGCGGATATCGTTCTGCTGAACAAGTGCCGCATGGATGAGGAGATCTTACAGCAGTGCCCGAACCTGAAATGGGTGGGCATCATTGCCACGGGCACCGACAACCTGGATCTGGAAGCCTGCCGCCGCCACGGTGTTGCAGTGGCCAATGTGCCGGGCTATTCCACTTACAGCGTGGCCCAGATGACCTTCAGCCTGCTGCTGGCCATCTGCCAGTGCGCGGAGCGCTACAACCGTGCCGTCAAGCATGGATGCTGGCAGCTGGATATCCCGGAGAGCATCGGCCTGCTGCCCCAGATGGAGCTCTACGGCAAGACCTTTGGCGTTTACGGCTATGGCAGCATCGGGCGGCAGTCAGCCCGCATTGCCAGAGCCTTTGGCATGGAGGTGCTGGTCTGCACCCGCACCGTCCGGCCCGAATATGCCGCCGACGGTGTGGAGTTCGTGGATTATGATACCCTGCTGAGGCGGTGCGATATCCTCAGCCTGCACTGCCCGGCCACGCCCCGGACCCGGGGCCTTGTCAACGCGGAGGCGCTGGCGAAGATGAAGCCCGGGGCCATTCTGCTCAACACGGCCCGGGGCGCGCTGGTGGATGAGGAGGCCGTGGCAGCGGCCCTCCACAGCGGTCAGCTGGGCTTTTACGGGGCCGATGCCTTTGTCACCGAGCCTCTGCCTCAGGAAAGCCCCCTGCGGGCAGAACCCCACGCTATCCTCACACCGCACATTGCGTGGACGACCCGGGAGGCTTTGCAGAACCTGATGGACATTACCACCCGGAACCTGCGCACCTGGCTGGAAGGAAACGGCGAGCACATCGTCAACAGATAAAAAGGAGAGATGAATCATGCAGGCAACCATTCACAACGAATTCCTGACCCTGACCGTGGATACCCATGGTGCCGAAGCAGTCAGCCTGAAAAATGCCGCCGGGCAGGAGATGCTCTGGCAGGCCGACCCGGCTGTCTGGAAGCGCCATGCCCCCATCCTTTTCCCCTGGACGGGCAAGCTGACCGGCGGAGCCTTTACCCATAAGGGCAAGACCTACCCCGGCGGGCAGCACGGCTTTGCCCGGGATGTGGAGCACACCCTGCTCTGCGCCGAGGGCGACACCATCCGGCTGGAGCTGCGCTCGGATGAAAAGAGCAAGGCAGAGCGCTTCCCGTTTGATTTTGTTCTGACCAGCACCTTCCGGCTGGAGGGCAGGACGGTGCACCACACCCTGACCGTCACCAACCCCGCCGATGCCGCCGAGGAGCTGCAGTTCGGCATCGGCTACCACCCGGCGTTCCGCATCCCCTTTGATGACAAGCACACCACCACCGATTACGAGTTCCGCTTCGACCAGCCGGAAAGCCCGATGATCCTGGACGCTTACCCCAACGGCTTGCTGACGGGCAAGTGCGGTTACCGGTGGAAGAACGAGCAGAGCATCCCCCTGACAGACGATCTGTTTGAAAACGACAGCTTCTGCATGGCCGGTCTGCGCAGCCGCACGCTGGGCATCTACGAGAAGGATACCGGCAAGGGGATCGTCTGCAATGTGGAGGGCTACCCCTACACCCTCATCTGGTCGGCTCCGGTAAAGCCTGTGCGCTTTGTCTGCATTGAGCCGTGGCACTCCCTGCCCGGTGCCCAGACCGATACCCAGGAGTGGAGCCAGCGCGCCGCTGCCGCCTGCCTTGCCCCCGGCCAGACCTGGGAGACTACCCTCAGCACAACGTTTGAGCGCTGAAGCAAAGTTTGGCAAAGAAATGCAGGAACCCCTTGACAGAGGGGACTGCATTCTGATTTAATTAGAATCGATAAAAGGGAGTAAAGGGCATTCCGCAGGGCCTGCGGGGTGCTGCATGGCAGCGTCATCACGGCAGAAATGCCCGATGTCATGTGTTGGCTTGAGACTTTTGTCACAGACAGAGTGCTGTGGCAGGGGTCTCTTTTTTCTTGCCCGGCACAGGAACACAAGGAGGAAAAATAAATATGGATCTTCTGAACACATTCGCCAGTCTCTTTTCCAATTTTGGGAATCTGACCTGGCAGATGGTGGTAATGTGGGGCATCGGTGCGCTGCTCATCTACCTTGCCATCGCCAAAAAGATGGAGCCGAGCCTGCTGCTGCCCATGGGCTTTGGTGCCATTCTGGTCAACCTGCCCCTCTCGGGTGCCATCACGCAGGGGGATACGGTCGGCCCCATCTCTGCATTGTTTGAAGCGGGCATGTCCAACGAGCTGTTCCCGCTGCTGCTCTTTATCGGCATCGGTGCCATGATCGATTTTGGCCCGCTGCTGGAAAAGCCGTGGCTGATGCTCTTTGGTGCGGCGGCCCAGTTCGGCATCTTCTTTACCCTGTTTCTGGCGGGCTTCTTCTTTGACCTGAAGGATGCTGCCTCCATCGCTGTCATCGGTGCGGCAGACGGCCCCACCGCCATTTTCGTGGCCAACACGCTCAACTCCCAGTACCTCGGTGCCATTATGGTGGCAGCCTACAGCTACATGGCGCTGGTGCCCATCGTGCAGCCGCCCGTGATCCGACTGCTGACCACGCAGAAGGAGCGCCGCATTCGGATGTCCTATGAAAAGGGCAGTGTTTCCCAGCTGACCAAGATCCTGTTCCCCATCGTGGTCACGATCATTGCAGGCATGGTGGCTCCGGCCAGTGTGGCGCTGGTGGGCTTTTTGATGTTCGGCAACCTGCTGCGGGAGTGCGGGGTGCTGAATGCGCTGAGCGAGACCGCCCAGAATGTGCTGGCAAACCTTATCACCATCGTGCTGGGCCTGACCGTTGCCGGGCAGATGACCGCTGACAAGTTCGTGCGGCCCGACACCCTGCTCATCCTTGCACTGGGTCTGGTGGCCTTTGTCTTTGATACGGCAGGCGGCGTGCTGTTTGCAAAGCTGCTGAACCTTTTCCGGCCGGAGGGCAAAAAGCTGAATCCCATGATCGGCGCGGCCGGCATCTCGGCCTTCCCCATGAGCGGCCGTGTGGTCAACAAGATGGGCCTGGAAGAGGACAACCAGAATTTCCTGCTGATGTATTCCATCAGCGTCAACGTTTCGGGACAGATCGCGTCCGTCATTGCAGGCGGCCTGATCCTGACCCTGATGGCTTAACGGAGGTGATCGCATGCTTCATCTTACTTCGTGGATGACCACGCTGCCGATGATGCTGATCGGAATGGTCGGCATCATCCTTGTCATCGACATCATTGTTCTGGCAGTGATGCTGCTCAACCGGCTGACGGGCCGGAAATAAAAGAAAAAGGCGATGCAGCTGTTCAAAACTGCATCGCCTTTTTGCTTGTGTAAGTTTACAGAGTCTGGATGGCGGCCTTGATGCGCTGGGCGGCGACCTTGGTCTTTTCGGCATCGCCGAAGGCGGTCAGGCGGAAGTAGCCCTCGCCGCACTCACCAAATCCGACACCCGGGGTGCCGACCACGCCGCAGTTCTCCAGCAGCCAGTCGAAGAACTCCCAGCTCTTCATGCCGCCGGGGCAGCGCAGCCAGATGTAGGGGCTGTTCTTGCCGCCGCAGTACCACACGCCGCACTCGTCCAGCGCGTCAGCAATGACCTTGGCGTTCTGGCGGTAGTAATCGAGGTTGGCCTGGATCTCAGCCATGCCGCTCTCGGTGAACACGGCAGCAGCAGCGCGCTGAACGACGTAGGGCACGCCGTTGAACTTGGTGGTCTGGCGGCGCAGCCACAGCTTGTTCAGGTTCATGCCCTCGCGCTCCAGCTCGTGGGGCACGATGGTGTAGCCGCAGCGGGTGCCGGTAAAGCCTGCGATCTTGGAGAAGGAGCAGATCTCAATGGCGCACTCGCGGGCACCCTCTACCTCAAAGATGCTGCGTGCCAGAGCGGGATCGGTGATGAAGCACTCGTAGGCGGCATCGTACAGGATAACGGCGTTGTTCTTTTTGGCGTAGTCCACCCAGGCCTTGAGCTGCTCACGGGTGTAGGCGGCACCGGTGGGGTTGTTGGGGCTGCAGATGTAGATGATGTCAGCCTTCACGCTGTCATCGGGCATCCCCAGGAAGCCGTTCTCCTGGCTGGTGCGGCCGTAAATGATCTTGCGGCCGTCGGTCACGTTGTCGTCCACATAGGTGGGGTAAACGGGGTCCGGGACCAGAACGGTGTTGTCCACATCAAACAGGCCCAGCACGTTGGCCAGGTCGCTCTTGGCACCATCGGAGATAAAGATCTCGTCCTCAGCCAGCTGGGTGCCGCGGCCTGCGTAGTAGCCCTGAATGGCCTGCTTCAGGAACGGATAGCCCTGCTCGGGGCCGTAGCCGTGGAAGCCCTCCTTGGTGCCCATCTCAGCGGCGGCATCCTGCATGGCGGTGACCACGCACTTTGCCAGAGGCTGGGTCACATCGCCGATGCCCAGGCGGATGATCTCCTTTTCGGGGTGTGCTTCCTGATAGGCGGCCACCTTGTGGGCAATGTCCACGAACAGGTAGCTTGCCTTCAGCTCGCCGTAATGGTGATTCATTTTCATAAGTTGTTCCCTCACTTTATAAGATTGCCCGCCCTCTCAGGCCGCTTCGCGTCCAGCTCTCCCAAAGGGAGAGCCGATGCAGCGTCTACGCCAGCAGAAGCTGACCGTTGAGCCGCAATTGCCTCTCCCTTTGGGAGAGGTGGCATTGCAAAGCAATGACGGAGAGGGCGAGGATGTTAAACTTCCGCAACTCCCTCGTACACCGTGACAGCGCTGCCGGTCATCAGCAGCTGCCTGCCCGGCAGTACCCGGATGACCAGCTCACCGCCGCGCAGCTGCACATGGATATCCTGCCCGGCGGGGCAGATGCCCAGCTCGGTCAGAGCCGCCACGGTGGCGCAGGTGCCGGTGCCGCAGGCCCAGGTCTCGCCGCTGCCGCGTTCCCACACCCGCATCTTCAGGTGGGCGGCATCCACCACCTGCACGAATTCGGTGTTGATGCGCTCCGGGAAGTTGGCGTGATGCTCGAACGACGGGCCGATGGCTTCCAGCTTCAGGCTGTCCACATCCTCCACTACGGTCACGCAGTGGGGGTTGCCCACGCTGATGCAGGTCACCTTCCACACTTTTCCCTCTACGGTGAGCGGCTGATCCACCAGCGGGCCATCGCCCATGTGGATGGCAGGCAGGTCAGCCGGCAGGGTGCTGTAAGCGCCCATCTCCACCTGCCACAACTGTGCGCCCTGCCGGGTAATGCGCTTGACACCGCTGTTGGTGTCGATGGTCAGGACAGGCTTTTCCACCCCGTGGGTGTAGAGCCACTCGGCCACACAGCGCACGCCGTTGCCGCACATCTGGGCCTCGCTGCCGTCCGCGTTGAAAATGCGCATCCGGCCATCGGCCCCGGGGGTCACAGGGGCGCAGATGCAGATGATGCCGTCCGCACCCACGGAAAAATGCCGGGCAGAGAGCCGCTGTGCAAGCGCGGCAATGTCTGCGGGCACACCGGATGCACGGCAGTCCAGATAGATGTAATCATTGGCACAGCCCTGCATCTTGGTAAATGACAATTTCATGGAGCATTCTCCTTTACAGGCGGGGCCTCTGCGGCCATGCTGATGCAGCACGGCTGAGAGGTTTGGTTCGTCACATATAATCATAAGAATCAAACGGGCTTCTGTCAAGCAAAAAAGAGGGCTTTGTGCAATTTTCATCGGTTTTTTCCGCCCGTAAAGGGCCGGAATGCAAAACAGGGCTTGACAAGATACGGCCCATGGGATATAAAAAGAGAGAGTGCTTTTGCGCGCCGGAGAGGGCGTGCAGGCAGAGAAGAAAGAATCATTGACAAAAGGAGACCGCGACGATGGATACTTTTGAAAAGATCCGTGCACTGCTGGCAGAGCAGCTGGATATTGACCCTGCTAAGATCACGATGGAGAGCGACATTATGAGTGATTTCGAGGCCGACAGCCTGGATATCGTGGACATGGTGATGACGCTGGAGGATGAGTTTGGCATTGAGGTGCCGGACGATGCCATCGAGAATCTGCGCACCGTGGGCGACGTGGTGGAATTTGTGGACAGCCACAAGGGCTGATAACGGTTTTGCAAAAAGGCCCCGCATCCGCAGCGCTGCACACGGCGGCACTGCAGCGGGGCTTTTAATATGAGCTCGTGCGGAACGGCTGGAACACAGGTGTTTGGCGTACGGCTTAGGAGGATATAACAAAATGGCAAAAGACAACAAGAAGCTTGTGCAGGCGATCACCAGCCAGGAAGAAAACTTTGCACAGTGGTACACCGACATCTGCGTCAAGGCAGAGCTGGTGGAGTACTCCAGTGTCAAGGGCTTCATCATCCTGCGTCCCTATGGTCAGGCCATCTGGGAGCTGATCCAGAAGGACATGGATGCCCGGTTCAAGGCAACCGGCCACGAGAACGTGGCCATGCCCGTGCTGATCCCCGAGAGCCTGCTGCAGAAGGAAGGCGAGCTGGTCAATGGCTTCGCGCCGGAGGTGGCGTGGGTCACGATGGGCGGCTCCGACAAGCTGGAAGAGCGCCTGGCGGTGCGTCCCACCAGCGAGACCATGTTCTGTGACCACTGGTCCCGCGTGCTGCACAGCTACCGTGAGCTGCCCATGAAGTACAACCAGTGGTGCAGCGTGGTGCGCTGGGAAAAGACCACCCGTCCCTTCCTGCGCAGCCGTGAGTTCTGGTGGCAGGAAGGCCACACCATCCACGAGACTGCCGCCGAGGCCGAGGCTGAGACCCAGCAGCAGCTGAACTGCTACGCGGATGTCTGCGAGCAGGATCTGGCCATCCCTGTTGTCAAGGGCCGCAAGACTGATAAGGAAAAGTTTGCCGGTGCTGAGGCTACCTATACCATCGAAGCCATGATGAAGGACGGCAAGGCCCTGCAGAGCGGCACCAGCCATTACTTCGGCGATAAGTTCAGCAAGGCTTACGACGTGACCTTTACCGGCCGCGACAATCAGCTGCATCACCCGTTCCAGACCAGCTGGGGCGTTTCCACCCGTCTGGTGGGTGCCATCATTATGACCCACGGCGATGACGACGGCCTGATCCTGCCCCCGGCAGTGGCCCCCATCCAGGTCGTGGTCGTGCCCATCGCCGCCCACAAGCCTGGTGTTTCCGAGAAGGCCGCCGAGCTGGCTGAGAAGATCAGCAAGTATGCCCGCGTCAAGCTGGACGACAGCGACAACGCCCCCGGCTGGAAGTTCTCCCAGTGGGAGATGAAGGGCGTTCCCCTGCGCCTGGAGATCGGCCCCAAGGATCTGGAAAAGAACCAGTGCGTGCTGGTCCGCCGCGACACCCGTGAAAAGATCTTCGTGAGCCTGGATGAGCTGGAGACCGCGATCCCGGCCCAGCTGGAGGCCCTGCGCAAGGACCTGTACGAGCGTGCCCTCGCCAACCGCGAGAAGCGCACCTGGGCAGCCACCACCATGGAGGAGGTCAAGGAGCTGGCCAAGGCCAACACCGGCTACATCAAGACCATGTGGTGCGGCGACCTGGCCTGCGAGATGAAGATGAAGGAAGAGGCTGGCCTGTCCAGCCGCTGCATGCCCTTTGAGCAGGAGCACCTCAGCGATGTCTGCCCCTGCTGCGGCAAGCCCGCCAGCAAGATGGTCTACTGGGGCGTGGCCTACTAAGCCGCTCTACAGTCAGAGCCTGATCCGATGAAAAAAGCAGCTTTCCCGTCCAACGGGAGAGCTGCTTTTTTGTGTCTGCCTATTGACAACTATGTGTCTACTGTATATACTGTAAATATACAGATGCAACGGAGGCGGCAGACATGAATCTTTTCATCGATAACAAGAGCGGCGCACCCATCTACGAGCAGCTCTACACCCAGATCAAGAACCAGATTTTGAGCGGGGAACTGCAGCCGGAGGAAGCTATGCCGTCCATCCGGGGGTTGGCGCGGGATCTGCGCATCAGCGTCATCACCACAAAGCGGGCCTACGATGAGCTGGAACAGGAGGGCTTTTTGTACGCCGTGCCCGCCAAAGGCTTTTTCGTGGCGGCGAAGAACACCGAGCTGCTCCGGGAAGAAAACCTGAAAAAAATCGAAGCACACCTGACGGAAGCCGTCCGGCTGGCGGCACCCTGCGGGCTGACCAAACAGGAACTGACCGAAATGTTGGAATTACTGTGGGAGGAATGAACCATGAACGCATTGGAACTGCACGGCCTTGAAAAGCACTACCCGGATTTTGCGCTGGGGCCCATTGATCTCGAACTGCCCGGCGGCACAGTCTGCGGGCTGGTCGGCGAGAACGGCGCGGGTAAGAGCACGACCATTAAGCTGATCCTGGACATGATCGACCGGGAGGCAGGTACCGTGAAGCTGTTCGGGCAGGAGGAAATCACTCCGCTTGCCAAGGCCGATATCGGTGTGGTGATGGGCGGCGAGGGCATCCCCACCTGCCTGACCGCGCCGCAGGTGGGGAAAGTGATGGCGGGCATCTATCCCAATTGGGATGCCGCCGCCTACGCCGACTGGTGCCGCCGCTTTGACCTTCCGGAGAACAAGAAGTACGGCGACTACTCCACCGGCATGAAGATGAAGCAGTGCCTTGCCGTGGCACTTTCTCATTACCCCAAGCTGCTGCTGTTGGACGAAGCCACCAGCGGCCTGGACCCGGTGGTGCGGGATGAGCTCATCGATCTGCTGCTGGACTTTGTGCGGGATGAGAACCATGCAATTCTGATCTCGTCCCACATCGTCAGCGACCTGGAAAAGCTCTGCGATACCATTGCCTTTCTGCACAAGGGGAAGCTCCTGCTCTGTGAGGACAAGGATACTCTGCGGGATGAGTACGCTCTTTGGCACGGCACTGCCGGGCAATTGGAGGAGCTGGATAAGAACGCCATTGTCAGCCGTCGGGTGACAGCCTACGGGGTCGAGGCACTGGTGAAGAGGGAACTTGTCCCGGCGGGCAGCACCCTGACACCGGTGAGCATCGAAGAATTGTTTGTGCTGATGGTGAAAGGGGAGAATGTGCGATGAAAGGTTTGCTGTTGAAGGATTGGTATCAGGTCAGAACCAGTATGAAAACCATGTACCTGTCGGTTGCATTTGTGCTGGTGATCTGGATGTTCAGCACATCGAGCGCCTATGTGTTCCCGGTGAGTTATGCGGCCGTTTTTCTGGGCATCTTGCCGATAAACCTGCTTGCCTACGACCAGAGTGTCGGTTGGGTGGAGTATGGCCGGACGCTTCCGGTGAGCAAAAAGACGCTGGTAACGGAAAAGTACCTCATCGGTCTGTTCTGTGCTGCGGCGGCTGTTGTGATCGGAGGACTGTTCGTAACGGTGATCCCGCTGCGTACCGGAACGGCCCCGGACAAGGATGTGCTGTCCCTGCTGGCGGGCAGTGTGTGTGCCATCCTGCTGATCAACGGTATTTCTCTGCCGCTGCTGTACCGCTTTGGGGCAGAAAAAGCCAGCATGATCTATATCCTGACCTTTGTCGGACTGGGTGCCCTGCTGGGCGGCGGCGGTGCCGTGATGGATGAACTGCAGCAGAACGGCACGGGAAGTGGGCCGCTTCCTGTGCCCCTTTGGCTGGCCGCAGTGCTTCTGCTGGCGGTACTGGCCCTGTATGCTGTGTCCTGGCGGGTGTCGGTGGCATGGTATGGAAAGTATAAGAAGTAGGCTCTTCTTTGTGCAATAGAGCAATCATCCGGTAAAAAAACTGTAAAAGGGGTTGAAAAATCCGGCCCGGCGTAGTATGATAACGGGGCTGAAAGAAAAATCTTACACCAAGGAGGAGTTTGTTTCCATGTCCAGTGACCATACGGATCACCCCAAACAACGCTTCTCCTGCGATGCGGGCCGTGCAAACGTGTTAGCCGCATCCTGAACTGCATGCCCTTTGTACACCGCAGGAGTTGTAACCAGACCGATGCGGTGTATTTTTTATGCCCGGAAACGGGAAACGGAGGGACCAAACCATGCAGAAGAAAAATTATGTGCAGGAGATTCTGAACATCATCCGCAGCGGTCTGCCGCAAGCAGAGCTGGCTGAAAAGCTGTCCGATTACCATGAAAACGACCTGGCCGATGCTCTGACGGCCCTGACACCGGAGGAGCGCCAGAAGGTGTACACCGCACTGGGCGTGGACACGGTGGCAGAGATCTTCTCCTATCTGGACGATGCAGAGCCTTACCTGAAGGAGCTGGACCCCGAGCGGGCCGCCCGGGTCATCTCCCACATGGATTCGGACGATGCCGTAGATGCTCTGGATGACCTGGAAGAGGACGATAAGGCAAAGATCGTCCACCAGCTGGACAAGGATGCCGCCGATGATGTGAAGCTGCTGCTCTCCTATCACGAGGACGAGATCGGCAGCTGCATGACCACCAACTACATCTGCATCCGCAGGGATATGACCATCCGGCAGGCCATGAGTGAGCTGGTGAAGCAGGCAGGCGAGAATGATAACATCTCCACCCTGTATGTGGTGGATGAGAACGAGCACTTTTATGGTGCCATCGACCTGAAAGACCTCATCGTGGCCCGTGCGGAGGAGCGCCTGGAAAAGCTGATCGCCTGCTCCTACCCCTACGTCACCGACCACGAGAAGATCAGCGACTGCATCGACCGCATCGTGGACTACGCCGAGCGCTCGCTCCCTGTCCTGAACGACAGCGGGAAGCTGCTGGGCATCATCACCTCGGCGGATGTGGTCGAGCTGGTGGACGACGAGATGGGCGATGATTACGCAAAACTCGGCGGCTTGACCAGCGAGGAGGACCTGAACGAGGGTGTGTTCCAGAGTGTGAAAAAGCGCCTGCCCTGGCTGATCGCCCTGCTGTTCCTCGGGATGGTGGTGTCCTCGGTGGTGGGTGCGTTTGAATCGGTGGTGGCGGTGCTGCCCATCGTCATCTGCTTCCAGTCCATGGTGCTGGATATGGCCGGCAATGTGGGCACCCAGTCGCTGGCTGTGACCATCCGTGTGCTGGTGGACGAGAACCTGACCACTGCCAAAAAGCTCCAGCTGCTCTGGAAGGAAATGCGGGTGGGCCTGACCAACGGTGCACTGCTGGCCGTGCTGGCGCTGGGCTTCCTGGGCTGCTACATCCACTTCTTCAAGGCCTACGCCTGGGGCGAAGCCTTCCTGCTCTCGGGCTGTGTGGGCGTATCTCTGGTCGTGGCCATGGTGATCTCCAGCCTGGTGGGCACGGTCATCCCCATGCTGTTCCATAAGATCCACATCGACCCCGCCGTGGCTTCCGGCCCGCTCATCACCACCATCAATGATCTGGTGGCGGTGGTGGTCTACTATGGTCTGGCCGCCGTGGTGCTGATCGATATGTTCCATCTGGGCTGAAATAGAGAAAGGCTGCTGCCGACAACTCCCTCAGTCACGGCTTCGCCGCGCCAGCTCCCTCTTGGAGGGAGCCTTGACGTAATGGCAATCTGTGAAAGCCTCCCTCATTGAGGGAGGTGGCATCGCGTGAGCGATGACGGAAGGAGTTTGGCAACAGCCTCTTTTTACTTATTCTGTATCCAATACCGCTGTGTCAGCGTTCCATCGGAGGAATCGAACTGCTCATCCTCCAGCACGCCGCCGTTGGCGCGGATGGTCTTTGCTGAGGCAACGTTATAATGGTCGCAGCAGATGCGCACCTTTTCGATGCCTCGTTCTTTTGCCTTTTCCAGCGTCAGGCGAAGCATCTGGGTGGCGTAGCCGTTCTGCCGCTCCGAGGGGCGGACGCTGTACCCGATGTGCCCGCCGTAGGTCAGCAGGTAATCGTTGAGCCGGTGGCGCAGGTTGGTCATGCCCACCAGATGCTCGTGCTCATCCAGAGCCAGATACTCCGTGGCGGGCACGAGACCGGCGGGGGTTGTGGCCGGATCCTTCAGTCTGTGCAGGTCAGCCAGCCAGGCATCGAAGTCGGCATATTTGTCCAGAGCCGAGGTGCCGTCCATCCGGGAGCCAATGGCCAGAAATTCTTCCCGGTAGGCCATGACCTGTTCCCGGTCGCCCTCATCCGGCTCCCGCAGGTGAATCTTCTGGGGCGAGGTGTGCCGGGTCGCCGTGCGGAAATCCGGAGCCTTCATCAGGCCGTGGCAGTTGCAGTAGAAGTAAAGCACACCTGCGCCCCGCAGGGAGAAGCGGGCAGAGGCATCTCCCTCGGGGTAGAGCTTGACCAGCTGCAGCTTATCCCCGGTGAGGTAGGCAAGAAACGAGATGTAATGATTTTTCTCCATGGGGTGGTGCAGGGTGACGAAGAGCTCGTCCTCCACCCGCTCCACGGTCAGCTGATGATGCTCGTCGGCATCCTCGGCTTCGGCGATGTCCAGCGCAGGCAGGGTGATGCCGCAGCAGCTCACCACAGCCTGTCCGGTGGCGTGGAGCACATTGCCGCAGAGAGGGCAGACGTAGAGTTTGCTCCGCAGCAGGTTGGCTGCCCGGTTCCGGTTGATGATGGGTTCTCCCTGCATCAGCTCCAGCACGCTAACCCCCAGAGCCGCAGCCAGAGGCTCCAGCAGGGAGATATCAGGCAGGCCCTTGGCGGTCTCCCACTTGGAAATGGTCTTGGCGCTGACAGAGAGCATTCCGGCAAGCTCTGCCTGGGTCAGGCCTTTGGCTTCCCGCAGCTGCCGGATGGTGCTGCCTGTGACGTATGTGTTCATGTGTTGTCCTCCTGAAGTAACCCCCAGTCATTGCGGTGGGGTTGTTGTTACAAAGTATAACCCAACAAAAAACTCCACGCAACCTACGCTGCGTGGAGTTCGTGCTTTCAGGAATTATTCGGCCTCGGTCTCGTCTTCCTCGTCCGGGTCCAGCTCCATGGTGAACACGGCCTTTTTCAGCTTGCCGCAGCCCTGGGCCTTCAAGCCGGATTTGTACGGCTCCCCAGCCAGATAGAGGGCAAAGCGGCCCTCGCAGAGCATTCCGGCAATGCTGGTGCCGGCGGTGCCCACGGTGGTATCAGCGGCTTCGTCAGCGGGCCGGGTGGGGCTGAACTCGCCCAGGGACACTTCAAACAGCTCGCTGCCTTCGAGGTCGGTCTCAAGGGTCAGGTGGTTGTCGTGCCGGACAAAGGGGGCCTTGTCGCTGGCCTGCGGGGTCACGGTGCTCACCGTGACCACAGCCTTGTCACCATCGATGCGGGTGCGCCCGGCGGGCAGGTTGTTGATATCCCGCGCCATGATGAACTCGATGACGCTGTCCAGACTGCTGCACAGGCCCAGATAGTTGGGGAGATTGTTCAGGGTATCGTAGATCATGGATCAGTCCTCTTTCGGGTCGGTCAGAAGCTCCTTGATGCTGGGCACAACGCCGCCCAGATTTTGCAGCTCCGACGGGATGATGATCTTGGTGGCCTTGCCGTTGGCGACCTTGGCCAGTGCCTCCAGGCTGCGCAGAGCCAGCACCTTGTCGTTGGGCATGGCCTCGTTCAGCAGGCGGATGGCATCGGCATTGGCCTTCTGCACGGCGAGAATGGCCTGGGCCTCGCCCTCGGCCTCGAGAATGCGCTGCTGCTTGACGGCATCGGCACGGAGGATGGCGGCTTCCTTTTCGCCCTCGGCGGCGGTGATGGCGGCCTGCTTCTCACCGTCGGCCTTCAGGATGACGGCGCGCTTTTCGCGCTCTGCCTTCATCTGCTTCTCCATGGCTTCCTGGATCTCGCGCGGCGGGATGATGTTCTTGACCTCCACGCGGTTGACCTTGATGCCCCACTTGTCGGTGGCTTCATCGAGGATGGCCGTGATCTTGCCGTTGATGACATCGCGGCTGGTCAGGGTGTGATCCAGCTCCATCTCACCGATGATGTTGCGCAGGGTGGTGGCGGAAAGGCTCTCGATGGCTGCGATGGGCTGGTTGACACCGTAGGTATAGAGCTTGGCATCCATGACCTGGAAGAACACCACGGTGTCGATCTGCATGGTTACGTTATCGCGGGTGATCACAGGCTGGGGAGGGAAGTCCGCGACCTGCTCCTTCAGGCTGACCTTTTTGGCGATCCGCTCAATGAACGGAATCTTGACATGCAGGCCGGCCGACCAGGTGTCGGAGTAGCTGCCCAGACGCTCCACAACGTACACCATGGACTGAGGCACGATGACAATGTTGGTGACGACGATAAGCAGGATGACAAAGATGAGCGCGAGGATTACAAACAGCATGATAGGCATAGAGACGCTCCTTTTTTAGTGGTTGATGGATTCGGTCAGAATGGGTTCCACGATGAGCAGGGTGCTGTGGATCTCGGTGACCCGGCAGGCCTGCCCGGGGGTCAGGGTATCGCCGGGGGTGGCGCAGCGGGCGCTCCAGTCCACGCCGTCCAGCCGCACCCGGCCCGTCTGCTGGGCGGAAACAGGGGTCAGCACCCGGGCCTCCCGGCCAAGGGCGCGGTCACCGTTGGTGGGGGTGGGCTGCTTGTGCAGCCGTTTGGCCAGCGGCTTGAATGCCAGCAGGCAGACCGCGCTGACCGCAATGAACACCACTGCCTGCACCCGGAACGAGTGGGTGAACAGGCAGCAGAGCAGGGCTGCCGCGCTGCCTGCCGCAAACCAGACGGATACCATGCTGAAGGTCATACCCTCCAACGCCAGGAACCCGACGGCGGCAAGGAGCCAGAAAATGGGGTCAATGGACATCGAACATCCCTCCTTATGATCCTATTATAGAGCATCCGGTTGGGGGAAGGTCAAGAGATTTTTGCTGAATTGTTGCGCAGAAAACAAAATGCGGTCATACATAATCATAATAGCTGTGGTTCGGGTTATGCCCCACTTCTTCCACCACGATGGTAAAGCCCATGGGGTTCACCTCGGTGCTCTTGCCGCTGGCAAGGGTCTCCACGATGATATGTTCGGTGCGGTTGACGATGATCTCCGCGGTCTCCACCTTGCCCACCCGTTGGTAGTGCAGGATACCGTCCTCGGCACGCAGGACCCGCAGCTGGCCGGTGCGGAAGGCCTCGCAGGTGTGGCGGAGCTGTGCCAGCTGTGCCAGCACGGGGCGCAGGCGCTGTTCGTGGGCATCCCACCGGAAGAAAGCCCGGTTGAAGGGGTCCCGGTAGCCCTGCATGGCGATCTCGTCGCCGTAGTACAGGCAGGGCACACCCGGCAGGGTGTAGATGATGGCGTAGGCCATCCGCAGGCGGAGCAGGCCCTCCTCGTAGGCTTCGCCGGTCACACAGCGGCCGCTCTGCCACGCGCGGCCCCGGCCATTGGCGGGCTCGTCAGCGATCACAGTCAGGGCACGCTCGGTGTCGTGGGTGGAGAGGAAGTTCAGGGCGGTGTCCATGGCCGGGGCAGGGTAGTGCTCGCAGATGGTCAGGATCTCCGTCATGGCCTGCTCGGCGGGCTTGCCCTTGACGAAATCCAGCACGGCGTTCTTGAAGGGGTAGTTCATCACGCTGTCCAGACCCTTGCCCAGCAGGTAGGTGCGGCGCTTATTGAAGCCGAACTTGGTGGTGGCATCCTCCCACACCTCACCCAGCAGGAACTTTTCGGGGCTGACCCGCTTGACGGCGGCGCGTACCTTCTCAATGAATTCGTCGGGCAGCTCATCGGCTACATCCAGCCGGAAGCCTGCCGCGCCGCGCCGCAGCCAGGTGTCGATGACACCGCCCGGGCCGGTGATGAACTCCACATAGGAAGGGGTCTCCTCGTTGACCTCGGGCAGGGTCTCAAAGCCCCACCAGCTGCGGTAGCCGCCCTTGTACTGGGGGCCGAAATCGTACCAGCAGCGGTAAGGGGAGTTGGGGTCCCGGTACGCGCCGCCCTCACCATAGCGGCCCTCGCGGTTGAAGTAGCGGCTGTCGGAGCCGGTGTGGCTGAACACGCCGTCCAGCACGATGCCGATGCCGTACTTGGCAGCCTCGCGGCAGAGCACCTCAAACTCTTCGTTGGTGCCCAGCAGCGGGTCCACGTTCAGGTAGTCGGCGGTGTTGTAGCGGTGGTTGGAGTGGGCCTCAAAGATGGGGTTGAGGTAGATGAAATCCACCCCCATCTCGTGCAGGTAGGGGAGCTTTTGCTGGATGCCCTTGAGGTCGCCGCCGAAATAGTCCTCGTTCAGGTGGCCGCCCACCTCGTTGGGCTGCCAGAAGGGCTCGGCGTGCTTGTCGGCCTGATAGATGCGGTCGGCAAAGGGCATGGGCTTGTTCTCCACCCCTTCGCAGAAGCGGTCCGGGAAAATCTGATAGAACACCTTACCCTTGATGCTTTCGGGGGTCTCAAAGTCCTGCTCATAGACCGTGATCTGCCAGCTTTCGCCATCCTGCCAGCTGATCACGCCGCAGTTGTCGGGGCCGCGCACGATGCGGCGGAAGTCGGTGTAGAGGTCGAAGTAGTAGAAGTAGAGGCCCGGGTCATTCAGAGGCACTTCCACAGAAAAGTGGTTCTGTCTGGGGGTCTGGCCATCGAAGTTCATCCGGTAGTAGACGGGAACATCGAACTTGCCCTCTTTTTTCAGGACAAGGTGCGGGTCTACATAGCCCAGCTCCTCGGGGATGCAGAGCGACAGCCGGACAGTCTGCCCGGCGCGCACCGCACCAAAGGGCTGCTTGAAATAGGGGTCAAAACTGTTGAACAGACAAGACAAGTGGGGTCGTTCCTTTCTCAAAAAAAGCCCCGGTGTCGTTGAACGATCCGGGACTTTTGCTATTGCGCTTGATAAAGCGACTTTACTCAGGGGAAGCTTTGCCTTTGCATAACCTCTCAGTCACGGGCTCCGCCGTGACAGCTCCCCTACTAGGGGAGGTGGCATCAAGCGAAGCGAAGATGACGGAGAGGTTTAATCAATTACTTCACAGCAGAAGCGTGCCAGATATCGCGGGCGTAATCCAGCACAGAACGGTCTGCGCTGAAGATGCCGCTGTTGGCGGTGTTCTTCAGGCTCATCTGTGCCCACTTCTCGCGGTCAGCATACAGGCGCTGCAGGTCGGCCTGAGCACGGCGGTAATCCTTGAAGTCGGCCATGACCATATAAGGATCGCTGGTGCGCAGGTTCTCGGTGACCTCGTGGAAGTCCTCGCCGTTCCAGCCGCGCTCCAGGAAGTTCAGAGCGGCATTTGCCACGTCATCGCCCATGATGAAGGCGCTGGGGTGGTAGCCCACCTGCTTGAGGTTGTTGACCTCGGGGGTCAGCATACCGAAGATCAGCTCGTTCTCCTTGCCGGCGGCATCGGCGATCTCAACATTTGCGCCGTCCAGCGTACCCAGCGTGATGGCACCGTTCAGCATGAACTTCATGTTGCCGGTACCGGAAGCCTCGGTGCCTGCCAGAGAGATCTGCTCAGAGACCTCGGCTGCGGGCATCAGGTGCTCGCTCAGGGAGACGCAGTACTCTTCCAGATAGACCACGCGCAGCTTGTCGCGCACGGCGGGGTCATTGTTGATCAGGTCGCCCAGCTTGCAGATCATCCGGATCATCTGCTTGGCCATGTAATAGCCGGGGGCAGCCTTTGCGCCGAAGATATAGGTCTTGGGGATGAAGTCGGCGTTGGGGTTCTCCTTCAGATACAGGTACTGAGCGGCGATGTTCAGGGCGTTCAGGTGCTGACGCTTGTACTCGTGCATCCGCTTGACCTGGCAGTCGAAGATGGAATTGGGGTCGATGACCTGGCCGGTGCTCTTCTCCAGATAGGCGGCAAAGTTCTTCTTATTGTCCAGCTTGATCTCGTTGATGCGCTTCAGCACGGTCTTGTCGTCCGCATACTTGTTCAGCTTGGAGAGGGTGGAAGCGTCGTGCTTGTACTCCTCGCCGATGGTCTCGTCCAGCAGCTTGCACAGCTCAGGGTTGGAGGCCAGCAGCCAGCGGCGGTAAGCGATGCCGTTGGTCACGTTCTTGAAGGCCTGAGGCTTGAACAGGTAGTAATCGTGGAACACGCTCTCCTTGATGATCTCACTGTGCAGCTTGGACACGCCGTTGATGCTGTTGGCGGTGTAGGCGCAGATGTTTGCCATGCGGACCTGGTTGTCGCCGATCAGAGCCATATAGTTGATCTTTCCCTCGTCGCCGGGGAATGCCTTCTCCAGCTCCTCGCGGGCACGGCGGTTCATCTCGACCACGATCTGGTAGATGCGGGGCAGGGTCATCTTGAAGATGTCCACATTCCACTTCTCCAGAGCCTCGGCCATAACGGTGTGGTTGGTGTAGGCAAAGACCTTCTGGCAGATCTCAAAGGCCTTATCCCAGTCAAAGCCGCACTCGTCCAGCAGGATGCGCATCATCTCGGGGATGGCCAGCGTGGGATGGGTGTCGTTCA
>ONZU01000912.1_pt1 | contig 20700 bp, 15 predicted proteins | sample 1671161 | NCBI WGS metagenome assembly ONZU01 (sample SAMN06348128, study PRJEB24527) | human gut metagenome | biome: human gut; feature: ankylosing spondylitis patient; material: feces | host: Homo sapiens | place: China | collected 2015-10
CTACGCCCGACCAAGAGTATTTCATCAAACAACTGATGGAATTTGCCAAGACGGGCGACGCCACGCTACTGGGCAGGCTACCTTTGTCGGAAACGGAGGAGAAGGCAAAGATGCTCATCGCCACCGACTACGCGCGGAAGATGGCTTTGGATATGCGCATGATAGACCCCAATTACGAAGACCACCCCGACAACAAGGCGAGCCACTGCGCCAAAATGATAGCGGAGTATTACCACAAATACGATGCGCACAAAGGAACGCAGTTCGTGTTCTCCGACTTGGGTACATATCAGCCGGGGGAAGGATGGAACGTGTACAGCGAGATAAAACGCAAGTTGGTGGAGGATTACGGCATACCGGCAAGTGAGGTGCGCTTCATTCAGGAGTGTAAGACGGATAAGGCTCGTAAGGCGGTGATAGATGCCATGAACGCAGGGACAGTGCGAGTGCTGTTCGGCTCCACAAGTATGCTCGGAACGGGCGTGAATGCGCAGAAAAGATGCGTCGCCATCCATCACCTTGATACACCGTGGCGACCGTCCGACCTGCAACAGCGTGACGGACGGGGTGTTAGAGCCGGGAACGAGATTGCTAAGCATTTTGCCGAGAACAACGTGGATATCATCATCTACGCGGTGGAAAAGTCGCTGGACAGCTACAAGTTCAATCTGCTGCACTGCAAGCAGACGTTCATATCGCAGCTCAAAAGTGGAGCGATGGGCGCACGTACCATCGACGAGGGAGCAATGGACGAAAAATCGGGTATGAACTTCTCGGAGTATATGGCGTTGCTCTCCGGCAATACCGACCTTTTGGATAAGGCGAAATTAGAGAAGCGTATCGCCTCGCTCGAAGGGGAACGCAAGTCGTTCAACAAGGGCAAGCGCGATTCGGAGTTCAAGCTGGAATCCAAGACGGGAGAACTGCGCAACAACACGGCTTTCATCGAAGCCATGACGGAAGACTGGAACCGTTTTCTTTCCGTTGTGCAGACTGATAAGGAAGGCAGCCGCCTTAATCTTGTCAAGGTGGACGGCGTGGATTCAACGGATGAGAAGGTCATCGGTAAGCGTTTGCAGGAAATCGCCAAGAACGCCACGACTGGTGGACTGTACAAGGCTGTCGGGGAACTTTACGGCTTTCCGATAAAGGTGGTCAGCGAGAGGACACTCAAAGAAGGTCTGGAGTTCACCGACAACCGCTTCGTGGTGGAGGGGAACTACAAGTACACCTACAACAACGGGCATCTGGCGATGGCAGACCCGATTGCTGCCGCACGAAACTTTCTGAACGCATTGGAGAGGATTCCGACCATCATCGACCAGTACAAGTCTAAGAACGAAGTGCTGGAAAAGGAGATTCCGCAGTTGCAGGAGATAGCGGGCAAGGTGTGGAAGAAGGAGGACGAGCTGAAACAGCTGAAGTCCGAACTCGCCGCACTGGACCGCAAGATACAGCTTGAGCTGGCTCCGGCTCAGGAAAACACAGAAGAGAACCGGCAAGGCAACGAGAAAAAACAGACGGAACAACAGCCGGAAAGCCCGCACGTGGACTTTGTACGCAGTCATTTAATTATAGGGAGACCCGGTTTATCGGAATCCAAAGGTGTAAAACTTTAATATCGAAGTCTTGACAGAAAAAGCCAGTGGTTGAATTTTTCACCACTGGCTTTAATTCTAATAATTTTTCAATCTAATATGACCGAATCTATAACGTTAAATCATAGATTATGTGTCTATTTGTGAAGAAAAAGACGTAACTTTGTATCAAAATCAAATAAGCATAACAATGGAACCATCTATATACAGTTTTTCACTTTATACCGCACTGCCGTTGATGTTATTCTTCGGCTTTTATTTTTTGTTTGCAAAGACTCCTGAAAAGAAAATTTTCAAGAATTATCTCCGCTCTCGACAGATTATGGGTATAGCTATGCTACTGCTTTCGGCAAACTATTCGGTACATTTCTTCTTTGGTATCCGATTCAAAAATGCGGATTCTGCCATATTGATGAACATGTCCACATACTTCCTGTGCTATTCTCTGTTCAGTTCGGCATTGATAATGTTGCTTGATCGTTTTTACATTACCAAACGGCGTGTGTGGACACATATCATTTTATGGATTATATTCTCAACTCTTTCCGGAGTTGTGTTGTTCCTGTTGCCAAGCGGAATCATGCAAAAAATCTCTTTATTTGCTTTAGCTGTATGGTTAGTCGTTTTTGGAATCGTTTTAGCTCGCAGAGTCATAATTGCATATCGTAGAGCCATTCGGATTTTCAATGAAACTCAGGCGGATGATATAGGCACATATATCGAATGGCTTTCCATATTCACTTATTGGGCTGTTATCTTCGGTGTCGGATGCGGATTGCTGACATTTCTGCCAGACAAATATGTTTTTATCTGGATTTTGTCGTCAATACCGTTCTACAGCTATCTTTTCTACAGCTATCAGAACTACCTGCTGTTCTATGAACAGGTGGAAAATGCTTTTGAGCAAGATATACAGTCTGAAGAAGAACTTCTGACAGATACGGAAACAGAACCTGAAATAGTTTCTGAGAAAGAAGTTCCAGTGTCCTATACAGAAATTATAGAGAAAGTGGCCAACTGGATAAAGACAGACGGCTATGTCCAGCAGGGACTTACCATAAAAGAACTGTCCGAAATACTTCATACGAACCGTACCTATCTTTCCGCTTATATCAAGACTACGTATAAAATGACATTCCGCGAATGGATAACCGGTCTCCGGTTGGAGTATGCGAAAAACATACTGAAGGAGCATCCGGAAATCAATATACAGAAGCTGGCTGAGTCTTCCGGTTTTCTTTCCCGCAGTAACTTTATCAAATCATTTACAGAGAAGGAAGGATGTACGCCTGGCAAGTGGAAAAAAGCAAATCTGGAATAATTTGTGTGGTAAAAAGCCGATGAAAAAGGTCTCAGAAGCTCATTTTCAAAAAGTGCTCAAGCGACAAAAAAGTGCTAATTCGACAAAAAAAGTGCTCAAACGACAATTTGAAAAGTGCTCAAACGACAATTTTTATAAAACGCTGTATTTCAACAGAAAAAGTTTTTGTAATATTTTGGGCGCTGAATGGCATTTATTACCTTTGGAGAAGACAAAGATAATAAATTCAAGTTTATATGAGCAGAAAAATCACTTTTCTCACCCTGTTTCTGTGGCTGATGACGGTAACTTTTCCTGTCATTGCGCAGCAGAAAGCAGACACGACCTACACCTTCCGGTTCGTTCCGCAGAAGGATATGTTTTATGTTCCCTGGAATGGGAATGACACAGAACTTGCCCGCCTGCTGGAGTGTATCGAAAAAAACAAAGCCACAATTCTTGACGGCAAGCTGCCGCTTTATGTCGATGGCTACTGCAACTCGCTGGGCAGTGAAGCCGAGAACTTTGCCACGGCAAAGATCCGTGCCAACCGTGTGAAATCCGAACTGATTATACGCGCGGGAATAAAAGAGGAGAATTTCATCACCTGCAACCATGCGACTGAGGGTGATTTCGTCACCGTGCGCCTGACAGTACCGGTAAAGGAAACAGCCGCGACGGATGCTGATACGGAAGCCCGACGCAAGGCGGAAGCCGAACGACTGGCAGCCGAGAAGCGTGCCGAACAGGAACGGCTTGCCGAAGAGCAGCGCAAGGCGGAAGAAGCCCGACTTGCCGCTGAAAAGGCAGAAGCCGAGAAAACCGCTCAACAAAATACACTTGCCGACACGCTGTCGGAAACCAAAATCACAACTGATTATCATCTCTCCCTGCGTGCCAACCTGCTGCGCTGGGCTACCTTGACACCAGATTTAGGACTTGAATGGCGCATCTGTCCATCGTGGGGCATTGCCGTAAACGGCTCGTGGACTTCTTGGAGCTGGAGTGACAAAGACCGCCGCTATGCACTCTGGGAAGTGGCTCCGGAAGTACGTTACTATATGGGTGAGAAGAAAGCCTGGCATCTGGGCGCGATGTTCAAGGCTGGACAGTTCAACTACAAGCTTTCCGAAACAGGCAAGCAGGGCGACCTGATGGGTGGCGGCATCACCGCCGGCTATCAGCTGCGACTAAACAAGGCATTAGATCTTGATTTCAACCTCGGTTTGGGCTACCTGAATGCCGATTTCGAAAAATATGAAGTCATCGATGGTGTGCGCGTGCGCTGTGGCAACGAGACAAAAAATTGGTGTGGCCCCATCAACGCCGGTGTGACATTGGTATGGAAGTTATTCTAATACGGAGGAATAGAGTATGAAAGCAAGACAATATATAAATATGGTAGGAATGGCAGCCGCCGTGCTGCTCTCTTCCTGCGTGAAGGACACGCTTTATGACACGCCGCATCCCGACTATGGGAAGATTGCGGTGACAGCCGACTGGTCGGCACGCGGTGAGGGTATCGACATACCTACCACATGGACGGTTACCATGGGTGACTATACGGGTACGGAGACTTCCGCCACCCATGCCCCCAACCATCTGTTTGCTCCGGGCAGCTACACCCTTGCGGTGTGGAACCCTGCTGAAGGAATCATGGTAAATGGTACCACCGCCACCATTGCCGCAGCCACGGGAAACCGGGCAGGAACGGATGCCTTTGTGAACAATGCCCCGGGATGGTTCTTCACCTATACGAAACAGGTGAGCATCGAGAAAGACAAGGACTATCCGCTGACCGCCGCAATGAAGCAGCAGGTACGCGAACTGACGCTTATCATCAAACCGACGGGGGATGCCGCCGGACGCATCACGGAGATTGTTGCCCATCTGACGGGTGCAGCCAGAACTCTCGATTTCGCTACCGATACCTACGGAGCCGCTTCAAACGTCGTGCTGCCCTTCACCAAGATAACCGAAGGTGACGATGCCGGCAAGTGGAAAGCCACGGTGCGGTTGCTGGGTGTGACCGGCACGGAACAACTGCTGACGGGTGAAATCCGCTATGCGGACGGCAACCCGACCCCCACGACGCTGAAAAGCGACATCACGGAAGCCCTCAAGGGGTTCAACACCGGAAAGGGCGAATCGCTGACCCTCGGCGGAACGCTGGTTGAGACTCCCGAAGGCATGGAAGTGGACGGAGTCGAAATCAACGGCTGGGAAGAAGTGAAAGGTGATGATGTAAATGCCGATTTGTAAATAATTAGCAAACCGAACGCAGAAGCAAAGCTTGCTTTGATTTTGCTAAGGTGCAGCAATTATTGAAATGGAATTTAACTAATATAATAACAGAATATAATGAAGACAAGATTTTTTGCACTTGCGATGCTCGCCCTCGCACTGGTAGCCTGCAACAACGACAACGAGAACTTGAACGGTGACCCCGTGGCCGCCCAGTTTACCGCCAACATCGCCCCCGCCACCCGCGCCAGCGGAACCATCTGGACTGCCGGCGACCGTATCGGCATCACCGACATCGGCAACGATTCCCAGTACGGCAACGTGCCTTTCATCCTGAAAAACGGGAAATTTGAGGCAGAAGGAAAGGTTATCTATATCGAAGATGCAAAGACCCATACTTTCCGCGCCTACTATCCGTACAACGCGGCGGGAGGCATCCTCACAGCCACGACCGATGCCACGGCGCAGCAAAACCAGCCTGCCATCGACTTCCTCTTTGCTTCAGGAGCCACGGGAGACAAAAACAACCCGGTAGTAAGCTTCACCGACAAAACCGCCAAAGGCGGTGAAGACAACTCCTTCCACCACCGCATGAGCCAGATAACCCTTACCTTCGAGGCGGGCGACGGCGTGAATTTCAGCGTTGTCAAGCCTGAACGTTACACGCTGGACGGATTGTTACTCACCGGTACGTTCAACACGGCCGACGGTATTGCCACCGCAGACAACGGACTACAGACCGGAGAACTGACCATGAATCTGGCAGACGGCAATCTCACGTCATCGATCATCCTCTTCCCGCAGACAGTTGCATCCCTGCCGTTGGTTGTGAATTACAAAGGTCAGGAATATCATGCCACACTCACCATGCCCGATGGCGCACTGCTGGCGGGCAACAACTATACCTATACCGTCAAGGTACGCAACAAAGTCCTTGAAGTCAGCGAAGCCACCATTGCAAAGTGGAACGATATAGACGGTGGAGATGTGGGTGCTGACCTGTAGGATGTTAATAATTAATCGATTAGAATGAAGAATTATGAGACATAGATTATTTATCCCCGCAGCCACCGCACTGCTGTTCGCCCTCGCCGCCTGCACGCAGGACGAACTTGCTGGCGATAACCGTCTGCCCGAAGGTGAATACCCCGTCGTCATCCGTGCCACCGGATTGTCCGTAGAAGCAACGCCACTGGCAGCCCCTTCCACCCGTGCCTCTGTGGACGGCGACTGGCAGGGCGTCACTTCCGTGGCACTCAAGATGGGCGATGCGGTAAAGGAATACACCGTAACGGCTTCTACCGATTTCAAGAGTGCCACGCTTTCACGCGAGAACGACCCGTACTACTGGACCAGCCGCGACCCGATTACCGTATCGGCATGGTGCCCCTTCGACAAGGCTGACATCACACAGATGCCTGCCGTGAAGGTGGCAGAAGACCAAAGCAAACTGGCTGACTTCCAAAACAGCGACTTCATCTCTGCTGAGAACCGGAAGGTGGAATTTAACAACCCGACTCTTGAATTTACCCACCGCACGGCACGCGTGACAATCGAACTGAAGCCCGGCACGGGATTCACGAGCGTCGCTGGTGCCATGGTGAGCCTCGTGAGCCTGTCCGCCGATAACAGCAACCCGACTGCCATCAAGACCTACAACGCAAGCGGCAACACCTACGAGGCACTGACCGCCCCGCAGACCGTTGCGGCAGGCAAGCCGTTCGTCCGGGTGGAACTCGGCGGCGGCACCTTCTACTTCCGTCCGCAGAACAACGTCGTATTAGAAGCGGGCAGCCGCTATAAGTATACCGTTAAGGTGAACACCACTGGCTTGACGTTAGAGGGTTGCACCATCGGCAGCTGGGCTGACGGCGGCGGCGAGAGCGGCGCAGCCGAGGATTTGGGCTACATCTACGACAGCAACACCAATACCTACACGGTCTATAACGCCAACGGCCTGATGAATATAGCCGAATTAGTGAACGGAGGTAAGAGCGACATTAACATTACCCTCGACACTGACATTGACCTCACAGGCAAAGACTGGACACCGATAGGCACAGACTACGACAACTCATACAAAGGCACCTTCGACGGTGGCGGCCATACCATTACGGGGCTGACCTTTACGACAAATGACGAATATGCGGGTCTGTTCGGCTGGCTCAATAGAGCTGGTACGGTGAAGAACGTGGTGATGGAGGGCGTACAGATAACAAGCAATCAAATATATGGCGGCAGTATTGGCGGCGTGGTAGGATATAGCTGGGGCACCATTGAAAACTGCTCGGTGTCGGGCAGCGTCAGCGGCACGGTGTATGTCGGCGGTGTGGTGGGTGCTCAAATAGGCGGTTCCATCACCGGATGCAGTTCCTCTGCCACAGTGAAGGGAACGGTCGATGTCGGCGGCGTGGCAGGTCAGACGAATTCGAGTGCCACCCTGACCGCTTGCTATGCCACGGGCAACGTGACCATAGAAATAAACCCCGCAAAGAATATCGCTGGCGGCAGTCTGGTGGGAATGAACGCAGGAAGCAGCCTCCTTGCCTGCTATGCCACGGGCAACGTAACCAGTACGGGTAGTAGCACTGGCAAAGTACATATCGGCGGCTTTTTGGGAAATAACTACACCACCGTGACCGCCGGCTATTGGAAGAACAATCATGAACAAGGCATCGGCTACAATAGGGAAAGCACCGGAGCCACGAAGGTGGACGGCTCTGTCGTTACCTGGCAGAAAGCCGTTGATGCCATGAACACCGCCTTGCAGAACGCAGGCTCAGAGTGGCGTTACGAACTTAAAGGAGCATTGCCTACATTGAAGAAGCAGTAAACCGTCGGGCGGAAAAAGTTCTGCCCGCAACGGAAAGAACCAGAGTAATAAAATAACAGATATAATGAAGATAAGATTTTTTGCACTTGCAGCGCTCGCCCTCTTACTGGGCGCCTGCACGCAGGACGAAGTGGGCTTCCTACCAGAAGGGGCGGAAGGCACACCCATCGTCTTCACCGCCACGGGGCTGAATCCCGTCGCGACAGCCACCGTCGGCACCCGTGCCCCAGCGGACGGCAATTGGGAGGGTGTGCAGAGCGTGGCAGTCCTGATGGACGGCACGGTGAAGGCATACGACGTGACGCCCACCACCGCCGACCCCACCAGCGCCACGCTGACTTCCACCGACCCGCACTACTGGACCAACCACAACGACATCACCGTCACAGCGTGGTGGCCCTACACCGCTGGCGAGACAACCCCACCTGCGGTAAAGGTAAAAGCCAACCAAAGTGCCCAGAAAGACTTTGAGGGCAGCGACCTCATCGTAGCCGACGGGCAGACGGTGACCTACGGTAGCCCCACACTTCGCTTCACCCACCGCACGGCGCGAGTGACCATCGTCCTGACGGACTACACCGAGGGGCTGGCATCCGTGCAGCTGACGGGTCTCTCCACCGAAGGCGACAACCCGGATATAATCGTCCCGTATGACAAGGGCAGCAACACCTACACCGCCCTCGTCGCCCCGCAAAGTGTGGCAGCTGGCACGACCTTCATTACCAGCACCTTCACCAACGGCAAGGTCTTCGTCTATAAGATGAAGAATGCTACCGACTGGCAGGCGGGCGGTGAATATACCTACACCGTCTCCCTCGCTGCGGCAAAAGACCTGGGCTATACCATAGAGAGCAACGGCAGCTACACCGTGACCTCCGCCGATGGCCTGATGAATGTAGCCGAATTAGTGAACGGAGGTAAGACCGACATTAACATTACCCTCGACAAAAACATTGACCTCACGGGCAAAGGCTGGACGCCGATAGGCACAAGCTTCAAAAACTCATACACGGGCACCTTTGACGGCGGCGGCCATACCATCACGGGGCTGACCGTTACGACAAATGACAAATATGCGGGTCTGTTCGGCTATATCGGTAATGCCGGTACGGTGAAGAACGTGGTGATGGAGGGCGTACTGATAACAAGCAATAACGGGTCGAGCCAGGCTGGCGGCGTGGCAGGATTTAGCCGGGGCACTATTGAAAACTGCTCGGTGTCGGGCAGCGTCAGCGGCACGGTGTACGTCGGCGGTGTGGTGGGTGCTCAATGGGGCGGTTCCATCACCGGATGCAGTTCATCTGCCACAGTGAAGGGAATGGTCGATGTCGGCGGCGTGGCAGGTCAGACGAATTCGAATGCCACCATGACCGCTTGCTATGCCACGGGCAACGTGACCTTAGAAATAGCCTCCCAAAATAATATCGATGTCGGCGGTGCGGTGGGATTCAACGGAGGAAGCCGCATCCTTGCCTGCTATGCCACGGGCAACGTAACCAGTACAGGTAGTAGCACCGTCAATGTGTATATCGGCGGCTTTTGTGGATATAACTCCACCACCGTGACCGCCTGCTATTGGAAGAACAATCAGGAACAAGGCATCGGCTACAAAAAGGTAGGCACCGCCCCCGAAGCCACGAAGGTGGACGGCTCTGTCGTTACCTGGCAGAAAGCCGTTGATGCCATGAACACCGCCTTGCAGAACGCAGGCTCAGAGTGGCGTTACGAACTTAACGGAGCATTGCCTACCTTGAGGAAGCAGTAAACGTCGGGCGGAAAAAGTTCCGCCCGCAACGGAAAGAACCGAAGTATAACCCCAATAAAGAAAGGAGGACGTGATGGAACACACGGAGAATCCACCATATAGGTTTTGACATCAAGGCATTGTCAATAATAATATAGACTCCAGTGTAAATATGGAAGCTGTAAGCCGGACATTGTCAAGATTGGTGCTCATTAAAGACAACAAATCAAGTAATTAAATTAAAAACATGGGACTTTTTCACAGAGGCAAGAAAAATAATGACGATGAGCCGGACAGTGTTCAAACCAATTCATTCTCTGATATTATGAATGGTTTGCAGTACGCCGTAAACTGTGCACAAGATACATTACAGAATCATCAGATACAAAATCTGACCAGACTTTTTGAAGGAACAAATGCAAATAACGCAAATACGTTCCAATCGAAAAAAATCATGGTTGGAGACAAGACTATTGATATTCCACTTATAGCCTTGATATCCCATCATTATCTTGCAATGGATAATGTGCAGATAAAGTTCAAGGCGAAGGTCGGAAGCGTGGAATCACAGATCCCGGAAAACAACTTGCTGTTATCCAGTCCGCACAGAGCCAATCTCCAGATGCAGATGAGCAACATAAAACCGGATGCGGATGATGTCATGGAGGTTTGCGTCAATTTTAAGGTTCAGGAGACTCCGGAGAGTATTTCCCGAATTATTGACGATTTTGTAAAAAATATCTAACAATTTTAAAATTCAAATGTTATGGCAGAAGAAATAAAGAACCAAGGGCAACAAGAAAATGCGGAAAACTTGAATGAAAATGTAAGCGGACAGGCGAAAGAAATTATCTCCGCTGCATTGGAAGAGACTCAAAACAGAGAAACTTCTCCAGTTCTTAAAGCAGATTCAAACGTGACTGACAAATTCAAGGGGCTTCCCATGCGGGAACTTATTGCAGCTCCACTTATTGCAGCAGCCGAAGCACAACAGGAATTGGCAGCGACAGCATGGAATTTCTACCAGCAAATTGCATTTGATGGTAAAAGCGGCAATAAAGCGCGTATATTGGAATTCGATGTCGAAAGACCGATACAGCAGGATGGAAAAATGACAACAATGTCACAAAGTGTCAAGGCTCCGTTTATAGGATTGGTGCCTATTCCTTCCCTGCTCATAGATCGCGTGGATGTCGATTTCCAGATGGAGGTTACCGATACATCAAACGTAAAAAGCACTACCAACGCAGAAGTAGAGGCAAAAGCTTCAGCAAAACATTGGTTTATAAATGCGGAAATCAGCGGCAAAGTCACGACCGCCCGCGAGAACACCCGCATGACCAACCAAACGGCAAAATACCAGATACATGTGACAGCCAGTCAGCAGCCGCAGACCGAAGGTCTGTCTAAACTGATGGATATAATGGCATCATGTATCGAGCCTATAACAAACGAAAGTAACAGTAAGTAAATATATGAATTTGATTCAAGCATTAAGATTGCCAAACAGTCAAGCAGTAATGACAAATATTGCACGGTTTCATTATCAAAATATTTATAATGTAGGTTTGACCCCTCCGATTGTCACGCAAAGTGATTTGACATTTCAAATAAAAGGATATACCCGTAACTATCGTTTTCTTAGATTAGACTATGCCTGTGTCATATATATTGCGGATAGAATAGCAGTCGTTGCTTCAAATGGCATAGATACTTTAAGTTCAGGTTTTTCGGGGTGTTATATGGCCAGTTTTAGGCACAATGGCATTAGGTATGTTGCTCATATTCCAACGCCTAACAATAGTATTAAAACATCATGGAATCGGGCGGTTAAAAATCAAATAATAGATAATGTTGTTCTTTTTAAACCTACTGAAGGATTGGCGAGAATCCCAGGAACAATTGGTATTTGGGGAATTATAACATTTAACGATAGATGTTATCGGCTTGATGTAAATGAAAACGCTCCTCCAAGTCAAGCCATACGTGGCCAAAGAATTTTTAACTCAATCCCGAGAAATCCCATACTAACAGAAATTCCATCTATCGCCGGTGGTCAGATGCCTTAATAATTATAACAATTGTAAATAAGGGAAGAATGGTTGTTTCATTGAGGAGTAGAATTCTATTCGGATATATAATTCTGGTGGCGGTCATAGGCAGCATGGCCGCCATTCTCATCCATGAACCTGCGAAGTTCCACGACCTATATGCGTATTTTAAATAACGGTATTTACACAAACAGCAAATGAGCGAACAATTCGTTACCACTACCAAGCATTTCCGCAAGCTGCTTGCCGCAGGCTATCTGTTGATAGTCCTGCTGGTGGGCGGCATCATCTGCACGTGGCTCGGAGAATGGCGCGACTTGGAGTTGCTGGAACGGGAGAACCGTGAAATCAACCGCTTCCGCAAGGAAACACACGATGCGTATGTGGGTGTGGTGGAGTTGTCTCTTTTGGGCGAGTCGGTGCTGGAATGGGACGATAAGGATGTGGCGGCATACCGGCGGCAACGGATGACGGTGGATAGTATGCTTTGCCGCTTCAAGAGCCATTACGAATCGGTGCGCATAGACAGCGTGCGCCACTTGCTGGAGGACAAGGAAAAGCGGCTGTGCGCCATCATGGAGGCTCTGGAACAACAGGCGGACATCAACCGCCGGATAGCCAAGCAGGTGCCGGTGATAGTGCAAACGAGCAGGCAGGAAGAGCCGAAGAAACAGAGGAGGAAAGGTTTTCTCGGGTTGTTCGGCAAGAAACAGGAAGCACCTCCGACGACGACCACCACGATGCTCTACACACTGAACCGTGATATGATAGCGCAACAACGTGCCCAAAGCCATCGTCTGTCGGAATATGCCGACAGCCTTGCCAGCCGCAATGCGGAACTGAACCGCCAACTACAAACCCTTATCCAGCAGATGGACCACAAGGTGCAGGCTGACTTGCAGGAACGTGAGGCGGAAATATCCGCTATGCGTGAAAAGTCGTTCTTGCAGGTAGGTATCATAACGGGTGTCATGCTGCTGTTGCTCATTATTTCATACATCATCATTCACCGCTATGCCACCCGCATCAAGCAGTACAAACGTAAGACAACAGATTTAATCGGGCAACTGCAAAAGTCCGTAAAACAAAACGAATCGTTGATAGCCTCACGCAAGAAAGCGATGCACACCATCACCCACGAGCTACGCACACCACTGACTGCCATACATGGATATGCGGAACTGATGCAGGACAACGAAGAAGAAAAGATAAGCGGTTATGCGGACAATATCCTGCAAGCCTCCAAGAGAATGACCGACATGCTCAACTCCCTGCTTGACTTCTTCCGCTTGGACAGCGGCAAGGAACAGGCGAATGTCCGTCCGTTTCGTTTGGAAAACATCGCGGAGCTGTTGCAAACGGAGTTTACGCAACAAGCAGAAGCAAAAGATCTTAAACTTACCATCGAGTGCCCGGAGGGTATTATCCTGAATGGCGACAAGGAGCGCATCATACAGATATGCGACAACCTGCTGGGCAATGCCGTCAAGTTCACGAATGCCGGAAGCGTTTCACTTGTCATAAGCTATGACGGCAATAGGCTGACCCTTGTAGTAGAGGACACCGGAACCGGCATGAGTGCGGAAGAACAACAGCGAGTGTTCGGAGCGTTCGAGCGGCTTTCCAACGCCGCCACGCAAGACGGTTTCGGATTGGGGTTAAGCATTGTGAAACAGATAGTCGGGATGCTTGGCGGCACTATACGCTTGGAAAGCGAAAAAGGAGAAGGCAGTCGTTTTACTGTGGAGTTGCCAATGAACACTGCCGATATTGGTATTGAAGAACAGACAGCCGCAGAAAGTCTGGCTCATATAGAAAGACCTTATTCTGTCATCGTATTGGACGACAATCCGATGGTATTATCCATGACAAAGGAAATGTATGCTGGTATAGGTGTGCATTGCGACACGTTCACCACTATTGGCGATGCAATGGAAGCCATGCGGCAGCACACATACGACCTCATGATAACCGATATGAAAATGCCGGAGATTAACGGCTATGAGGTGTTGGAGTTGTTACGCTCGTCAAGTGTCAGCAACTCGAAAGAGATTCCCATTGTCGTGGCGACCGCCTCCGGCAGTTGCAGCGAAGAGGAGCTGTTGGAAAATGGATTTACCGCCTGCCTGTTCAAGCCATTTTCCATTTCCGAACTGGTTGCTGTATCAGACAAATGCCTTTTGACAAGTACGGACAAGGATGAACTTCCCGACTTGTCCTCTCTGCTTGCATATGGTGACAAACGGGCGATGCTCGACCGTTTGATAACCGAAACAGAAAAGGATATGCAGGCTGTCCGGGAAATCATGGAGAGGAATGACCGCAAGGCATTGGACGAATGGATGCACCGTCAGCGAAGTTCATGGGCTGTTATCCGTGCTGACAAACCCTTGTGGAACCTGTATGAACTGCTGCATCAAGAATCTGAATGTTCCGAAATGGAATTGCGGAAATGCGTGGATGCCATGCTTCGTATGGGAACAGTTATCATAGAACTTGCGCAAAAGGAAAGGAGGTTGTCGGATGAAAGTATTTGTGATTGAGGACAACCCCGTCTATAACGATTATGTCTGCAACCTGCTGAAGAAAGACAGCTTCGATACTATGTCGGCATATAATCTTGCCACTGCCAAGAAACTATTGGCAAAGTCAGAGGTGGATGATATTGTCGTTGCCGACCTACGCCTCCCCGACGGTGAAAGCATAGAGTTGTTACGGTGGATGCGTGCCAACGACAAACAGCAGGTGTTTATCGTTATGACCAATTACGGGGAGGTGCATACGGCAGTGGAAAGTATGAAGCTCGGCTCAAAGGATTACATACAGAAACAGTTGTTGGAGGATAAACTGATACCGCTTATCCGCACCCTGCAAAAAGAACATGAAAAGCGACTACAATGGAACATTCCGATATTCGTCCGGCAGGGCGAAGCCTATCAGAAAATCAAGAAACGTGTGCGCCTTGTAGCCACCACCCGGATGAGCGTGCTGATACTGGGCGAGAACGGTACGGGCAAGGAACATATCGCACAACATATACACCAACAAAGCAAACTTGCCGATAAACCTTTTGTGGCAGTGGACTGCGGAGCCTTGTCCCCGTCATTGATACAATCCGCCTTCTTCGGACACGTCAAGGGTGCGTTTACTGGTGCCGAAGCAAACAAGACGGGGTATTTTCTGGAAGCGGATGGCGGCACGCTGTTCCTTGACGAAGTGGGCAACCTAACAATGGAGATGCAACAGATGCTGCTCCGCGCCATACAGGAACGCCGTTACCGTCCCGTCGGTGCAAAGGAGGACAAAACAGCCAACGTGAGGATAGTGGCTGCAACCAACGAGGATTTGCAGAAAGCCGTAACGGAAAAGCGGTTCCGGCAGGATTTGCTCTATCGCTTGCAGGAGTATGTGATAACCATGCCGCCCTTGCGCGACTGCCCGGAAGACATCATGCCATTGGCCGAGTTCTTCCGTGAAATGGCAAACCGTGAGTTGGAACGTGAAGTAAAAGGGTTTGCCGCATCTGCCCGTAATGCCCTGCTCGCCCATGCGTGGCCGGGCAACGTGCGCGAGTTGAAACAGAAGATACAGACGGCAGTCCTGCAATCAGAAGGCGATATGATAACCGAAGCCGATTTGGAACTTGACAATGAACCGTCCGCTACTTCCGCTTGTTTTACATTGAAGAGCGGGGATGAAGAAAGAGGACGTATCCTGCGTGCTTTGAAACAAGCAGCCGGTAACAAGAAAATGGCTGCAAAGATACTGGGTATCGGCAGGACAACGCTGTATAATAAATTGGTAGAGTATGGATTGAATGAAGAAAACTGACCGGAGTATGGCTGTAAATGGCAATAATTGATTAACTTTGCAATTGTATTTCAGAAAATAGCAGGCGATCGGGTAACTTTTCGCCGATGATATAGACATAAGACCGCAAGGCGTTTCGAGCGAAAATCTGGTAAATTGAAACTACGGAGACGATTGCGTGATGCTTATGCTATGCTTACGCATAGCGTGCATTCACGTACTCTCCGTAAAGGCTTTACCAGAGCCATCGCTTGAAAGTAGTGTGAATTGCACGCTACTTTTTTGCCTCGCCAAAAAGGAAAGAAAATACGTTATGGCGAAAATACAATTACTTGCCGTTATCTCAATAGATGGCTGTCCGATGAAACTGCATCCCCGGAAGCGGTTGCTTCAAACCGAAGATTACGGTATGGATGAAATACGTGCCAATGCCCTGTATAAGCTGACATCCGACTATTCGGTATCCGTGCTTCAAGAATGGAGGGAGGAAGGTGGAAGCATTTGCCATTTGTTGGAAGTAACTGCCGGGAATACCGAATATGCCAACGGACTGTTACGGATGAACGTGATAGATGAAATCATACTATACGTTGTTCCAACCATCGACGGAAACGGAGCGCATTTTTTCAAGTCAGCACTACCTATGAATGACTGGCGGCTTATGGAGAACAAAACTTATAGGGACGGAGTAATCCGGCTTACCTATCATAAAGAGCCACGGGCATAAAATGTTCAGATTATGAACATCTTGGCGGGATTTCCGTGCTCAGAAAGTGAACACATGTTCAGAATCTGAACACATTTCACAAGGGATGCAATCAAGGATAAAATTATTTTTGAATTTTATCTTTCTGAAAAACAATGTAGTACAATTTTCTCACAATCTTTTCTCGTGTTTAGGGCTATGATTTGCACCATATATCAGTGTGCGCACACTGATAAACAAGTGTAAACCCTCAAAACAGAAAAGATAATGAACCATCTCATACTGGCGGAAACACAGTTTTTCGCCATGATAAACGGAAAAGACAACGGTAGCACGGAAACGGCATACGGCGGATTCGTGCAGGAAGTAATAAACCTGTGCTACGGCGGCAATGATGCCAAGCATATTATTGTGGCGTTGGCTTTTGCCGAAATCGAATTACAGCACCATCCACAGAACTTGTCGGTATCGGAGGAGAATGTCGTCACTGTGTATATCCGCAAGGCGTTATCCTTCATCCGAAAGATGCAGAAGATAGTATCCGCTTCTGCAATTACCTCCGTGCCACCACTAACATCCACATCCGAAACCAAAGCCACAGTCCCAGCCCTGCAATGGACCGGTAATGCCGTCGAGTTGGTAGAGCTAATCTATGCCCTCTACGCCACCGGCTGCATCAATGGCGGCAAGGCTTCGCTGAAAGAGCTTGCCCCTGTCCTCTATTCCTTTTTCGGTGTGGAGTCCAAAGACTGCTACCGCTTCTATACGGACATCAAACGCAGGAAAAGCGACAGTCGCACCTACTTCCTTGAAAAGATGCAGGACAAACTGAACGCGAAGATGCGACATGACGATGAATTGGAGCGGATGAGGAGATAAACGAATGCCAAACAAAGGATAAGCGGCCGGATTATACGGTTTCTTATCCTTCTTCATTTACAATCACTCTATTATCTGCCGGAAAGCCGATTAAAATCATTAACTTTGCAAGTATTAATCAATGACGGATGAAAATAGATAACCTCGAAATATTGAACGGACTGATTGCCGGAGCCGAAGGCGGGACAGTTGAGTTCAAAGAAACTACCGGGCAGTTGGAGCGTGGAATGGAAACTCTTTGTGCCTTCCTGAACGGTACGGGCGGCACGGTGCTGTTCGGTGTAACCGACAAGGGAAAGATTATCGGTCAGGAAGTGAGCGACAAGACGAAGCGCGATATTGCGGAAACCATCAGACGAATCGAGCCGTTTGCGACCATTGATATATCCTATACAGACATTCCGGGAACGAACAAAAGTGTTATAGCTTTATCAGCGGAAGAACAACGATATATGCGCCCGTTCACCTATAAGGGGAGGGCTTATCAACGGATAGAGAGCGTTACATCTGCCATGCCGCAGGGTATATACAACCTGTTGGTTATGCAGCGAGGCGGAACCTATGCTTGGGATTCCATGCAAAATCCCAGCTTGAAAATATCCGACCTTGACGAAACGGCAATCTTGGGCGCAGTACGTGGAGGAATCAGAGGCGGACGTTTGCCGGAAGGTTCTATGCAGGAGGATGTCCGAACCATCCTTGAAAAATTTGACTTGTTGAATGATGGAAAGCTGAACAATGCTTCCGTTGTCCTATTCGGACGGAACTTCTACCATTATCCCCAATGTCTGCTCCGTTTAGCCCGGTTCAAAGGAACGACAAAAGATGAATTTTTAGATAATCAGCGTGTGACAGGCAATATATTCAACTTGCTGGATGCTGCAATGGCATTTTTCTTCAAGCATTTGTCCCTTTCCGGTAAAATTGAAGGTTTGTACAGAGAAGAGGAACTGAATGTGCCATATAAGGCATTGAGAGAATGTTGCATAAATGCTTTTGCACATCGTGTTTACCATCGCCCCGGCAGTTCAGTCGGGATTGCTATCTATGATGACCGCGTGGAGATTGAAAACAGCGGAACATTTCCGCCTGATATTACCATTGAGAAACTGTTGGGTGGCCACAATTCCGAACCACAAAATCTGATAGTAGCCAATGTGCTGTACAAAAGTGCAGTATTGGAGAGTTGGGGACGTGGCATAGCCCTTATGGTAAACGAATGTCGCCGTGTCGGTATTCCGGATCCGGAGTTTCATACCGACGGCAATGCTGTATGGATTGTGTTTCATTATACAAGAACTACAGTAGGACAAGACCCCACAGCAACCCCACAGCAACCCTATAGTAACCCCACAGTAACCCCACAGTTAGGAAAACTGTTGTCTGCTATTGGGAACAACACTCTCTCTGCTAAAGAAATCATGGAGAAAACGGGAATGAAAGATAAAAGGAATTTCTTAAAGAACTATATCCATCCGGCAATAAATTCCGGTTTGGTCCTTTCACTTTATCCCATAGGCTCCAAGAGTCCGCAACAGAAATACTATCTTACTGATAAAGGTAAAGGTTTCCTGCAACAATAACGGGTATGGCTAAAAAGAAGAAACATAAGAATGATGTAAAAACTGATTTACCGATAATCATGGATTATGGTATCGGCAGTATATCCGTTTATGACCCGGCAGACATAATGCCATACAACGAGCCGCCAATTAGCGAACAAATCCGCTTCAAGAAACTCGGCAAAGAGATGAAATCCGAGTTCAAGTGGCTGGTATCTTCCGTAGTGATTGAGTATTGGCAAGAAAACCGACAGATACCTTTCGGTGAAGAAATGTCGAAACTCAGAACCAGACTGTTGAGAATGTTTGCCGAAGAATACAGCATACTGCTTAAAGACGATACAGAACTGAAAAATTATTTGCTGATGCTTGCCATTACCACCATCAACAAGCATCTCAAATCTGAGAATAAAAAGAGGGTGTCAAAACTCTCTTTTTAACAAAATTACCCTTGCTACAGATATCTGTGACAGGGGTAATTTTCATATTTTGGGTGTTTTGACACATCCCCTTTTTCATATATAAAGGAATCTGTTATTTCTGCTGCAACAGGTGTTTCAAGTTTTCATCATTTGCGATACGTTCCAGTTCCTCTTGAACAATCTGCTTCACTTCCTCCTTGATGCGCCTGTAATTCGCCTGAACCGTTTCCTTCATGCGGTCGTTGCCGTCCCCGTCCGTAAAGTCGGTAATGACGGGGATTTTCTTGTAGGCTTTCTCCTCGCGCTTCACCTTCTCGGCATCCACGACAATCTCGCAATGGAAAATCTTCTGCTCGATACGCTCGTTGAAGTTGTCGGATACCGAACCGACAAACATACCCTGCGTCAAGCCGGAAATCTTGCTCGGCGGGATGAGTGAATCCATCTGCGTGTTGATGGAGGTGGAAACATCCTGCCGGTTGATGGAAATGGACTGCCGTTTCTGCAACACCTTACCGAAGCGTTCGGAAAGCGTCTTGGCGGTTTCACCCACCACCTGACCGGAAAAGATATTGCCGACGGTGTTCATCACGACCTTCGCTTCTTTATCACCGTAGTCGCGCACCAACTGGCTGAAATCCTGAAAGCCCAGACACACGGCAACCTTGTTGCTTCGCGCGGTGGCGATAAGGTTGTCCAACCCCTTGAAATAAATCGTGGGCAGCTCGTCGATGATGACCGACGACTTCAGCATCCCTTTCTTGTTGATGAGTTTCACGATACGGGAGTTATACAGACCGAGAGCGGCCCCGTAGATATTCTGACGGTCGGGATTGTTGCCCACACAGAGTATTTTCGGTTCTTCGGGGTTGTTGATGTCCAGCGTGAACTCGCTGTCCGACATCACCCAATAGAGCTGCGGGGAAATCATCCTTGACAAAGGGATTTTCGCGCTTGCTATCTGCCCCATCAACTGCTCCGCAGCCCCTCCGAGCCATGCGTCCATGAACGGAGAAAGATAGTTTTCCAATTCCGGGTAAGAGGTCAGTATCGGGAAAATATCCTCATAGCGGCGGTTCAGGAACTCAATCGCATGGGGGAATGTACAATACTTGCCGTTCTGGAAAATTTTGAGATACCAGATAATAGCCGCGAAAAGGATGATGGGCGATTCTACGAAAAAGTCGCCCTGCTTTTGCACCCAACTTTTATTTAAGTTGAGCATAATGGTGTACGCACTCTCATAAGCGTCCGTAATATCCTCCATGAAGTCCGGGTGAATGGGATTGCAACGGTGCGAACGTCGCGGGTCATCGAAGTTTATCACATAAAACTTCGGTTTCACCTTGTAGCCCTCCGGGTGGTTCAGCAGATGGTTGTATGCTATCGTGGACAAGTCGCTGAATTTGAAGTCGTACACATACATCGAGAAGCCCTTTTCTATCTGCTGCTTGATGAAATTATTTACCACTGCATAGGATTTACCGCTGCCCGGAGTACCCAACACGATGGAAGCCCTAAAGGGATTCACGACATTGATCCAGCCGTTGT
>ONZU01000917.1_pt1 | contig 20501 bp, 18 predicted proteins | sample 1671161 | NCBI WGS metagenome assembly ONZU01 (sample SAMN06348128, study PRJEB24527) | human gut metagenome | biome: human gut; feature: ankylosing spondylitis patient; material: feces | host: Homo sapiens | place: China | collected 2015-10
CACAACAGGTGGTAGACGCCCTCGATGATTTGAATGAGCACAGCATTTCCTCCCAGTGCTTTGATTTGGCCGTTTTTGCACAAAAACAGGCCGTCGTCCTTTATTATAGACGATTCGGCCTGTTTTGTAAATCAGGAAAGTGAAGTTCAGGAGAAAAAAGCAACGGCGACGACAAAGCCTCTCCCCTTGGGAGAGGTGGCATTGCGAAGCAATGACGGAGAGGGCAAGCCCGGCACGAAAGAGCCGCCGCGCAGCGATAAGCAGGCTCTTTCTCAGAGCGATACTATCGCTGTGTTTATGCTTCTCTCCTGGCATCCTTGCCCTCTCAGGCGCTTCGCGCCAGCTCTCCCAAAGGGAGAGCCTTTCCATACCGTCAGGCGCAGCAAAAAGCTCCCCCTTTCGGAGGAGCTTGAAGTACGGTTTATCAGGACAAGATCATTCTGTCATTTGCAAACTCACCGCCGCTGGCGATCTGGAACTTTGCCAGCAGGTCGGAGACCTGCAGGTTCTTCTTCTCCTCGCCGGAGACGTCGTAGATGATGTGACCCTCGTGCATCATGATGAGGCGGTTGCCGTACTTGATGGCGTCCTTCATGTTGTGGGTGATCATCATGGTGGTCAGGTGGTTCTCCTCAACGATCTTCGCCGAGAGGGTCAGCACCTTGAGGGCGGTCTTGGGGTCGAGGGCGGCGGTGTGCTCGTCCAGCAGCAGGAGCTTGGGCTTGTTCATGGTGGCCATCAGCAGGGTCAGCGCCTGACGCTGGCCGCCGGACAGCAGGCCCACACGGGCGGTCAGCCGGTTCTCGAGGCCCAGATCGAGGCTCTTGAGCAGTTCACGGTACTGCTCCCGCTCCGCCCTGGTGATGCCGATGCGGAGGGTACGGGGCTTGCCGCGGCGGGCGGCGAGGGCGAGGTTCTCTTCGATCTGCATGGTGGCGGCAGTGCCGGTCATGGGGTCCTGAAAGACGCGGCCAATGTAGGCGGCGCGCTGATGCTCGCTCAGACGGGTGACGTCCACGCCGTCGATGATGATCTTGCCGCAGTCCACGGGCCAGACGCCGGCGACGGCGTTCAGCATGGTAGACTTGCCTGCGCCGTTGCCGCCGATGACGGTGACGAAGTCGCCCTCATTCAGCTTCAGGTTCAGGCCGTTCAGGGCCGTCTTCTCGTTGACGGTGCCTGCGTTGAAGGTCTTGGAAACATTTTGTATCTCAAGCATTGTTTGCGCCCTCCTTGTTTGCCTTTTTGGCCGCAGGCTTTGCGAAATATCTGCCCTTCCAGTACGGCACGGCGAGGAAGACAGCCACGACGGATGCGCTCAGCAGCTTTAACAGGTTTGCGTCAAAGCCGAGGGTCAGCACCAGCTGGATGACGATGTAGTAGATGATGGCGCCCAGAGAGACGGAGGTCATCTTGAGGGCGAAGTTGTGGAAGATGCGGCCAAACACAGCCTCACCGATGATGACAGCTGCCAGACCGATGACGATGGCGCCGCGGCCCATGCCGACATCCGCAAAGCCCTGATACTGGCTCAGCAGAGCGCCGGACAGCGCCACCAGAGCGTTGGAGACGGCCAGACCCAGCACGATGTTGAAGTTGGTGTTGATGCCCTGTGCGCGGGACATGGCGGGGTTGGAGCCGGTGGCGCGGATGGCGCAGCCCAGCTCGGTGCCGAAGAACCAGTACAGCACGGCGATGACCACAGCCGACACCAGAATGACCATGATGATGGGGTTGTGGAGCGCGAACTCCTTGACCCAGCGCAGGGAGATGAGCAGGTCATACTTGTCCACGTTGATGGACTGGTTGGCCTTGCCCATGATCTTCAGGTTGATGGAGTAGAGGGCCAGCTGGGTCAGGATGCCGGACAGGATGGCCGGGATGCCCATAAAGGTGTGGAGCAGGCCGGTGACAAGGCCGGTGGCGAGGCCCGCCAGCACGGCAGCCAGCAGGGACACCCAGACGTTCTGCCCCGACAGCAGGCACATGACGCAGACTGCACCGCCGGTGCCGAAGGAGCCGTCCACGGTCAGATCTGCCACATCAAGGATGCGGTAGGTGAGGTAAACGCCGATGGCCATGATGCCCCAGATGAGGCCCTGTGCGCACGCACCCGGCAGAGCACCGGGCAGGTTCGCCAGTCTTGCAAGCATTTCCAAAATGATTCCTCCTAAATTACACTTTTTTATAGACCCGTTTGATACGGGAAAGCGGAGAAGGGTAAGAAAAGCCGCTCTTCTCCGCTGTTTTTTTAGTAGTTTACTCCTCCAGTCTCGCTTCGCTCGCCAGCCCCCTCAGAGAGGGAGCCTTTGGAGAAACGGAAAATCTTCCGTTTAAGGACGAGACCTTGCAGAATACTAATGCCTCCCTCCTAGAGGGAGGTGGCGCGGCGGTAGCCGTGACGGAAGGAGTTTTTACCCTTCAATGGCCTCGTAGCCTTCGGGAGCGGTCAGGCCCAGGTCGTCGCAGATGGCCTTGTTGTACTTCTTGGTCACATCGGTGTACTCGATGGGCATATCGGAGACATTGGACTCGCCCTTCAGGATCTTGACGGCCATCTCGCCGGTGGTGTAGCCCAGGTCGTAGTAGCTGATGGACAGGGTGGCCACGCCGCAGCCGGAGCAGATGCCCTCCTCACCGGCGAAGACGGGCTTCTTGGCCGGGCGGCAGATGCCGTCCACGATGCCGGTGTTGGCAGCGACGGTGTTGTCGGTGGGGACATACAGAGCGTCGTTCTCGTCAGCGGCCTTCTGGCAGACGGAAGACAGGTCGTTGGAGTCGGAGAAAGCGTACTGAGTCGCGGTGACGCCCTTGGCCTCCAGATATTTCTGGACCTCGTCCACCTGATACTGGCTGTTGGCCTCAGCGGAGCAGTACAGCAGGCCGACCTTCTTGGCGTCGGGCATCCACTCCACGATCATATCAGCCTGCTGGTCCAGCGGAGCCAGGTCAGAGGTGCCGGAGATGTTGCCGCCGACAGTGCCGGAGAAGTCGGTCAGGCCCAGAGCCACGCCGTACTCGGTGACGGAGGTACCCAGAACAGGGATCTCGTTGGTGGCAGACTGTGCAGCCTGCAGAGCGGGGGTGGCGTTTGCCATGATGAGGTCAACGCCGGAGGAAACGAAGCCGTTGGCGATGGTGGCGCAGGTAGCGGAGTCACCCTGTGCGTTCTGGAAGTCGAACTTCACGTTGTCGCCGAACTCTGCGGTCAGAGCGTCCTCAAAGCCCTGCGTTGCAGCGTCCAGAGCGGCGTGCTGCACCAGCTGGCAGATGCCGATGGTGTAGGTGTCGCCGGAAGCGGCAGCGGAGCCGGAAGCGGCAGAAGATGCCACAGAAGAAGCAGCCGTGGAGGATGCAGAAGAGCCGCCGCAGGCGGTCAGGGCAGCAGCAGCGCCGCAGACAGCGGCAGCAGCCAGAAACGAACGACGAGTGATTTTACGCATAATGATTACTCCCTCATTTTTCCATCTACGCGGCAGCAGGACGCCGCGCCGAAAAGCATTTGAATGTCCAGCAGAGCAGCCTCTGCTTTACACTCGTGAAGTATATCACGATTTCCGTCCGATGGCAACGCCGTTTCGGCTCTAATTATCTATTAAAATGAATATATCTATCACTTTTTTCGATAGGTGTTTCTTCTTTGCTGATAGTCCGTCAGTTTTTGCAGCTCTGTCTCGAGCCAGACGAGGTTTTCTTCCAGCTGAGGGAGGTACTCTTTCTCATAGTCGAACTTAAAATAGAGTGCCTGCCAGAGCTTCGCCTGCATCCGGCGGCGCAGGGGCGGCTCGAGGGCGGCGTCCAGCGGCTCCACCACGTCTTCCAGGTCCATGCAGGTCTGCGCCCAGCGGACATCGGTCTTTTCCCGGGCAGGGACGTCGTAGCGGGCCAGATAGTCCTCCACTTTGGCTTCGATGACACGCCCTCCGCAGTCGGTGGGCTGCAAAAAGTAGCTCACCTCCCCTTCCCTGCTGATCTCCTGCGCCAGCGGGTAGAGGGCGCAGACCAGCGGTTCGGCGTCGTGGATGGCGCAGTGGTCCTCGGTGAGGAAAGGGCAGTTGTTCCGCTCCTCCTTCACGGGGGCCAGCCGCAGCACCGGCAGATGGCTCACCTGCCCGATGGACGCGCGGCAGAAGGCCCGGGCCACGGTCTGGGGCGGCAGGCGCAGCCGACCCGCGATGCGCCAGAGGTCGAAGCCCGACAGCACGATGTCCTCCCGCCCCCGGCAGCAGCCGCCGCAGCCTGCGCAGGCAAACGAGAACGCCTCGTCCCGCGCCAGCAGCGGTGTCGTGCGGGCAAAATCCACCCGTCCGCAGAGGTCGAGCTGTGAATCCTTGAGCATGTAAGTTTCTCCTGTATACTGTAGTAAATTATGTGGCCAAGTGACCATTTAATAATATAGTTACGTTATATTTTGCCAGTTGGCCAGTTTGGCCAAGTGACCCCCATTGGCCAAGTGAGTCACTTGGTCAGCATCGCCCATTTGGCCACCTTGGCCAAGTGACTTTCTTGCCGATGCATCGTCGATAATTTGTCACTTGGCCAGATAATATGCGGGTCTCAGAGAGGGAAAGGAAAACCTCTCCCTCACTCAAACCTCTTCGCCGGTATCACGATCGCCCCGAACAGCGAGGCGATATACACCACCAGCACCATCGACGCCATCGACCAGACCCGGAACGCCCGCAGGACGTGCTTCCAGTTTCGGTTGTTGTAATAGATGCCCGGGATGTGGATGTGGAACGCACCCTGTGCAAAGTTGCAGATGCGGTTCTCGTCGTAGTAGCGGGGCAGGGTCTCGGCCATCTAGAACATGGCATAGGCCCCGTAGACGACGCCGAAAACCACACCGATGATGAGCAGAGCCAGCGCTCCCTCGGTGTCGGCCAGTCCCGCCGCCCAGACGGCCAGCGCTCCGGCGAGGCCCAGTACGCAGCAGATGACATACACCGGCAGATACTTCTTCGTCCGCGCCTGACGGCGCTCCGGCGGCTCTGCCGAAAAGGTCAGCGCCTTGCGGATGAGGTCTTCGGTCTCCTCGCGGGTGAAGCGCTGTTCCTCCTCTACCCGGCGTCCCTGCAGAAGCTCGGCCACCGTCACGTTCAGCTGCTCGGCCAGCGGCACCAACAGCGAGATGTCCGGCACACTCAGTCCCCGTTCCCACTTGCTGACGGCCTTGTCGGACACGTACAGCGTCGCGGCAAGCTCCTTCTGGGTCATCCCCTTTTCTCTGCGCAGCTGGGCCAGAAAGCGGCCAAATGCAGCCTTATCCAGTTCGTACATATCTTCTGCCTCCTTGCGGGCGTCTGCCGCCCCTTTCTGGCCTTATTATACCGGGCCGCACCCTCCCGCGCAACCGACGGGTGGTAGAATCATCGCCCCTTCGTTTCTTTTATGAAAAAACGCCGCACAGTTTCCCGTGCGGCGCTTCGCCGTTCTATATCGATCGTCCGAAAGGCCGAGCAACCCGATAAAATAGCCTTTCATTCCCCGGCAGAGGGCCTGCTCGATCAGGCCCGCCCGCCGGAATACGTTAAGTTCAGGACTCGAAGACCTTCCTGACCGAAGGGCTGGCCTCAATGATGCGGACCAGCAGAACGCCCAGCACGGTGCAGCTGATGAGCTCACCGATGCCCACGGAGATGCCGTTGGTGACGCAGGCCAGCCAGAGGGGTGCGCTGGAAGAGGGGTCCGGGAACATCACCGCGATCTCGATGCCGATGATGACGGCATTGAAGACCACCGGGGGCAGCGAGGCCGCAAGGGCCAGACCCTTGAAGCGGATGTTCCGCAGCTTGTAGGTCACGAGGCAGGCCAGCAGGGTGGCCAGAGTGCCGAAGATGACGTCCACGATGGTGGAGCCCAGCAGGTTTGCCAGGAAGCAGCCCAGCACTACGCCGAAAATGTACTCGGCACCAAACACGGGCAGCAGGCAGAGCGCCTCGGCCACACGCACCTGCACCGCGCCGTAAGAGAACGGCTGCAGTGCCATGCAGAGCACGACGTAAAGAGCTGCGACCATGCCGCAGCGGGCCAGTTTACGGACGGAAAGGTTCTGATTTTTCATCGTATAACTCCAGCGGTTTGATTTTGACCGCGCGGGGACCGCCAGCCCCCGTGGGTTTGGCCCGGCATGGTTCGAGACACGCCGGGGAGCCTAAAATCCTAAGTTGCTCTTTAAGGAGCCGTACCCGCAGGCACAGCGTGAAGAATTATACCATAGTTTGGGCCGGAATGCAACGGCGACACGAAAAAAGACTGCCGCACAGCAGCAGTCTTTCCGTGATATGCTCAGTCCCGGGGCTTGCCCACATAGACCAGCGCAAGGGTGTCGGGGCCGGTGTTGGCCGAGACGACGCCGCCCAGATTGAAGGTAGTGAGCGGAGCCTTGCCGAAGGCTTTGCGGCAGGCTTTTTCCAGCTCAGCAGCCTGGGGGATGGAGGTGTGGCCGATCATATAATCGAAGTCCTCCACGCCCTCGGTGCGCTTTTTGCACAGGTCGATCATGGCGGGGACGACCTTGTCGTCGCCGCGCACCTTGCTCTCCACCCTGGTCTTGCCGTCGGTGAGGGTGATGATGGGACGGATGCCCATCAGCTCGCCCATGACCGCGGCGGCGGCAGAGATGCGGCCGCTCTTCTTCATCTGCTTGAGGCTGTAGGGTCCGAGGATGACCTCCATCTTGTTCATCTGAGTCTCAAACTCGCTGATGACGTGGCGAAGCTCCGCGCCGTTCTGCAGCTTGCGGGCCATCTCGCACAGATACCAGCCGAACACCATCGAGTAGGTGTGGGGGTCGAGCAGATGGATGTTCAGGTGGTGTTCCGGGCGCTCCTCCCGCAGCATCCCCTGGGCCATGACGGCGTTGTTGTAGGTGGAAGAGCCGGAGCGGTTGATGGGGACATGGATGACATCGGTGTAGCCCTCGTCCACATACTGGCAGTATTTCTCACAGAACTGGATGGGGGTGATGGCAGCCGTGGAGGGGATGCCCTTGGCGGCGCGCATCTTGTCGTAGAACTCCTCGGGGGTGTACTTTTCACGCTCCACGATGTCTTCGTCGTCCAGCAGGATGTGGAAGCCCATAATGTCGATGCCGTATTTCTCGGCCAGCTCCTGCGGGATGTCGCAGGAGGAGTCGGTCAAAATCGCGATTTTGCTCATAGTGTTCCTCATTTCCATTCGTAGTCTCGCAGGTGGCCGTGGTCCAGCAGCTCCGGGAAGTCCCACTGGCGCAGTACCTCGTATACGCCCACGGCGACGCTGTTGGACAGGTTCAGGCTGCGGCAGGTGTCCCGCATGGGCATCCGGATGCAGTGCTCCTGATTAGCTGCCAGCAGCGCTTCCGGCAGACCGGCATCTTCCCGTCCGAACACGAGGTATGCCCCGTCCGGGTAGGCGACGTCGGTGTAGCGCTGGGGCGCTTTGGTCGTAAAGTAGTAGAAAGGCCCATCGTTCTTCGAGAAGAAGTCATCCAGACTGTCGTAATAGCTGATGTCCAGATAGTGCCAGTAATCCAGCCCGGCGTGCTTGAGCTTCTTGTCGTCGATGGCAAAGCCCATCGGCCCCACCAGATGGAGGCGGCAGGCCGTGCAGGCACAGGTGCGGGCCACGTTGCCGGTGTTCTGGGGGATGCGCGGCTCCACCAGAACGATATTCAGGGTCGGTTTTTCACTCATCGCTGTTTACTCCTCCCCCATCGGACACAGGCGGGGCAGCAGCGGCTCGAACCAGACGCCGAAGCGGGTGTCCTGGTCGCAGGGCGTTTTCTGGATGGCCAGCGCCACGAACTCTGCCGCGTTGTCTGCCGCTGCGCTCAGGGCGTTGCCCTGGATGAGCGAGCCGATGAGCACCGCACCGTAGAGGTCGCCCGTGCCGGGGAAGCTGCGGGCAATATGCAGCTTCTTGACCACGAAGCGGTCGCGGCCTGCACCGGCGCAGGCGATGTACTTGTCCAGCTGCAGGCCGGTGACCACCACGTTGGGGGTCAGCGACGCCGCCAGCTCGTCGGCCAGCGCCCGGGCGCTTTCCTCGTCCAGCTGGGCGGGCAGCTCTTTTTCCAGCAGCAGGCCGGCCTCGGTGGCGTTGGGCAGGATGAGGTCGGCCCGGCGGCAGAGCTGCCGCATTCGATCGATGAAGGCCGGGGTCACGGTAGAGTAAGCCTTGCCGTTGTCGCCCATCACGGGGTCTACCACCTTATAGGCCGAGGGCCAGAGGTCAAAGGCCTTTTCGGCCAGCGCGGCCTGCTCCTCGCCTCCGAGGTAGCCGGTGTAAATGCAGTCGAAGCTCAGCCCCAGCTCCCGGTAATGTTCCAGTGCGGCCTCGCCGCAGGCGCAGCCGTCCAGACGGGCCGGTGTCCCGAAGCCGCCGGTGTGGGTGGAGAGCACCACCGTGGGCAGCGCCACCGGCTGGACGCCCATGACGCTGAGCACCGGCAGGATGACCGCCAGACTGCAGCGTCCCACACCGGAAAGGTCATGGATGCAGAGAACTTTTTTCGGTTCCGTTATCTTCAGCAAAAAAGAAACCTCCTTCGCAGAATATGCCTTTTCCCATAAACCAAGCCAGCCCATAACCGGCCCAGTTTATCAGCATATCATACAGTATACCACATTTTCCTGCACAAAAAAAGCGTATAGTGAATCCTTTGGCGGAAATACTATCCTCGCAGCCCAAAAATTTTGATTCGAAGGGAGTGCCTCCTATGAAAAACGAACACACAAGCTCCACCGCCCCGCTCCTGATCGGCATGGCCGCCGGTGCCGCACTGGGTGCCGCCGGCGTCATGGCCACCAACACGAGCCAACGCCAGATGCGCCGCACCGCCCGCAAGATCGCCAAGGGTGCCGAGCACGCCGTGAGCCAGCTGGACAAGATGGTGGGCGACTTCGTGGAGCACAAGATGGAGGGCTGACGGCCCCCGCATCGCGCAGAAAGGCCGGGACAGAGGATTCTCCCCTGCCCCGGCCTTTTGTTGCAGCAAAAAAGCCAGCAGATAAATCTGCTGGCTCTTGGTCCAGCAAGACTGGACAAATCCGAACTTTTTCCCTCTGCCGAATCGGCGGTCAAAGTGTCCTCAAAACGGACGGTTTGGGTGCCATCTTTGTAGTTGAACGTGATCAGCATCCGGTCATCGTACAGAAAAATAGCATTCACAAAAATTTCAATCAGCGCTTTACGCTGTTTTTTCTGCGAAATATCGAACCTTCTAAACTTCAACAGCCAGAACCGAATGAAATCCTCATTGAAGCTGGGCTTCTTCAATTTTTCATCTGCGATTTTTGCAGTCAGCTCATCTTTCTGGATCTCCAGTGCTTCCAGACGTTCTTTCGTTGTCCGGGTGTACAAGCCATCCTCGATGGCTTTCATCAGGTTGTCCAGCTTTTTGTTGACCTCTCGCAGTTGCTTTTCCAGCAGAGGGATCGTGGTGTTCTCCTGATTCTGGACATCCATGATCAATTGAACGATCTTGTCGATCACCGCATCGTCCTGAATCAGTTTCATGGTTTCCCGGACGACCAGCTCTTCCAGCCATTCTTTCTGCACGGTCTTTTTGTTGCAGTCCTTGCGCCGCTTGACGTTGGCGCACTTATAATAATAGTAGGTGCGTCCGGTTGCACTGGTTCCGCTTTCACCGAACATCAGCGCACCGCACTTGCCGCAGAACAGCTTAGTGGTCAACAGATATTCCTCGTCTGCCTTGCCACAGGCAGGGCCACGCTTGTTCTTATCCAAACGCTTCTGCACCCGGTCAAACAGGTCTTCCGGAACAATAACCGGAATTGCATCCGGCACAACGATATCCCGGAAAGACAGTTCGCCAATGTACCGGCGGTTCTTGAGCATGGTGTTCACGCTGCTGTGGGTCATTTTGCCGCCCAGCATATTGTGGACACCCTTGTCGTTGAGGAAGTTTACGATCTCCACCATCTTATCGCCGTTGTCATACCTCTGAAAGGCTTCCAGCACCAACGGAGCAGTCAGCGGATCAAGGTGATAAAACTTGTCCCCGTCGATTTTATAGCCGATCGTTCCCGTTCCGCCGGTACACTTCCCTTTCAGAGCGTTCTCAGTTTGACCACGGATCACCTTTTCGGACAACTCTGCGGAATAGTATTCTGCCATGCCTTCCAGAAGGGTTTCCACCAGAATGCCCTGTGAACCCTCGGCAATGGGCTCCATGACGGAAATCAGATGGACACCGTTCTTTTTCAGGATCATCTTGTAGTTTGCTCTATCAAAACGATTCCGGGCAAAGCGGTCAAATTTCCAGACAAGAACAACATCAAACAGCTTCTTGCCGCTGTCTTTGATCATCTGCTGGAACTCCGGGCGATTGTCTGTTTTGGCAGAGAACGCACGGTCAATGTAGTGCTTGATGACCGTGATGCCGTTCTTTTCCGCATAGGCAGTACACTCACGAATCTGCCCTTCGATGGATTCTTCACGCTGGTTGTCGGAGGAGTAGCGAGCATAGATAACAGCAGTCACAGATTCACCTCCCTTTTAACGTGCCGCCTGATAGCTTTTCGCATACTTGTAGATTTGTCGTGCGCAGTCGAGGCTCATTTTGCTGGAATCATTGTGCTTGAGCCACGCATTCACATTGCCGGGATTCAGCTTCAGGTCTGCATAAATGCGATAATTCGTCAGATGCTTCTTCTGCTGAATCTCTACCACCCTGCGGTGAATCAGCTCTTTTGTGTCATTATCTGCGAGAGCGGCATCTCGGACGGAGCAATAGCTTCGCCAAACCTTCAAATAGCCTTCCGGCAATTCCAACGACTGGTTTTCCAGAAGCAGCAGCATTTGCGCCAGCGAATAGCGATTGGAAAGTTGCTCATACTCCGCAGCAACAGCCCTGTTTACGGTATAGCGGAGCAACAAATCCACTTTATCAAAGGCCAGCGCATGGAGATACAGCGGCTCTTTCAGGCGGGGGTTATCCTGTAAACAGTCCGCTAATTTGTGAATGCTGGCGGTTTGAACGCCGGAAAGCTCTGTCACATACTGCTTCAAGAAACCCTCAAATGTCAGCTTTCTCACGGTCTCCACCTCTCCACATACTCCTGATAACGGATATAAAAATCTCGATACCGCCAGTCGTTCAAAATGCTGGCTCTCAGCTCATCCTCATCGGTTGCAAGGTGTTCCAGCAAATTCCAGTCCAAAGAGTTCCGCACAGCCTCGCTCTCCACGTCCGCCTTGTCGGTGTCGCGGAAAGAGCAGAGCTTTGCAATCACCAAATCCTCCAGACTGGGTGTGTAGAACTGTACCTTTGTACCACCGAAAGGCAGCGGCTGAAGCCGATCTTGGAAGTTGTACGGAAAATTATCAATATAGGCTTCCACATCCGTGTTGATGTCGTACTTGCCAAGTAGTCCGTACAGCTCTTTCGGAACGCTCAGCGCATCAATATCATGGGTGGCACGGGTCAGCTTGCCCAGCAGAATAAACGCACTTCCGCCAACAATTACCATCTGGTAACGGTCGTCGTTGTCGATCATCAGGTCGGCATCTTCGTCCAGACGTTCCAAACGCTTGCGGAGGTCATCTAAGATCATCTTTCCCATAAAATAGCCTTTCGTATTTTCAATAATAGTATTCTCTAAGATTATTTTAAGGGCTGAGCTGTGTGTTGTCAAGAGGAAATCATCGATATTTCTCGCATTTTACGCTGTCATGTTATCTGTCCACATCTCGCACTGGCTGATAACCGTGCTGATTGCTGTGTCGTAATCTTCCGGGGGATACTTATACTTTTTCAGAAGATGCTTCACCATCTTCCGCATACTGGCACGCGCTGTTTCTTTTTTCTGCCAGTCTATCGTCCGATTTTTACGCAGCATCTCGGTTAGTTCTCTGGTAAGGTCGATCAGTTCGTTGTTCTGGTAAAAATCTTTGATGTTCTCCGGCTTGGTCAGAGCATCGTAAAACGCCAGCTCTTCCTGCGTCAGCCCCAGTTTCTCACCATTATTGTACAACTCTGTGATTTCCTGTGCCGTTTTCAGAAGTTCCTTGATAACTTCCTCGTTTGTAATCAGCCCATTGTAATAGGAGTTCATCAGCTGCGCAATTTTCTCCGAGAACTTCTGCGACTGCACAACATTTGTCCGCTTGTAAAGTGATACCTGTTCTGCCATCAACTTTTTCAAAATTTCCACAGCGATGTTCTTTTCTTTCATTTTTGATATTTCGTCCAATACCGCCGGGTCAAACAAGCTGATATTTTCATCTGCCTGCTTGCTGTCAAACAGACTGATTACACCTTGGCTCTGGATACTCGCTTTCAGAAGTTCATTGATTTGAGTGTTGATTTCTTTCAGCGAGAGCGTCTTTCCGCCGCTGCCGCCGTAAGTAATTTTCACCACGGTAGAACGCACAGCTTCCATGTAGGCGGCTTCATGACGCTCCTGTTCTGTGGTCATGCTGGAGCACAGGGAGTGCGACTGTTTCAGCAGCATTGCTTCTCGCAGGAACAAGTCCTTGCGCTTGGGTGCTTTGGCATCCAGCACAAAGTTCACACCACCCGTTACCAGCTTTGCCATAACCAGCGGCGAACCGTCAATAAAACTGCTGAAATCAAACCCGTGCAACAAATCCTTGCACACCTGAAGCTTTTCCTGAAACTTCGGATATGCAACTTTGGAAATATCCATATCGCCATACCGGGACTGGTCGCGCTTGGTATATTCCTTCATGGCAGCTTTGAGGGCAGATGCAATGCCCACATAGTCCACGATCAAGCCGCCCTCTTTGTCCTTGAACACACGGTTCACACGAGCAATCGCCTGCATCAGATTATAACCGTGCATCGGCTTGTAGATGTACATTGTCGCCAGCGAGGGAACATCAAAACCGGTCAGCCACATATCCACCACGATAGCGATCTTCATTGGATCATCGTTATCTTTGAACTTTCGCGCCAGTTCCTCCTTGTGCGATTTTGTCCCAATAATCGCTTTCCAGTCCTCCGGGTCGTTGTTACCGCTGGTCATGACCACACCGATTTTCTCTTTCCATGCCGGACGCAGTTCCAGCAGCTTCCGGTAGATTTTCATGGCAATCGGGCGCGAATAGGCAACAATCATCGCCTTACCGGTCAGCAGGTTGGCACGGTATTTTTCGTAGTGGGTGACAATATCCTCGCACAGCGATTGCACCGTAGAATCTGCGCCCAACACGCTTTCCATCTGTCCCAACATTTTCTTGCTTTTTTCAATGGTCGCTGTGTCCGATTGCTGCTCCAATGCGTCATAAGTCGCATCAATCAGAGCCAGCGTGTCCTTATCCAGATGCAGCTTGATGACGCGGCTTTCGTAGTAGACAGGGCGCGTTGCGCCATCCTCCACCGCCTGCGTCATGTCGTAAATATCAATGCACCTCCTTGCCAGAGCCGATTTTTCGAACCGCAAGCAGATCGTGCACGAGATTCTGCACCCGGAGGACCGCCCTGCTCCGCAGAAACGAATCTACGGAATCAACTATTCTGCACTGGAAGCTGCCGTCCGGCGAATCCAGCAGGATGTTGATTTCCTGATGAAGTATCTCCCCAAGGTGCCTGATGATGCCTATGTGAAAGTGGAGACTACGAAGATTCGAAATTTTAACTGTTGACTTTTCTCCTCAATTTCGATATGCTGTTCTTGCTTTATCCGTTTCATTTTTGCACTGTTAACGTTAAAGCAAAAGACCAGAGTTGTAAAGCCTTTTGGCTAAATAACTCTGGCCTTTTTGTTGGGCTTGTGCAACAGCCCCATGCAAATTAAAATAATAATTCCGCTATCTATGCGCAGAGCAACGCGGAGCGCATTTTTGATCGTTGTACGGTCGGATAAGCTGTGAAACCAACGCCGCCGTGCAGGGGGGGCTGCGCGGCGGCGTTGGTTATGAAAAGGAGAATAATATGAGGAAGCAGAAAAAGTCGGTTTAACCCATAGTTACCTGCACCGTTACCTCGGTCCCGGCGGCAGCCAGCGGCAGCACATTGCCGCAGATGGCCTTGCCGTCTACGGTAACCGCCTTGACGCCGTGCTGAACCCCGGCGGCGTTGTCCACCGTGATGCGATACTCTGCGCCACGGAAGCGGCGGGTGACCGTGTAGCCGGTCAGGGTGTGGGGGATGCAGGGGTCCACCCGCAGGCCGTCCAAGGTGGGCTGGATGCCCAGAATGTACTGACTGATGTTGAAGAAGGTCCATGCTGCCGTGCCGGTCAGCCAGCTGTTTTTGGCTTCGCCGAAGGTGGGGGCGTCCTTGCCTGCCACCATCTGGCTGTAAACGTAGGGTTCGGTGCGGTGGATCTCAGAGATGTCCTCGATGTAGGCGGGGCAGGTCTTGCGGTAGACCGCAAAGGCGCGGTCGCCGTGACCCAGCGTTGCCTCGGCGCAGCTGATCCACGGGTTGTTGTGGCAGAAGATACCGGCGTTCTCCTTGTATCCCGGAGGATAGCTGGAGATCTCGCCCAGATTCAGCTGATAGCCGGTGTAGGCGGGCTGCAGCAGCACCACACCGTATTTGGTGTCCAGCCGCTCCTCCACGCTGGCAAGCGCCTGCGCGGCCTGTCCGGTCTCCCTGCCGATGCCCGCCATGACGCACATGCCCTGCGGCTCGATAAAGATCTGACCCTCGGCGCACTCCTTGCTGCCGATGGGGTTGCCGAAAGCATCGTAGGCACGGCGGAACCACGCGCCATCCCAGCCTGCAGTCAGGACGGCCTGCTCCACCGCGTCAATGCTCTGGCGGGCGGCGGAAGCCTCGGTGTCAAGGCCCAGATGGTCGCACAGCTCGGCGTATTCGTGGCCGTACTTAACGAACATGCCCGCAATGAACACGCTCTCCGCCACAGGACCCTCGCTGGGCCCGGTGATCTGGAAACTCTCGCCCGGGTGCTCGGAGAAGCAGTTCAGGTTCAGGCAGTCGTTCCAGTCCGCACGCCCGATGAGCGGCAGACCGTGGGGACCCAGATGGGTGCAGGTAAAGTTGAAGCTGCGGCGCAGGTGCTCCATCAGGGGCTGCGCCTTGGCGGCATCGTTGTCAAAGGGAACCTGCTCCTCCAGAATGGACCAGTCGCCGGTCTCCCGCAGGTAGGCGGCGGTACCGGCAATGAGCCACAGCGGGTCATCGTTGAAGCCGGTGCCGATGTCCCGATTGCCCTTTTTGGTCAGGGGCTGGTACTGGTGGTAGGCGCTGCCGTCCTCGAACTGGGTGGCGGCGATATCCAGAATGCGCTCCCGGGCACGGGAGGGGATGATGTGCACAAAGCCCAAAAGATCCTGACAGCTGTCCCGGAAGCCCATGCCGCGTCCGGTGCCGCTTTCGTAATAGCTGGCAGAGCGGCTCATGTTAAAGGTGACCATGCACTGGTACTGATGCCAGATATTGACCATGCGGTTCAGCTTTTCCTCGCCGGATTCCAGATGGTAGGTGGACAGCAGCTCCTCCCAGTGGGTGCGCAGGGCGATGCGGGCGGCATCGATCTGTGCGTCGGTGGCGTAGCGCGCCATCATGGCGTGGGCGCGGGTCTTGTTGATGACACCCGGCGCGATGAACTTTTCCTGCTGCGGGTTTTCGATGTAGCCCAGACCGAACAGGATGCTGCGGCTTTCGCCGGGAGCAAGGCTCAGGTGGATGTGCAGCGCACCCACCGGTGCCCAGCCGTGAGCAATGCTGCCGGAACAGTGCCCGGCGCGGACGGCTTGCGGGTCTGCCGGGCCGCCGTATACCCCGCAGAAGGCATCCCGGGTGGTGTCGAAGCTGTCCACCGGGCAGTTTGCCCAGAAAACGGCGTAGTGGTTGCGGCGTTCGCGGTACTCGGTCTTGTGGTAGATGACGCTGCCTTCCACCTCCACCTCGCCAGTGGAGTAGTTGCGCTGGAAGTTGGAGCTGTCGTCCACGGCATCCCACAGGCAGAACTCTACATAGCTGAACAGGTCCAGCTCCTTGACGGCGGCGCTTTCGTTGCACACCGTCACCCGATCCAGCTCGCAGGCGTCGCCCTTGGGGACGAACAACTCCTGCCGGGCGGTCACACCGTCCTTTTTGCCCTCCACAACGGTGTAGCCCAGACCGTGGCGGCAGCTGTAACTGTCCAGCGGGGTCTTGGTGGGCTGCCAACCCGGGTTCCACACGGTGTCGCCGTCCTTGATGTAGATGCGGTGACCGTCCATGTCCAGCGGAGAGTTATTGTAGCGGTAGCGGGTCAGGCGGCGCATCCGGGCATCCCGGTAAAAGCTGTAACCGCCCGCCGTGTTGGAGACCAGACTGAAGAAGTCCTCGCTGCCAAGGTAGTTGATCCAGGGCAGGGGCGTCTGCGGGGTGGTGATGACGTATTCCTTGTTCCGGTCATCAAAATATCCGAACTTCATAATGCTTCCTCCTTAAAACTGCGCCTTGTAGGGTGGGCAGCACATCAATGGGCGAAAACGATTAAGGCACTGTGAAAGAAGCAATCTTATCACGTTAAGCATACCGTATCTCGCAAAAAAATGCAAGGGCTTTTTGCAAAAATCCGGGAAGATTTTTAAAAATAATCTGCGAAGTCCCGGTAGTTTTTGGCGTAATTTTGGGGTGTGCACCCCGGCGGAGCACAGAACCAAAGCCCCGAAACCCCATTTTAAAAGTAATATATACATACGACCTTTTTCACCGAAAAACATAACGAAACTGCAACGAAATTTTTTCGGTTTTAATCGAAATGTAACGAAAGTAAATCGAGATGCACAATTTCTACAGGTCGCATTGGAACAAAATGCCGAAAGTGATGCAGTCAGACTAAAACTTTTACATTAGCGCTTGATTTTTGGTGCAGAATGCGCTATATTGAAGTTGCGAAAACGATTAAGTGACTTGCGAGAAACATCCCGCAGCTCCTTTCATCGGAAGGAGGCTACAAAATGCCATCCCTGAAGGATCTGGCAAAAGAGTGCGGCGTATCCGTCGCAACTGTCAGTAAAGCTTTGAACGACCAGCCGGACATTGCTCAGGCTACGCGGGAGCGGATCCACGCAGCGGCCCGCCGCATGGGCTACCTGCCCAATGCAGCGGCTCGGGCGCTGAAGACCAACCGCACCTACAACCTTGGCGTTCTGTTTGTGGATGAAAAACAGAGCGGCCTGACCCACGAGTACTTCTCCGCAGTGCTGGACAGCTTCAAGGTTGAAGCAGAAAAGCGCGGCTATGATATCACCTTTATCAACCACAACATCAGCGGCAGATCCATGAGCTATCTGGAGCATTGCCACTACCGGGGTGTGGACGGCGTGGTGATCGCCTGTGTGAACTTTTACGATCCGCAGGTGGTGGAGTTGGTCAACGGCGATGTGCCGGTGGTGACCATCGACCATGTGTTCAACAACCGGATGGCGATCCTTTCGGACAACGTGGTGGGCACAAAGGCCTTGGTGCAGCAGGCATGGGCCTGCGGACACCGGCGCATCGCCTTTATCCATGGCGAAAAGACCGCCGTTACCGAGAACCGTCTGGCAGGCTTCTATCAGGCCTGCGAGGAGCTGGGGTTGAAGGTGCCGGAGCAGTACGTCCGCTGCGGCGTGTACCACGACGTGGATCGCTGCGCTGAAGAGACCCGGGCGTTGCTGGCGCTGCCGCAGCGCCCCACCTGCATCATCTTCCCGGATGACTTTTCCGCACTGGGCGGCTACAACGCCCTGGCCGAGGCGGGCTTGAGCATCCCGGAGGATATCTCAGTGATGGGATACGATGGCATCTATCTCTCTCGGGTGGTCAAACCCTCGCTGGTGACCTACCAGCAGAACACCAAAGCCCTTGGCAGGCTGGCGGCGGATAAGCTGATCGAGCTGATCGAGCATCCGCGTGTGACCCTGCCGGAGCAGATTCGGGTGTCCGGCAAGCTGCTGGACGGCGGCTCCGTCCGCATCCTTTGACAAAGGCCCACAACTCCCAGCGCGGAGTTTTTTGAGAATGATTTTTGTTTGATGGAAAACCATGAAGGAGGTTTACCCTTATGAAAAAGATCTCTCGTCGTAATTTCCTGCTCGCTTCCGGTGTCGTGACGATCGGTGCTGCTCTGGCAGCCTGCGGCGGCAGTTCTTCTACCAGTGCTGCTGCTTCCTCCGCTCCCGCATCCTCTGCAGCCGCTTCCGGTGCGCCTGCTTCCGCAGAGGGCAAGGTGCTGAATATCTGGTGCTGGAACGATGAATTCCAGAGCCGCTTCAACGACTACTACCCCGAGGTCAAGGAGATCGCAGCCGACAAGTCTACCACCACCCTGAAGGACGGCACCCTTGTAAAGTGGACCATCAACGCCAACGAGAACAACAACTACCAGAACAAGCTGGACGAGGCGCTGCTGAATCAGGATTCCGCCGCCGATGACAGCAAGATCGATATCTTCCTGATCGAGGCTGACTACGCCCTGAAGTATGTGGACTCCGACTACGTTCTAGATGTCAAGAAGGATATCGGTCTGACCGACTCCGATCTGGCCGGGCAGTACCAGTACACCAAGGATATCGTTTCGGTGGACGGCAGCCAGCGCGGCACTACATGGCAGGCAACGCCGGGTCTGTTTGCATACCGCCGCAGTATTGCAAAGGCAGTGCTGGGCACCGACGACCCCACCGAGGTGCAGAGCTGCCTGTCCGACTGGGATAAGTTCAACGATGTAGCGGCCAAGGCTGCTGCCAAGGGCTACAAGATGCTGTCCGGCTTTGACGATGCTTATCGCACCTTCTCCAATAACGTGTCCGCACCTTGGGTCAGCGGCACTACCGTTACCGTCGATCCCAACCTGATGAAGTGGGTGGACCAGACCAAGGAGTATACAGACAAGGGCTACAACAACAAGTCCAGCCTGTGGGACAGCCAGTGGGCTTCCGATCAGGGCCCCACCGGTAAGGTGTTCGGCTTCTTCTACTCCACTTGGGGCATCAACTTCACCCTGCTGGGCAACTCTCTGGCAACGCCTACCTCCGAGGGTGGCAAGGAAGAGGTTGGAAACGGCATCTACGGCGACTACGCTGTGTGCGAAGGCCCTCAGCCCTACTACTGGGGCGGAACCTGGATCTGCGGCGCAGCCGGCAGCGACAACCTTGAGACCATCAAGGACGTCATGCTGAAACTGACCTGCGATGAAGCCATCATGAAGCAGATCACCATGGATACGCAGGACTACACCAACAACGAGAAGGCTATGAACGAGATTGCCAACAGCGATTTCAAGTCCGACTTCCTCGGTGGCCAGAACCACATCGCGCTGTTTGCAGAGGCTGCAGCCAAGATCGATATGTCCAACGCCGGCCCCTACGATCAGGGCCTGAACGAGAGCTTCCAGACCGCCTTCAAGGATTACTTCACCGGCAACGTGAAGGAGGATGCCGCCAAGGCAAACTTCGAGACCGCCATCAAGGAGAAGTACCCCGAGCTGACCGAGGTGGTCTGGCCCGCATAAGCGGTTTTACTCCGAACTGAAAATCAAAGCAAAGGGGCGGGCGGCGTATCTCGCCCGCCCCTTTGCTTTTGCTGTGACCCGGCAGGAGGGAGGATCTCATGGGAGAGAAAACAAAAAAGAAAGGGTCGATCAGCTACGCGAAATGGGGCTATATCTTCATTGCACCGTTCTTTATCATCTTCGCGGTATTCCAGCTGGTCCCTCTGGCATCCACCATCTATTACAGCTTTTTTGAGTATTACCGCAGCGGCCTGAAGATCATCGGACCCAATTTTGTGGGCCTGAAAAACTACATCACCCTGTTAGCCACCGACCTGCCCAAGTATTTTGGCAACACGCTGATCCTGTGGATCATCGGTTTCGTCCCGCAGATCATCGTCTCGCTGCTGCTGGCGGCATGGTTCACCGACCTGCGGCTGAAGCTGAAGGGGCAGACCTTCTTCAAGACGGTCATCTATATGCCCAACCTGATCATGGCTTCGGCCTTCGCCATGCTGTTCTTCGCCCTGTTCTCGGATAACGGCCCGGTGAACGCGGTGCTGCTGAGCATGGGCTGGATCAAGACACCCATCAGCTTTTTGAATACCGTGTGGGGCAACCGTGGTCTTGTGGGCCTGATGAACTTCCTGATGTGGTTTGGCAACACCACCATCATGCTGATGGCAGCCATCATGGGTGTGGACCCCACCCTGTACGAGGCTGCGGAGCTGGACGGCTGCACCCCGAACCAGATGTTCTGGAAGATCACCCTGCCGCTCATCCGTCCCATTCTGGTCTATGTCATGATCACCTCCATGATCGGCGGCCTGCAGATGTTCGATGTGCCGCAGATCCTGACCAACGGTAAGGGCGGCCCCGACCGCACATCCACCACCATGATCATGTACCTGAATAACCACCTGTTCAGCAAGAACTACGGCATGGCGGGTGCGGTGTCTGTGGTGCTGTTCCTTGTGTGTGCGGTGCTGTGCGTCATCGTGTACTTCTCGCTGACCAAGGAGGATGACGGCCTGACAAAGGCGCAGCGCAAGGAACTGAAGGCAGCCAAAAAGGCTGCTGCCAAAGGAGGGAAATAAG
>ONZU01000952.1_pt1 | contig 19718 bp, 16 predicted proteins | sample 1671161 | NCBI WGS metagenome assembly ONZU01 (sample SAMN06348128, study PRJEB24527) | human gut metagenome | biome: human gut; feature: ankylosing spondylitis patient; material: feces | host: Homo sapiens | place: China | collected 2015-10
GCGCAGGAAAGCGCCAGCAACCTGTTCAGCGGCATCGTCATCCTGCTGGACAAACCCTTTTCCATCGGCGACTGGATCACCGTGGGCAATGTGGAGGGCGAGGTCATCGATATCAACTTCCGCTCCACCCGCATCCGCTCCATGGACCACAGCGTGGTCATTATCACCAACAGCCAGATCTGCGCCTCCACTGTCCAGAACACAGCCCTGCGCACCATGCGGCCCTATAAGTTCACGCTGGGTGTCACCTACGGCACCACCCGTGCCCAGCTGGAAAAGCTGATGGCTGACCTGCAGGCCATGCTGGACAACAGCCCTTACACCAACAAGGGCACCAACATCGTCCGGCTGACCAGCTTTGGCGATTCCAGCATCAACATCCTCATCTCGGCCTACCTGACCACCAACGTCTATGCCACCTTCCTGCAGCAGCAGAATGATCTGAACCTGAACATCATGGACGTGATGCAGGCAGACGGCGTGGACTTCGCCTTCCCCTCCACCAGCGTCTACATCGAAAAGAATTGAGCATACCAGAACACCCCTGTGTGCCTGCTGCGGCGCACAGGGGGCGTTTTTTATCATACGTCATTCCTGGGTCCTGATCTCGATCGTTCTGCCGCCAAGATTTTCATAGACGCGGTGGGAGACAGAGAGCACCGTGCGGCCCGCGGAGGCACGGCGCAGAGCCTCCAGCACGCGGGCCTCGGTTTCGGCATCCAGATTGGCGGTGATCTCATCCAGCAGCAGCACGGCGGGGTCTGCGGCAGCGGCACGGGCAATGGACAGCAGCTGCCACTCTCCCTGTGAGAAGATGCCCTCGGTACAGACGGTGTCATAGCCCTCCGGCAGAGCCCGGATGGCAGCATCGATCCCGGCCAGTGCGGCGGCATCCCTTGCCATTTCCCCGGTGATCTGCGGGTCTCCCAGCGTGATCTGTTCCAGCACGGTGCCCGGCACGCGGGAGAAATGCTGTTCCACACAGCCGATGCAGGTGCGGCGCTCCCGGTCGGTGATGTCCCCCACCTTCACGCCGCCGATGGTCACCGTACCGGTCTCCGGCTGATACAGGCCCAGCAGGAGCTTGAACACGGTGCTCTTGCCCGCACCGGTGCGGCCCACCAGCGTGACCTGCTCCCCCTGTTTCACGGTCATGGAAAAATCCTTCAGAACGTGCCGTTCCCCATAGCCGAAGGTGACGTGCGCAAATTCCACATCGCCCCGGGCAGCCTCCCTGCGCGCGGGAGGGATCGTGCGCTCCGGCTGGTCGAGAAAGGCATCGATGCGCCTGACACCCGCCATGGCCGACTGGATGGTCTGGATCTCCATGCCCAGGCTCTCGATGGGGGCGAAGATGCGGGAGATGTAGTTGATGACGGCCACCGAAGTGCCCACCGACATACCGAACAGGGTCAGGAGCTGTGCGTTCCCCGAAGCGGAGAGCAGCATCACGATGCCGACCACAACGGCATTCAACAGCAGCACCACCGGCGAATAGACGGCATCATAAAAATTGGTGCGCTCCATGGCGGCATAGCTGTCACCAATGCACCGGTCATACCGGCGCTCCATGTAATCCTCCAGCCCCAGCGCCCGGATGGTGCGGATGTTGTGCAGAGTCTCGGGCACCTGCCCGGAGACAGCGGCGACCGCGCGGCGGTTGTCCAGCTGCGCGGCCAGCATCCGCTTCTGGACATAACGGGTGAACACGGCAAACAGCGGCAGCACCAGCAGCAGGATCAGCGCAAGGCCGGTGTTTTTCACCGCAATGACCCCCATGATGGAGACGATGCGGTAGGCATCTGCCGCCATGCTGATGATGCCGGAAGTGAACAGGGCTTCCACCGTGTCCACATCGCCCGAAAAGCGGGCGGCCACCTCGCCGGGATTCTGCTCTGCCAGTGTACCGGCGGGCAGGCGGCTCAGCTTCCGGGACATCTCCGAGCGCAGGGCATGGGTCATCCTCTGGCCAAAGAGCACCAGCAGGCTTTCCTGGGTCGAGGTGAGCACACCTTCCAGTGCAAGGCTGCCGAAGTAGAGCAGCACGGCCAGAAAGGGCAGCGGGAGGCCCGCGGTCAGACGGTCGATGACCCGGGCCAGCAGCAGGGGCGGCAGCAGGGATGCCGCCACCGAAGCTGCCACGCACAGCACCGTGCCCACCGTGAGAAGGCGGTGCGAAGCCGCTGCCATCCGGACGGCAGCAAACACGCCGTGATCATTTTTCTTTTTCATGCGCCCTCTCCCCCTTTCAGGCCGGTCTGGCTTTCATACAGCTGGTGGTAGACCGGAACCGCTGCCATCAGCTCCTCGTGGGTGCCAACGGTGGTTCTGCCGCCCTCCATAAAAATGATCTGCTGCATCTGCGGAAAATGGTACAGCCGGTGGGAGATCAGGAACACCACCTTATCCCTGGCATACGCCTGCAGCTCGGCAAAGATCGCATCCTCGGTGCTGCGGTCCAGTGCCGAGAATGGGTCATCCAGCACCAGCACCGGGCGGGGATGGGCCAGCGTCCGGGCCAGTGCCAGACGCTGTGCCTGCCCGCCGGAAAGGCGGGTGCCGCCGCTGCCGATGACCGTCTCCGTGCCCTTTTCCATGGCCAGCACTTCCTCCTTCAGGGCAGCGGCGGCAAGCCACGGCATGGCATCCTGTTCGCTGCCGCAGAGAACATTATTCTGCACGGTGTCGGCGCTCAGTTCCGGGTCATGGCCCAGATACCCGACCGTGGCGGCGATCTGGCGCGGGGTCAGGTTGGAAAGCTCCCTGCCACCAAAGCAGACCGAGCCTTGATAGGGCGCTTCGCAGAGGAATACGCGGCCAAGGGTGGATTTTCCGCAGGCGACCGGGCCGGTAATGCCGATGATATCGCCGGGATGGGCCGTCAGGCTCAGGCCGGAAAAGACAGGCTCTTCCCCATAGGAGAAGGCGAGTTCTTTCAGCGTCACATCCTGTGCCGCCGGGATCTGCAGGGCATCCAGCTGCTCGGGCGTTTTCATCAGGGGTTTGATGCGCTTCCAGGAGACCTCTGCCTTTTGCACCGCGTTGAAGAGCTTGGCCACCTTGGAGGATTTGACCACCAGCTTGGTGAAACAGGAAAGGAAGGTGGTGAAGGCGGCGATATCCCAGTGGTTCCAGCCGGTGCCCAGCACATTCTTTGCGCCGAACCACAGGATGAAGAGGGTCCCTGCCTCGGATGCCGCCAGATAAAGCGGCGGCAGCGCGGACTGCCACACGTTGTTCCGCACGGCAGTCTTTTCGTAAAGGCTCAGGGCCTCCTCGTATTTTTCCATCCGGGCCTCCTCGCAGCCGTAGATGCGGTAGGTCACGGCATTCCGGGCACGGTCCAGCGTAGCACTGCTCAGGGCACCGGCGGCCTTTTTATAGGCCGCACCGGCACGCTGCACCGGCTTTTTCATCCCTGCCGCGCAGACATAGGACACCGGAGTAAAAAGCAGGCCCAGGATCGCCAGCCGCCAGTCGTACACCAGCAGCATGACCGCATAGCCCGCCAGCGCCACACCGGTGTCGAACACCTCCGTGGTGAACTTGCGCATTCCCTCCACGCAGTCGTCCACATCGGCGATGGCTTTGGTCATCAGCTCACCGGCCCCCTCTTTTTCCAGCGCTGCCCGGCTCTGCCGCACCAGATTGGCGTACAGGATGCCCTTCATCCGGCGGTTGATGTTGTTGGCGAAGCGGCGCACATAAAAGCGCTTGATGAAGCGCGCCGCCTGCACCATCAGTGTGACCGCAATGTAGGCCAGCACCAGCAGCGCCATTTGGGCAGCAGTCTCACTGCCGCCCAGGATATCCGCCAGGCACTGGGCCAACCGGCCCTCGAACCACGGCGCGGCCAGCAGACCGATGTTATAGACAAGGCCCGAAAGGGTCACAAGGAGCAGCGGAAACCACTCCACCCTGAAATAGGAGAGGACCCGGTCCGGGCGGAACGATTTATCTTTTTTCATGGGGCATTTTACCTCCTGCGGGTGTTCCATTCAGTATACCACGCTTTCGTTCCGCAGAAAAGCGCACACAAAATGCATCTTGACAGCTTTGTTCAGAAAAAAGCCATGACAGCAGAGACAAAATGCAAGATCATTGCAATGGTCACCGCTGTCATGGCGATTGGTTTTCTATGTATGAAAAATGCTCCCATCGGCAGGATCTGCATTGCAATAGATTCCCCCGGGATACCATCAGATTGCAGGCATCCATGGCCCACAGGGATACAGTTGCGTTCTTATCGGTTCACGAAATTCAGCGCCAGCACAAGCAGCAGCATGTGTACCGGGTAAAAGGCGTAGCAGGCATACTGGAACGGCTTGCTGTGGCAGCCCTGCCGCCCGCGATACAGCCAGATGGGCACCAGCGCCAGCAGCGCAAGCCCCTGCTGACACAGCTCAAACTCCATGCCGAACAGCCGGATGGGGTACATCAGCCCGCCCAGAAGCACCACGTTGATCCAGTACAGGGTCAGCACCTGTCCCAGCAGGCACCACCATTTCCGGCCCCGGAAAATGTAAAAAGCGAACACGGTCAGCACACCGGCACCGTAGTAATCTGTCATGCCCAGCGTTCCCAGCAGCGCCCCTGCTGCTGCCACTGCGGCGCACACCGGCAGCGAGACCCAGAGCTTTTGCTTTTTGCGCACCGTTTCCATCAGATGCACCCCCAGAAGCCCCAGCAGCAGCGTCCAGATCACGTTCTGATGCACCGGGTAGAACCATGTCCCGCCATACATCAGATCAAAGGGCACTTCCGAAAGCAGTGCAAACAACAGCAGCCGCAGGACATAACGCTTCAGATTCCGGGTATGAAAGTAGCCTTCCACTGTCATAAATGCAAAGATAGGGAACGCCAGCCGCCCGGCACAAGTCAGCCACTCCTGCGCCGGCAGAAGGGTCGCCCACAGGTGATCCATCAGCATCAGCGCCATGGCAATGAGATGAAGTGCTGCTGCACTCAGGTCAATGCAATTTGCGGCAGTGGAACGAATCGGTTTGGTTGACATGATCATACCTCGTCTTTGTCTAAATTCAGTTGCTTTGTCTGGAATACGAACGACTCCCTCCAAGAATTGCAGCCCCGGCAGTTTTTTACCGCCGGGGCTGCAGCACTTCATCGCTTATCCCTCCGGTTTTGCACCGGCCATTTTGGATACGGCAAGCATCCAGGGCAGCTTCTGCCATTTGCTCTGCCTGCAAAATGGGGGATGCAGTGCACCCGCCCCGCAGGCGGAAAAATGCTCCCGCAGCAGTCTGCGGGGCAAATTCAGAAAGGGTGGCTTGCCTGCCTGCCCATGGAGACGTAAGCACGGTAGCAGGAATATGGGAAAGAGCAAAGGACGGTTTCGGCGAAGAAACGTCTGGCGGTGGCGGAAAAGCCGAACGCAAGATTTTTTCAATTATGCTGGCTCGTAAGGTGAACCGGACCGAAACTTCCTTGCGGAACTGTGCAGCGTTATCGTTCATCTGCACCTGAACCGGCAGCCGCGTCCCAGGCGCTTGCCGCACCCAAAATAGCCGGTAGAGCGTGGTTTAACGATTGGCGCTTTCCAGATAAGTCTCAAACGCCTCGGCAAAGCTGGCATTCACATCAAAGGGAACGGTGTAGTCCACCTTGGAGGTGACAAGGCACAGGTCGATCCGGTTGGATGTCTCGTCCGCCTGCCGGTTCAGCTTGCCCAGAGCAGCATGGATGACCTTGCGGTCATAGTTGATGGTGGTCACCCGCTTTACATCGCAGCAATAGGAGATCTGGTTGCCCTCGGCGTTAAAGCGATAGCCGGTGCCCCCGCCGGAGAGCAGCTGCTCGGAGCTGCGCAGGTCGTTCATCCGCTTGAAAGTGCGCGCCACGCTCTGCCGCGCAGCGTTCAGACTGACCTCGCTGTCCATATCCATGTCCAGCGCATCCTTTGCCTTGCGGATGGCAGCGAACAGGCGGCCCTTCTCCTCCAGCAGGTAGAGCATAAACCGGGCAATATCGGTGATCTGCTGAGCATATTCGGTCTGGGGCAGGTCCATAATGGTCTCATCCTCAGCCTCTGCCATGACCTTGTGGCGCAGATAGGTATTGGCCACATTCGTCACGTTGGAATCGCAGTCCAGAATACCCTGGGCCTCGTCCAAAAGGGCCTGCAGCTTGTTCTGATAGCGGAATGCTTCTTTCAGATTCATTGTATCCACCTCGTTTTTTCTTGGTCGCTGTGCGTTCCCGTCTGTTTTCCTCTATTGAACCATATTTTCCGGCAAAGCACAAGCCGCCCGCCAAAAGTACATCAAAATGCAAAGCGCCCCAACATGTTCTTTACTACACGTTGGAGCGCTATTTTCTGGAGCAGGATACGGGACTCGAACCCGCCGCCTACTGCTTGGGAAGCAGTCGCTCTACCGGATGAGCTAACCCTGCAGGACTGCTCCATTAGTGTAGCAAAGTGCGGCGGTTTTGTCAACAGTTTTTTCTGTCGGAACGCGGCAGGCGGAAAAAACTTGCTTTTTGCGCCAGTTGCTTTATAATGAAAGATAGATTATCACAATGGAAGGAATTCTACATGATCTTTGTGCCCATGCTGCACTATCTGCAGAACAAAAACTCATTCAGCGGCAACGAGGATGGGATGCGCTACCTCATCACCCCGGGCAAGCGCTCCGTCCCCGACCCGGACGGCGGCGAGGAGGCCAAAAAAGAAGAGGCCATCCTCACGGTAGATCTCTGGCCCGAGCCGTGGACGCTGGACAAGACCGACCCGGCCCTGCGGCGGCGGGAGATCTTCCCGATGACCGAGGAGGGCCGCACCGCAGTCGCCCAATATCTGAACGATGCCTACAACGCCGAACCGGAACGCTGGAGCGCCCACCCGTCCATCCTGGACTGTGAGCCCTGGACACCGCCCGCACCGGAACCGGATGCCGAGACACAACACTGAGGTGCACCATGATCTATCGACTGAAAGAATTCAAGGGTGACACCATCCCGGTGCCGCAGCTGGTCTTTTCCAAGCTGGGCATTGCGGAGGAATATAACGTCCGGGTGGCTCTGTATGTGCTGGCCACCGGCATCACTGACCCGGAGAAGCTCTGCGCCGACTTAAAGCTTCGCAGCAAGATGACCGCCGAGAGTGCCCTGTCCTTCTGGGCCGGTGCAGGTCTGCTGGAACGGTATGAGGAGAACGCCGCCCCGGGCGAGGAACCCACAGCCCCTGCCCCCATGACCTGGAGCGAGATCGCAGCGGCCAGCCGAACCGACCCCATGATCTCCTCCCTCATCGACTGCGCCCAGACCAGCTTTGCCCGTCCGCTGACCCACCCCGAAATGGAAAAACTGGTGAATTTCTATGTGCAGGAAGCCTTTGCTCCCGAGACCGTCATGCTCTGCGTGGCCTATGTGGCCAGCCGGGGCAAGCGGACGATGGGTGCCGTCAGCCACGAATTGAAAGTCTGGCGGGCCGAGGGTGTTGAGACCGGCGAACAGGCCGACGCACACCTCCAGCTGCTGGCCCTGCGCGCCCAGCGGGAGCAGTACGTCAGCGGCCTGCTGGGCATTGCCGACACCGAGCTGACCCTTGGCGGGCGCAAGGCCATTGCCCGCTGGTACGAGGTCTACGGCTACGATGATGCCATGGTGCAGGAGGCCGCCGTGCAGGCCGGCCCCAAGCGGGATCTCTGGTACTGGAACAGCATCCTCAAGACCTGGAACGCCAAGGGCCTGCGCACCGTCCACGATGTGCGGGGCCCGGTGGCCGGGATGGGTGCCAGCCGGAACCTCCGGGTGGACCGCACCGAACCCAGCGGAAACGATTTTCTCAAGAACGCTGCCCGCCGCCGTCCGCTCCGCAAAAAAACGGACACGCCTGCAGAATAAGGAGCTTTTATGCGTACCAAACAGGAACTGTATCAAGCCGCCCTGCGCACGGTGGCTCTGCGGCGGCAGACTGCCCGCGCCAATGCCGAGGATGCCCGGCTGGAGGCGGAGGCCGCCATCCCGGCCCTGCGCCACGCTGAGGACGAGGTGCGGGTGCGGGGCATCCGCTGCGCGCTGGCAGGCGCGGCCGGAAAAGACCGCACCGAAGCCGCCGCCGCACTGAGCAAAGCCCGGCAGGAGCTCACCGCCCTGCTGGCCGCCAGTGGCCGCCCTGCGGATGCGCTGGAGCCCAAATTCACCTGCAAGCTGTGCCAGGATACCGGCAGCGTGCAGGGCCGCACCTGCACCTGCGTTCACAAGTTGATGCAGGGTCTGCGCCGTGCGGAGATCGAGGCGATGTCCAGCCTGTCCATTTCCAGCTTTGACACCATGGAGCTGCGGTACTACCCCAACACCATGGACGAAAAGCTGGGTGAGCCTGTCCGCACCTACATGGGCGGCCTGCTGGAAGATCTGCGCAGCTACGCTGAGGAATTCGACCACAACAGCGAGAGCCTGATGCTTTTTGGCAACGCGGGGCTGGGCAAGACCCACGCCGCCCTTGCCATTGCGGGCATCGTGCTGCAAAAGGATTTTGACGTGATCTACGTTTCCAGTCCGAACTTCTTCGGCAAGCTGGAAAACGCCCGCTTCGACTCCTCCGAGGATGCCGAGACCCTGCTGCGCACCGCCTCTGCCGCCGATCTGCTGATCCTGGACGATCTGGGCACCGAGTTCGTCACCCCCTACTTCATCACCACTTTTTACAGCCTGCTGAACAACCGCCTGGGAGCCGGTCTGCCCACCATCGTCACCACCAACATTGCGGATGGCTCCCTGCTGGAAAAGCGATACACCGAAAAGATCTCCAGCCGCCTTTCCTCCTTTGTCCCCTGCCTGTTTGCGGGCGAGGACATCCGGGGCCTGAAAGCGGCGGAGTAAGACAAGGAGGTTTCCCCCATGAGCTTTGAGCGCACTACGCCCTGCGGCGTGATCTCCGGCACGGCTTGCCAGTGGCCGGGCATTGCCGCTTACAAGGGCATTCGCTACGCCACCGCCGGGCGGTGGGAGTTCCCCATCCCCGTCACCCACTGGGACGGTGTCTACGATGCCACCCAATACGGTGCCTGCTGCTACCAGCCCCGCGCCTTCTATGACGAAGCCGCCGCACCCGGAAAAGCCTTCTATTACAACGAGTTCCGCAAGGGCGAAACGTATACTTACAGCGAGGACTGCCTGTTCCTGAACATCTGGGCCCCTGCTGACGCAGCTCCCGAGGACAAGCTGCCGGTCATCTTCTACATTCACGGCGGCGGCTTTACCGGCGGCTGCGGCCACGAGAAGCACTTCGACGGCCCCGTCTGGCCCACCAAAGGCTGCGTGGCCGTGACCATCAACTACCGGCTCGGCCCCATGGGCTTTGTCTGCCTGCCCGAGCTGGCTGATGAGGCCGGATCCACCGGCAACTATGCCTTTCTGGATCAGTTGGCGGCCCTGCAGTGGGTGCACGCCAACATCGCTGCCTTTGGCGGCGATGCCAACAACATCACCATCATGGGCCAGAGCGCCGGTGCCATGAGCGTCCAGCAGCTCGTCCTCTCCCCCATCACCAGGGGGCTGTTCTCCAAGGCCGTGATGAGCAGCGGCGGCGGCGTGAACCAGATGCTGACGGCCAAGCCTGCCGCGGCCCACTACCCGTTCTGGAAGCAGGTCATGGAAGCCGCCGGGTGCAGCACGCTGGCCGAGTTCCGTGCCCTCGCCCCCGCCAGACTGTTTGCAGCCTGGGATGCCGTCCGCACCCAGCCCCAATTCAAGGGTCTGGGCTGTGAGCCCGTGGTGGATGGCCGTTTCCAGGTCAAGACCAGCCCTGAGACGCTGGCTGCCGACGAACAGCACCATATTCCTTACCTCATTGGCTTCACCAGCGAGGATATCGTTCCGCCCTACCTCTACCAGATGGCTCAGAACTGGTGCGCCCGGAACGCCAACAGCTACGGCTGGTTCTTCGACCGCCAGCTCCCCGGTGATGACCGTGGTGCCTGGCATTCCAGCGACCTGTGGTACTGGTTCGGCACACTGGCTCACTGCTGGCGGCCCTTCACTGAGAAAGACACCGCCCTCAGCGCTCAGATGGTGGATTACCTGACCAACTTTGCCAAGACCGGCGACCCCAACGGCGCAGACCTGCCCCAGTGGCAGACTGTTACCGCCCAGCAGACCGATTTTCTCCGTCTGGGTGAGGAGCCCACCCACATGGGCAGCGTGGATGTCCAGAAGCTCCTCTGGACGATGCAGAACGTCCCCGCCGTGGGGGAATAAGCTCCATCCGGATCATCTCAAGCTCCAATAGAAAAACATATCCCCCGCTGCAGACGTGCCAGAACACGCTTTGCAGCGGGGGATATTTTATGTTCTCTTCTTCAAATAATACCCAATGCCGATGGCATCTGCCAGTGCCCAGCCGATGGGCACACTGAGCCAGATGCCGGTAACACCCAGCGGCGTGGCAGAAAGCAGATAGGCCAGCGCCACACGGGTGCCAAGGGAGGCAATGGTCAGGAGGACCGACATCCCTGGCTGGTTGACCGCCCGGTAGTAGCCGTAGAGCAGAAAGAGCACGCCAATGCCGATGTAGCATGCACCCTCGATGCGGAGGTACTGCACGCCCGCCGCGATGATCCCGGTCTGAGCCGGGTCGATGAAAACCCCCATGAGCGGGGCGGCAAAGGCGCAGACCAGCACGCTGATGACGATGCAGAACACCGCGCTTGTCAGCCCGGCACTGCGGATCCCTTTTTTGATGCGGTCAGGCTGGCCTGCCCCGTAATTCTGGGCCACATAGGTCGAGAAGGCGTTGCCAAAATCCTGCACCGGCATATAGGCAAAGGAATCGATCTTCACTGCCGCCGCAAAGGCCGCCATGATAACCGTGCCGAAGCTGTTGACCAGACCCTGCACCATCAGGATGCCAAAATTCATAATGGACTGCTGAACGCTGGTCATCACCGAAAGATTCAGGATATTGGCAAGATTCTTCCGATCCCACCTGCAGTCTGTCCGTTTCGGGCAGAGCTGCGGAAACTTTTTCAGGGTGTACAGGCCGATGCCCACCCCGGACACATACTGGGAAAAGACAGTTGCCACGGCGGCACCCTTCACACCCCAGTCAAGCACAAGGACACAGACCAGATCCAAGATCACGTTCAGGATGGCTGATACAGCCAGAAACGCCAGCGGCACCACGGAATTGCCGATGGCCCGCAGGAGGTTTGCGAAATAGTTATACAAAAAGGTGGCCGCAATGCCCAGAAAGATGATGAGCAGGTAGTCCTTCATCAGCGGGCAAAGCTCTGCGGGCACCCGCAGCACCCACAGGATGCCGTTCAGCCCCAGATAGACCAGCAGGTTGAGCACCAGGGCGATGCCCGCAATGAGCAGGAAAGACTGGAATACGCTCTGCCGCATCTTCCCGGTCTCGCCGCTGCCATACTGCATGGACACAGCCGCACCGCTGCCCATGCACAGGCCCAGCAGGATCGAGGTCAGGAAGGTCATCAGGGTGTAGGAGGAGCCCACCGCCGCCAGCGCATCCGCGCCGAGGAAGCGGCCCACCACCCAGGTGTCGGCAATGTTGTACATCTGCTGCAGCAGGTTGCCGAACATCAGCGGCAGGGCAAACAGCAGGATATTCTTTGTAATGGGGCCTTGGGTCAGACTGTGCTGCATGGGGATCATTTCCTCCGATTCCTATCTCAGACATTTCAGCAGAATTTTGCGCGGTATTCCTTGGGTGTGCAGTGCTTGATCTCCCGGAAGGTCTTGATGAAGTAGCTGCCATCTGCAAAGCCGCACTCCATCCCGATCTCGCCCGTCTTGAGCCGGGTGGAGCGGAGCAGCTCGGCGGCCTTTTCCACCCGGAACTGCTTGACATACTGGATGGGCGTGATGCCCAGCATCTGCCGGAAGCTGCGCAGGCAGGCGCTCTCGCTCAGGGCCACGCTGGCCGCGATGCGTTCCACGGTCAGCTCCTCGGCGTAGTGCTCCTCCACAAAGCGGAGCATCTGCTTCATCCGCTCGGCGGCGATCTGCTCCTGCTGTGAGACCTTGGTCTTGCCGCCCACGCACTGGGTGCTCAGCAGCCGCAGTGCCGCAGAGAGATAATAACGCACCCGGTTCTCGTAATCAAAGGGCTCCACGGCAACCGCCTGCCAGGCTTCCCGCAGGCAGGCAAGCACCTGCGCCTGCCAGGGCACAGCCCCATCCAGCAGAAAAAACGCCGGGGCATCCGGCTGGAGCATGGGTCGGATGAGCTTCTGCCAGAAGATGGTGTCCATTCCGCCCACCAGCCGGGGGTGGAACACGCCCGAGTGGAGCAGAGCCTCCCCTTTTTCCGCCTGCTCCACCGCGTGGAGGATGCCGGAGTTCAGGAACACGCCCTGATTCGTCTGCAGGGTCACCCGGGTCTTGTTCACGTCCACCGTCAGGGGGCCCTTCATGGCCAGTATGTACTCAAACTCCTCGTGCCAGTGCCAGGCCACCGAATAGCTTTTCAGGTTCTCCGCGTAGCAGGCAATGGGAAACAGGGCGCTGCCATGCTGGACCAGTTCCCGCCCCTCGGCATCGGCCATAACATCCTGCTGGAAGGTCAGCCCGGTAACGATATTGGCAGCAGAGACACAGCTCGTCTGAAACGCCATATTGAACAATTCCTTTCCGCAATACTTTGAATATTTTTTGTCAAAGCCGATTTTGTTGTACAAATCGGGTGTTTTTATTCTATCTATCGTGCCAGTTTCGTGGTATTATTTCATCAGAACCAGCAAGCACAGTATAACACCGCAGGGGGCGGAAAACAACCCCCGGCACGGCTTGATCCGGTTCCCGAGAAGCGTTCCCCACGGGCAGCCTGGCCCGGGGGACTCTTCCAGAATAAAACATTTCTTTGTGGGAGGTATTTTTATGCTTCGCATCCAGTATCTTGATAAAGACCGTTTCATGCAGCAGGTAGCCGCCAGCCGCGGCAGTGTGCTCCTGCACCTGGCCAATGGCGAGACCTGCGACCTGAAAAAGGACAACGCCGCCACCGAGCTGTTCCAGATGATGGACGCTCCCTCCAAGGGCTTTGACATCTCTGTCACCGACCCTGCTGATGTCACCGGCTTCCTGCACTACATGCTCGAGGCCGGCCGCAGAGATCGCGTCGCCTGCTGACCCTTCGACATTCTCCTTTTTTCGCATATTACAGCAATGTAAAACGCCCGCTCCGGGGTCAGAAGCCGGAACGGGCGTTTTACGTTTGTTCTGTTACAGGATGCACCGGCTGATGGCCCGTGCCACCGCCAGCAGTTCATCCTGCCCGATGAAGCCGAACTTCGCCTCGTGCTCATCCGCAAAGCAGACCGTCAGCTCTGAGGTCTGCAGCGGGTCACCGAAGCCTGCCGTCTTGATGCCGTAATGCAGGATCTTGCGGTAGGGCAGCACAAAGATCTCCTGCCGGGTACCGGTCATCCCCTGCATATCCACCATAAAAATGCGGTGGGTGGTGAACACAGCCTGATCGCGCACGGTCTTGTAAGCCCCCACGATCTGCTCACCGTCCAGCAGCAGCTCCTGCACATTTTTGCAGATCTCCTTTTCCTTGATACGGATGAGGTTCTGCATCGGCTTGTCCCGAAATTCCATAACACACTCCCCTTTCGGCTTGTCCGGATGTTTGGTCAGCCCCATTGTAGCATCTCAGGCGGCGGTTGACAAGCCTTTGCGCTCCCTCTCGCCTTTTTGTTCCGGATGTGCTATACTGGGCAGGAACATCACAATCACCCGGGAAATGAGGTTTTGACCCATGGAGATCATCATCCATCAGGCAATTTTGCATGTGCTGGACACCACGCTGGACGCGCCGGTGCTCAGCGGCGGCGGCATGGAGCTGACTGCCGAAAAGACCGCCTACTTACAGAATCATATCGAAAAGCTGCTGGCCAGCGATGAGATCCGCCAGTGCCGCCCCCTGCCGGATTCGGCTTTCCGGAACGAGCTGGAGCACAATCAGGATTTCATTGATCTGTCCTGCCGCATTGCGGGGGTGCTGTTCGATTACATGCACGCCCACACCACCATCCCCGGGGCGGACCTGGCCGTGGTGGATTTCACCCGGGACGGCGCGCCCTGGCTGGGCATCCTCAAGCTGAACTATAAAAACGGCTACACCCACTACACCGAGACCGTGGAGGGTGCCCCGGTCAACTCCATCATCCAGCAGCGGGCCTGCCTGCCCACCCAGAGCGGCAAGGTGGAGGAGGGTGCGCTCGTCAACCTGACAGACTACTCCATGCGCCTGCTGGAAAAGAAATACGACATCGACGGCCACAAGGAGTTCTACCTCTCCTCTGTTGTGTTCCAGTATACCCAGGCCGAGCCCGAGAAAAAGAAGCTGCAGGCCATTCAGGAGGCCGCCGCACAGGCTGTGAAGGATGCCTATGAGGACGAGCCCCATGCCGACGCGCAGGTGGCCATGCTCATTGCCAACCAGGCCGCCGACAACGACAATCAGGTATCGGTGGAGCAGGTGCGCCAGCAGCTGGCTGAGGAATACCCGCTGGCTGCGGTGCCCTTTGATGACTATGTGGAGAAGAGCGAGGTGCTGGAAGAGGCAGCCGCCCCTGTCACCGTGACCCCTGCCCGCATCCGCCGGATGGAGAGCCGGAGCATCCGCACCGCCAACGGCATCGAGGTCAAGATCCCCACCGAGCTGCTGAACTCCGATTCCGAGCTGGAGTTCCTCCACGATCCGGACGGCAGCGTTTCCATGCTCATCAAAAATGTGATCCTGTAAGCCACCGCAGATGGCGTTTTCCCTCGCTGCGCGCTGGTGCTCACCGCCCTGATGTAACAGATCACCAAAACAGCCTCAGCCCTTTGAGATCGGGCTGAGGCTGTTATTTCATCCGGATTTTCAGCGGTTTTTGCGCTTGTTCCGGTACATATCCCGGTCGGCAGCATGGTAGACTGCGATATAATCAAAGGGGCCTTCTGTCACGGTGTGGTATCCAAAGGCAACATCCAGCTTGAGGCGGTCGTCACTCTGGCGGGCCAGCTCCGCGTGCAGCCTTTCGATCAGCTGTTCGGCCTCTTCTGCAGAGAAGTGGTTGCAGGCAATGAGGAATTCATCGCCGCCCATCCGCAGGGCCACGCTTTCCGGCGGCAGGTTTTCCCGGATCACCCGGCCCACCCGCTTGAGCAGCAGGTCGCCGTACTCGTGGCCGTAGGCATCATTCACACGCTTCAGGTAGTTACAATCGCCCATAATGATCGTGATGGGCATGATGGCTCCCTTCAGCTGCTCTGTACCCTTTACCTTCAGGTAGTTGCGGTTATACAGACCGGTCAGTTCATCGTGGACGGCCCAGTTCTCGGCCTGTTTTTCCAGCCGCACCCGTTCGGTGATATCACCAATAAGCCCCACGATGCCGATGATCTTTCCCTCCAGCACAACGGGGTTCTTTTTGATCTGATAGTATGCCGTCCCATCCTTCCGGGGCACCTCGGTGATATAGCCGGTTCCCTTGCCGGTGGCAAGCACCTTCTGGTCCTGCTCATAATAAAAGCGGGCCTGTTCCTCGTTGTCCCAGATCTCCAGATCTGTCTTGCCCAGCACATCCTCTTCCTGCCCTTCTCCGTAGGGGAAGAAAGTCCTAACGTCCGAAATAAAAAGATAACGGCATTCCGTATCCTTGAAAAAGAGGTTCGCCGGTGTACTGCGCAGAAAGGTCATCACTTCTTCGTAGCCGATCGCATCGATCCACTGCATCCTGTGGCCCCTCCTTTCCATTTCTCTTTTTTATTATTTTACCACATTCTATTATACGAGCGATGCACCTGTTTTGCAAGTGTTAATTGCGTTCCCTCAACGATCCGGAAGCGGACGACTCCACCCCCGGTGCAGACAGAAAGGCCGCTGACCCATCTCAGGTCAGCGGCCTTTCTGTCTGCGCTTATTCGGCTGCGTTCAGCTGCGCCTTGTGGTATTGCAGGGTGTACAGCTGGTAGTAGCGGCCATGCCGGGCCAGCAGCTGCTGGTGGGTGCCCTGCTCCAGAATTTTACCGTGGGACAGCACGATGATGTTGTCCGCATGCTGGATGGTGGACAGCCGGTGGGCCACTATGAGCATGGTGCCCACGGTACGCATCTTTTCCAGCGAATCCTGAATCAGCAGCTCGGTCTCGGTGTCGATGTTGGCGGTAGCTTCGTCCAGGATCATCACGCTGGGCTTATGGATGATGGTGCGGGCAAAGCTGAGCAGCTGCCGCTGCCCGGCGGAGAAGTTGTTGCCGCGCTCACGCACCTCTTCGTCCAGCCCGTGGTCCAGCTTGTTGATGAACTTGTCAGCGTTGACGTAACGGCAGACCTCCATGATCTCGCTGTCGGGGATGCCCTCTTCCCGCAGAACGATGTTGGAGCGGATGGTGCCCGAGAACAGGAACACATCCTGCAGCATCTGGCCGAAGTGCCTGCGCAGGGAGGAGATCCTGATCTTGCGGATGTCGATGCCGTCGATCAGGATCTGGCCCTTCTGGAACTCGTAGTTCCGGCAGATCAGGGAGAGGATGGTGCTCTTGCCGGAGCCGGTGGAGCCCACAAAGGCCACCGTCTGGCGGGCATCCACATGGAAGGAAACGCCCTGCAGCACCCACTCGCCGGGAACGTAGCTGAACCACACGTCCCGGAACTCGATCTCGCCCTTCACCTCGTCCAGCTCAATGGCATCGGGGGCATCCTGCATCCTGGGCTGGATGTCCATGATGGAGAACACCTTTTCTGCCGATGCCAGCGCCGACTGCAGCCAGTTGAACTGCTCGGCCAGGTTCTGGATGGGGGTGAAGAACTTGGAGATGTACATATAAAAGGTGACGATGGTGCCGCTGGAAATGGTCTGACCCAGAAAGCTGACGTTGTTCAGGTGACCCATGCCGCCCAGATAGAACAGGCACAGGATCGAGCTGACATAGAGCATATACACCAGCGGGCGGAACACGCTGAACACGAAGATCTGCTCCTGATTGGCCCGGGCCAGCTTCTGGCTCTTCTGGCGGAAATCCTCCATCTTCTCGTCCTCCCGGCCAAAGATCTGGGTGACCTTGATGCCGGACAGGTTTTCGGACAGATAGGTATTGATATCGGTGGTCGCGTTCTTGAGCTTGCGGTTGGCGCGGCGGGAGAACTTGCGGAAGATGACCGTGAAGATCACGATGAAGGGCACAAAGCAGAGCACCATCAACGTCAGCTCGTAGTTCAGGCAGAGCATGGCCACCAGAATGCCCAGAATGACAAAGCTGTTCTTGGTCAGCTGGACCAAGAGGTTGGTGAACATCATGGAGATGGCGTTGGTATCGTTGGTCACTCGGGTGACCAGCTTGCCCACCGGGATCTCGTTGAGCTGCTCGTGTGCCAAAGATTCAATGTGGCTGAACAGATCCTCGCGCAGATCGGAGATGATGCGCTGGCCCACCCGCTGCAGGATCACGGCCTGCAGGTAGGTGCTGCCCATAGAGAACACCAGCACGCCTGCATACACTGACACGCCCAGGAAGAGGGCGCGGAGTTCAAACTCCCCGGCCACCAGCTCCTCGATGCGGCCCACGATGAGGGGTGAAATGATATCGTAGGCAATGGAGAAGAGCATCAGCAGGCCCACAATGAGGAATTTGCTCAGGTAGGGCCGGGCATAGCGGGCAAGGCGGCGCATGATCTCGCCGTCCTCCATGTTGCGCTCAAAGCCCATGGCGGTCTTTTTGTCCTTGACGGCGGCATAGGCTGCCACCAGCAGGGCGGTGATCACGCCGATGACAGCGCCCACCAGAACCAATGGATTCAGATGAATCATGCGTTTTCGCCTCCCTTCGTCTCATCCTCCAGCCGCTGCAGATCGACCATCCGGCGGTACTCCGGGCAGGAAGCATACAGCTGGTCGTGGGGGCCGACGGCTTCCACCCGGCCCTCGTTGAGGAATACGATCTTATCCAGCCGCTCCACCGTGGAAATGCGGTGGGCAATGAGCAGGGTGGTCTTGCCTGCCCGGCTGTTCTTGAGATTGTCCAGAATGATCTTCTCGGTGCTGGTATCCACCGCCGAGACGGAGTCATCCAGGATCAGGATGGGTGCGTCCTTGAGCAGGGCGCGGGCGATGGAGATGCGCTGCTTCTGGCCGCCGGACACCGTCACGCCACGCTCGCCCAGAACGGTCTCGTAGCCGTCCTTGAAATCCACGATATTATCCCGCACATCGGCCATGCTTGCCGCCCGCTCGATGTCCTCGGGGGTGGCATCGTCCACACCAAAGGCAATGTTGTGGGCGATGGTGTCCGAGAACAGGAAATTATCCTGCGGAACGTAGGCACAGGCATTGCGCACCGAGTGGATGGAAAGGCTGTTCACATCCCTGCCGTCCACGAACAGGGTTCCGTCCGGCACATTATAGGTGCGCAGCAGCAGGTCCACCAGCGCGGTCTTGCCCGCACCGGTCTTGCCCACGATGCCCACGCTCTCGCCGGGCGCAATGGTAAAGGAGATATCCCGCAGCACATCGTACTCACCGTCCGGGTAGCGGAAGTTCAGGTGGCGGAACTCGATGCCGCCTTTGGGGTCGGTCAGGTCGGCCACGCCGGGGCTGTCGGCCACATCGATGGGGGCATCCAGCAGCTCGGTGATGCGGTTCAGGGAGGCCCTGCCGCGGCTGGTCTTTTCGATCAGCATGGACACAGCCATGATGGGCCAGACGATGGCCTCAAAGTAGCCGATGTACTCCACCAGCTGGCCGGCGTTGAATCGGCCCTGATAGACCAGATAACCGCCGTAACCCAGAATGATGCAGATCACGGACTCCACGAACAGGGTCACCAGCACCTCCAGCAGGGTGGCGATCTTCGTGTAGGTCACGTTGATCTCCTCGTTTTCCTTGTTCAGCTTCCGGAAGGCCTGCAGTTCCTTGTACTCCTTGACAAAGGCCTTGATGACCGCAATGCCGGAAAAGTTCTCCTGCGCGAAATCGGAAAGGCCGGAAAAGGCCTCCTGCCGCTCCTCCCAGCGCCGGGTCATCACCTTGCTCATCTGGGTGCCGATGGCAAACATGATCAGGGCCGGGATCAGGGCCAGCAGGGTCAGCCGCACGTCCATGGTCCACATCTTATAAAGGGCCAGCAGACCCAGGGTCAGCGCGTCGAAGAACATCAGCACGCCGTCGCCGAAGCACTCCTGAATGGTGTCCAGGTCGTTGGTGTACAGGCTCATCAGATTGCCGACCTTGTTCACCTGATAGTACTGCTGGGACAGCCTGCGGCTGTGGTCGAACATCCGCTCCCGCAGGTCTGCCGCGACCCGCACCGCCGAGCCGAAGAAACAGATGCGCCACAAAAAGCGCCCAATGACCATCAGCACCACGATCCAGATCATGGGCAGGCAGATGTGCTGCAGCAGCACCTCTTTGGTAAAGGGCAGCGTCTCACCGTTCACCACCACCTGGCCAAGGTTCACACCGTTGATGACCAGCCGGTAGAGCTGCGGGATCAAAAGCTGGATGTAATCCACCGTCAGCAGGGCAGCAAGGCCCAGCAGCAGTACGGGAGCATGCTTGAGGTAATACCGGTTGATGTACTTTCCGAATATCACTGCGTTTTTCCCTCCTTTTCCAATTCCAAAAAAGCTTTCAACGTACAAAAAAGCCGCTGCATCACACGACGAATCATGTTTTGCAGTGGCTTGTTTGTCTGGAGCGGCCGACGAGGCTCGAACTCGCTACCTCCACCTTGGCAAGGTGGCGCTC
>ONZU01000969.1_pt1 | contig 19404 bp, 19 predicted proteins | sample 1671161 | NCBI WGS metagenome assembly ONZU01 (sample SAMN06348128, study PRJEB24527) | human gut metagenome | biome: human gut; feature: ankylosing spondylitis patient; material: feces | host: Homo sapiens | place: China | collected 2015-10
CGATTCTGGCGGCAGGCATCGTGGTGCCCGCGTTGCCCTATCTGCTCAGCTTTGCCGCCGGAGCCATGCTGTATGTGGTGGTGGAGGAACTGATCCCGGAAATGTCGCAGGGGCAGCACTCCAACGTTGGCACGGTGTTTTTTGCGGTGGGCTTCAGCGTGATGATGGTGCTGGATGTGGCACTGGGGTGATGGTTGGGGGTTCCCGAAAGCGAAATCTTTTTCGGAATACCCGAAAATGCCTAAATTCCTTGACAGAGGAGACGGCAGGGCGTATTATTTTGGCAGAAGAACCGCTGAGAAGCGGCTTTTTATAGAACAGAAAGTTAGCTTTACCTAACTTTCGGCACGAGGAATTGCTGGCCTGTCACCCGGAGCAGTGGGTGTATCTGGTAAAAAGCATTGCATTGTGAACGGTAAACAGAAAGAGGGTGGCGTTATGTCATTTTTTGAAAACACCCGAAAGCCCGTAGGCCTTGGCGGAAAGATCATGGTCGCAATGATGAACTTTGGACACAGCGCAATGGCAGAATGGGGGCTGAGTTTTTTACAGCCTGCCCCGGATGCCATGGTGCTGGACTGCGGCTGCGGCGGTGGAGCGAACATTAAAACGCTGTTGAAGCTGTGCCCCAACGGCAAGGTGCAGGGCATCGACTACTCAGCTGTCAGCGTGGAAAAAGCGCGAAAGGTCAATGCCAGAGCCATTGCGGCAGGACGGTGTACCGTGCAGCAGGCAAGTGTGGCAGAACTGCCGTTTGAAGCGGAGCAGTTTGATGTGGTGACCGCCTTTGAAACGGTCTACTTCTGGCCGGAGCTTGTGCAGAATTTCAGAGAGGTCTATCGGGTGCTGAAACCCGGCGGAATCTTTTTCATCTGTAACGAAGCGAACGGCGAAACGACAAAAGACGACAGATGGACACAAATTATCAATGGCATGACCATCTATACGGATACTGCACTGAAAGAATATCTGGAAAAAGCAGGATTCTGTCAGATCCAAAGCCACAAAAATAAAAAGGGCTGGCTTTGCGTTACGGCGCAAAAGCGGTGAAGTAGTGCAGCTGTAACACTTGGAACCGTGAAGAGCATGGCATGGTTTGCCTGCCGGAAAGCAGAATAAGGAGAACAGGAAGGAACCTATGAATTACAAAATCGAGAAAAACACCGTGCAGGAGACGCTGATCCTCCCACTGTATTCCCGGAAACTGTGTACGGAGCTGTATCCGAACCTTTACCGGGACGAAACATCGGTTCGGCTGCTCGACCAGATCGACTACGACTTTTCAGAGGCAGAGAAAAATTCCCGCAGCCTGATGCAGCGTTTCGGTGCGCTGGAGGTCGCCATGCGGCAGAATGACCTTGCCTTTGAGGTGCAGACGTACCTGAAAAACCACCCCTGCGCGGCAGTGGTCAATCTGGGCTGCGGGCTGGATAACACCGGCAGAGCCTGCGACAACGGCAGATGCAAAATCTACAATCTGGACTTCCCGGATGTCATTGCCTTGCGGCAGCAGCTGCTGCCCGCCGGGGAGCGGGAGCAAAATATCCCTTGCGACCTGAAGGACACTGCATGGTTTGGCAAGGTCGATGCCTCCGGCGGGGCGGTGTTTTTTGCCTCCGGGGTGTTCTATTACTTCCTGACCCAGCAGGTCAAGGCGCTGGTGCAGGGGATGGCGGACGCTTTTCCCGGCGGGGTGCTGGTCTTTGATGCTGCCAATCGGACGGCAGTAAAGATGATCGCAAAAACATGGCTCAAGACTGCAAAGATCAAGGATGTAGGGGCATATTTCGCCGTTTCGGATGCGGAACATGAGCTTGCGCCGTGGGGCAAGGATATGCAGATTTCAAGCCGGGGCTATATGCTGGGGTACAACGATTTAAGAGACCCTTCTGTCAGCGGCTTTTTCCGATTTCTCGCCAAGGTCGGGGACAACGGGATGAAAATGCAGATCGTGAAGATCGGATTTGGAGACAGACAATGAAGTATGCCGGGATGCCCTTTGGAATGTGGGTGCTGTTTGCCGGTTCCTTTCAAAAGCAGCTGACCGCTGTGCTGGGCTATGATGCAGCCACCGCAAGAGCCATCACGAAAAAGGCAAAGCCGCAATACCGGCAGATCATTGCTGGTTTGCCGGAGTTTGAAAAGACCGACCGATTCAAAATGAATCTGGTCAACTGCGCCATGGTCGTCGCGTTCATTCTCTCCATGCCGCAGCGTCCGGAGGTGGACAGGCTGACGGATTACTACGCAAAATCCATGATGACTGCGCCCATGCAGTGGTTCTGCCGCAAGAGCGGAAAAAGCAAGTTCACCGCAAAGGATATTGCCGCCATGAAAGCCATCGCTACCCTGAAAGCCGCCGACCGCAACCCCTACTCGTGGAACATGGAATTTTACGAATACCCGGATGGCAGCGGCTACGAGGGACGCTTTACCAAGTGCGGCATCTGTGTGCTGATGAAGAAGCTGGGTCTGTACGACCTGACCCCCGCCCTGTGCCGTCTGGACTACACCATGAGCGAAGCGGGCGGCGTGACAAATTTTGTGCGGCAGTACACCCTTGCCTCCGGCGGGCCCTACTGCGACTGCGGGTACAAAAAGAAAGGGTATAGAAAAACCATAAGTCATCTGCCACGGTCAACGGAGCAAGAACCACACGCCCAGCAGGATCGCAAGAAAAATCAGGTTGGACAGGGTGAACAGCCCAAAATACTGCTTCTTCCCCTGTGGCAGCTCCCGTGCGATCTGCCGGTAGGAAATAAGACTGGCCATGGATGCGATCAGAGTGCCAAGACCTCCCAGATTGGTGCCGATGATGAGGGCTTGTGTCTCTGCCGTGAACCCGGACAGCAGCAGGGCGGCGGGAACATTACTGGTGACCTGAGAAGCAAGAACCGCCACCAGAACTTCCCGGCCGGTCAAAAACTCCTGCAGCCAGCCGGAAAAGGCCGGAATGCGGCCCAGATTGCCAATGAAGATGAAAAAAGCCACAAAGGTCAGAAGCAGGGAATAGTCCACTGCCCGTAAGGTGTGCGGGTCTGCAAAAAGGGCGCAGACGAGTACAGCGGCAAAGGCAATGCCATAGGGCAGCACCCGGATCACGGACAGCAGGCAGACGGCAAACAGAACCAGATACAGCAGGATGATCTTCTGATCTCCCTGAGATGCAGAAGAAGAAACAAGCTCGTCCACGGAGAGGGCGGCAGAGGTTTTCCGGCAGACCATTGCTGCCCAAGCCAGCAGCAGGAGCAGAGAGACCAGTGTATAGGGCAGCATAAGAAGCACAAATCCCTCAATGCTCATGCCGCTTTTTCCGTAAAGATAGAGGTTCTGCGGGTTGCCGATGGGGGTCAGCATGCTGCCAAGGTTTGCCGCAATGGTCTGCATACAGACCACCGGGACCAGAAGGGAGCGGCGGACATCCGCTCCCAGACGGCTCAGGACCACGAACGTAAAGGGAACGAAGGTCAGCAGGGAAACATCGTTGGTGATGAACATGCTTCCGAAAAAGCACAGCCCGACCAGTACCAGCGTCAGCTGAAAGGTGCTGTGGGTGCGGGACAGCAATGCCCGGCCCAGTCCATCAAAAAAGCCCTGCCGCCGCAGCCCGGCCATGACCGTCATCAGGGAAAACAGGATCGCCAGCGTGCGCAGGTCGATGTAGCCGAGATACTGCGCATCCGGCGGAACAAAGAAGGCGGAGACAACGGCCAGCACAGCGGCTGCGGTGAGGACCGTTTCCTGCTGAATGAATTGTTTGAGTTTCATAGAGACACATCCTTGTAGTTGTAAAGGCAGCCCTGCTGCGATGCCGGGCGGCCTTTTTTCGTATTTCAGAGCAACAGCTCAAACGCCCCGATCATCAGCGGCATGGTCAGGATGGAAAGCAGCGTGCTCAGGACATAGATCGCGCTGGAATGAGAAGCATCCCGGTCATAGAGCTGTGCCATGGAGGTGACGGTTGCACAGGCGGGGGTAATGGCAGAAAGGTAGACCGTCATCAGGATGGACTTGCCGTCCGGGATCCAGTGGGAGGCTTGAACTGCCCAAAGCAGCAGAACGATGACCAGCGGAACACCCAGCAGACGCAGGAACACCGGCAGATAGTTGCGCGGAGTGCAGAAAACCTTTTTGAGGGGGACATCCGCAATGGCCATGCCTGCCAGCAGCATTCCCATGGGGCCGATCATATTGCCGACACTGCTCAGTGTGCTGGTGATCGGGGCAGGCAGCGAGACGTGCAGCAGGTACAGCAGCGCACCGGCTGCAATGGCGATCAGGTTGACATTGGTAAGGAGCTTGCGCCATTCCAGCCGGGCAGACCCCTGCAGGCAGGCGCTTGCATGGGTCCAGAGCAGCACCAGCTGTACAATGACAAAGGCGCAGGAGTAGACAACATATTCCTCCCCCAGCAGGGCCTGCACGATGGGGATGACCAGCGCGGCGGCATTGCTGTAAATGATATTGACCTGCTCCACGGCGTCCAGCTTGAGAGCCTTGCGGAACAGCGCATTCAGAAGCAGAAATACAACGTGCATTCCTACGGCGATGCCCATGGAATAAAGCAGCCCGGTGCGGATCTCCGGTGTATCCTTGATCTGAAAGGCGTTCAGAACGACACAGGGCATGACCAGATAGACAAAGACCACAGACAGCACCTTACTGTCCGATGCCTTCAACAAGCCGGTTTTTACAACGGCATATCCCATCAGCAGAATCAGAAATAGCTGCGCGATCTGCTGCATCAATAAAAGGCTGATTTGCATTTAGAACTCCTCTTTTGCAATTCATTTTTGCAGCACCATCCTACTCCATTGGCGGGGCATCGTCAAGAGAAAACAGAGAAAATGCGATCCGAATAAGAAAAAACGGATGGCTCCGCAGAACCATCCCCTATCGCAATTTTCAAAAATAGTGCCTATCAAAATGGCATATTTGCGATATGCAGTTTGCGGATGTTGCTTGTGCATTAAAAACGCAAACTGCTATAAAACTGGTATGATCAGACCTTCCGATACTTATATGCACCCTCCTGCCCGGGCAGCAGGAAAAAGATGTTCATAGCGCTGCCTGCTGCCACGCTCAGCGGAGCAAGAACCACACGCCCAGCAGGAATGCAAAGAAGATCGGGTTTTCGATGCACCGGCTGGCATAAGTGGAGAAGCGCGCCCGGCGGGTGGAGTCGAAGGTGTCCACGGCTTTCATCAGGCCAATGGTGCCCAAAGAACTGCTGTATCCGGCGCCTTTGCTGCATAAAAACGATGATACGACTGGTTTTTGAAAAGATTGCATGAGATTTTATCAAAGTATTATTCTTTTGTGAATTTTAGCACTCTGTACTTGACAGTGCTAAAAATATGTGCTATAACTAGGCCGTGCTCAGGAGAGAGGGGCATGAGGGAGCCGCAAGGCTCCCGGGAAGACTCCGCTCCTGATGCACATCTCATAAATTTTTTACCCGACCCGAACGCCGGGATTGGAGGAATGATTTATGTTTATGCCGACTATTTTCCATGAAAACCTGTTCGATGATTTCTTTGACCCGTTCTGGAACGATGGTGCGCTGGAGCGTGCGATGAACCGTGAAGAGCGTGAGACCTTCGGCAAGCGCGGTGCAAACATGATGAAGACCGATGTGAAGCAGACCACCGACGGCAGCTATGACGTTGCCGTTGACCTGCCCGGCTGCAAGAAGGAAGACGTTCAGATGGAGCTGAACGACGGCTATCTGACCATTCAGGCCGTCCGCAGCCACTCCAATGACGAGAAGGATAAAGAAGGCCGCTACCTGCGCCGCGAGACCTTCTCCGGCACCTGCGCCCGCAGCTTCTATGTGGGCGACGCCGTGAAGAAGGAGGACATTCACGCAAAGTTCGAGGATGGCATCCTGCACATCACGCTGCCCGCACCTCAGCAGCAGAAGGCTCTGCCTGTGAACCCGAACCTGATCGAAATTGAATAACTGTTATGTACCGGTGTAAAATACCGGTGCATAGGACTTGCCCCCGGAGAGCTGCCCAAAGGCTCTCCGGGGGCTTTTTGCGTTCCGGCATCTTTTCGGCAGGGAAAAGCATGGTGTGATCCGGATGGCATAGGGCAGGGGTCAGGCCCAGCTCCTTCATCGCCCGCATTCCCCACGGTATTCTCAGATACTTCATATCAAAATCTCCATTCCATTTTTACGATCTGCATTTTCATCCCATGGTCGCCGACTTTGGCGAGAAGGCGAAAGAATCCGCTGCCGCTCTTGACAAAGAGTGGTTTTGTACTATGATTGTTGTACATACAACGATGCAGATACATCTTTTTGAGATAAGACCCGGAGGCTGTCTATGGATATTACCGATGAAAAATGAGAAGACCTTCCGCCCGGACCGGGTGTTCTCTTATTTCCGGGCCGAGTGGCTCCCGCTGGCCTTCGTGACCCTGTCGGGCCTCATCTATAACATCGGCCTGCTGGCCACCCCGTGGTTCGAGGGCCGTCTGGCCCAGTGCCTGGCGGACATCCTGAGCGGCAGCGAACCAGCGGCCCAAATGGCGCTGCTGGTTCTGGCCTATATCCTCGTCACTCTGCTGGTGCAGGCGTCGCGGTTCATCAAGCGCTTTTATGTCCGCCGCTTTGCCAACAACATCAACCGCCGGATGAAGGGCATCCTCTACGCCAATCTGGTGCGCCAGAGCCGGGCTTCGCTGGAAAAAGAGGGTGCCGGTGAGCTGATGACCAAGGCCATCTCCGATGTGGACGACTGCGTGGAGGGTATGCGCAAGTTCACCACCGAAGTCTTCGATACCGGCGTGGCGCTGGCAGGTTATGTGGTCATGCTGCTGGTGTACGACTGGCGGCTGGCGCTGCTGAGCCTGCTGTTCACGCCCTTCTCCTACGTCTGCGCGGCATGGATGAAAAAGCCGGTCCAGCGGGCCGGCGCGGCCTACAAAAAGGCGGCGGGCGCACTGAGTACCGCCACCCTCGACCGCGCCCGGAACGCCGTGACTTACCGCATCTACGGCTGCGAAGACGCCCGTGCGGAGCGGTACGAAAAGGTACTGGATACCTACGAAAAGAGGGCAGTGAAGAACAATGTGTGGCAGTCGGCCCTGCCGCCGCTCTATCTGGCGGCGTCAGAGGCAGGCGTACTGTTCATTTTGTGGTTCGGCGCAAAGAATGTCCTCGGCACCGGCTGGCGTGTGTGGGACATCGCGGCCTTTACCACCTTCCTTTCCTGCTTCACCAAGCTGGTGGTCAAATCCTCCAAGGTGGCCAAGCTCTTCAACGCGGTGCAGAAGGCCGAAGTCTCCTGGAAGCGCATCAAACCTCTGATGAAGTCGCCGGAGCAGCTGGACGCGCTGGATGTCCCGGCGGCAGAAGATGTGACCCTCAGGAACCTCTCCTTTGCCTACGGCGACACCCCCATCTTCTCGGGTCTGAGTCTGACAGCCCATCCCGGCGACATCATCGGTGTCACCGGCCCGGTGGCCTGCGGCAAATCCACCTTTGGCCGGGTCTTTCTCTGCGAGGCCCCCTATGAGGGCTCGGCGCAGTTTGGCAGAAAGGAGTTCTCCGCTCTGGCCCCGCGTCAGATTTCGGCCACCGTCGGCTATCTGGGCCACGACCCGGAGCTGAGCGCCGACACGGTGCAGAACAATGTCCTCTGCGGCAGCAAGCAGGACGCCATGCCCTATCTCGCCGCTGCTGCGCTGAAAGGCGAGGTGCTGGCGATGGAGAACGGCCTCGATACCGTCATCGGCAGCAGCGGCACCCGTCTTTCCGGCGGACAGGCCCAGCGTCTGGCACTGGCCCGGACGCTGGCCCATCCGCGCCCTGTCCTCATCCTCGACGACCCGTTCTCGGCCCTTGACCGGGACACGGAGGATACGGTCTTTGCCGACCTGCAGGAATACGCCAGGGATAAGGTCGTCTTTCTCATCTCGCACCGCCTGTACCACTTCCCGCAGATGCAGAAGATCGTCTTTATGGATGGCGGAAAGACCACTGTCGGCACCCATGAGGAGCTGATGGCATCGGCCCCGGTCTACCGTCAGCTGTACGAAAGCCAGACAGGAGGGAAACAGCATGGAGAGCAGGCGTAAAAATGGTGTGTTTGAGGCTATCCGGATGGCCGCCGTGACCCACCGCCTTCTCACAGCGGGGACCGTCCTGTGTGCGGCGGCATCGGTGGCGGCGTCTCTGGTGCCGCCGCTGCTGCTGGCCCGCATCATCGACGGGCTGACGGCCGGACTTCCGCTGACATTCCCTGCGGTGCTTCTTTATTTCGGCAGTCTGGCGCTGGAAGGAATGCTCTCCTCGGCGCAGGAGAGCCTGCTGGTGCTCTTCGGCCAGAAAATGACCCACGCCCTGCGCTCTGAAATGTCCCGGAAGCTGACCAAGCTTCCCGCCAGCACGCTGGTGGGGCAGAACCCCGGCGAGGTGGCCGCGCGCTTCTCGGGCGATGTGGATACGGTGGAGGCGCTGTTCACCTCCGGCATCATCAGCATGGCGGCGGACGCCTGCCGCATCCTCTCCATCATGGCGGTCATCGCCGTGAAGAATACCGGCCTTGCGCTGATTTTGCTGCTGGTGCTGCCGCTGTTCGCCGCGTTCACCCGCCATGTACAGACGCGGATGCTGGCAGCTCAGCTGGATAACCGCCGGGCGGTCGCCGCTGTGTCCGGCCAGGTCCCGGAAACACTGCACAACATCCGCACCATCCGGGCTCTGGGTCTGGAAGACTACATGGAGCGCCGCTATGACCGGTGCATCGGCGAAAGCTATACCGCGATGGAGCGGACGAATTTTTACGACGCGATCTATTCGCCCGTCGTGCTGGTGCTGAATGCCGCCGTGGTCGGCATCGTTATGCTCCTCTCGGCTTCCGGCAATGCGGCTGTCCTGACGTTGTTCGGGATGTCGGTCGGCACCTCGGTGGCCGTCATCAATTACATTTCCCGCATCTTTGCGCCCATCGAGAGCCTTGGCATGGAGATACAGACCATCCAGTCGGCGATGGCGGGCGTCAGGCGCATCGACGCCTTCCTTGACCAGCCGGAACGCACCATTCCCAAGGAGCGGGAGACCTCTGCCCGGGGTGATGTGGTGCTCTCTCACGTGACCTTCGGTTACGGCGAAAAGCACGTCTTGAACGATTTTTCCATGACCGTCAAGCAGGGCGAGCAGGTGACGCTGGTGGGCCGGACGGGTGCCGGAAAGAGCACAGTCTTCAAGCTGCTGCTGGGACTTTATCACCCGGAAACCGGGTCGGTGACCATCGGCGGCGTGGACGTGGCGGACATCACGGACGCTGAGCGCCGCACCTGCATCAGCTGTGTGGAACAGCATTTTGCCCGTGTGCCGGGTACGGTGCTGGAACAGATCACGCTGGGCGACCCCGGCATCACCGAAGAGATGGCAAGGAACGCCGCGAAGCTTGCCGGTCTGGATGCCGCCATCCAGACCCTGCCGAACGGCTATGATACGGTGTGTACTGACGGGATGTTCTCGCAGGGCGAGTGGCAGCTTCTGTCCATCGCCCGTGCCGCAGCGGCAGACCCTGCCGTGCTGCTGCTGGACGAGATAACGGCCAACCTCGATGCTGAGACCGAGGCCCGTGTCCTTGAAGCGCTTCGCCGCGCGTCCGAAGGGCGCACGGTGCTCTCCGTCTCCCACCGCATCTATAAGAACCTCGGCGGCCGGACGGTAGAGGTCAGGACGCAAAACGCATAAGAAAAAGTGAAAAATGAAACAAGAAAAAGCTTACTATCATCTGCCCGGATCGTTCGAGTTCTACGAGCTGTACCGGGAGTTCCTGCCCCTGTTCCGGGCACACAGAGAATACTTTTATGACTGGTGCGACATTGGCTCCATCTACGGCGCACCGGCCGACTGCGTCTGGGGCGGGGGACGGGCTGGCTTCGGGGAGCATGACCCCAAAGAAGTCCTTGCCCTGACGCGGGAATACGGCATCTCGGCGCGGCTGACCTTCAGCAACTCGCTCCTCCGGGAGGAACACCTTTCGGATAAAAAGTGCAACGCCCTCTGCGCCCTGTTTGAGCAGGAAAACCCGGTACAGAGCGGCGTCATCGTCCACTCGGAGCTGCTGCTGGACTACCTGAAAACGCACTATCCGCAGCTTTATTTCGTGTCCTCCACGACGAAAGTGCTGACAGAGTTTCAGCAGCTCCGGGCGGAGACAGCCCGGGAGGAGTTCCGCTATGTGGTGCCGGACTTCCGGCTGAACAAAGCCTTTGGAGAGCTGGACAGTCTGCCGCAGGCGCAGAAAGACAAGGTGGAATTTCTCTGCAACGAGTGCTGCTGGGTCGGATGCCGGGACAGAAAGCGCTGCTATGAGAATGTCAGCCGAAAAAATCTCGGCGAAGTCTGCCCTGACCACATCTGTCACGCACCGGGTGCGGAGGAAGGCTACCGCTTCTCGAAGGCGATGGAAAATCCGGGGTTTATCGGCATCAGGGACATTCAGGATGTCTATATGCCGATGGGATTTTCCAACTTCAAGATCGAGGGCCGGGGCCTGGGCAGTGCGCTGGTACTGGAATTTCTGCTCTACTACATGACAAAACCGGAATACCAGCTGCATGTCCGGGAAGCCATCTATCTGGACAATATGCTCGACCTGTTCTGAGGAGCCGCACGACGGCTGCGACGAGCCGGATGACACCGGGCAGAACGCCAAGAGCGGCTATCGGAAAGGCGCGGGCTGATCAATAAAACAAGGGCTGCTGTACAACACGATACAGCAGCCCTTTGCAGTTATTTCCGGCTCGTCAGCTTGTTCAAAAACATCACAGCCAGCACGATGACGCCGATGACCAGCACGATGCTCACCATTCCGATGACCATGATGGGCAGAGTCGTCATCCACGAAGTAAGATGCAGCATATCAGTCCCTCCTTTAGCTCAGCAGGGTCAGCAGCAGTCCGCCGGCGATGACAGAGGCTATCTGGCCCGAGACGTTGACACTGATGGAGTACATCAGCAGGAAATTCTGGTTGTCCTCCTCGAGGCCCAGCTTGTTGACGACGCGTCCGCTCATGGGGAAGGCCGAGATGCCGGCTGCGCCGATCATGGGGTTGAGCTTTTTGCCCTCCGGGAGGAAGAGGTTCGTCAGCTTTGCGAACAGCACACCGCCGGCGGTGTCAAACACAAAGGCCACGAGGCCCAGTGCAAGGATGAGCAGAGTGTCGGGCCGCACGAACTTGTCGGCGGTCATCTGGCCGGCCACGGTCAGGCCCAGCACGATGGTGATGAGGTTTGCGAGGATGTTCTGCGCCGTTTCACTCAGGGTGTTCAGCACACCGCACTCCCGCAGCAGGTTGCCGAACATCAGGAAGCCCACCAGTGCTACGCTGGCCGGAGCCACGAGCCCGGCGATGATGGTCACGACGATGGGGAACAAGATCTTGGTCAGCTGGCTGACACTGCCCTTCTGGTAGGGCATCCGGATGCGGCGCTCCTTCTGGGTGGTCAGCAGCTTGATGACCGGCGGCTGCACGATGGGGACCAGCGCCATGTAGCTGTAGGCCGCCACCATGATGGCACCAAGGTACTGGGAGTGCAGGACGTTGGCCACGAAGATGGCCGTGGGGCCGTCTGCCGCGCCGATGACGGCGATGGAAGCGGCGTCCTTCAAATCGAAGAAGAAGCCCGCGAGGAAGAGGGTGAAGAAGATGCCGAACTGCGCCGCTGCGCCGAAGAGCATCAGCCACGGCTTCTCGAGCAGCGGGCCGAAGTCGATCATTGCACCGATGCCGATGAAGAGCAGCAGGGGGAACAGCTCGTTGGACATTCCGGCCTCAAACAGAGCCGAGATGGGGCCGACGGTGTCGCCCTGCGTGATAGCGCCCGATAAGGGCAGGTTGACGAGGATGGCTCCGAAGCCCATGGGGAGAAGCAGGCTCGGCTCCATCTTTTTTGCGATGGCGAGGTAGATGAGCAGGGCGCCGATGCCCCACATCACCACCATCTGCCAGGTCAGATTCCCGAAATTGGAAAAGAGACTGGCGAATGCGTTCCAGAAATCCATGTCATTGCCTCCTTTGAAATCTGCGGTGCAATGACGAAAAAAGAGACTTCCGCCACAGCACCAATTACTGTGACAAAAGTCTCAAGCGAACACATGACATCGGGCATTTCTGCCGTGTTGACGCTGCCATGCAGCGCTCCCATAAGGTGGAGCGCCCTTTACTCCCTTTTATCCAATTCTATTAAACCAGAATATGCGAAGCCTGTCAAGAAATGTGCGGGACTTTTAGCTGGATCTTAGGGGGAACTCTGAATATAGAGTGAAAAAAGAGGCTGAAGAGTACGAAAATGATTTTTGCACTTTATTCTTTTACAACGGCCGCCTTCTCGATGCCATAGCGGGCAAAGAGGGGGAGGGCCTCCGGCGGGACCGTCTCGCCGCTGACCACGATGGGGATGGCGGGCGGGCAGGAGACCGCCGGTGCGGCGCAGATGCGGCCCACGGCCTCGGTAGCAGGGATCATCTCCTGCGGTGCAAGGACAGCTTCCCGGATGGTGAAGCGGCGGGGCTGTGCCTCGAGCGCCCCGGCCAATGCCGCGAAAGCGGCAGGATCGTCAGCCGTAACGGAGACGTCGGCAGCAGGGGCCTCATCGCAGATGGCGTGCAGGGCCGTTTGCAGGCAGGCAAACTCTGCCGCAGAACTCTCGGCGGAAGGCATCAGCACGACGTAACGGGGGTCGGCATACTCGCACTCCACACCCCGCTCCCGCAGAGCCTGCGCCAGCTGCTGGCCGGAAAGACCCAGCACGGCAGCGTCCAGCGTCAGCTTGAGGGGTTCACGGTGCGCCCCGGTGAGGGGGAGCGCCAGCCCGGGCCGGAGAGCATCCAGCTCCCGGCAGAGCATCCCCAGCCGCCAGCGGCAGATGTCCAGCTTCTCCCGGAAGCTGTCGGCCAGAACCGCGTTGGCGGCGTCCAGCGACTGTAAAATGAGATAAGAGGGGCTGGTGGAGCCGAAGAGGGCCAGCGCATTGCGCACAGCGGCTTCGTCGGCCTGCACGGACGAGCCAAGGTGCAGATAGGCACCGCCCGTGAGGACGGGCAGGGTCTTGTGAGCCGAGTCACAGCAGAGGTCCGCGCCCAGCTGGATGGGGTGGCGGCTACCCTCCTTCAAAAAGTGGAGATAGGCGCCGTGAGCGTTGTCCACCAGAAGGGGCAGGCCGTGGGCGTGGCAGACCGCCGACAGCCCCGCGACATCCTGCACGAATCCCAGATAGTCCGGGCTGGTGAGGTAGACGCCGAAGGGCGTGCGGCCCTCGGCGGCCAGCTCGTCCAGCGCAGAAGAGAGCGCCTCCGGCTCCACAGGGCAGGTGCAGAGCGCCCCGGCGGCATCCGGCGCAGGCCAGAGCCACTGGATGTCGAAGTCCAGCAGAGCTGCCGCGTAGAGCAGTGCCTTGTGGGCGTTCCGCGCCGCCAGCAGGACAGGACGGCCTGCCTTTGCGGGCCGCATTTGGAGCGCAAGGTGGAGCATGGCCCGGATGCACTGGCTGCTGCCCTCGGTGCTGTAATAGGTGCGGGCGGTGCCGAAGAGCTGCGTCGCGTTGGCCTCGCTCTGAGCGATGATGCCCTCGGCTTCGTACAGCTCGTCTGCGCCCGCAATTTCGGTGATGTCCAGCTCTTCACAGCCCAGCGGGCCGCGGCCCTTGTGGCCCGGCATATGCATCCGGGTGGTGCGCTGCTGGGCGTAGCGACGGACAAAATCGACGACAGGAGTGTTCATGGCTTTATTCGCAGGCTTCGCCGTCTGCGCAGGCGTTGCAGGTGCCGCCCAGCTCGATGGGTACTTCGATGCCCTGAGCTGCCAGCTCCTGGTTCTCAGCAACTTTTATCATGATGGCGCACTCGACACGCTTCTTGAACAGCTCACAGCCGTACTCGTAGACGCCGGTGATGCTGCCGGTGGCGTGGTAGGCGTTGGCTGCACAGCCACCGGAGCAGTAGAGCTTGGCCCAGCAGTCCTTGCACTCGGGGCGGGCGTAGGCGTTGCAGTGCTTGAACTCATCCCGCACGGCGGTGTTGGTGACGCCCTTCCAGATGTCGCCCATCAGGTACTTGGGGTCGCCGACGAACTGGTGGCAGGGGTAGAGGTCGCCCCAGGGTGTGACAGCCATGTACTCGGTGCCGGAGCCGCAGCCGGAGATGCGCTTGTAGATGCAGGGGCCGCCGGTGAGGTCGATCATGTAATGGTAGAAGGTGAAGCCGCGGCCCTCGCGGTCGCGCTTGATCATCTCCTTGGCGAGGATCTCGTACTGCTCCTTCAGGATGGGCAGGTCCTCGGCGGTGAGGGCGCTGGGGTCGGTGGGCTTGGTGACGACAGGCTCCATGCTCAGCTCCGTGAAGCCGAGGTCGGCCATGTGGAAGATGTCGTTGGTGAAGTCGGTGTTGTAGTGGGTGTAGGTGCCGCGCATGTAATAGTTCTTGTCGCCGCGCTTTTTCACGAACTCCTGGAACTTCGGCACGATGGTGTCATAGCTGCCGTGGCCTGCGTAGTCCTTGCGGAAGCGGTCATGGACTTCCTTGCGGCCGTCGAGGCTCAGCACGACGTTGTGGCACTCCTTGTTGCAGAAGTCGATGACATCGTCGTCGATGAGCATCCCGTTGGTGGTCATGGTGAAGCGGAAGTTCTTGTTGTGGATCTTCTCCTGCTCGCGGCAGTAGGCGACGAGCTTTTTGACCATGTCGAAGTTCATCAGAGGCTCGCCGCCGAAGAAATCGACCTCGAGGTTGCGGCGGGTGCCGGAGTTCTCGATGAGGAAGTCCATGGCCCGCTTGCCCACCTCAAAGCTCATCAGGGCGCGGTCGCCCTGATAGCGGCCCTGCGAGGCGAAGCAGTAGGAGCAGTTGAGGTTGCAGGTGTGGGCGACGTGGAGGCAGAGCGCCTTGACCACCGTCTGGCGGTTCTTGAAGTCGAAGGCCATGTCTTTGTAGACGTCGGGAGCCCAAAGCTTGCCGGCGGCTTCCAGAGAGGCCACGTCCTCGAGGCACTGGCGCAGGTCGGCCTCGGTGACGTCGGGGCGGTCTGCATACTTTGCCAGCATGGCGGCCACGATCTCGTCGGCAGAGTGCTCTTTGTACATCGCAATGACGTCGTAAGCCACGTCGTCCACGACATGGACCGAGCCGCTGCAGCTGTCCAGCACGATGTTATATCCGTTCAGTTGATACTGATGTACCATTTCATTCTCCAATCTGTAATTGCCATAAAAAAATGCCGCCCTGCAAAGGCGGCATAGGGTCTGCAATGATTACTTATTGCTGTTCTCGCACTTCTGGTTTGCGACGCCGCAGGAGGTCTTGCAGGCAGACTGGCAAGAAGTCTGGCACTCGCCGCAGCCGCCGGTCACGACGCTCTTGGTCAGGTCACGAGTAGCGATAGTCTTAATACGTTCCATAGTTGAAAACCTCTCTAAGCTCCAAAGTTTCGTATACAGCTCTCTGTATACAGTGTTATCTTTATGTATGATAACACGATGTGCGGATTCTGTCAAGATTTTTGTAGCCCTCTCAGTCAAAACCTTGCAGGTTTTGACAGCTCTCCCAAGGGGAGAGCCACTGGCGGGCCGGGCAAGTCCATGCAAAACGAGAAAGTTTTGCGATTTTGGGAGCGGAAGTGCCTTGCTGATAGGGCAAGGCTGACTTTACCCAATAGGCTGATACTTTTTCAGGATGGTATGCAGCCCCAGCTCCCGGGCGCGGGCCAGCAGGTAGCGGTAGCGGCACAAAAGCGCCTGCCGCTCGTAGATGCGCTGCTCGATGAGGTCGGAGTCCACCTCGAGGTCGAACATCATCGCGTTCCGCTGCAGGCAGAACAGGCACTCTTTCAGCTCTTCTTCCAGCTCGGGGTGGTAGCGCTCGTGCTCGTTGTCGCGGGGGATGCGGGGCGAAAGCAGAGTCTGGGTGGTTTTGGATGGGGTTTGCAGCATAAGGCGTCCTCCTTTATTAACAAGTAGAAAATCAGGTACACCTTATTGTATGGTGCGGAACGTGCAGAAAATGCCGGTTCTGAGGTTGGCACAAAGAAACCGCCGCCTCCGGGGGTTCGGGGGCGGCGGTTGATTTGTTAGAAGATGCGGTTGGCGCGGTTCATGTACTCAAGCTCGCGCTTGGCGCAGGCATTCACATAGAGATTGATGTCAGAAGTGGTTTGCAGGTTGGCAATGCGGGCATTCAGTTCGGCACCCTGCGACTGGATCCCAGTCAGTTGGTCAGATATGCGCTCGGAGTTGCGGATAAGCTGACCAACCTTGCAGTTGGATTCTTCGATAGCTTCATAAAGGTCCTGCTGGAGCGCTTTGATCTCATCTAAACGCTGGATGACCTGGTCCAATTTCGAGATGATTCTGTCCAGACGGCATTCAGTGTCATATTTGTTGTATGCACCTTCATGGCCTTCCAGCTGAGTGCATACGCCAGTATCGAAGTAGCCGTACAGGGAACAGATAGGAACGAGACCCCAATATTTTTTATGGATAACGCCCTTGTTGTATAGCTTGTTCAAAGTGTCTACAGTCTTTTTGTGTGCATCTTTCAAAGTTTTGAGCTGGCCTTGAAGAAGCAGCTTTTTAGGACGCTCTCTTTCTACGCGGAGTCGGTCTTGTTCGACCGCCCGATTGTATGTGGCCATAGCAGTTTCATAGGATTTTTTGGATTGCTGTTTGGCAGCATAACGAGCGTCGGATTGATTGTTCCTTTCGACAAAGAAAACGATTATGCCAGCGGCGAACAAAAATATTGCACAAGGGATAGCGAAAGACCTGGCAAGGTAGAAAATTAAAAGAATAGGAAAGAGAAGCAAGCCCATAATTCCCCAATCGGAATTGATGATGGCGTCTGATACAGGTGCTAACAAAAGGAATATAAGTGCGCTGCCAAAGCACAACCATGTAAGTCCACTGATTTGGTAGTTGGAGTTTGCTTCGGTATAGACGGGCCTTGTGTACCGGTGAGCATCTGGCAGGCAGGAAAGTTGATACTCTAACGATGCGATAACTTGATTTTGAGTATAGACCTCTTTTTCTAGCTCCATTAACATTTTGAGATGCTCTTTGATTGCCGCAGCGTTCATTATGACACCATCCTTTTTACCTCTGATATTATCCACTTTCGGGCTATATCAAAATAATACTCCACATATGGATAATTGTCAATATTCGGGCAATCCTTTACCATCTTATTTATAGATGTAATCTGATTCGTTAGGAGTGGGATTGTCCGTGATTTCGTTTGAACCTCTTTGGAAAACAATGAAAATGCGTGGTATCTCCCAGTATAAACTGCTGAAGGATTATCACTTCAGCGCTGGACAGCTGAACCGACTGCGAAACAATCATAATGTCAACACCTATACCATTGACCAGCTCTGCAAGATTTTAGACTGCAAAATCGAAGACGTCGCCGTCTATCTGGAAGAGGAAGCCTCGGACACCGAAAAATAAACCTGACGGATTTTCGCGGATTTCTGAAAAAGTACAACTTTTTTCAAAAATCCGCTTGACAAAACGCGCAAAGGCGGCTATAATAGCACACGTTGACCGGCTCGATGCCGCAAAACACAACAGGATATTGGGGATTTGCATAGTGGTAGTGCGGTAGACTCTGACTCTACTTGTGGGAGTTCGATTCTCTCATCCCCAACCAGAAAGCCATCTGATTCGTTCAGATGGCTTTTTTGTTTTATCTCTCGGCGCGTTTTTGGGCCGGTGCGACACAAAGCTCTGATTTTTTCTCGCCTGCCGGGGCTATACTGTTTCTTGATGCAACAGGGTATGCAACAGGGCAATACGGAAGATAGGAGCCAGGCAAATGAGCATTTGGGACGCATTCGGCAAAGGACGGTATAAGGGCTTCTCCCGGGAGGCGGGGCAGCTGCTGGATAAGGCGGTGGAGCTGGCCGGAGGACTGGGCTGCAAAAAGGCAGACACCGGCCACCTGCTGTGGGCGATGCTGCAAGCGGACGGCGGCCCGGCGGCTCGTTTTCTGGCCGGGAAGAACATCTCGGAGCTGGAAGTGCGGCGTCAGCTGTCCGCCGGGCGGGATGGTTCGGTCACCAGGCTTGCCCGGGGCGATATGGCGGCGGACCTGCGCCGGGCGATGGACTACGCCATCATCGGGGCGCAGAACGCCCACCTGAGCCGGGCCGAGCCGGAGCATCTGCTCTGCGCCATGCTGGAAGACACCGACTGCGCTGCGGGCGTTATGCTGGCGTCGATGGGCGTCCAGCTCACCGAGGCGGTGCGGGAGTGCCGCCAGCTTTCAGGGCAGTTCATCCTGCCGATCCAGCCGCGCTCGGCATCGTCGCTGCCGCGGGGGAGCCGGGCCAGCGACAAATACTGCCGCGATTTGACCCGCCGGGCGGCGGACGGCGAGCTGGACCCGGTGTTCTGCCGGGAGAAAGAGCTGGACCGGATGGTAGAGATCTTATGCCGCCGCCAGAAGAACAACCCCTGCCTTGTGGGGGAACCGGGCGTGGGCAAGACCGCGCTGGCCGAAGGGCTTGCCCAGCGCATCGCCGACAAGCAGGTACCCCGGATGCTCCAGGGGCGGCGCCTGCTGGCGCTGGACATGGCCAGCCTCGTGGCTGGTACGAAGTACCGCGGCGACTTTGAAGAGCGGTTCAAGAACCTGCTGGAAGAACTCGTCCGGGACGGCAGCGCCATCCTCTTCGTGGATGAGTTCCACACCATCGTCGGTGCCGGTGCGGCAGAGGGGGCCATCGACGCAGCCAGCATCTTAAAGCCGGTGCTGGCCCGGGGCGAACTGCAGCTCATCGGTGCGACGACGAATCAGGAATTCCGCACCCACATCCAGAAGGACGCCGCCCTCGAGCGCCGCTTTGGCCGCGTCCAAATCGAAGAGCCTACGCCGAAGCAGGCTGTGGATATACTGGAAGGTCTGGCGCCCCGCTACGAGCGGTATCACGGCGTCCGCCTGCCCAACGAAGCCCTGCGGGAGGCCGTGGAGCTCTCGGTGCGGTATCTGCCGGGGCGCTGTCTGCCGGATAAGGCCATCGACCTCGTGGACGAAGCCTGCGCGGCGGTGCGCATCCGGGCCGAGCGGGAAGGGGAGAAAGACCCCGTCCTCAGCCGGAAGGAAATTGCCCGGGTGGTGGCGCAGGCCAGCGGCGTCCCGGCAGAACGGGTGGGCGAAAAGGAGCGGGAACGTCTGGCCCGCCTCGAAGAGCGCCTGAACGCCGAAGTCGTGGGCCAGAGCCGGGCTGTTGCCGCTGTGGCCGGGGCCATCCGACGCAGCCGCACCGGGCTGGGAGAGCCGGGCCGGCCGATCGGCGCGATGCTCTTCCTCGGGCCGACCGGCGTCGGCAAGACCGCGCTGGCAAAGGCGCTGGCGGAGAGCTGGTTCGGCAGCGAGAAGGCCC